>Ga0116226_10000565_pt1 | contig 31672 bp, 32 predicted proteins | sample S1TSphfallax_FD_89692 | JGI IMG/M metagenome (GOLD analysis project Ga0116226, IMG submission 89692) | Host-associated microbial communities from peat moss isolated from Minnesota, USA - S1T2_Fa - Sphagnum fallax MG | ecosystem: Host-associated > Plants > Peat moss > Unclassified | place: USA...
GTCAAAGGGAATTTTGGACATCATTTGGAACAGAGCGGAATGACGGCACCGCAACGCGATACTTGATATACGGTACGAGATTCGTGAGGCCGCACTTCAGCCGTTCAAGCGGACCATTTCCTGAAGCCGAGTGCGGGGCGACCGATAGAGGTGCTTCGGCAGCATCGAGCTGTAACGTGTGGCAAATCACAGGGAGTGGATCCGCGATCATGACTATCAAGACCGCAGCGATGTCAGGATATTTTCTTGCCGTCTCTTGGATGTTTCTGGCTCCCTCCGCCCGTGCGGATGATCCGCCGCCGGACAAGAGCGAATTCAGCGTGTTCGATCCGACGCCCGACGCCGATCTGCGCAGCTTCGGCACGGACCGACCGCCCAAGGCCAACGGGCCTTACACCGTCGATGCAGGCCATATCCAATACGAAACCGACATCGCCGTATACGCCGACAGCAAGACCAATGGCGTTTCCACGAGCGCATGGACACTCGTCGATCCGACTCTGAAGCTCGGTCTGACCAACACGGTGGACCTCGAAGTCCAGGTCACTCCCTATGAGCGGCTGCATACCAGCAGCGCGTCCGGCAGCGCATCCGTGTCGGGGGCGGGCGACATCTATGCCAAAGTCAAATTCAATTTGAAGGGAGATGACGCGGGTGATTTCGCGGTGGCGCTCATGCCCTACGTTAAAATTCCGACGGCCTCCGCGGGGTTGGGCAACGGTTCCGTCGAAGGGGGGTTCGTCGTTCCCCTGGGGTTCAACGCGCCCCATGGATTCGTCGTGGTCGTGATGCCCCAGTTTGACTACCTCAAGAATACGATCGGATCGGGCTACAGTGGGGCGGCGGATTTTCTCGTCAACGTGAGTCACGCGCTCAATAAGAAGTGGACCGTCTACACGGAGTTATTCACCACTCAATACTTTGAACGCCACACGGAAGCGGTTTACACGGTCGACACCGCCCTCACCTACCTGATTCGTCCGAACCTGCAATTGGATTTTGGCGCCAACGAGAGTCTGAACGCCGTGTCCCCGCAGAACCAAATCTATGTCGGGATTTCGCAGCGATTTTGAGCGCGATCACGGGGCACGGGGCTCAAACGAGGCCAGCTCCGCAGTTGCCGCAGAACTTGGCGCCGGGCACCGCCGCCGTGCCGCATTGGGTACAGTGCACGGTCTTTGCGGTGGGCGCCGGTGAACCGCCGCCGATACCCAGCCCCGCCACGATACCGCCCAAGCCCACGCCGACGCCCAACGCGGCCACGCTATCGCCACCTCCCCCCTGGGCGGCACCCTCACCGATGCCTTTGAGGGCCGCGCCGACTCCATATGCGCGAAAACCGCCGGCCAGACGCGTGTAGGCAGTATCTTTGCGCAAACCCTTCAGAGTTTGCTCGTCCTCGGGTTTGAGGCTGATCGTGACGTTGCCCAGCCGTGTCACGGTGAGGCCGTACGGCGCCAAGGGTGCCTGAACGTCCGCCAGCAAAGACGCCTCGATCTGGGCGGTGCGTGCGGCCAGCCCTAAGACGGACCATTTCTCGGCCACGAGTTTCGCGACCACGCTGGTCCGTAACGCCTTCATGATCTGCTCGCGAGCCCAATCGGTGATCAGTTCATTGGAGGCCTGGCGGGTTCCGACGAGCTTCAGGATCAGCGCGCCGGCATCAGTCACCTGAAGTGCATAGTCACCATAGACGCGCAGGCCAACGGCCAGACCCGTCTCAGGATCCTCGATATTGTCGATCGGGCCGCCGAACGGCAGGCTGACGAATTCCCGCGTGCCGACGAAGTACAGTTCCGCGCGATAGAGATTGCCGCCGCTCGCCCAGTCGACGAGGTCGCCGAGAAATGGAATGAGTGCGCCGTCGAGAGTCGACCGGCCCTTGGGCAAGGTACCGGCAAGCTGGCCTTCTTTGAAGAAGAGCGCCGTTTCATCCGGCTGAACCGTGACCTGGGTGAACTTGCGCAAGGTGAGGTCGGGCCATTTGTAGAGGATATCCGCTTTGGCGCCGTCGGGTCTCGCAATGAATTGCCGATTCAGATCGCTTCCCTGGCCGAATAAACTCAATGTCGTATCTCCTTGGATTCGATTCCGGTGCCGACAGTCCCGCCGGAGCCGACTATAGGCCCAAAGGCACCGGATCCACCAGCACGAGGCTAACCCGCATCGCGCCCGCCCTTAGCGGCTCAAGTTTTCGCCGTACTTGCCGTCATCGACGAACAGCAGTACGGGACCCGCAGTTATGGCAATACGCAGAAACGGCTGGCTTGGCTTGCTGTGCGCGCTTTCCTCGAGTACGTTCGGCGCCGACACGCCGGACGCCGACGCGCCGGCCACCGATGCGCCAGCAGATGCCGCGACTCCGGCATTTCTGATCACGGGTTACCTCGATGCGGCTTATTCCTATCTCTCCGGAGACGGCCGCTTCACCGGCGGCACGCCAGACCGGGTGTTCGACACCCTGCACGACGGGGTGGAACTGCATCAGGCCGCCGTCAACGTGGCCTATCAACCGAAGGAAGGTTTCGGCGGCGTCATCAATCCCACGATCGGTGACGACGCGGACGTCATCCGCGCCTACAACGGCACCGTGAGCACGCCGAAGGCCGATTTGACGCAGGCATTCGCGCAATACGCCACGCATGGCTTCACGATCATGGCGGGTAAATTCGTCACGCTGGCGGGCTCTGAGGTCATTCCGCCGACCGCGGACACCAATGTGTCGCGCTCGATTCTGTTTGGCTTCGCCGTGCCCTTCACCCATACCGGGATTCGCACCCTCTATGCGCCGAACGACCTGCTGACGGCCTATCTAGGCGTCGATAACGGTTGGGATGATGTGGAGGCGACGACCGCGGCGAAAACCCTGGAAATTGGCTTAGGGGTCACTCCGTCGAAGGCGCTCAACCTCGCCGCCTATGGCTACTTCGGCAAGGCGCGGGCCGGTGGCCTCGTCGACACCGGCCCCACGGGGCAGCGCTCGCTGATCGATCTACAGGCAACTTGGAACGTCAGCGAATCCTTGAGCCTGGTGGCGAACTACGATTGGGGTCGGCAGGACAATGCCGCTCCGTTCGCCGGTCCGCACGTCGATGCGGTCTGGAGCGGAATTGCGGGCTATGCCAATTACACACTGAGTGAACACTGGAAGACCTCGCTGCGCCTCGAATGCTTCGATGATCCCGACGGCTACCGCACCGGCGTTGCGCAGACCTGGCACGAAACGACGGGAACGGTCGCGTTTCTGCCGGATAAGCGCTTGGAAGTTCGTGCCGAGGTGCGCTTGGACGGATCCAACGGCCGGGCCTTCCAGAACGTGAACGGAGTGCCCGTGCAGACTCAGCAGTCCGCGGCCTTGGAGGCGCTGTTCAAATATCCTTGAAAACGATGCGCCTAGCCGCCCGTGCGCGTCGATGCGGCGCGCAGCGCATAGGCCTGGCTGAGCTCGCGATAGTAACGCGCCATGAACGTCGTCGCCGGCTTACCCGCCGCCGCATAGTGTCGGGCCTCTCGATCGTAGAGCGAAGCTGTGCGCTCGGCCGCCCGAGCAGGCGCCGCGTCACCGCTGATGGCAGCGGCGCAGGGAACGGCCATGGCCAAAAGGGTCACTAAAGCCACGCAGGATTTCATGCTCGCACTCCTTGGGACAGCACAACGCGTCACATTATCGAGCATAACACCGTGACGCGCGTCCCCCTATGAACGCGCTGGGTTCTGAGGTCGGTGTCGCAGTCGGTGGGGCGATAAGTCAATTGTGCACCGCGGAATTGCATCGCCCGCCTGCGCCGGAGGAGCCATCCCCGCCGCGCGAAGCTTTTTTTAAAGATCACCTAAACCTTGTTGGCGGGTCGCCGATACGCTCGTTAAGGCAAATGTAGGGCGTTGGTGAACCGGGCACAGGACAGCGCTCGAGCGACGCGCAGGGATTGGGTATCAGTGGACACTCTTCGGACATAGGAAATTTTATGGCAGCTACCATATTGGCAGTCGACGACTCGGCATCCATGCGACAAATGGTCAGCTTCACTCTGAAGCACGCCGGTTATGAGGTGGTCGAGGCCGCCGATGGGGTGGATGCACTCGAGTACGCGCGGAACAACGCCGTCAGTCTCGTGCTCACCGACGTCAACATGCCGCGAATGGACGGCATCACGCTGGTGCGTGAACTGCGTCAGCTCATCGCTTACAAATTCACACCGATGCTGGTGCTCACCACCGAGGCCGGACCGGAAAAAAAGGCGCAGGGCAAGCAGGCGGGAGCCACGGGATGGTTGGTGAAGCCGTTCAATCCCGACAAGCTCCTGGCCACGATCGCCAAGGTGTTGTAGGTCATGTCGATGGATATGGAAATGGAAGAGATTCTCAATCTCTTCTTCGAAGAAAGCCTCGAAGGCCTCGATACGATGGAATCGGGCCTGTTGACGCTGGAGGATGGCGCCGACCGCGAAACCATCAACAATATCTTTCGTGCGGCGCACTCGATCAAGGGCGGCGCGGGCACATTCGGTTTCATGGAGATCTCGGAATTCACCCATTCGGTGGAAACGCTGCTCGATGAAATGCGCAACGGCGCGCGCTCGATAACTCCGGATGCTCTGCAGGTATTGCTCCAATCCGTCGACGTGATCCGCGAGATGACGCAATCCGCGCAGGCGAAGACCCCGATCGTGATGACCGGCGCGAATGCTTTGAGCGGAGAACTCGCCCGTATTCTCGCGCAGAAGTCGACCCCCGGTGCGGCACCGGCAACCGCTGCGACCGCCGCACCGATGCCTCAGGCGGTGATCCCCGCGCCCATCGTGAAGCCGGAATCCGCGCCAGGCGACGCCGCTTTGAGCGGACCGATCGAAGGTTGGCGGATCACGTTCGCACCCGATCCGAGCCTGTTCAAGACCTGCAACGATCCGCTGCGGATTTTCGAGGAGCTCGGCAGCCTCGCGCCGCTCGAAGTGACCGCGATGACGGACGCGCTGCCCGCCCTGAGTGCGCTCGATCCGACCCAATGCTTCCTGCGCTGGGCGTTGGTTCTGCGCGGTGCCATCGACCACGCCCGCATCGTCGAGGTGTTCGACTGGGTCGACGCGAGTTCGAAGATAACCTACGAACCGATTTTTGGAGCGGGCAGCCCCGGAACGCCCCCCCAGCGTTCGACTGCCGAGTCACCGCCGCCCGTCGCCGTGCGGGCTGCCGCTACGCGTGCCGCCGCGACGGCCGATGCGCATCCCGGGGCCGCCGTGGCCGCGAAGGCGGGAGGTGAATCGGGATCGTTACGGGTGGCGACGGAGAAAGTCGATGCGCTGATCAATCTGGTCGGCGAACTCGTCATCACCCAATCCATGTTGGGACGATTCGCCGAGAAGTACGAGCCCGCCGATATCGAAGCGTTGCGCCGCAGTCTCGCGCAACTGACTCGCAACACGCGCGAGCTGCAAGAGAGCGTCATGCAGATTCGCATGCTGCCGATCGGCTTCTCTTTCAACCGATTCCCGCGCCTGGTACACGACCTGTCGCGCAAGCTCGGCAAGAAGGTCGACCTCAAGCTGAGTGGTGAAAACACCGAACTCGATAAGACAGTACTGGAAAAAATCGGTGACCCGCTGGTCCATCTGGTACGCAACGCGCTCGATCACGGCCTCGAATCTCCGGAAAAGCGGTTGGCCGCCGGCAAGACCGAAACCGGGACCCTCGAGCTCAACGCGTTTCACGAGGGCGGCAGCATCATCATCGAGGTCAAAGACGACGGTGGGGGCCTCAATAAGGAGCGGATCCTCGCCAAGGCGGTTGAGCGGGGTCTCGTCGACGCCGACGCCACGTTGACTGATGAGGCCATCTACAACCTGATTTTCGTGGCTGGCTTTTCGACCGCCGACACTGTCAGCGATGTCTCCGGCCGCGGCGTCGGCATGGATGTCGTACGCCGCAATATCAACGACTTGGGCGGCCACGTGCAAATCTTCAGCGTCAAGGGTCAGGGCAGCACGATCCGGATACGCTTGCCGCTTACGCTCGCCATTTTGGAAGGCCAGGTGCTGCGCGTGGGCAAGGAGATCTACGTGGCATCGTTGGTCTCGATCATCGAGACGGTGCAGTCGACGCGCCAGAATTTGAGCTGTGTGGCGGGTCGCACCGAACTGTTCAAACATCGGACCGATTACATTCCGATCATCCGGCTGCACGATCTGTTTGGCATTGAACCCGACAGCCGGGAGATAACCGACGGACTGCTGGTCGTGTTGGAAGCGGACGGACGCCGGGTCGCCATGCTGGTGGACGAGTTGCTCGCGCAACAACAGGTGGTCATCAAGAGCCTCGAGACGAACTTCAAACAGGTACCCGGTCTCGCCGGCGCGACCATCCATGGCGATGGCACCGTTGCCTTGATTCTCGACGTGCCCGGACTCATCCGGACGTTCCTGGAACGGCAGGGGATGGATATGGGGCGGGCGGCATGAGCAACGCGGAATCGACGCAGGCAACGAGCCAGCAGTACCTGAGCTTTTTCTTGGGCGGTGAAGAATATGCGACGGATATCCTCCGGGTCCAAGAGATCAAGGGCTGGGACACCGTGACTCGCGTTCCGTACTCCCCCGACTACGTTCTCGGCGTCATCAACCTGCGTGGCGCGATCGTGCCGGTCATCGACCTGCGCGTGCGCTTCGCGCTCGAGAAAGCGCAGTTCGACGCGGCGACGGTGGTCATCGTCGTGCATGTGGCGGGTCCCCGCGGCAGCCGTATCGTCGGCATCGTCGTCGATGCCGTTTCCGACGTGTACAGCGTCGCGGCCGAGAAGATCCAACCGCCGCCCGACGTGATCGGGGCGGTCGACCACATGTTCGTCGTGGGTTTGGCGAGCCTCGACGACCGCTTGATCATCATCCTCGATATCGAGCGTCTCGTGATCGCAAGCGTTCTCGGCGACAATCAGGCGGCAGCGTGACATGGTAGAAACAACCTCGGATGACGGGCTCGGCGCGAACGAGTCGGCGACGGTGAGGCTGCCGCATGGTCTGGAAATCAAGGACGTCGAGCAGATTCATCAACAACTGAGTGCCGCCCTCGATGGCGCAGCGTCGGTGACGGTTGACATTTCGCATGTTGCAGCGGTGGATACGGCGGGGGTCCAGCTCTTGCTCGCCCTCAAGACCGAGGCCGAGAATCGTGGCATACCGCTGACCTTTGCCGGGCAGTCGGCACCGTTCAGCCAGGCGCTCACCGTCCTGGGTCTGCTCGATACCTTCACGGCAGCAAACTCTCGTGCGTCCGCCGTCTGACACGGCGCCGGAGGCGTCGTCCGACAATGCCATGCTCCGAGAAGTCATCGAGGAATTCGGTCGGCACCTCGACATCTTGGCGGATCAACTGGGCTCCTCATTGACCGAGGCCGACCGAGACTGCGTGTCGGTGGGTCGGTCCTTCCACGAACTGTCCGCCGCCAAGGCGACCCTCGAAGCGCTGCCTGGCACAGGACCAGAACGCCGAGTGCTCGAGGACACCTGCCGTCGAATGGGCGAATCGCTGCACACCGCCGTCGTGGGGCTGCAATATCACGACCGCCTGGCGCAGCGGCTCGAACTGGTGCGCGCCGCGCTCGACCGGTTGCAAAACCTGCTGCGGACCCGTTCGCCGCGCTCCTATGGACAGTGGATGCAGTCGCTGCGCGATCTCGAACAGATCAACCGGATCGAGCAACGGCGCTTAGGTCCGGCAATCGGAGGGTCCGATACCGATGCACAGTTGCCCGACTCGAGCACCGTGGAACTGTTTTGAAAGGCGGCTCAAGAAAAATCACGGGGATGCCGATAGCCAGCAGTACCCCGCGAACGGAGTTGATTAAATGACGGACCATACGGCAAAACGTCCCGACGACGGCAGTTCCCGCTCTTCCCGTCAGGTGCTGACCTTCTGTCTCGGCGAGGAGACCTACGGGGTCGATATCCTGCGCGTTCAAGAGATTCGCGGCTGGTCGCCCGTGACCCGGATTCCGCAGTCACCTTCGCATATGCTGGGAGTGTTGAATCTGCGCGGTTCCATCGTGCCCATCATCGATCTGCGCGTGAGATTCAGTCTCGAGCGGGCGGAATTCACGCCGCTGACCGTGATCATCGTCTTGTCGATCATGACCGCCAAGGGAAAGAGCGAATTCGGCCTGGTCGTCGACAGCGTCTCGGACGTCGTTGACATCGGCTCCAGCGACTTGAAAGACACCCCCAATCTCGGCGGCCGGTTGAATGCCGATTTCATCCAGTGCCTCGCGACGGTCTCGGATCGCATGCTGATCCTACTCGATGTGGATACGCTCGTCGGCAAAGATGCCGGCGCGGACTCAACTCTATTTTTAGGTGCTGCCTAATGTTCAATTTCATGAAAAAAGCCGCCGCCAACGGCCATGCAACGGCGGACGACTCACTCGAACGCGCGGAATTGGCCGCCATCCACCGTTCCTTCGCGGTCATCGAATTCTCGATGGATGGCATCATTCTCGCCGCCAATCAGAATTTCCTCGCGATCGTGGGGTACACCCTGGATGAAGTGGTCGGCAAGCACCACCGGATCTTCGTCGATCCCGCGTATGCCGAATCGGCTGAATATCGGCAGTTTTGGGCCAACCTCGGGCGCGGCGAGTTCAATCGCGGCCAGTTCCGGCGCCGTGCCAAGGGTGGCAAGGAGGCCTGGCTCGAAGCGAGCTACAACCCCATCCTCGACCGCAACGGCACGCCGGTGAGGGTCATCAAGTTCGCGACCGACATCACCGCTCAGAAACACAAGGATCAGATCAACAAGGCCTTGCGTGATTCGCTCGATTCCGTGACCGCGAGAATCATGGCGGCCGATCACAACCACAACATCATCTTCGTGAACAAGGCGGTGATCGAACTGATGCGCTCGAACGAAAGCGAGATCCGCAAGAGCCTGCCGAATTTCAATGCCGAAACGCTGTTGGGATCGAATATCGACATCTTTCACAAACGTCCAGCGCATCAACGCGACATGCTCGCGAGCCTGACGGGCACGATGAAAGCGCTCATCAAGTTGGGTTCCCGCACGCTGTCGCTCACCGGAAGCCCGATGATCGACGACGCGGGTAATCGGTTGGGCACCGTGCTCGAGTGGGCGGACTGCAGCGATTCGTTGGATACGGAGCGCGAACTCGAGGAGGTGGTGTCCGCCGTCTTGAACGGCAACATGCTGGCTCGAATCAATGTCGCGGGCAAGGAAGGGTTCTACGCCACGTTATCGAAGCGCATCAATTCACTGATTCAAACCTTCGAGGGGGTGCTCATCGATGTCAAGACGGCGGCGGCCGAGGTCACCCGCGGCGTACAAGAGATCTCCCAGGGTAACGAGGACTTGAGCGCGCGCACCGAGACCCAGGCTTCCAGTCTGGAGGAGACCGCCTCGTCGATGGAACAGATGACCGCGAGCGTGCGGCAGAATGCGGACAACTCCGGCCAGGCCAATCAATTGGCCGTTGCGGCCCGCGATCAGGCCGACAAGGGTGGCGCCGTGGTCGCCAAAGCGGTCAAGGCCATGAGCGAAATCAACAGTTCATCGAAGAAGATCGCCGACATCATCGGTGTCATCGATGAAATCGCCTTTCAAACCAATCTGCTCGCGCTCAACGCGGCGGTCGAGGCGGCGCGTGCCGGGGAACAGGGCCGCGGTTTCGCGGTCGTCGCCAGCGAAGTGCGCAATCTCGCCGGCCGCAGCGCAACGGCGGCCAAGGAGATCAAGGCATTGATTCGCGACAGCGTGCAAAAGGTCGACGAGGGCTCGACGCTGGTGGCGCAGTCCGGACAGACCCTCGAGCACATCGTGAGCGCGGTCAAGAAGGTCAGTGACATCATTGCGGAAATCGCCGCGAGCAGCCACGAGCAATCCGCCGGCATCGACCAGGTCAACAAGGCGGTCATGCAGCTCGACGAAATGACCCAGCAAAATGCGGCCTTGGTCGAACAGGCCACCGCGGCGAGCAAATCCATGGCGGATCAGTCGCGCGCCCTCAGCGAACTGTTGGCCAAGTTCGAGATCGGAGCTTCCGCGGCCGGACCCTCCGCGGCCACGGTGACCGCAAGCTCAGCGCCGATCGTGGCCAGGAAACCGGCCAAATTGACGTCGGAGTCGAAACCCAAGCCCAAGCCGAAGGCGGCGACCGCCCCAGCGCCGATGCGGGGCTCCGTCGCCGTGGGTGATGACTCGTCCTGGAAAGAGTTTTGATCCGACTGCGCTGACCTCATCCGATCGACCGGGTGGTCCGCGGAACACTGACACACCATGAAGCGAGAAGCCACCCTGTTGCCCCTACCCGAGACCCGCGCGCGCGAGTTCGAGTTCAACGACTCGGATTTCCAGGCATTGCGTACCCTGGTCAAGGAGATGACGGGCATCAACCTGGCCGAGTCCAAGCGCGAGTTGGTATATGGGCGCGTATCGCGCCGGCTACGGGCGCTCAACCTGTCGAGCTTCCGCGCCTATCGTCAATTGCTCGAAACCGGCGACGGCTCCGAACTCGTTGCCTTCTGCAACGCGCTGACCACCAATCTCACGTCATTCTTTCGCGAATCGCATCACTTCGATTACCTGCGCGACGAGTATCTGGTGCCGCTGCGCGAGGCGGGTCGCCGGGGTGACCGGGTCCGAATCTGGTCCTCCGCGTGTTCGTCCGGAGAGGAGCCCTATAGCATCGCCATGACGATCGCGGAGGCCTTGCCGGACTGGCAGAAATGGGACATCCGGATTCTCGCCACCGATTTGGACTCGGACATTCTCGCGCGCGCGCAGCGCGGCCGTTACGCCGCCGACCGGGTCCGTGGCATGGATCCCGGGCGTCTCGCCAAATTCTTCAAGGAGATCAAGGAAGGCGGAGAAACCACCTATCAGGTCACTGCGGAGTTCGAAAAACTCATCACCTTCAAGCAGATCAACTTGATGCACGATCTACCCATGTCGGGGCCGCTCAATGTCGTGTTCTGCCGCAACGTCATCATCTATTTCGACAAGGATACCCAGCGTGGTTTGTTCACGCGCATCGCGAAGCTACAGCGGGCCGATGATCTGCTGTTTTTAGGTCACTCGGAGACGCTGTTCAAGGTGTCGGACGACTACTCGCTGATCGGCAAGACCATCTACCGGCGGAACAGATGACACCGGGCCTCAACTCCACCCAGCCCAAGACTCCCCTGCCGCCGGCCGCACCAGGATTCGAGCAGGTCAAGCGCTATTGGGACCCGTCGCTCGACAAGTGGGCGGCGAAAATACTGCCGGGTGAGTATTTCGTCACCCGCAGCGATGAGGCGATCACCACCGTCTTGGGCTCGTGCATCTCGGCCTGCATCCGCGACCCGGCGGTGCGCATCGGCGGGATGAACCATTTCATGCTGCCCGAGGACCACTCGGTCGGCAAGAGTTCCTGGCTCGAGGGCCCCGGGGCACTGTCGACTCGGTATGGCTCTTATGCAATGGAAAGCCTCATCAACGGCTTGATGAAACTCGGCGCGCGGCGTGAGCGGATGGAGGTGAAATTGTTCGGCGGCGGCAAGATCCTGTCGTCGATGACCGACGTGGGCATGAAGAACATCGCATTCGCCAAACAGTTTCTGAACGTCGAGGGTTTCAAGATCGCCGCCGAGGATGTCGGGGACGTGTATCCGCGCCGTGTCATCTATTTCCCCACCAGCGGTGTCGCAATGCTGAAGCGTCTGCGCGCGCTCGACGTCGTGGAAATCGCTCAGCGCGAGACCAACTACCGATCAACGATCACCGCCAAGCCGGCAGACGACGACGTCGAGCTGTTCAGCTGAGGCCAGGAGGAAAATCCATGCAAACTTCCGCAGGGGCAATGGCGCGCGTCAACAAGCGAATCACCGTGTTGATCGTCGACGACTCCGCGCTGGTGCGACGGATGCTCACCGAGATGTTATCGAGTGATCCGAACATCACCGTGCTGGGCGCCGCCCACGATGCCTACGATGCTCGCGAGAAAATCAAGTCGCTGAATCCGGACGTGCTCACGCTCGACGTGGAAATGCCCCGCATGGATGGCCTCACGTTCCTGCGCAATCTGATGCGGCTACGGCCGATGCCGGTCATCATGGTGTCCTCGCTGACCGACAAGGGCGCCGAGGTGACTTTGGATGCGCTGTCGATCGGTGCCGTCGACTACCTGTCGAAGCCGAAGATCGATCTTGCGGCCACGCTGGGCGATTACAAGGATGAACTCATCGCGAAAGTCAGAGGGGCGGCCTCGGCGCGGCTGCGCACCGCGCCGGCTCAGGCCGCGCCGACCGCGGACGTCGCCCAGATCAAGCGGTCCGCCGCACGGCATCTTCGCACCACCGAGCGGATCATCGCGATCGGCGCCTCCACCGGCGGCACCGAGGCCATCAAGGATGTGCTCATTCACCTGCCGCCCGACACGCCGGGTATCGTCATCACTCAGCACATCCCGAAGTTGTTCAGCGGCGCCTTTGCGCGGCGCATGGACTCGATCTGTCAATTGTCGGTGTGTGAGGCGGAGGATGGACAACAGATCCTGCGGGGCCATGCCTACATCGCGCCGGGGGACAAGCATCTGTCGTTGGTGCGCGATGGTGCGCGCTATGTGTGCCGTCTGGATGAGGGCCCTCCCGTCAACCGGCACAAACCCTCGGTTGACGTGCTGTTCCGGTCGGTCGCACAGCAGGCCGGCCGCAATGCCATCGGCGTCATCCTGACCGGGATGGGCAAGGACGGTGCGCTCGGGTTGAAGGAAATGCGGGACGCCGGCAGCCGCACGATCGCTCAGGATGAGGCGACGAGCATCGTGTGGGGAATGCCGGGAGAGGCGGTGGCCGTCGGCGCGGCGGAGGAAGTGATGGGGCTCGGTGACATCCATTCGAGGATCGGGGCGCTCGCGGATGAAATGGATATCACCAGGTCGGCCGATACCGGTACCGGTTAGGCCGCTCTATAAATCTTTTCTTGGAGTAGTTGCAGTGAAAATCTTGATCGTAGACGACTCGACGGCGATGCGAATGATCGTACGCAAGACCTTGCGATTGGCCGGTTTCGAAGGGCATGATTTTTCCGAATGCGAGGATGGGATGAAGGCGTTGACGGCGATCAAAGCCAGTGCACCGGACCTGGTGCTGTCCGATTGGAACATGCCCAACATGACGGGCATCGAGTTGCTCGAGAACCTCAACAAGGACGGGGTGAGCGTCAAGTTCGGCTTCGTCACTACCGAGGCGACGCCCGAGATGCGCGCCCGCGCCACCAGCGCCGGTGCCAAATTCCTGATCTCGAAGCCGTTCACGCCGGAGTCGTTCAAGGAAGCGCTCGGAGCACACATCAAATGAGCGCGGTATGCGCCCATCCGTTGCCGGACATGGCGGGTGTCAAGAATTTGCTCGGCATGCTGTTCGACGGTTTGACGGTCAAGACCGGTGGCAAGCTCGACGTGTCGGCGAAGTCGAATAGCTACTTCGGCGTCTACGTATCCGATGCTGGCGCGCCGGTGGGTCTGTGCGGCTGCGACCTGGCGTTCGCCGCGAATGGTGGCGCCGCGTTGTCGCTGTTGCCACCGAACGCGGCCAAGGATGCGGTGAAGGACAAGGAACTCACGCCGGTGATGCTGGCCAACCTCCACGAAGTGATGAACATTTGCACGCGGCTCCTGCTGCGCGACGATTCACCGCACCTGCGCTTGCGCGAGGTTTGCACGGTCGCGGCGCTGCCGGCGGCGGCGGCGGCCATCCTGAATGCGCCGAATGGCCGCATCGATTTCGAGGTCGGGCTCGGCAAATACGGCGCGGGTGTGCTCGCGGTGATGTGCCTGTAAACGTGGAGCGGGAGCGCCAGCCCCGTGGGTAGCGACAGTCGCAGGGTAGGGTCAGTCGCGGCGCCCGGGACGTTCGGCAATCAGCACCGCGTTGGTGCCGCCGAAGGCGAACGAGTTCGACATGACCGCGCCGAGGCTCGCGCCCCGACGGGCGCGGCCCGGCACATAATCGAGATCGCATTCGGGATCGGGCACATCCAAGTGCATCGTCGGCGGGACCAGGTCGTGTTCCATGCTCGCGATCGCGATCACGAATTCCAAAGCTCCCGCCGCTCCCAGCAGGTGACCATGCATCGACTTGGTCGAACTCACCGGCAGCCCATAGGCCCGCTCACCGAAGACCTCCTTGATGGCGGCCGTTTCCACCGCGTCGTTGTGCGCCGTCGCCGTGCCGTGCGCATTGACGTAGTCGATCGCGCCGGGCTCGAGTCCGGCGCAGGCGAGCGCCGCACGCATCGCGGCGGCCTGGCCAAAGACCGTCGGTCGGGTGATGTGCAGGGCGTCGGATGACAGTCCGTAGCCGGTCAATTCGGCATGAATGTGCGCGCCGCGAGCCTTGGCGCGATTCCATTCCTCGAGCACCACGAAGGCGGCTCCTTCACCCAGTACGAGTCCGCTGCGCGTTTTGGCAAACGGGCGGCAGGAGGCTGTCGGGTCCACCGGATCCTCCGTCGCGATGGTGCGCATCGCCTCCCAGGCGCGCAGCACCCCGTATGTCAGCGGCGCCTCGGTGCCGCCGGCGATCATCAGGTCCACCTCCCCGCTCCAGATCCGGCGTGCCGCTTCGCCCAAGGCCACGGCCGACGACGAACAGGCGGTCGAGTAGGTGAGATTGGGCCCAGTGATCCCATAGTCGATACCGATCCAGGACGCCGCGGCATTGGCCATTGAGGCCAGCACGGTAAACGGCTTGACCCGGTTCGAGCGTTCCGCATAGATGACGTGATAACCCTCATCCGTGGTGGCGGCTCCGCCCATGCCGGTGCCGACGCTCACGCCACAGCGTTCGGCGGGTTCCGTCGGCAATTCCAGTCTGGCGTCCGCCACGGCCGCCGCCGCCGCCGCCAGCGCGAGCTGACTGACGCGGTCCAACATCTTGAGTCGCTGGCTCTGAAAATTCGCCGTGCAATCGCTGTCGACCGGTGCACCGATGGGCGAGCGCAACGCGGCGAAGGGATCGGCCGCCAGCCGACGCACGGCGGAACGTCCCGCGGCGAGGTTCTCGACGAGTTCAGCGACCGAGGCGCCCGACGGCGCCAGCACCCCGAGGCCCGTTACCGCCACCCGCCGTCGCATCAGGTCGGCGCGTGCAGATTAGGGTCATCGGCGCCGCGTGGTTTGGCGCCTCGCGCCAGCAGTTCGTCGATATACACCACGACGTCGTTGACCGTGGTCAGCGTGGTCGGAATATCCTCCCGGATCGTCAATTGGTAGCGGTCCTCGATCTTGAACATCAGCTCGAGCAAGTCCAACGAGTCCACTCCCAACGTGGCGAGTTCGGCGTCCGGGGTGATTCGATCGGGCTTCAGATCGAACTCTTCGCGCAGAATGTCCTTCAGGGTATCGAGCGTGCTCATGCGGTCTCCGCGGTGATGAAGGAGGAAATGGCCGCAGGCCTCGCTTTGCCGGCGAGTCTGGCGCCCTCGCCGAGCAGCGCGGGCCACCCTTTGAGGAGCTGCCGTGCCGGCACGGCGAGCGTAGGCCGCATTGCGATATGGGCGTACAGCGCCGCCAGGCGCAGCCGCGCGCCGAAGGCTCGTCGCCATGCAGCGGCATAGCGCGCATGGGCCAGGGCGGCGCGCTCCGTGGTCAACGAGGCCGCGCGGTGCGGGCCGAGCTGTGCGGCCAGCAACACCGCCGCCTGTAACGCCATGCTGATGCCTTCGCCGATCAACGGGTGGCTCTCGCCCGCCGCGTTGCCGACGCGAAACACGCCGCGGAAGCGGCCGAGCCGGATGCCGGGTCGAAGCGGCCCGACGGACAGCCACCCACCCTCGCGCCGACTGCCGTCCAACGCAGCGCGGATGCCGGGGCAGGAATCGATCAGGAAGCGCTCGACCGCCGCGCCCGCGCTCGTTCCCGGCAGGCGCGCGCGACAGCGCGCCAACGCGTCGCGGCGGATGCAGCAGGCCAGCGTGGTCCGATCGTCATCACCCACCACCATCCCGCCATAGGCGCCGGGCAGCGCGAGGACCGGCAGCAAGCCGGGCTCGAGTGCGGTGTTGCGAAAGGTCGCCTTGAATGCCAGCAAATCCGAGTTGCGATGCGGCGGCGTGTGCCGCGTCTCGAGCGGGTCGCGTTCCCAGGAGCCATGCGCGTCGACCACCACCGGTACCCGAAGCGTGAGCGTGCGATTCTCCCGGGCGGCGAGCAGCAGCGCGCATTCGAAGGCGCCCGGCGCGCCGCGCACCGAGCGCACTCGCGCGGGCTGCAGTACGGTCACACCCTCGCTCGTCGCGCGTTGCAACAAAAGGCTGTCCAAACGATCACGACCCAGCACGCGCCCAAACGGGTAAGGTCCCTGGCATGCCGGCATGTCGGCAATGATCGTACCCGCGCCGTCCATCCAGCCAACCCGCGCGAGTGGCGGGCCGGCACTTGCGCGAAAGGCCGCGCCGATGCCGATTTCATCCAGCAACGGCAGATTACCGGCCGCGATACATTCGCCGCAGACCTTACGGCGTGGATAGGCATGCTGTTCGGCCATGGCCACCCGCCAGCCCGCTCGGGCCAGCAAGATCGCGGTCGCGCTGCCGGCAGCGCCGGCGCCGATCACCAGCACGTCATGGTCAGCGGCCATCGCGACACGCGGTGAAGCAGTGCGTGAACGGCAGCGCCGCATACTCGTCGACCCGCCAGACACCGTCCACGGAGGCCCAAGCCGCCGACAGTTCATGGCCCGTGAAGCCCGCCGCCACGCTCTTGACCGCATCGTCGCGGGTGACGTCATTCGCCCCCAAGAACACCACCAAGCGGCTGCCGAGGGCAGCCAGCGTGCCGCGCTCCGGCTCGCAGGCCACCAGCGCGTCGCAGGCGGACGCGGCACCCGCGAGCAACGACGCGAGTTCTCGGGCATCGAAGTGATGGAGAAACAGGTTCGCGACGCACAGGTCGTAACGCGCCGTCGCACTCGTATGCAGCCACGTGCTCGCGTCGGCGCACTCGACGCGCACGTTCCAGCCGAGATCGCGGTAGGCCTGGCGAGTCTGTTCGGACAACAGATCGATCCGATCGAGCAGCGTCAGGTCGACCGAACTCCAGCGCGGACGCAGCGCGCGCGCGAAGCGCAGCAGCAGGGTTCCATCGCCCGCCCCCAACTCGAGAATCCGGCGCGGTGGTTGCGCGAACCGCACGCGTGCCACCGCGCGCTTCAGGATCGACACCGAACGCATGGCGGTGTGAATGCGCCTCAAATCACGGCGCGAGCGCTGACCGCGCAGGTCCGAGGCGTCGAGCCCATCCAGTTCTTCCGGGAGCACGCAGCGAGTCGCGGGGCTCACCGTGCAAGTCACTCGACGGCCAAAAGCGCGCCATGGCAGGTGAAGCCGGCGCCGAAGGACGACATCCACCACCAACCACCGGTCAGCGCATCCTCGAGCGCCGACTCGAGCACGAAGTACACGAACGCGCTGCTGAGATTTCCATAGTTGCGCAGCGCGTCGCGGCTATGGCGCAACTGCGCGCCGTCGAGACCGAGACGCTCCTCGAGCGCGAGCAAGACATCGCGGCCGCCCGCATGCATGATCCAGCCCGTGATCTCATTGCGGCCGACATCCGCGACTTCGAGCGCGCGCACCAAGATGCGCTCGGCATGCAGGGCGGCAATGGCCGGAACCTCCCGCGTCAGGATATTGCGCAACATCCCAGCCTTGTGTTCGAACCGCAGGGCATCGCGCGCGGCCGGGTTGGTGAGGGACTGGGTGCCGCGCCACTCGACGCGGCGCCGCCCCGGCGGGCGCATGCGCGACAGAATCGCGGCCCCCGCGCCGTCGCCGAACAGGCAGGCGCTGATCAGAACGCCGGGATCATCATCGAGATACATCGCGGCGCTACAGACCTCGACGCAGATGGACAGCACGTTGTCGCCTTGGTGGGCCGCGAGCAAGGCATTGGCAACCTGCCAGTTCGGCAGCGCGCCCGCGCAGCCCTGGCCGACCAGGTCGAAACCCAGCACGTCGGCGCGCAGCCCGAGGCGCTCGATGACATAGCCGCTCAAGCCGGGACAGAGGTAGCCGGTACAGGTGGTCACGATCACCGCGTCGACCGCGTGCGCATCGAGTTCCGTGCGTTCGAGCGCCGCCCGTCCCGCATCAGCGGCGAGTCGCGGTGCATGTTCGGCGAAACGCCGGTGCAGCGTGTCTGGGTCGATGCGAAACACCTCATCGAGCGAGGTAACCGCGAGGTGACGGGCCTCGATGCCGTTGTTGCGGGTGAGCACGATCTTGGCCAGCGCGCGGGAGCGGGGATCGAGCCGATCGAACCACTCGGAGGTCGAGAACGCATCCCAGCAATCAGCTTTCGTATAGCGCCGCTGCGGAACTGCCGTGCCGATTGCATTCAAAAACATCGGGGTTGTGGCCTGGTGATGCGGTTGTCTTGCCGACAATGCCGCTTAGGTTTTACCACAGTCTAGCAACTTTCCATGGGCCTTAAGGATCCGGCGAGACTACGCAGCGGTCAGACGGGCGGCTCGCCGTCATCCGGTGCCATGTTTCAACAGGGGGGTGTGAAGCCTCGAGATGGCGATCGCCGCGACCGGCTCGGGCCTGCGCAATCGAGTGTAGCGGCGGGCGGTGAAGGCCTTGAGCAAACTCGTGATATCGGGCGGTGCAAATTCACACCACTCGATCCCCACTCCATCTTTGTACTTCCGGGCCACATAGGCGCTCACCGTGGGCGCATCGTGCCGGGAGCGCAGATGCAGGTCGAACGCAACTTGGATTCGTGACAGCAACCGCAGGTCGTAGTCGCCTTCGATGGCCGCACCGCTGACGGACAGGTCGCAGAGCCGGCCGCTGCGGACCGAGAAGGGATGGGTGCTGATCCTGACGGGGATATCCACCCTCAACCTGTGACCCCACCGATGTTCCATGGACAGATCGTCCCATGGTGCCTCGGGCGCGGCCATAGGAAGGTTCGTTCAACGCGAGACCGCGATATCCTACAACCGGCGCGCGCCGACCGCGGTGGCGCGCAGCGCCGCCTTCAATCGTCCATCAAGAAACTGCGCAGCTGCTCGCTGCGGCTCGGATGCCGCAATTTGCGCAGCGCCTTCGCCTCGATCTGACGAATCCGCTCGCGCGTCACGTCGAATTGCTTGCCGACTTCTTCGAGCGTGTGGTCCGTGTTCATGTCGATGCCGAACCGCATACGCAGCACTTTGGCCTCGCGCGGCGTGAGCTGGGCGAGCACGGAGTGTGTCGTCTCGCGCAGCGACTCGGTCGTGGCGGAATCGATCGGCGAGGACACGGACGTGTCTTCGATGAAATCGCCCAGATGCGAGTCCTCGTCGTCCCCGATCGGGGTCTCCATCGAAATCGGCTCTTTCGCAATCTTGAGCACCTTGCGCACCTTGTCCTCGGGCATTTCCATGCGCACCGCGAGTTCTTCGGGCGTGGGCTCGCGGCCCATTTCCTGCAGCATCTGGCGGGAGATCCGATTGAGCTTGTTGATGGTCTCGATCATGTGCACAGGAATGCGAATGGTGCGGGCCTGATCCGCGATCGAGCGGGTGATCGCCTGCCTGATCCACCAGGTTGCATAGGTGGAGAACTTGTAGCCGCGACGGTACTCGAACTTGTCGACGGCCTTCATCAATCCGATATTGCCCTCCTGGATCAGGTCCAGGAACTGCAGGCCACGGTTCGTGTATTTCTTGGCGATCGAAATCACCAGACGCAGATTCGCCTCGACCATTTCCTTCTTCGCCCGCCGCGCCTTCGCCTCGCCGATCGACACTTCGCGGTTGATGTCCTTGATCTCGCTGATGAGCACGTGGAAGAGGCCTTCCAGGTCCTTCAACTTGTTCTGCCGCCGCTCGATCTCGTCCTTGAACTTGGCGAGCGGGGCGGAGTAGCGCTTCTTGGCTTTGATGTGCTTGTCGAGCCAGCGTGTGCTGGTCTCGTTCTTCGGGAAGGTCGAGATGAAATCCTTGCGCGGCATGCCCGCCTGCTTGATGCACAGGAACATGATCTCCTTCTCGAGGAGACGAACTTCCGTCACATGCTGGCGCAGATTATCGATCAGCTGGTCGAACATCTTCGGGCTCAGCTTGAGCTCCATTAACTCGCCACAAATTTTCTTGCGGATCTTCAGGGTCTTCGGATCCTTCGAGCCGAGCTTTTCCAGAGCGCCCAAGAACTGATGGTGAGCCTTCGCCAGGGAGGCGAAGCGCCTGGAAGCCTCCTCCGGATCGGGACCCGTGTCGATGGTCTCCTCATCCTCGTCACCCTCGGTCTCGTCCTCGTCGCCGGCCTCTTCGCGCTCCAGCGCCATCATCTTGGGGTTCTGCGGCTGGGCGATCTCGTCCGGCGCATTCGGATCGACGAAGCCGACGATGACATCGACGAGGCGCATCTGACCGGCTTTGACCGTTTCGTAGTGACGCAGCAGCAGATCGTAGGTGCCGGGATAGCTGCCCAGGGCAACCTTCACCGCTTCCAAGCCTTCTTCGATACGCTTGGCGATCCTGATCTCGCCTTCGCGGGTCAACAGTTCGACGGTTCCCATCTCGCGCATGTACATGCGCACGGGATCGGTGGTGCGGCCGAATTCGGCGTCCAGATTGGCGAGCGCGGCGGTGGCTTCTTCGACCGCCTCTTCGTCGGGGGCCGCCGTGGCATCGGTCAGCAGCAGGGATTCGGCATCCGGTGCCTTTTCATACACCGGAATTCCCATGTCATTGATCATATTGACGATATCTTCGATCTGTTCCGGATCGACGATTTCGCTCGGCAAATGATCGTTGACTTCAGCGTAGGTGAGGTAACCCTGCTCCTTGCCGCGCGCAATCAACAGTTTGAGTTGCGATTGACGCTCGTCCGCAATTTGAGTCGCGGTGCCTGCTGGCGGTTTTTTGATCAAGGTGGACGCCTCGGAGAAAACAGTTAAGATTTAACGCAGAGCCGGTAAGTATACGATTGTGGCTAGTCTGTAGCCACTGATCTTCCGTCGTCAGGACGGCGCTTTGGGCCGCCCTCGAGCCTTGAGAAGCGTGCTCAATTCCGTCTTTTCGTCGTAATTCAAGCCCAATTCCTCGGCTTTTCGTAATAATTCGTCCAATCTGCGACCTGGGCCCGATTCCTCGAGCAGTTTTTCGACCGCCATCTGCAACTCTTTAGCGGCGTCTTCGGCTTTGGCCACCATGGCATCGGACATCGCCAATTCGCAGAGTCGGCCGTATTCGACCCGGTCACGCCAGCGTTCGAGCAGGCTCGCGGTGCTGGGATGCGGCATCGCGGCCGCCTGCCCCAACAACTCCTTGAGCACGTTCACCCCGGGCCGATCGACCCCGTCCAGGCTCTCGAGGTCGATGGCGCGCCCGGCAGCCGGATGATGCAGCAGCAGAGCAATCGCCTGGCTGAGCAAATTGCCGCGCCCGGCCGAGGCGCGTCCTCGCCGTGGCACCGCGCCCGCACTCGAGAGCGTGCGACCGCTCGCGCCGGGGCGCGCATGGCCGCCCGCCACCAAGGATTCGACGAGTGCGGTCACCGGCATGCCCACACTCCGCGCGAGCCGCTTGGCCAATAGTTCCCGATAAATGCCCTCGGGCATGCGAGCGAACAGCGGCGCCGCCAGAGCCTTCAACTTCGCACGGCCGTCGACGTGCTCGAGATCCACTTCCGCGCACAGGTGCTGCACCAGATACTCGGATAACGGTTCGGCGGCTTTCATCCGCTGCTCGAAGGCGGCCGCCCCTTCCTGCGCCACGAGGGTGTCCGGGTCATGGCCCTCGGGCAGGAACATGAATTTGAATTCACGGCCGTCCTGGGTGAGGTTCAGCGAATTTTCGAGCGCCCGCCAAGCGGCTCTGCGGCCGGCCTGATCACCGTCGAAGCAGAACACCACCTCGCTGGTGATGCGGAAGATCTTGGTCAGGTGCTCCTGGGTGGTCGCCGTGCCCAACGTTGCCACGGCGTACGTGATGCCCGCCTGATGGAGCTGGACCACGTCCATGTAACCCTCGACGATCAGCAGGCGTTTGAGGTCCGAGCGCGCGCGCCGGGCTTCAAACAGGCCATAGAGCTCGCGTCCCTTGTGGAACAGCGTCGTTTCGGGGGAATTCAAGTACTTGGGCTCGCCCGCGTCGATCACCCGGCCGCCGAACCCCAGGACCCGGCCGCGCGAATCGCGGATCGGAAACATCAGCCGGTCGCGAAACCGGTCGTAAAAGCCCGCGCTACGCGCGCCGCCCCGGGCCTCCCGTTCGACGATCAGCCCGAGACTCGCCAGGCGTTGCCGGTCTTCCTCATGCGAACCCAAACGATTCAGCAGCGCATCCCAGCTGTCGGGCGCGTAGCCCAAGCCGAATTGCGCGGCGGTGGCGGGCTCGATGCCGCGCTGCTCGACGTAACGTCGGGCGCGGGCATTATCCGCCAACGTCTGTTCGAAGAAGCGCGCCGCCCGCGACATCACCTCATAAAGATCCGTGCCGCCGGCATCCCGCGGACCTTGCGCTTCGCGCGGCAACTCCATGCCAGCGCGCTGGGCGAGATCGGCAACCGCGTCGAGAAACTCCATTTTCTCGTACGCCATCAGAAAACCGATGACGGTGCCGTGGGCGCCGCAGCCAAAACAGTGGTAGAACTGTTTGTCGGGGCTCACCCAGAAGGACGGCGATTTCTCGTTGTGGAAGGGGCAGCAGGCCTTGTATTCACGGCCGCCCTTTTTCAAGGGGACGCGCGCGCCCACGACCTCGACGATGTCCGAGCGGGCGATCAGCTCATCGAGAAACGAATCGGGGATGCGGCCGGCCATGAACCGGTTGCAATCAACCGCCGAGCTTCGACTTGATCTTCGCGCCTACGGCTGCCATGTCGGCTCGGCCTTGGGCCTTGCCCTTGATGATGCCCATGACCTTCCCCATGTCCTTGATGCTGGCGGCGCCCGTGGCCGCGATGGCCTCGACGATCAGTGCGTCCAACTCGGCGTCGCTCAAGGGGGAGGGTAGGTAGCTTTGCAGCAACGCGATTTCCGCCGCTTCCTTCGCCACCAGATCGGGGCGGTTGCCGGCTTCGAACTGCACCACCGATTCCTTGCGCTGTTTGACCATCTTCTCGAGCACGGCCAATACCTGGGTGTCATCGAGCTGGATACGCTCGTCGACTTCACGCTGTTTGATGGCGGCGGTGATCATCCTGATGATCCCGAGGCGCTCCTTTTCCCCGGACCGCATCGCCGCTTTCATGTCCTCGGTGATGCGCTCTTTCAGACTCGACAAGGGTGCGTGGTCAGGTGAAGGGTCAGTATGGCCGGGCTTGGGCGGCCGCGGGTGGGCTAGCCGGGGCGCCGCCGCCCGTGCCGCGCATATTTTCGCGCGACAAGCGCTTCAGGTGGCGCTTCACGGCGGCCGCCTTCTTACGCTTACGTTCCTGGGTGGGCTTCTCGTAGAATTCCCGGCGCCGAAGTTCGGTCAGGACACCCGCTTTTTCACAGGCACGCTTGAATCGACGCAAAGCGGCGTCGAAATACTCGTTCTCGCGGACACGAACGCTGGGCATTCAAACCTCGGCATTTAAGACCAATAGCCGCCGGCATTCGGCGACAGGGGCGCGCATTCTAAAGTGCTGTCCCCCAAAAGGCAAAGGCTTAAGCTTCGGGCCCGGGCGGATGCCGGGGTTTGAGGGACTGATATGCGAGTCATCGGAATCGAAACGTCCTGCGACGAGACCGCGGTCGCGGTCTACGACCGGGAGCGGGGGCTGCTCGCCCATCAGTTGTACAGCCAGATCGCGTTGCATCAGGCCTATGGCGGGGTGGTGCCCGAACTCGCCTCCCGGGACCACATCCGCCGCTTGACGCCGCTGGTCAGAGCGGCCCTCAGGGAGGCGGATTCGACCCCCGGGGCGATCGACGCGGTGGCCTACACCGCGGGGCCCGGCTTGATCGGGGCGCTCTTGGTGGGCGCCGGCTTCGCCCGCAGTCTCGCCTATGCTTGGGGCAAGCCGGCGCTGCGGATCCATCATCTCGAGGGTCATCTGCTCGCCCCGTTACTGGAGCCGCGGGCGCCTGAGTTGCCGTTCTTGGCGCTGCTGGTCTCCGGCGGGCATACCCAGCTCATCGATGTCATGGGCCTCGGGCGCTATCGAATCCTCGGCGAGACGCTGGACGATGCGGCCGGAGAAGCCTTCGACAAAACCGCGAAGCTGCTGGGGTTGCCCTACCCCGGCGGCGCTGCGCTCGCGCGGTTGGCCGAATCCGGTCGCGCCGGGCGCTTCGTATTTCCACGTCCGATGCTCGATCGGCCGGGCCTGGCATTCAGTTTCAGTGGCTTGAAGACCGCCGCCCTAGTAGCCTTGCGGGCCTCGGCGGCGGACCCGGAAGTCCGGGCGGACGTGGCGCGCGGCTTCGAGGAGGCGGTCGTCGACACCTTGGGCGAGAAGACTCGCCGCGCGCTCATCGCCACGGGGCATCGACGTTTGGTCGTCGCCGGCGGGGTGGGCGCGAATCGCCGCCTGCGCGAGCGCTTGGCCGAGGTCGCCGCCGAGTGCGAGGCGGCGCTGTATTTTCCGCGCACGGAATTTTGCACCGATAACGGCGCGATGATTGCGCTTGCCGGCTGCCTGCGCATGGGCGCGGACGGCATGCCAGCGGAGGAGCGCACGACAGCGGACCTTCGGCTCGGAGCGAGGGCGAACTGGCCGCTCGACGATAAGCTGCAACAGGGGTAGACATAGTTTCATGGACAAAATATTCATCCGTGCGCTCAAGACCGAAACGATCATCGGGATTTTCGATTGGGAGCGTCAGGTCAGACAGACCGTGTTGTTCGACATCGAAATCGCCGCCGACATCCGCAAGGCGGCGCTGAGCGACTCGGTCGAGGACACGCTGAATTACAAGAAGGTCGCGAAGCGTGTGCTCGCCTTCGTGGAAGCGTCCTCGTTTCACCTGGTCGAGGCACTGGCCGAACACGTCGCGATGCTGATTCTGGAAGAATTCGAGGTGGTGCGCGTCAACATCGTGTTGAGCAAACCCGGTGCGGTGCGCAACTCGCGCGACGTCGGCGTGGCGCTGGAGCGGGACCGCTCACAGCTCGTCGAATGGCAGCAGTTGCGCTCCTGATGCGTGACCGGTCCTGATGCACGGCGAGGTACTGCGGGAGTCGCCGCTGTCGTGGCGTCAGGTGGCCGCGGTCGCGGAAGGCGCACCGCTGCGGCTGGCGGAGGCGGCCCGCGGGCAGGTACAGGCGGCACGCGACCTCGTCGACGCGATGGTCACGTCGGGTGTGCGGGCCTATGGAGTGAATACGGGGGTTGGAGCGCTCTGCGATGTCGTCGTCGCGCCGTCACAGCTCTGCCAGTTGTCGCGCAACATCATCATGAGTCATGCCGTTGGTATCGGGCCGCCGCTGGGACGGTGCGAGGTCCGGGCCATCATGGCGGCGGCCGTCAACAATTTTGCGCACGGACACTCCGGCGTGCGCACCGATGTCATCGATGCGCTGTTGCGGCTGCTCGCCCACGACGTCGTGCCGCATGTGCCGGCGGCCGGGTCGGTGGGGTATCTGTCGCATATGGCGCATATCGCGCTGGTGTTGCTCGGCGAGGGGTCGATCCAGCACGGCAGCGGACGCAGCCCGGGTGCCGCTGCGCTGCGCGCGCTCGAACTCGAGCCGCTCATTCTCGAGGCGAAGGAAGGCTTGAGTCTGGTCAACGGCACTCCGTGTGTCACGGGCCTCACCTCATTGGCGCTGCTGCGCACCGAACGACTGCTCAATTGGGCGGACGTCATTGCCGCGATGACCTTCGAGAACCTCAAGGGCCAGATCACGGCGTTCGCCGCCGAGACGCTGTCGCTGCGGGCCTCCACGGCCGTGATGGAGGTTGGCGAGCGGCTCCGCTCCCTGCTCGAGGGCAGCCGTATCCTGGCCGCGAGCGCCGGGCGTCGCACGCAAGACCCCTTGAGCTTGCGCGCCATCCCGCATGTCCACGGGGCCGTGCGCGATTTGTTCTCCCGCACGGCCCAAACCGTGGACGCTGAACTCGCGGCGAGCACCGATAACCCCGCGGTGGTTGGCACCCCGACCGAACCGCGGGCCCTGTCGCAGGCGCATGCGGTCGGCGCCGCCATCGGTCTCGCCGCGGACGTGCTCGGTATCGCGGTGGCTGAACTCGCCGCCATGGCGGAACGGCGCATCGATCGGCTGGTCAATCCGCTGGTCAGCGGGCTGCCCGCCTTCCTCGCCTCGGACAGCGGCGCAGGCTCGGGATTCATGATTGCGCAATACGCCGCGGTCTCGTTGGTCGCGGATAATCGCAGGCTCGCCGCACCGGCGAGCTTGGACGGTGGGGTCACGTCGGGGCTGCAGGAAGATCATCTGTGCCATGCGACACCGGCCGCGCTCAAGTTGCTCGCGATTCTGGATAACGCCGAGTCCATCCTTGGGATCGAGCTGCTGGCGGCGGCGCAGGCCTACGACCTGCAAGGCGCCCATCTCGAACGCGCGCCGAATACCGACATCGTCTATCGCGCCGTGCGGCGTCACATCGCGCACTATCGGGATGACCGCCCGTTGGCGACCGATATCGAGCGGGCACGGGAGCTGATCCGCGGGCCGATCGTGGTCGATGGGGAACTCGCCGGGCCGACTGTCGGCGCCTTGCCTACACGCTCCGGCCGCCGTCGACGGCGATGATTTGCCCGGTAATGAATGGCGCCGCGGTGGCGAGAAAGAGCGCGGTGCGGGCGATGTCCGCGGGGGTGCCATGGCGCTTCAACGCCGTCTTCGCGATGATTTCCTCTTTCAGGCTGGCATCGATCGTTCGATCCGGCCATAGCACCGGTCCGGGAGCAATGCCGTTGACCCGGACTTCCGGCCCCAGTTCGCGCGCCAGCGATTTCGTCAGCATGACGAGTCCGGCTTTGGCGACGCTGTAAACCGGATGCTGTTTCAGGGGGCGCAGTGCATGGATGTCGACGATGTTGAGGATGAGCCCGCCGCGCAGCCGCAGCGACGCGGCGGCCGCTTGCGCCAGAAACAGGGGCGCCTTCAAATTGCTGCCCATCAGATCGTCCCAGTGCGACAGCGTGATCTCACCGACCGCGGTGGGATAGAAGGTCGACGCGTTGTTGATGAGGATGTCGAGCCGTCCGAACTCGGCGAGCGTTGCAGCGACCAAACTGTCAGGGGTCTTCGGGTCGAGCAAATCCGCGCAGCGGATTGCGGCGGAGCCCGCGCGAATGCGGTTGAGGTCGCCCAACAGCGACTCGGCCGCGGCGGCGGAGCTGCGGTAGTGAATCAACAGATTGGCTCCCGCGCCATGCAAGGAGCGAGCGATCTCGGCACCGACTCGCCGGGCACCGCCGGTGATCAGCACCACTTGGCCCTCGAGGGCAGCGTGATCCGTGTTCGTCATGGCCGGTAACGATACCGGAGACGGTGCACCCATGCGAGACGCCGGGCCGGACGAGGCGCAGCATGCGGCGCGAGTTCACGCGGCCGTTCTCGAACAGATCGGCGCCGCCGGCGGCTGGATCAGCTTTGAGCATTACATGGATTTCGTGCTCTATGCCCCTGGCTTGGGTTACTACAGCGCGGGCACCCACAAGCTCGGCACTGGCGGAGATTTTACGACGGCGCCGGAGTTATCCCGCCTGTTCGGTGCCTGCGTGGCGAGGCAATGCGCGCAGGTGTTCGAGGCGCTGGCGGCCGGGTCAATCCTCGAAGTCGGCGCGGGCAGCGGCCAACTCGCGGTGGACGTGCTCACCCGTCTGGAGGCGCTCGGCCGCTTGCCCGACCGTTATTTCATTCTCGAGGTCAGTGCTGACCTGCGCGAACGGCAGCAGCGGCGCATCCGCGCTTCGATTCCGCATCTGTGCGAACGGCTGAGCTGGCTCGACGCATTGCCGGCTGAACCGTTCGACGGGGTCATCGTCGCGAACGAAGTGCTGGATGCCTTACCGGTGAAGCGCTTCCGCTGGAGTGCCTCGGGATGCGAAGAGCTCGGCGTCAGCCAATCGGGGGGAACACTCTGCTGGTCGGCACGGCCGGCCGAACGGGAATTGCGCGATGCCTGCATCCGCCTTGCAGCGGCGACGGCGCCGTGGCAGGACGGCTATGTGTCGGAGCTTTGTCCGCGACTCGAGGCTTGGAGCGCCGCGATCGTCGAACGGTTGCGGCGCGGGGTGGTGCTATGGTTCGACTATGGATTGCCGCGGCGCCACTATTATCTGCCGGAACGGCGCGACGGCACGTTGATCTGTCATTTCCGGCATCGTGCGCATGGCGACCCGTTGGTACATCCGGGACTTCAGGATATCTCGGCCTGGGTGGATTTCACGGCCCTTGCGCTGGCGGGTGAGCGTGCCGGCTGCGAACTTGCCGGTTTCACCACGCAAGCCTTCTTCCTGGCGGGTCTCGGCATCGATGCGGAGCTGCGTCGCGCGGCGGGTGACAGCGAGCGGGAATTCATGCGTCTTGCCCAGGAGGCCAAGCGGTTGATGCTGCCCGGCGAGATGGGCGAAAGTTTCAAGGTCATGGCCTGGGCACGCGATGTCGATGGCGAGCTTGATGGCTTCGCGTTGCAGGATCTCCGATATTCGCTCTGAGTGCAGCTACCTCGAGGAGCCGCGTGTTGACGTTATTTGAAAAACTCCTGGCGCGAACAGCTCTCGCGCTGCTCTCATGGGTGGCGCTCAACGCTGCGGCGACGACCGCTGCGGCGCCCCCGCAGGCGGCGTCACTCGCGCCGGCTCGGGCGGCTACTTACGCAGCCGATATTGCGCCGCTGCTCGCCGCGCATTGCCAGATTTGTCACCGCGACGGCTCGACCTGGCACACGCTCCCGCTCGACACCTACGCCGCGGTCCGGCGCGCGGCCGACGCGATCAAACGCGAGGTCAGCACCGGACAGATGCCGCCGTGGCCGGCCGATCCGGAGCGCAGCATGCCGTTTCGCAATGACGCGCGGCTGTCCGCACGCGACATCGACACGCTGGTCGGCTGGGTCGACGCGGGTGCGCCGCAGGGAGCCATCGACGCGCCGCCGGGGCGCGCCGACGGACCCCCGTCGCGCCGCGAGTCCTCTGTTTGGGAACATCCGCAGGGCACTCCTCCGGACGTGGTGCTCACGTTGCCGCCGGTATTCATCTCCGCCAGCGGCGAAATTCCCTACGTGCAACAACGGGTCAAAGTGCCGCTGACGCACGATCAGTGGATCGCCGCGATGCAGGTCAATCCCGGCAACGTCCGCGCCGTTCATCACATGGGTATCACGGAAGTCGCGGTGCCCGACGGCGTGACCGCCCAGGATCTGGATGAGTTGCAGCGCGTGGCGCGCAAGATGGGCGTGGCCGACGATGCGTTGCAGAGGATGCGCCCCGCCGTGGTCGACCCAGTGAATGCCGGTGCGTACGACATGCTCGGCGTCTATACGCCCGGATCCGGCTTCGAGATGTATCCGCCGGACAGCGGCAAATTGCTGAAGGGCGGCAGCAATCTTTACATCAATTTCAACATTCACTACCAAACCACCGGACAGCCGGAACAAAGCGCCTCGCAACTCGCGCTGTGGTTCGAACCCAAGCCTCCCCGGCACCAGGTGTTGCGTGCTCCCGCCGCGGTGGCCACCCTCATCGCCAATGGCCGCGAACTCTTCACCGATGATCCCGGGACCAAGGCCGAGGGAACCGTGTTCGCCATTCCGCCGATCGCCGCCTATCAGTCGAACTACGAATTGATCGGCATGACCGCGTTCGTGACGCCGGTAACGCTCTATCAGTTACAGCCGCACGCGCACATGCGGGGCAAAGACTTCACCTACAGCGTGATCTATCCGGATGGGCACGAGGCCCTGGTGTTGACCGTTCCCCACTACGATTGGCACTGGCAGCTCGCCTACGAGCTCGCGACGCCGCTGCAACTGCCCGCGGGGGCCAAGCTCGTGGTGAAGGCCCACTACGACAATTCTTCGGCCAACCCCCACCTCAGCGAGGCCAGTGTGGACCGTGAGCGCTGCGGCCCCGACCGTGAGGCCTACTTTTTGCGACAGAATCAAAGTTGGCATGAAATGTTCAGTCCGTTGGTGCAATACGCCGTGGACGGCTCCGTGCACTCAGCGGGGGCCTTGCACATCGTACAAGTCGTGGGTTGTCTCGACGCGGCTCAGCATGAGGCCGGTGCGCCTGCGGCCGGCGCGCCTCCGGCCTGGGCGTTGCGGCAGGCCGGCGCCGCGCTGCGAGCGGCGACGGGATCGACCTCGCGCCACGCCGTGGCGGAGTCCGCGAACTCCCCGCTCGGTGCGCAATGTTACGACCTGATCGGTGCGGACCCGTTCGAACCGCAGCACGCCGCCGGCCGTAAGGTCGTCGTCAAAGGGGTGCTCGTCGGTGGCCACGCCAGCATCAATGTCACGTCGCTTCAGGTGCTCGGGGCGTGCCAGTCGACGCGGCGCTGAACGAGCGTTTGACCGTGTCGACGGCGTGCACGCGGCGCTCGTGGATCCACGCCGCGATCTCAACCCCGCGCTTGCCGGCGAGGTCGGTGGCGGTTGGCTTGACGGCGCCCGCCGCGCGGCATGCTTGGGTCACATAGGCGCGCTGGGGGTAGGGGCGCTGTTCGAGGCCGGTGCGGCCGCGCGCGTCGGCCTCACAGGCAAGCAGCGCTTCCCCGAAGCGGTCGGGGCGACGGAACGCATCCGCACGTTCCATGAAGTCGACCAAGGTCTTGGGCTTCAACTCGAAGGCGCGGTGCACGATGCCGTGAAAGCGGGCGACGATCAGGGCGAGATCGCGATAGTCGGCGGGTGGCCGGAGGCGTGCGCACAGCGCTTCGATCAGTGCGACGCCGCGTTCCTCGTGACCGTGATGGCTTGGCCACTCGGACGGTGGCGTGCTGGCCTTGCCGAGATCGTGCACCAGCGCGGCGAATCGAACCTTCGAGTCCGCCGATAATTGCACCGCCTGTTCGAGCACCATCAAGGTATGAATTCCGGTATCGATTTCTGGGTGCCACTTAATCGGCTGGGGCACGCCGAACAGTGCGTCGATCTCGGGGTAGATCCGCGCGAGCGCGCCGCACTCGCGTAAGGTGCGGAAAAAGGTGGCGGCGGCCGGCTCGCGCAAGGCCTTCTCGGTCTCTTGCCAGACCCGCTCCGCTACCAGTGCGTCGACTTCGCGGCGTTCCACCATGACGCGCATCAATTCGAGCGTCTCGGGCGCGACGCGAAATCCGAGCGGCGCAAAGCGGGCGGCGAAACGCGCCACGCGCAATATTCTCACCGGGTCCTCGACGAACGCTGCCGACACATGCCGCAGAGTGCGCGTGGCCAGATCGCTCAGGCCTCCATAGGGGTCGACCAGCGAGCCGTCGGCGGCCTGTGCGATGGCGTTGATGGTCAGATCGCGGCGGGCGAGATCGTCCTCGAGCGTGACCTCGGGGCCGAATTCGACGGCAAAGCCTCGATAGCCGGCGCCGGTTTTGCGTTCCCGCCGCGCCAGCGCATATTCCTCGTGCGACTCGGGGTGCAGAAATACCGGAAAATCCCGACCGACTTCGCGATAGCCCTGACGCAGCAACTCGTTGCGATGGCCGCCCACGATCATCCAGTCGCGCTCGCGCACGGTGAGCCCGAGCAGCGCATCTCGAACGGCTCCGCCAACCAGATACACTTGCATCGGTGAATAGTACCAGCAAGA
>Ga0116226_10000566_pt1 | contig 31645 bp, 20 predicted proteins | sample S1TSphfallax_FD_89692 | JGI IMG/M metagenome (GOLD analysis project Ga0116226, IMG submission 89692) | Host-associated microbial communities from peat moss isolated from Minnesota, USA - S1T2_Fa - Sphagnum fallax MG | ecosystem: Host-associated > Plants > Peat moss > Unclassified | place: USA...
AGTCCCAAGGCGCCGATTGCCGCGAATCCCAAAAACTCCAGGTCTTGCCGCGCGGCCAGACGGCGCTCCCGGAACACCAGCCGCACCGACAGCGCATAGGCCACGACAGTGCCCGCGAGGAACGAGGTGCTCGCGGCCAGCAGCGAATTCCAGGAAAGAAAATGGACAAGTATCCACAGGAGCGTCACGTCTACACCCAAGGCACAGACGGATGCCGCGAGGTAGCGAATCGCCTCCGAGAAGAGAAGCTTCACGGCTTGGCGACCGCTGCGCGGACGCGATCGCAGTCATAGAGGTTCCACCCCATCCAGGCGCCGGTCACGGCGTGGTGAACCGGCTCGAAGCCCACGTTCTGTGCCGCGGCGACGAAACCGAGCACCGGATCTTGACAGATCTGCGCGAGACTCGCGGCAGTCAGGGGCCGTGACCCAAACATTTTCTTTCCCCGGCCCGCGCGCGCGTTCGCGAGGCGGCTCATGATTCTCCAGTCCGGATCTTGCACCGGCAGCAGCACCTCCGAGCGCCGCCGCACCTCGAGCGCCGTGGCGCGAGAGAAAACAACCCCCGCCGATTGGTCGATCGACAGATAACCGGGTCGAGCGAGGGTGAGCCACACGAAGCCACCGCTGTCCTTCGAGCCCGGTACGTAGACCGTGCTGGTCGGCGGGATGACCGATCGCCAATCCTCGAATTCCCGGATCTGCTCCGCTGACCCGATCCGAGACCGCTCGCGAAAACTCGAAGGCAGCACGGCAATCAGGCAGCCGACAAGAGCCGCCGCGAGGGCAGCCGGGAGCCACGCCGGTCGACGGGGGTTCAAGGTCCATAGCACGAGCAGGATCAGCAAAACGCCCGGGACCTCGAGCGCGCACAGGGATCTGAGTTTCTCGGGGTCGGAGCTGACCGCGATCGGCCAGGCCTGCGCGATCGTCCAGAGAACAACGGCGCCCGCGCCGATCGCCGCCGCCCACGGCAGGCGGGTGCCCAGCCGCGTCGCGAGCGATGTCCGCCAGGTCCAAACCACCGCGAGAGCGGCCGCGCAGCCGATCGCAAGGCCGCCGCCAAAACACCAGACCGAGATCCAGAGGACCAGGCACAGCGCTCCGCAGTCCTCCTCCTGCCACAGCCTCGCAGCGGTTGGCACGCTCAAGAGGACCGCGATGAGACTCGTGATCCAGACCCAGCGCCAAGCCTGACCCTGCAGGAGGATCGCGACGGGTCCGACGGCTCCTGCGATGAGCGCGACACCCAAACCCGCGCCGCCGACGAGCAGCGCGGCAAGGCCCAATTTGCGGACGATCGGCTCCTGGAGGACGGCATAGCTCAGCCCCAAGGCGAGAAACGGCCGAGCATTCAACTCCCAATCCCGGATCGACCACAATGACAGGAACAGAAACTGCGAGCGTTCCCGCACGATCTCGACCCAGGCAGGGTCCATGACCGTGAGCACGCGCGCCCACGCGATTCCGAGCGTTGCCAGGACCCCGGCGAGCGCAGCTGCCGCCGCGAGTCGGCTCGGGACCGCGAGGCACAGGAGCAATAGCAGGCCCGGCAGCGCCATCAAGGGATGGATCGCGAGCGCGCCGAGCGCAATCCCGAACCCGAGCACGATCCGGCCATGCAGGTGCAAGGCGAGTGCGCTCACGATCAAGGCTTCGGCCACGGAACGCGCGGTGAAATAGTCCTCGTCGTAGCGAAACACCGTGGCGGCGCCGTAAGTGCCGACCGTAATCGCGAGCACCGCGACCGACAGCACTGCCACTTCCCGGGGCGCGAACCGGCGCACGACGAACCAGGCCGCGACCGAAGTGGCGACACTGCAGGGTATCCACAGCGCGAGCGCGGCACGGTGCACGTCGAACAGGCTGATCACCGCCGCATAGAAGGGGGTGAAGATCGTGTAGTCATCCTGCGAGGTGTTTTGCAGCGTCAGATCCGTCGCCAATGCCGGATGCAGTCGCGCGAGCGCTTGGAAGGCGTAGAGCTGGGCATCCCCGGTCATGCCGCCGTACTGATGGCGCAAACACCAGAGCAGGGCCGCCACGATCCACAGAAGAACACTCGCGTTGAAGGCGCTCGGCCACCGTAACTTCAGGTAGGCCGCGACCGCCGGCGGGGTGGGCCGGATCACTCGATGCCGAGTTTCTTGATACGGTAGCGCAGCGCGCGGAAGGACATTCCCAAGACTTTGGCGGCCGCCGTCTTGTTGAAGCGGGTTTGTTCCAGGGCTTTGACGATCGCTTCGCGCTCCATGTCTTCGAGCTGAACCCCCAGCCCGGCGGCGGGACCGCCCGGCGTCGAACCGGCCCCGGGTTCGGCTCCGCGCGTCGCCGCGAGCGATGTCGGGCGCAGTTGGATGTCCGCGACCTGTACCTCGCCGCTGCCGCTCAGGGTGATCGCCCGCTCCAGAATGTTCTCGAGCTCGCGGACGTTGCCCGGAAAGGAATAACCCTCGAGCGTCGCCAAAGCCTCCTTGCTCAAGACGGGAATCGGAATTTTCATGCGGCGCCCGAGACGTCTCAGAATCGCATCGGCGAGTTCCGAGACGTCCCCGCGCCGTTCGCGCAGCGAGGGAACGCGCAGTTCGATGACGTTGACGCGATAGAACAAGTCCTCGCGGAACTTGCCCTCGGCGACGAGCTGCGACAAGTTCTTGTGCGTGGCCGACAGAATGCGTACGTCGATGCTGGACTCCTCGCTGTCGCCGATCGGACGCACGGTCTTTTCCTGGATCACCCGCAACAGCTTCACCTGCATGTGCAGCGGCAGGTCGGCGATCTCGTCGAGGAACAGCGTGCCGCTTTCGGCGGACCGGATCAGTCCCTCCTTGTCGCTGACCGCGCCGGTGAAGCTGCCACGCTTGTGCCCGAACAGCTCGCTTTCCATCAGTTCGGTCGGGATCGCGCCGCAATTGACGGGCACGAACGGCCCCTCGCGGCGCGGACCGGACTGATGGATCAGCTTCGCAACGAGTTCCTTCCCGGTGCCCGATTCGCCGGCGATATGGACCGGCGCCTGGCTGCGTGCGACACGGGCGATCATCTCGCGCAGATGCTGCATCGACGCCGATGCGCCGAGCAATCGCGGCCCGAACACGACGGTGTCGCTGTCGCTCGTTTCCGATAGCTTGATGGCGGTTGAGATCAGCTTGCGCAGACCGGTCAATTCCAATGGTTTGGAAACGAAGTCGAATGCCCCTAGTTTCAGCGCGCGAACCGCGGTTTCCATGTTGCCATGCGCCGTGATCACCGCCACGGGCACGGTGGGCGTATAGGTCTGCATCCACTCGACGAGTTCCAAGCCATTGCCGTCGGGCAGCTGCATGTCGGTCAGGCACAGGTCGATATGCTCGGTTTTGAGCAGTCTTTGGGCCACCCCGACGCCGTTGGCGGTACGCGGGTTCAGATTCATGCGCTGCAATGTGATCGTCAGCAGCTCGCAGAGATCCGGTTCGTCGTCGACGATCAGTACGCTTGGGAGTGGCATCGATCTATTGTAGCGGCAACGCGCCGGGCGACCAATCTAGCCCCCCGGCTATTCTTCCCAGCGCTGCGGGTCGGTGAACACGATTCGAAAGACGCTGCCGCCGCCGGCGCGTGGCTCATACAGGAGGATTGCCCGATTGAGCTGGCAGAGCTCGCGGGCAATGAACAGTCCGAGCCCAGTCCCGCCTTTGCGCCCGGTGAAAAAAGGCTCAAAAATTCGCTCTACGAATTGTGTTTCGATGCCGGCGCCGCGGTCGGCAACCTCGAGAAAGGGGCGATCGTTGGGCTTGAGGCGCCCGATGCGAATGTCAACGCGTAGTCCTTCGCTCGGCTCGCCGTACTTGCAGGCATTGTCGCTCAAGTTCCAGACGACCTGGTGGAGATGGCTGGGATCGAAGCGGACTTCCATGTCTTCGCTCTCCTCCTGCAGGCCAATTTCGGCGGTCGGCACCTGCATGGTTTCGGAGAACTCCAGGACGAAATCCTCCAACCATTCGGCCAGCTGTAGACGCTCCGGCCGGGTCGCCTCGCGGCGCGACAGCTGCAGCACGTTGTTGATGATCGTGCTGACTCGATCGGCATTGTTGCGGATGATGTCGGTCAGCCGTCGCTCCTCGGCGCCGATGCTCGGGCTCTCCGCGAGCAGCTGTCCGGCGTGGCTCATGGCGCCCACGGGATTGCGAATTTCGTGCGCGATGCTCGCCGAGAGCCTTCCCAAAGCGGCGAGCTTACTCTGTTGTACGCGCTCGGCCATGAGGCTGTTGTCCTCGAGAAAAATCAGGGTCGGCCCCGGCGCGGAACCCCCGAGCGGAGCAAAATGCGGCTGAATCACGCGGGCGCCGTCCGCGGCGACGAAGCTCGAGGGCGGGTGGGCCTGGTTGCGCTCGACCTGCCGCCAGGTGCTCAAGGAATAGAGCAGTCGTGGCGATACCTCCCCGAGCAGCGCGCTCGGGACGGCGTGGACGTCGCCGAGGATTTGCGCGGCGGACTCGTTGATGAGCCGGATCCGGTCGCCGGCGTCGACGACGAGCAGGCTTTCGCGCAGATGCTGGACGATGTACTGCGACAAGTCGGCGAGATTTGCGAGGTCCAGATCCTTTTGCCTGACGAGATCCTCGCTCTCGCGCATGCGGCTCGCGACGAGGCTCGAAGATGCGGCGATCACGAACAGGACGAGCCCCAACAGACCCGCGGTGGGGTAGGAAGCACTATCCCCGTGCTCCGTGAGCCCCTGCCAGATCGTGTCGCCCAGCACGGCGAGTGCGGCCACCGCCGCGAGGAACAGGGCGCGCCGGTAATCGAGCAGGTAGGCGACACCGCCGACGGGTACGAGCAGCAGCAGCCCCAGACCGCCGGCCACGCCGCCGGAAGCATGCACGATCAGCGAGATCAGGCCGATGTCGACCGCGGCTTGCAGCAAGGTTTGCAGGCCGAAGGCGAGCACGCGATTGCGCACGAGCACCGCGCAAATCACCCCGAAAGCCGAGTAGAGCAGCAGCGAGCCGAAGAAGGTGCGCGGATCGAGCAGGACCAAGCCGCGCGAACTACCGACCGAATACAGCCCCATCAAGGCGATCGGCATGAGGATGCGATAGAGGCTCAGCAGCCCGAGCACGCGCCAATTGAGTGCGGACCGGGGTCTTGCGGGAACGTCGAAATCCGTGTTCAAGCCGTCTTCTCGTCGCAACTTTGCGCTGGGGGGGAGCTTAATTCAGAATACGCCGCCTGAAGCGAGCGATTACCCAAGGACTCTTCATGAATTTGCACGAGTATCAAGCAAAACAACTTTTCGCGGAATACGCCATTCCGGTGCCCCGGGGTGTCGTCGCGGCGACGCCGGAGGAGGCTGTGGCGGCCGCGAGCGATCTGGGCGGTGCGCTCTGGGTGGTCAAGGCGCAGGTGCACGCGGGCGGCCGCGGCAAGGCCGGCGGTGTCAAGGTCGCCAAAGACCTGGAAAGCGTGCGCAGCGCGACCGAGGCGATGCTGGGGACTGTGCTCGTGACTCACCAGACGGGGCCCGAAGGACTACCCGTTGCCCAAGTCTACGTCGAACTCGGCTCGAAGATCGTGCGCGAGATCTACCTGAGCGTCGTGCTGAATCGGGAGGCCGGTCGCATCGCGTTCGTCGCCTCGGCGGCGGGCGGCATGGACATCGAGGAGGTTGCCGAGCACACGCCCGAAAAGATCATCCGCGTCAACGTGCACCCGACCGCCGGGCTGCAGGACTTTCAATGCCGCCAGCTCGCCTTCGGCCTGGGGCTCGAAGGGCCGCAGATCGCCCAGTTCGGCAAGATCGCTCAGGCGCTCTATCGTCTCTATCTGGACAAGGATGCGAGCCTGGTCGAGATCAATCCCTTGATCGTCACCGGTGACGGGGCATTGCTCGCGCTGGACGCCAAAATCAACATTGAGGACAACGCCCTGTTCCGTCACAAGGACCTCGCCGCCTGGCGCGACGAGACCCAGGAAGACGCGATGGAACGCAAGGCCGCCGAGCACGAATTGAACTACGTATCTCTCGACGGGAACATTGCCTGCATGGTCAATGGCGCCGGCCTCGCGATGGCGACCATGGATTTGATCCAGCTGCATGGCGGTTCACCGGCAAATTTTCTCGACGTCGGCGGCGGCGCGACCAAGGAGCGAGTCAGCGCGGCGTTCAAACTGATCTTGTCGAACCCGCGCGTCACGGCCATTCTGATCAACATCTTCGGCGGCATCGTCCGCTGCGACATGATCGCGGAGGGCATCATCGCGGCGGTCAAGGAGGTCGGTGTCAGCATTCCGGTGGTCGTCCGCCTCGAGGGCACGAACGCGCCGCGCGCGCGCGAGCTGCTGGCCGGCAGCGGGCTCGCGATCACGGCGGCGGGAGATTTGACGGATGCCGCGACCAAAGCGGTGAGCCTGGCGGGAGCGCAGCAATGAGCATATTGGTAAACGCGTCGACGAAAATCATCTGCCAGGGGTTCACCGGCAAGCAGGGGACGTTCCATTCGGAGCAGTGTCTCGCCTACGGGTCGCGCGTCGTCGGCGGCGTGACCCCCGGCCGCGGCGGGCAGACACACCTCGGATTGCCGGTGTTCGACACGGCCCGGGACGCGGTTGCGGCAACGGGCGCGACGGTCAGCATGATTTACGTGCCAGCGCCATTCGCCGCGGATGCGATTCTCGAAGCAGCCGATGCCGGTGTCGAATTGATCGTCTGCATCACGGAGGGCATTCCGGTGAACGACATGGTGCGCGTCAAGACGACGCTCGCGAGTTACGCGACCCGGCTCATCGGCCCCAACTGTCCTGGGATCATCACGCCGGGCGAATGCAAGATCGGCATCATGCCCGGGTTCATCCACAAGAAAGGCCGCGTCGGGATCGTCTCGCGTTCGGGCACGCTGACCTATGAGGCCGTCTTCCAGACGACCAACAACGGGCTGGGTCAGAGCACCTGCGTCGGCATCGGCGGCGACCCGGTGCGGGGCATGAATTTCATCGACGTTCTCGCCCTGTTCGAAGAGGACCCGCAAACCGAGGGCATCGTGATGGTCGGCGAAATCGGCGGCAGCGACGAGGAAGCAGCTGCTGCCTACATTGCGGCGAACGTCACCAAGCCGGTGGTCGCCTACATCGCCGGGGTGGCCGCGCCTGCCGGCAAACGCATGGGACATGCCGGCGCGATCGTTGCCGGCGGCAAGGGCACGGCGGCGGCGAAGTTCGCCGCCCTGGAGGCCGCAGGCATCACGACCGTGCGCTCGCCCGCCGAACTCGGCGCGGCGATCGCGAAGCGACTCGAGGCCCCGGTCGCGTGAGCGACGCTCGGCGGCTGCGATGCGTGATGGCGCAGCTCAATCTGGTCGTCGGCGACATGGATGGCAACACCTCGCGCATCGTCGCCGCCGCCCGCGAGGCTCGTGACCAAGCGCGTGCCGACGTCGTCATGCTGCCGGAACTGGCGGTTTCCGGTTATCCGCCCGAGGACCTACTGTTCCATGCGGGCATGCGGGCCCAGGTCGCGCGTTCGCTCGAGCGGCTCAAGAGCGAGATCCACGGGATCACCTTGATCGCCGGCTATCCGGAGTACGACGGCGACCACATCTTCAATTCTGCGATCGTCATCCGCGACGGTCGCGTGCTCGCGAATCACCGCAAATCCTGCCTGCCGAATTACCGGGTATTCGACGAGAAGCGCTATTTCACGCCAGGCGTCGAGGCCACGGTTCTCGAAATCGGCGGAATCCGCGCCGGCGTGCTCGTTTGCGAGGACATCTGGGAGGCCGAGCCCGCAGGGGCGGCCAAGGCCGCCGGCGCCGAGGTGCTCCTGGTCATCAATGCCTCGCCCTACGAGGTCGGCAAGCAGGCCCAGCGCGAGGAACTCGTCGTGCGGCAACGGGTGCGCGAAGTGGGACTGCCTGTCGTCTTCGTGAATCTGCTGGGTGGCCAGGACGAACTCGTCTTCGACGGCAATTCTTTCGCGATGGAATCCTCCGGCGTCGTGACCACGCGCGCGCCGGCCTTCGTCGAGGGACTGTTCACCGTCGACTTGAGTGTAGACGGCGATGGGGTCGTGTTTCCGCTGCCTGGGGCGATCGCGCCTCTGCAGGGCGCCGAGGAGAGCGTCTACGGCGCGCTGGTTCAGGGCACGCGCGACTACGTCGACAAACATCGCTTTCCCGGCGTCGTCATGGGCTTGTCCGGCGGCGTCGATTCAGCGCTGACGCTCTGTATCGCGGTCGACGCCCTCGGCGCCGACCGGGTGCACACGGTCGCGATGCCGTCGCGCTACACCTCGCAGATGAGCAAGGACGATGCCGCCGCCCAGGCCCACGGGCTGCTCGTCCGGCACAGCGAGATTTCCATCGAAGGCATGTTCGAGGTCACGCTTGCCGCGCTCGCGAACGAGTTCGCGGGCCGCGCACCGGATACAGCCGAGGAGAACATTCAATCGCGGTGTCGCGGACTATTGCTCATGGGGATCTCCAACAAGACCGGTAAGATGTTGTTGACGACCGGCAACAAAAGCGAAATGTCCGTGGGCTACGCCACCCTGTACGGCGACATGGCCGGCGGATTCGCGCCCATCAAGGACTGCAGCAAACTTCTGGTTTACCGGCTCGCTCGCTGGCGGAACACGCAGTCCCCCGCGATACCGGAGCGGGTGATCGAGCGGCCACCCTCGGCGGAACTGCGCTTCGATCAAAAGGACACCGACAGTCTGCCACCCTACGAGGTGCTGGACCCGATCCTCGAAGCCTTCATCGAGGACGATTTGTCGGTGGAACAGATCGTCGCCCGCGGCTTCGATCGGGCCACCGTGGGGCGCATCCTCGATCTGGTCAAACGCAACGAATATAAACGCCGGCAGGCCCCTCCGGGCGTGCGCGTCAGCGGCCGGGCCTTCGGCCGCGATTGGCGCTATCCGATCACGAGCGGATACAAAGCGCACTGATCCGGTGGTCAGCCGCAGGCCTCGAGCAGACAGCGCTCGAGAGCGCGTATTGGTTCCACATCGTTGAAGAGCCGCACCCGGCGTCGTTCGATCTCCCGCCTCAGGCTCTCGCGCTTCTTGACGTCACCCGTCAGCCGAATCGCCTTGTCGATGAATTCCTCGTCCGAGCCTGCGATCAGTTCAGGCAAATCCAATTGCCGCATGAGGCCGCTGGCAAGACGTCCGCGCAGGAACGTCCCCTCGCGCGCCAGCACGGGCAGGCCCGCCTCGATCCCATGCAGCGCGGTATTGAAACCCGAGAACCCCAGGGTATCGAGCATCAACGCGGATTCGCGCATGACGCCGAAGAACCGTGAGCGGGCAATGAACGGCAGTAGGTAGACCTCCTTGTCGAAATTGAGTTTCTCGTCGCGGAATGCCCGCCGCAAACGCAGGACGAGCCGCTGGTGCATCTCCTCGGGGTTGCCGAGGAAGAATACGAGTTTGCCGCCACCGGCCCGGCGCAATCCCCTCGCGATTCGCGCCCAGAGCCGGTCGTGTACGGGGGAATACTTGAACGGCATCCCCGGACACAAGAGCAGAGGCTCGTCGCGCGCGATCCCTAAAGATGCAAGGTCGGCATTGACCGGGTTGATTGTCCAAGGTTCGAACCAGGCGCCGAGTTTGGGCAGGCGCACGAGCCGCTCGCTGTAGTGGGCTTCGGCTTCCGCTGGCTCGAAGGCCTCCGCCGAGAAATACAGATCCATCGTCGGCAGCCCGCTCGTCTGGGGATGTCCCCAGGTCGTCGCCTGGACGGGCGCCACGCGCAAGGCGGCAAGCTGCAACGCCAGGGGATCGATGCCGATCTCCGGAAAGATCGCGATATCGAGTTTGGCAGCGCTAACCGCCGCGACCCAGGTACCTAGATCTCGGGGATGCGTGTGGAAGCCGTCGACCTGTGTCTTGGCCCAGGATGTTTCCGCATCACTTTCCGGATCCAATTGGAAAATGTGTACGTCGAAGCGCTCGCGATCGAGATGCTTGACCAAACCCTTGGTGACCGCGACCCAGACGGCGTGGCTGCGCACGTGTGCCGCGAGGATGCCCAACCGCAGCTTGCGTCGTGCTTCCGGTGCGCTCGCTTTGTGAAGCTCCCGCTGCTCCTGCGCTCTCGACTGGGCTACCGGCAGAGTCTGCATACACCCGGAACAGAGCCGCCCATAGCGCATCAGCAATTCGCGATTATCGAAATTCTGGTAAGCGAGATAAAACGGTTGCAGGCTGCCCACGGCGAGGAAGGCGCCTGGACGTGGCGCCGATTCGAACCATCGCTCCAGCGAGCTCAGCTCTGACGTGAACGCGAAGCGTGCTGCGGCGACCTCTGCCGCATCGTCCGGGATCGGTTTGAATTGCGCCATGGTCAGCAACCACCGGGCGAGTAGGTTGTCGCTATCGACGGCTAGTGCCAGGCGAAGCTGTTCGAGCGCCTCCTCGAATTGACGGTTGTCGAGCAAGAGTCGTGCATATTCCAGATGGGTTTGCGCCGTCGGTTCGGGTGCCTCGACCGCCTGCCAGTACGTGGCGATCGCATCGTCGATGAGGCCTTGCTGCCATTGCGCAGCGCCCAAGGCCGCCAAAGCGGACGAGGATGCCGGTTGCAGGGCGACGGCCTTCGCTGCGCACTCCCGGGCACGCTCCAGCTTGCCGAGTGACCGGAGGGCGATCGAAAGGTTGGCCCAGCCATCGGCGGAACCGGGCTCACGCTGCGTCACTTGCTCGAAGATCCCGGCGGCGCCGTCGATGTCACCAAGGTCGAGCAGGCAGGCGCCCAAGAGATTGCCGATGGTCTGAGAAAACGGGTCCATCCCATGAGCGCGCCGCAAGTAATCGAGGGCTTCTCGCGAGCGTTGCAATTGTCGCAGCACGGAGCCATAGGTCTCCAGGGTCGCGACCGACACCGGCTCTTGGTTGATCGCCATACCTAACTGAGCCGCTGCCGCTTCGAGTTGCCCGCTGCGCAAATAAACGGTGCCGAGATTGCTGCGGGCTGCTCCGTGCGCCGGATCGATGGCCAGAGCCGACGTCAGCAGCGCTTCCGCTCGATCCAAGCGACCCTGTTGTAAGGCGATCACGCCAAGTAGCTGGGTGGCTTCGAAGTCGCGGGGCGCTTGCGCGAGAATCTGCTGGTAGAGGGTCTCCGCCTCGTCCAATCGGCCGGCCTGGTGCAGTGCCACCGCCTGAGGCATCAGGGGGAGTGCGTCAGGACCCTGCGGCATGGAACTCGATCAAACTGCGCTCGAGTGCCCGGATGGGCTCGAGGTCATCGAACAGCACCGAACGGCGCGTCACGATCTCTCCAGCCAATCGGTCGCGTTTGGCCCGATCTCCGGCCAGCTGGACCGCCATCTCGACGAAGGATTCGTCCGTGGTCGCGATCAGTTCGGGAATTCCCAAGCGCCGCATGATGCCGCTGGCCAGCCGTCCCCGCATGAACCGGCCATCGCGGGCCAGGACCGGAAGGCCGCCCTCCACGCCTTGCATCGCCGTGTTGAAGCCTGAGAACTCGAGCGTGTCCAACATCAACGCGGAACGCTGCATCAGCGCGAAGAACTGCGGGCGCTTGAGAAACGGCAGGAGGTAGACCTCTTTGTCGAAGTCCAGCCGCTCCTCGCGGAATGCGCGACGCAGTCGCAGCTTGAGTCGCTGGTTCATGTCGGTGGGGGCACCGAGAAAGAACACGAGCCGACCGGCGCCGCTCTTGCGCAGCCCTTTCGCGATCTTGGCCCACACCCAATCGTGGACCGGGGAATATTTGAACGGGGTGCCGGGGCACAGGAGCAGCGGTTCATCGCCCGAGAGTCCGAGTGGCGGCATCTCGGGAACCGTGGGTGTCCACGGGTCGACGGAAGCGCCCAAATGCGGGAGCCGGACGAGCCGTTCACTGTAATGCGCCTCGCCATCGGGCGGCTCGAAATCATCCGCCGAAAAGTACAGATCCATCGTCGGCAAGCCGCTGGTTTGCGGCTGTCCCCAAGTCGTCGCCTGCAGCGGTGCAAGTCGCAGCGACGCGAGCTGCGCCGTCACCGGGTCCATGCCGATCTCCGGATAGAGCAGGACGTCCGGAGCAGCCTCACGAATCGCTTCGATCCAGTTCTGCAGGCCGCGCGGGCGTTCTTCGAAGTGCGCGATGCGCTCCCGCGCCCAGGCGGTCTCGGCGTCACTGCGGGAATCGAGCTTGAACACCTGCAGTTCGAAGCGTTCCCGGTCCAGGTGCTTGACGATGCCCTTGGTGAGCGCGGCCCAAACCGAGTTGCTGTGAACGTGGGCGGAGACGATGCCAATTCGCAGCTTGCCTCCCGCAGACGAACGCCGCTTGGCCGCCGGTTTCTTGGCCGTCGCCGGCAGGGATTGCATCCACAGTTCGCACAGCTGGCCGTATTGAACGAGCAGATCCCGATTATTGAAGTGCTGGTAGGCAAGATAGAAGGGTTGATAGGAGCCGACCGCGAAGAACGCCTCGGGCCGGGGCGCGGACTCGAACCACGCTTTCAGCGCACTCAAATGCTCGGCGAATGCGACTCTGGCCGCATCGATCTCGGCGGCGCTGTCGAAAATCGGCTTGCATTGCGCCATGCCCAGCATCCAACGCGCGAGCAAATGATCGGGCTCCCCTTCCAATACAAGTTCCAGTTGTTCGATCGCCTCGTCCACGTGATTTTCGTTCAGCAGAGCGATTGCGAATGCGCATCGCGTCCGTGGCGACGCATCTGGCATCTCGACGGCTTCCCAGAACGTCGCAAACGCTTCGTCGACTTTTTCCTGGGCGATGTAAATGGCCGCTAATGCAGCCAGTGCTGCAGACGAGCGAGGCTGCAAGGCGATAGCCCGTTCGGCAGTCTGCGCAGCATCGGCGTGACCGCCCGATTGGGTCAGGGCAACCGACAGATTGGCCCAGCCGTCGACGTCCTCGGGCTGCAGTCGGGTCGCCGCCGAAAAATACTCAACTGCGTCGCCAGCCTCGCCGATGTCGATCAAGCACGCGCCGATCAAGTTGCACAAAGCCGCCGATCCGGGGCTTGCCTTATAGGCGAGACGGAGGGGCGCGAGCGCATCGCGCGAGCGATTCAGCCGGTGCAACACGGTGCCGAGACTCACGAGAGTTTCTACCGAGACCGGGGGGTGACGAGCCGCGCGCTCCAATTGCAAGAGCGCCTTCTCGAACTGCCCGGACCGCAGGTAGACTGTTCCTAAGTTGCTGAGCGCCGCCTGGTCCCTCGGATTGCCTACGAGCGCAGTTTTGATGAGTTCCTCAGCGCGTTCGAAACGGCCTTCCTGCAGGGCGATGACGCCGAGCAGGTGGGTCGCATCGAAATGCCCGGGAATTTCGGCGATGATGCGCTCATAGAGTGCCGCGGCATCTCCAAGCTGTCCGGCTTGATGCAGGGCCGCCGCCTGAGGCAGCAGCGGGTGGACCGCAGCAGCGGGTGACCGGCCCGGCTTGAATGGACGGCTCATCTTAGTCGAGTCCTGGCTTCTGCTGAGGAAGTGCGACGATAGCCTCGAGCGGACGCTCGAAACAATCGAAGCGCTTCACAGTTGCGACATAATGTCAGCCATCGCGGTCAAAAGACCTGCCACCAATGCCTCTTGACCTGCACCAAACGCGCGTCGAGCGGGTAGTTGGCATCGTAGACTTTCTCGGTCGCAGCCGCGAGGTCCAGCATGCCGAGACGCCGGTAGGCATCGATCAGGATCTGCAGGGACGGCTGCACGGCGGGCGCTCCATCGAAGTTCTCGATGCAAAAGCGGGCCCGATTGATTGCCCCGACGTAGGCGCCACGACGCATGTAATAGTCGGCCACGTGGTATTCGAAATCGGCGAGGCGGTTGCGCAGGAAGATCATGCGCTGTCGCGCATCCGCGGCGTACTGGCTGTGCGGATATTTCTGCAGGAGTAGGTTGAACGCGTCGAAGGACTTGCGCGCGTTGGTCGGAGGCCGTTTCGAAAGATCCGCATGAAACCAGCGCTCCATGAAGTTCGGCTGACGCTCGAAGTTGATGATGCCCTTCATGTAGTACGCATAGTCGACGCGCAGATTCGTCGGGTTCTCGCGGATGAAGGTGTCGGCGGCGTCGACGGCCGGTTCGGTTTCGCGATTGCGGTAATAGGCATAGATCAGATCGAGCTGCGCCTGGCGCGCGGATTCGCTGAACGGGAAGCGCGACTGCAAGGCTTCCAACTGCTTCACCGCCGCCCCGAAATCGCCATTGCGCATCGACTTTTGCGCGCGCTGGTAGATGACCTCGGGGCCGGACTTGGCGTCGTCGATCCGGTGGCTGCGGCAACCCGTGCCGAACAGGGCAATCAGCAGTCCGGCGAGCAGAATACGGGCAGGACTTCCAAGATCACGCGATAGCACAAGCGATTCCTTACAATGGTCAGATTCAACCGAGCGCGGCAGTATAACTGAAGGATCAGCCGATCAAGCACGCGCGGAGCGGGCAAAGGCTCGAGGCTTCGAGTACCCCAATGAAACCAGAGTTCCCTGTGATCGAACTGAAAATACCGCCCGAACTGGACGGCAGCCGGCTGGACAGCGCGCTCGCGCGCTTGTTGCCCCAGCACTCGCGGACGCGCATCAAAGGGTGGATCGAGGCCGGCGGCGTCCAGGTCGGTCGCAGCGCTTGCAAGCCGAGCGATCCCGTGCACGAGGGCGCGCGCATCACGGTGCGGGTGACCACGCCGACGCCGATCGGCGACGTCTTGGCCGAGGCCATCGCGGTCAACGTCGTGCACGAGGATCGCGATTGCTTCGTAATCGACAAACCTGCCGGGCTCGTCGTGCATCCGGGGGCAGGCAACCGCGAACACACTCTGCAAAACGCGCTGTTGAATCTCGATCCCGGCTTGGGGAAGCTGCCGCGCGCCGGCCTGATACACCGTCTGGACAAGGACACGACGGGCCTGCTCGTGGTCGCGCGCACGAGCGAGGCGCAAACCGCTCTGTCGCGACAGCTCATGGCGCGCAGCATGGGCCGTGAGTACCGGGCCGTCTGCGCGGGCGTGATGACCGGTGGCGGCACGATCGCCGAACCTATCGGGCGGCACCGCAGCGATCGCCTGCGGATGGCCGTCCGACAAGACGGGCGACCCGCCGTGACCCATTATCGGCTGCTCGAGCGCTTCCGCGCGCACAGCTATGTCGGCGTCAAACTGGAGACCGGCCGCACGCATCAGATCCGCCTGCACCTCTCTCACCTGCGCTATCCGATCGTCGGCGACCCCGTCTATGGCGGCCGCTTCGCGCGGCCGCGCGGTGCGAGCGACGCGCTGGTGCTCTGTTTGCGCGGCTTTGGCCGGCAGGCTCTGCATGCCGCGAATCTGTCGTTCGATCATCCGCGGTCCGGCAAGCGCCGCAGCTTCGACAGTCCGCTGCCCGCCGACTTTCTTGCCCTGTTGTCGGCGCTGCGGCAGGACTTCAGCGGGACCGACGATGCACAGTGAGCCGGGGTCGAACTTGGACTGGCTGATCCCCGACTGGCCCGCGCCCCCGGGCGTGCGGGCTGTGTCGACGACGCGCGGCGGCGGCGTCAGCGTCGCGCCTTTTGCTTCGCTGAATCTCGGCGATCATGTCGGCGATGCGCCGCTGGCGGTGGCCGAGAACCGTCGCCGGCTCCGCGCCGCCGCAGGGCTGCCGGCCGAACCGGCGTGGCTGCGACAAGTGCACGGAATCGCGGTGGCCGATTTGGACGAGGACGGCGCAGGGCAGACGGGGCAGCCCGGGCAGGATGCCGCCGTCACCCGCCGGCCCCGCCGGGTATGCGCGATCCTCACGGCCGATTGCCTCCCCGTCCTGCTCGCCGCCCGAGACGGCGGGGCGGTCGCGGCGGCGCACGGGGGCTGGCGGGGCTTGGCAGGCGGTGTGCTGGAGGCCACCGTGGGGGCTCTCGCCGTGCCACCAGACGAGCTGATAGCGTGGCTCGGACCTTGTATCGGCCCCGAACGCTATGAGGTCGGTCACGAGGTCCGCGACGCTTTTCTGGTGTCCGAACCGCAGGCAGCCGAGGCCTTCGTCCCCAATGCACGGGGCCGGTTCCTTGCGGATCTGGCCAACATCGCGCGACTGCAGCTCGCCCGGCTGGGGGTCGCGGCAGTTTATGGGGCGCAGGAATGCACCCACAGCGACGCGACCCGGTATTTTTCGCATCGGCGCGACGCCCGAACCGGGCGTCAGGCAACCCTGATCTGGCTTGCGGGCCCCGAAGACGGTTGAATTGGCGACCGGCACCCCCACCTAAGTCGCAACTGGGAAATCCCCCAGTTCTGGTATTACGGCTTCAGGGTGTGCCTATGCGAATGGACAAGCTCACGACGAAATTTCAGACCGGCCTTGCGGACGCCCAGTCCCTGGCGATCGGTCGCGACAATCAGGTCATCGAACCGTTGCACTTGATGACGGCTCTGCTCGACAGTCAGGGTGGTTCGGCCCGGCCCTTGCTCGAGAAGTCGGGCGCCAATGTCGCGAAGCTGCGTTCCGAACTCGCGGGCGCGCTCGACCGGCTGCCGAAAGTCGAAGGGGCGGCCGGCGAGGTATTGCTCGGCAACGACCTCAACAAACTGCTCAATCTCACCGACAAACTCGCCCAGCAGCGGGGTGATCAATTCATCTCCAGCGAGTTGTTCCTGCTCGCCGCCTGCGACGACCGCGGCGAGCTGGGCCGCGTCCTGAAGGCTTGCGGTGTGCAGCGCTCGGCGCTGGAGGCGGCGATCGACGAAGTCCGCGGCGGCGCCAAGGTGGACGACGCGAATGCGGAAGAGAATCGCAAGGCTCTCGAGAAGTACAGCATCGATCTGACCGAGCGCGCGAGTCAGGGCAAGCTCGATCCGGTGATCGGGCGTGACGACGAGATCCGGCGCACGATCCAGGTCCTGCAGCGGCGCACGAAGAACAATCCCGTGCTGATCGGCGAGCCGGGTGTCGGCAAGACGGCGATCGTCGAAGGACTCGCGCAGCGCATCGTCAACGGCGAAGTGCCCGAGGGCCTGCGCAACAAGCGGATACTCGCGCTTGACATGGGCTCCTTGATCGCCGGCGCAAAATTTCGCGGCGAGTTCGAGGAGCGTCTAAAGGCCGTGCTCGCGGATCTCGCGAAGCAGGAAGGCCGGGTGATCCTGTTCATCGACGAACTGCACACGATGGTCGGTGCCGGCAAGGCGGAAGGCGCGATGGATGCGGGCAACATGCTGAAGCCCGCACTCGCGCGTGGCGAGCTGCACTGTGTCGGCGCCACGACGCTGGACGAGTACCGCAACTATATCGAAAAGGATGCGGCGCTCGAGCGCCGTTTCCAGAAGGTGCTCGTCGACGAGCCGAGTGTCGAGGACACGATCGCGATCCTGCGCGGATTGAAGGAGCGCTATGAGGTGCATCACGGGGTCGAAATATCCGACCCAGCGATCGTCGCGGCCGCGACTCTCGCGAACCGCTACATCGCGGATCGTCAGCTGCCGGACAAGGCGATCGATCTGATCGATGAAGCGGGTTCGATGATCCGCATGGAGATCGACTCGAAGCCTGAAGTGCTCGACAAGCTCGACCGGCGGATCATTCAGCTCAAGATCGAGCGCGAGGCCTTGAACAAGGAGACCGACGAGGTCTCCCGCAAGCGCCTGTCCACGCTCGAAGATTCGCTGCAGTCGCTCGAAAAGGAATACTCCGATCTCGAGGAAGTTTGGAAGGCGGAGAAGGCCTCCGTGCAGGGTGCCGCACACATCAAGGAAGAACTCGAGCGCGCGCGCCTCGATCTGGATGCCGCGCGGCGGGCTCAGGACCTGGGACGCATGTCGGAGCTGCAGTACGGGCGCATTCCCGAACTCGAGCAACGCCTCGCGCAGGCACTCGAGGTCGAGCAAAAGCCCAACCAGCTGCTGCGCAACCAGGTCACCGAGGTGGAGATCGCGGAGATCGTCTCGAAGTGGACCGGTATTCCCGTCTCACGCATGCTCGAGGGTGAGCGAGACAAGCTGCTGCGCATGGAGGACGTGCTGAGCACCCGCGTCGTCGGTCAGGCCGAGGCGGTCAAGGCGGTTGCAGACGCCATCCGGCGCACGCGCGCCGGTTTGTCCGATCCGCATCGGCCCAGCGGCTCCTTCATGTTTCTCGGGCCGACCGGCGTCGGCAAGACCGAGCTGTGCAAGGCGCTCGCTGATTTCATGTTCGACACCGAGGAGGCGATGGTCCGCATCGACATGTCGGAATTCATGGAGAAGCACTCGGTCGCCCGTCTGATCGGCGCGCCGCCGGGTTATGTCGGCTACGAGGAGGGTGGATATCTGACGGAGGCGGTGCGGCGTCGTCCGTACGCCGTCATCCTGCTCGATGAGATCGAGAAGGCGCATCCCGACGTGTTCAACGTCCTGCTGCAGGTGTTGGACGACGGACGTCTGACCGACGGCCAGGGCAGGACCGTGGATTTTCGCAATACCATCGTGATCATGACCTCGAACCTGGGCAGCCTCGCGATTCAGGAACTCGCCGGGGAGGGAAACTACGACAAGATGAAGGCGGCCGTCATGTCGGTCGTGTCCCAGCATTTCCGCCCGGAGTTCATCAATCGCGTCGACGAGATCGTCGTGTTTCATCCGCTCGGCCGCGCGCAGATTCGGGAGATCGTCGAGATTCAGCTGGGACGGCTGCGCGAGCGCCTTGCCGAGCGCGACATCTCGCTGAGGCTGGACGAAGCGGCGCGCGACAAGATCGGCGAGGCCGGTTTCGATACGGTGTACGGTGCGAGGCCGCTCAAGCGCGCCATTCAGGCGCAGATCGAGAATCCGCTCGCTCAGCAGATCCTGCGCGGTGATTTTCTGCCCGGAGATCGCGTTTTGGGCACGTTGAATCGGAGCGAGCTGGTGTTCGAGAAGGAGCGCCTGCATTAGCGTCGCAGTGCTGAAAGCTGCGGCGCTGCCGCGGCCTTCGCTATACTCGACCGTTCATTTCGCGCGAGGGAGTTCCACACTTCATGCCTTTTTACGAATACGAGTGCAAGCAATGCGGCCACCAGTTGGAGGCCATGCAGAAGGTCAATGATGCACCGCTGAAGAAGTGTCCGAATTGCGGCAAATCGTCGCTGCAGCGGTTGATGTCCGCGCCGGTCTTCCGACTCAAGGGTTCCGGGTGGTACGAGACCGACTTCAAGTCCGATGACGAGGGCAAGCGCAACCTCGCCGACAAGCCCGAAGCCGACAAACCGGCCGATGCGAAGCCGAGCGACGACAAGAAAGACAAGAAGGACACGGCCGAGGTGGTCCCCGACGTTGCGGCGCCCAAGGAGGACAAAAAGGCCGCAGCGTCGCCCAGCCCGAAGCCGGCCTCCTCGAAGTCGGTCTCGCTGAAGCCGGCCGCGGCCGGTAAAAAGACCGCCAAGAAGCGCCCGTCCACGCCTAAGAAATCTGTGAAGCGGGCGGCCGGCAAGCGCTGAGCCGAGGCAGCTCGCCTTTCGAGGGCTTGCCCGGCGGTGCCGAGAAGCATAGGATCGCGCGCTTTCCTCCATACCGTTCATATACTTATGCGTACTCACTATTGCGGGCAGATCGGCGCGGCGTCGATAGGCGAATTGGTCACGGTCGCGGGCTGGGCTCAGCGCCGGCGCGATCACGGTGGCGTGATTTTCGTGGACTTGCGAGATCGGGAAGGCTTGCTGCAGATCGTCTTCAACCCGGATGTGCCGGCGGTGTTCGCGCTCGCCGAGCGCGTGCGCAACGAATACGTTTTGCAAGTGACCGGGGTCGTGCGCGCCCGCCCCCCCGGTACGGTCAATCCGAACTTAAAGTCGGGCGAGGTCGAATTGGTCTGCCAGCAACTCGAGATCCTCAATCGCTCCGAGCCATTGCCCTTTCAGTTGGACGAGCACGTCAGCGAAGAAGTGCGCCTGCGTTATCGGTACCTCGACCTGCGCCGTGACGAGATGCAGTCGCGTCTGCGTTTGCGGCATCGAATCACGAGTGCGATGCGCCGTTATCTCGACGATGCGGGTTTCATCGACATCGAAACGCCGATGCTTTCCAAGGCCACCCCGGAGGGAGCCCGCGATTACCTGGTGCCCAGCCGGACGCATGCGGGAAAGTTCTTCGCTTTGCCGCAATCGCCGCAGATCTACAAGCAGTTGCTGATGATCGCCGGGTTCGATCGCTACTATCAGATCGTGCGGTGCTTCCGCGACGAGGACCTGCGCGCGGACCGCCAACCCGAGTTCACCCAACTCGACATCGAGACGTCCTTCCTCGACCAGACCCAGATCCAGCAGATCATGGAGGGACTCGTCGTGAACCTGTTCAAGAACGTGCTCGGTGTCGATCTGCCCCAGCCCTTGCCGCGCATGAGCTATGCGGAGGCGATGCGACGTTATGGTTCCGACAAGCCGGACCTGCGCGTTCCGCTCGAATTGATCGACGTGGCGGATCTCGTCAAAGGCTGCGATTTCAAGGTATTCGCGGCGCCTGCGGCAGATCCCAGAGGCCGAGTCGCGGCGCTGCGCGTTCCCCAGGGCGGCAAGCTCACGCGCAAGGAGATCGACGACTACACGACTTTCGTCGCCCGCTACGGGGCCAAGGGGCTCGCCTACGTCAAGGTCAATGACTTGGCCAAGGGCCGCGACGGCCTGCAGTCCCCGATTCTCAAATTCTTGAGTGATGCCGCCGTCGCCGGCATCCTCGAACGCACCGCGGCCACCGACGGCGACCTGATTTTCTTCGGGGCTGATAGTGCGAAGGTCGTCAGCGATGCGCTGGGGGCCCTGCGGCTCAAGGTCGGTCAGGACCTCGGGCTAGTTGCGCCAGGCTGGCGGCCGCTCTGGGTCGTCGACTTTCCGATGTTCGAATGGGATGCGGATGCACGGCGCTGGGTTGCGATGCATCATCCGTTCACGAGCCCGCTCGATCTCGACCCGGCCGCGCTCGCCGCGAGTCCCGGCGATGCGATCGCCAAGGCTTACGATATGGTCCTGAACGGTTCGGAGATCGGCGGCGGTTCGGTGCGTATTCATTCCCAGGATCTGCAATCAACGGTCTTCGACCTGCTCGGCATATCGCCCGAGGAGGCGCGCCTCAAGTTCGGTTTCCTGCTCGATGCCCTGAAGCTTGGAGCGCCGCCGCACGGCGGAATTGCCTTCGGTCTCGACCGCTTGGCGATGCTCATGGCGGGCGCAGACAGCATCCGCGACGTCATCGCCTTCCCGAAAACCCAGACGGCGGCGGACCTACTCATGGATGCCCCGACCGAAGTCAGCGAAGCCCAGCTCAAGGAACTGCACATCCGCGTGCGCGTTCCTGTCAAAGTCGAGTGAGCAGGGGCGAATTGCTCGATGACCCGCTTAGAAAGCACCTGCTTGCCGCCCGGCGCCCGGGAGTCGGCGCCCGTCGTAGTGCGCAGGCCCGAATCCGTGTTGATCGTGATCCACACAGAGGACGGGGAATTCTTGCTCGTCGAGCGCCTTCGCCCTGCTGGCTTCTGGCAGTCGATCACTGGCAGCCTCGAATGGGGTGAGTCGCCGGCCGCCGGGGCGCGACGCGAGCTGCTCGAAGAGACCGGCATTACGGCCGGCGTGCTCAAGAATCTCGAGTGGACCCAGGTTTATCCGATCTCGCCGGCTTACGGTCGCGACCGCGTCTATCCGCCCGGCGTCACGCACAATCTCGAACATGCATTTGGCCTCAAGCTGCCGTATCGGGTGCCGGTGGTCTTGAGCCCGGGCGAGCACCTGCGATATCGGTGGGTTCCCGCCGCGGAGGCGCTGGAGCTGGTCGTGTCGCACACGAATCGCGCCGTCATCGAACAATTGCGGCGTTGACTCAGCGCGTCGTCATCGTTTACGTCCACGGTCTCTGGTTCACCGGTCGGGAAGGCTTTTTGTTGCGCCGCCGACTGGGGCGCATTCTGGGCGCGGAGACCCTGGCCTTTCGCTATCCCTCGGTACACTCCACGCTGGCGGCGAACGCGGCGGCGCTCGGCGTTTATCTGGCGCGCATACGAGCCGACGCGCTCCATCTCGTGGGGCATAGTCTCGGCGGTGTCGTGATCGCCCGATTGTTCGATGATGCGCCTGCTCTGCCCCCCGGGCGGGTCGTCGTCATGGGATCCCCCCTGAACGGCAGCCGGGCAGCGCGGGGTTTCGCCAGGTTGCCGGGAGGTCGAACTTTGCTGGGTCGCAGCATCCACGAAGTGGCGCATGCACCGCCGCGCGTGTGGAGCGGTCGGCGCGATCTCGGCGTGATCGCGGGTGACTCGCCCCTGGGGCTCGGAAGACTCGTGGCCCGGCTCGAGGAGCCGCACGACGGCACGGTGTCGCTCGCCGAGACCGAGTTGCCGGGGGTCACCGACCGGATCCTGATGCCCGTGAATCATTCGCGCATGATCTTCTCCGAGCCCGTTGCCCGGCAAGCGGCGACGTTCCTGCGCGATGGCAGATTTGCGCGCTGAGGCTGCAAACGCCTTCCGGTTCTGTTAGCGTTTCCGGCATTCATGGGTCAGATTTTCAAATCGCTCGCTTTGTTGCTGCTGCTGATCACGGCCCAGCAGGGCGCGCTCGTGCACGATTTCGAGCACGTCGCGCGGTTCACGAGCGTGGGCGCGAGTCTCGATGCGCACGTGCTCGGCGACGCCGCCTGCGCGCTGTGTCCCGCTTACGCCCAAGCTGCCTCGCCCGCCTTCAGCCACGGCTTCCCGGTTCTGCAGCTCGGCCTTGACCCTGCTTTTCGCAGTGATTCGTTCTCACCCGCGACGATCGTCGCCGCACTGCCGACACCGCGCAGTCGCGGCCCTCCCGCATTGAGCTGATTAGCCCGTCCCGAGCCGCCGCGCCGATTTCTCGGCTGCGTCACGCGAATCCAGCTTTTTCTTGCGGAGTGTTCTGATGTCTCGATATGTTCCCGTGCGCGCAGCCGCGCTGATCGGCCCCATGGCCGCCGCCCTGACGATGACGATGCCTTCGATCAGCCCGGCGCAAACGGCCGCCGCCGTGCCTGCGCCCTCGCCGACGCCGCCGAGCCCCGCTGCGGCGGACACGAGTTTGATGCCGGCGATCGTCGTCTCGGCGCAGCGTCTCGACGAGAACCGATCGATGATCCAAACCCAGACCGGTGCTTCGACCTACACGTTCGACAACGCCGCGATCCAGGCGATGCCCGGCGGCGACAACACGCTGCTCAATCAGGTGGTGCTGCAGGCGCCCGACGTCGCGCAGGATTCGTTCGGTCAGTTCCACGTGCGCGGCGAGCACGACGGTCTGCAATACCGCATCAACGGGATCATTCTGCCCGAGGGCATCGCCGTGTTCGGCCAGTCCCTGGATCCGCGCCTGATCTCCTCCTTGAGTCTGATCACCGGCGCATTGCCGGCCGAGTTCGGTCTGCGCACCGCCGGGATCATCGACATCACGACCAAGAGTGGACTGCTCGCGCAGGGCGGCGACGTTTCGATCTACGGCGGCAGCCATGGCGAGCTGCAACCGAGTTTCGTGTACGGCGGCGGCAGCGGCTCGTTCAGCTATTTCGTCTCGGGCGATTTTCTGCGCAGCGATCTCGGCATCGAATCGCCGGACGGAAGTTCCAATCCGGACCACGATCACACCACGCAGTACCACGGCTTCGGTTACTTCGAAAACATCCTCGACGACGACAATCGGGTGGCGCTCATGCTCGGCACTTCGACGGGCAAGTTCCAGATACCGGACCGCTATGGCGTCGCGCCGCTGTACACGCCCGTCAACGGCGTCAGCAATTTCCTCAGCCAGGACCTCAACGAAAACCAGCGTGAGGTCACCCAGTTCGCGGCGCTCAGCTGGCAGCACTCGGCCGGTTCGCTGAATGTCCAGACTTCCGCGATTGCCCGTTACTCGAGCCTTACCTTCGTTCCCGATGCGATCGGCGACGTGATCTTCGCCGGCATCGCGCAAAACGCCTACAAACAGAACGTCGCCTACGCGCTGCAAAGCGATGGTTCTTACGAAATCAACGACAGCCACACGGCGCGTGCGGGGGTGTTCCTGCAATCTGACCATTCGATCAGCGCCACGACGTCCGACGTGCTCGCGATTGCGCCCGACGGCACGCCGTCGACTTCAACGCAGTCCATCGTCGACAACGGCAGCGGGACTGAATGGGTCTACAGCGCTTATTTGCAGGACGAATGGAAGGCGCTGTCCCAATTCACGGTCAACTACGGCGTCCGCCTCGACAAATTCACCGCCTATACCGCCGCGAGCCAGCTGAGCCCGCGCTTGAACGCGGTCTGGAAGGTACAGCCGGATACGACCGTGCACGCGGGCTACTCGCGGTACCTGTCGCCGCCGCCGTTCGAACTCGTCAGTTCGAAAGACATCGGCCTTTTTGCCGGCACGACGAACGCGCCGCTCTCGCCGCAGGCGTCCCAGCCGCTGCCCGAACGCGCGAATTACTACGACGTCGGTGTGCAGCAGAAATTCACCCGCGAGCTCACCGTGGGGCTCGACGTCTATTACAAACAGTCGGTCAATCTGATCGACGCGGGCCAATTCGGTGCGCCGATCATTTTGACGCCGTTCAATTACCGCCACGGTAAGCAGGAAGGCATCGAGTTCACGACGAACTACACGACCAAGGATTTTTCGGCGTACCTGAACCTGTCCACGCAGAGCGCTCGCGGCAAGGGCATCGACTCCTCGCAGTTCAATTTCGGCCAATCCGACCTCGAATACATTGCGGCGAACTATATCCATCTCGACCACGAGCAGGAATTCACGGCGTCGGGCGGTGTGACCTATACCTGGAACGACACGCGGTTCAGTGCCGACGTTCTGGAAGGATCCGGGTTGCGGGCGGACCTCACGCTGCCTGCCGGGATGGAGACGCCCTATGGCTCGAATACCGTGCCGAACGGAGAACACCTGCCTTATTACACCCAGGTAAACGGGGGCTTGAGCCACGTGTTCACGATCGCCGGGGCCGGCACGTTGACCGCGCGCTTCGACATCATCAATCTGCTCGATAAAGGTTACGAAATCCGCAACGGCACGGGCGTCGGCGTCGGTGCGCCGCAGTTCGGGCCGCGGCGCGGATTCTTCATCGGTTTGTCGAAGTCGCTGGGACACGCCAGCTGAGTTGCCGGCCCCGGGGGCGCTGCCTACTCGGCTCGCGCCTGGGCCTGCAGTTCAAAGAGGAGCGCGAGCGCCTCGCGAGGACTCAGGGAGTCCGGGTCCACTGCGCGCAGTGCCGCGAGCGCCGCCGACGGGGCGGCCGCCGCCGCGGGTAGCGATACGAAGAGTGGCAACTCGGTCTGGGCCGAGTCGTGCTTGCGCAGGGCGTCGCGCTCGCGTTCCAATTCCACGAGGTAGCGTCGTGCCTGGGTGGTCACGGCTTTGGGGATGCCGGCCAGGGCGGCGACCTGCAGTCCGTAGCTCTGATTGGCGGGACCTTCCTTGACGCTGTGCAGAAACACTAGCTGGTCGCCATGTTCGACCGCCTCGACATGGACGTTTGCCACGCCCGGAGTCTCCGCGGCCAGGCTCGTCAGTTCGAAATAGTGCGTGGCAAACAGGGTGAACGCGCGGATTTCTGTGGCAATGTAAGCCGCGCAGGCCCAGGCGAGCGACAGCCCGTCGAAGGTGCTCGTGCCGCGGCCGACCTCGTCCATGAGGACGAGGCTGCGATCCGTGGCGTTGTGCAGAATGTTCGCCGTTTCCGTCATCTCGAGCATGAAGGTGGAACGACCGCCCGCCAGGTCATCGGAAGCGCCAATGCGCGTAAAGATCCGATCCAGCGGACCGAGAGTCGCCCGCTTCGCAGGGACGAAGCAGCCGATGTGCGCGATGATCGCGATCAGGGCTGTCTGACGCATGTAGGTGCTCTTGCCGCCCATGTTCGGTCCCGTGATCACGAGCATGCGGCGCGAGTCGTCGAAACGCAGGTCGTTCGGCACGAACGGCTGGCGGCTCGCCCGCTCGACAACCGGGTGTCGTCCGGCCTCGATTTCCAGGCGTGGTGCAGCGATCAGCGTCGGTCGGACACAATCGAGCGCGGTCGCGCGCTCGGCGAAGCAGGTGAGCACGTCGATTTCCGCGATCGCGGCCGAGCTTGCCTGCAAGCCGGGCAGCACGCCCGTCAGCCGCGTCAGCAACTCATCGTAGAGCTCCTTCTCGCGGGCGAGCGCGCGGTCACGCGCACCCAGCACCTTGTCCTCGAAGGATTTGAGTTCGGGCGTGATGAAGCGTTCGGCCGACTTCACGGTCTGCCGGCGGATGTAGTCCGCCGGAACGCGGTCCGCCTGGCTGCGATTGATTTCGATGAAAAATCCTTGCACTCGGTTGAAACCCAGCTTCAGACTCGACAGTCCGCTGCGCTCGCGCTCCTTGCGCTCCAGTTCGAGCATGAATTGTTGCGTATCGCCGCCGAGCAGGCGCAATTCATCGAGCTCCGCATCGAACCCCGAGGCGAAGACGCCCCCGTCGCGCAGGTGGTGCGGCGGGGCTTCGGCCACCGCGCGAACGAGCAGCGTGTGCTCCGCAGCGTGAGTCCCCAGTTGCGCAGCCAGAGTGCGCAGCAGAGGTGCGCGCAAGGGTTCCAGCGCCCTATGCAGGCCGGGCAGCGCGGCGAGCGCGGTCCGCAACTGTACGAGATCCCGTGGACGAGCCGAGCGCAGCGCGACCCGCGCCAGAATGCGCTCGAGGTCGCCGATCGCGCGCAGGCAAGCGTGGAGGTTTACGTGTCGTGAATCTTGAATCAGATCATCGACCGCGTCGTAGCGCCCGTTCAGAACGCGCTGATCGCGCAGGGGCCGGTGCAGCCAGCGCCGCAGCAGCCGGCCGCCCATCGCGGTTGCCGTCTGATCGAAGACACCTGCCAGCGTCAATTCGGGTCTGCCGGCGAGGCTCTCGTCGAGTTCGAGATTGCGACGCGTCGCCGGATCCATCGCCAAGGCGTCTTCGTGGTGTTCCGCGGTGATGCCGCGTAGATGTGGCAGGGCCGCTTTTTGAGTTTCCCGCACGAACGCGAGCAGGGCCCCCGCGGCGCCGAGCGCGACCTTCAGCTCCGCGCAGCCGAAGCCTGCCAGATCGTGTGTCGCAAATTGCTCGCATAGCCCGCGCACGGCCGCCTCGGAGTCGAAGTGCCAGGGCGGACGTGCGCGCCAGTTGCGTTCTGCGCCCATTGCCTCGACGGCGCGACGCCATTCGGCATCGCCCTCGGGGAGGAGTATCTCGGCAGGCCGCAGACGCTCGATTTCAGTTTCCAGCGCGGCGTCTCCGCTGAGTTCCATGACGCTGAACCGGCCGGCGCCCAAATCCAGCCAGGCGAGACCGAATCGGCTCCCCTGTTTGCAGACGCTCGCCAGGAGATTGTCGCGACGCTCGTCGAGCAGGGCCTCGTCGGTGACCGTACCAGGCGTGACGATGCGCACGACCTCGCGCTCCATCGGGCCCTTGGTCTTGCCAGGTTCGCCGCGCTGTTCGCAGATCGCGACCGACTCGCCGCGTTTGACGAGGCGTACGAGGTAATTATCCAAGGTTGCCGCCGGCACGCCGGCCATCGGGATCGGGGCGCCGGCCGAGGCGCCGCGCTGGGTCAGCGCAATGTCGAGCAGTTGCGCCGCGCGGCGCGCATCGTCGTAGAACATCTCATAGAAGTCGCCCATACGGTAGAAGAGCAGCACGTCGGGGTGCTGCGCCTTGATGCGCAGGTACTGCTGCATCATGGGGGTGTGGTCGGAGTTCGGGTTGGTGCTCACACCGCCATTGTCCCTGTCTCTTGCGCGAACCGCACGCGCTAAGTGAATTGACCCCGAAGTTGCGCGCTCACCCGCTCCAAAATTCCTCGCCAATCGCCCGGGGATTGCTGTCGGTAAAGCCGCATCGTCGGGTACCAGGGGCTGTCCTCGCGATCCACGAGCCAGCGCCAGTCGGCATTGAACGGCAGTAATACCCACGTCGGCCGCCCCAGCGCGCCGCTCAAATGCGCAATGCTGGTGTCGACACTCAGCACCAGATCCATGCAATCGCAAAGAGCAGCCGTGTTGTTGAAGCCCTTCAATTCCGTATCGAAAAATAGGATTTCCGGGTGCTCTGCCAGGGTTTTCCGATCCGCCTCGTTGACATCCGTCTGCAAACAGACGTATCGCAGGTCAGTCGGTAAAAAGCGCGTCAGCACCGCGAGTGGAACGTGGCGCTTACGATCGGCGCCTGCCGCTTGCATGCCGCTCCAGGCCAAGCCGACTTGTGGCTTGGACTTCGCGCCCATCCTTTGCTGCCACGAGGCGACCTTGTCCGTATCGGCGGCGAGGTACCTAAGCGACGTGGGTATCGTCTCCAAGCTGGTGTTGAAGGCCAATGGCAGGCTCATTAAGGGGCATTGGAAATCGAAGTCGGGCAGCGGCGTGCCGTAAGCGACCACTTGTGCTACCCCATCAAGCGTCGCGCAGAGGCTCACGAGGGGAGACGGTACCTCCAAAATCACCCTCGCGCCCCTCGCGGCCACCAAGGGGACGTAGCGGCAAAATTGCAACGAGTCCCCCATGCCCTGCTCACCATACAAGAGCATGGTCTTGCCGGCGATGGGCTCCTCGCCGAGCCAGCACGGCTCAGGAAAATGCCGCCTTTCGCTGAAAACCGGCCCGATTTTCGCGCGCCAACGCCACTCGTAGTTGACCCATCCTCTGAGCAGATCGCCGCTCTTCAACGATGCCAGCGCAAGATCGTAGTAGGCCTCGGCTAAGTTGGGGTCGATGTGTATGGCCCGCTGATAGCTGCTGATGGCCTCTTGCAGCAATCCCTTGGATGCCAGCACGACACCGCGATTGACGTAAGCATCGGCATACTCGGAGTTCGCCGAGATCGCCCGTTCGTAGCTTGCGAGGGCGGCATCCGGATCTTCGCGCCGTTGCAACACGGTTCCGCGGTTGAAATGCGCCTTCGCGTAGTCGGGATTTACCGCCAGGGCGTGATCGAAATCGGCAAGAGCCTCATCGAGTTTGCCCAACTCTTGCAGCACGACACCACGGTTATTGTAAGAGGTTGCCTCGCCCGGGCCCAACTCTATAGCGCGGTCATAGCTCGCGAGCGCCGCGGTCAACTGCCCGAGCCGATGCAGCGCCTGCGCGCGCCCGGCATGAGCCCGGTGAAAATTTGGGTCCAGCGTGATCGCGCGATCGTAATTGGCGAGTGCGGCCTCCCATCGGTGCAGTTCTAGAAGCACTTGGCCCCGGTTATAATGCGAGGCTAAGTCATTCGCATTGATGGCTATCGCGCGATCGTAACTGGCGAGCGATGAGGCCCAATCAGTTCTCTCTTGAAGCAGGGCGGCTCGACTGAAATGAGCCGGAAAAAAATCCGGCCGCCGAGCGATTGCGGCGTCGAAACTCGCCAGTGCCTCGTCTCTGCGCGAGAGGCTCAGCAATAATCCGCCGCGATTACACCAGGCAAGGCCGTCGCTTGGATCAATTTCCAGTGCCCGATCGTAGGAGGCCAAGGCCTCGGGTAATTTTCCCAGACGCCCGAGAACGACTGCGCGGTTGCACAGGGCGTATGCGTAGTCGGGCTTCAGTAGAATTGCGCGATCATAATCGTCGAGCGCGGCCTGCAATTGCCCGAGGTCGTTCAGGACGTTAGCGTGAACATAGTGGGCTTCCGCGCTTCCCGGATTTGCCGCAAGGATTTCCCGGCACAGGAAAATTGCCGCCTCGAGCTGTCCATTGCTGTGCAGCGCCCTGGCGCGAGTTATTTGTTCCGGAAACCCGTGAGCAGCGGCCACTTCCCCGAGCGCCTTCAGAGGCGGATGTGATCGGGCGGCAGGCCCGTAACGTAGCGCTCTCGCATGGCGATGAAAGCCGACTCCAAATTCCTCGTGGACCGGTCGGTATCGAACAAGGCACTACGCGGTCCCATATCTGCGAGCTTGCTTCTGATCTTGCGCAATCGAAAGGGGTCGGAGGCCAGGGCCACCGCCAGGTCTTCGTAAGCGTCCCGGCTCGTCGTAATTAACTCGGGCAGCCCGACCGCCTTCAGCAGGCTAGCGGCAATTCTACCGGCGAAAGACTCGCCTGCCAGGGTGATGACGGGCAGGCCGGCCCATAGGGCATCGCTCGCCGTGGCGCCGGCATTGTAGGGCAGCGTGTCCAGGAACAAATCGGCTGCCCTGAAACGGGCGAGATACTGATCCGGCGGCAGTCGGTCGGCGAAGACGAGACGGCGAGGATCGATCCGGTGACGTGTTGCATACCCGCGAAGATTGGCTTCGAGCGCCGGGTCCCCCGCGACGAGGAACAGGACCGAGAGCGGAACGCGGTTCAAGATTCGCATCCACGAGGAAAATGTCGCGGGTAGGATCTTGTAGCTGGTGTTGAAACAGGAAAAGACGAAGCCGACCGGCGGCAGGCCAAGTTCGTCGCGGGTGAATACGCGCGCGGCAATTCGGCGCTTTCGGTCGTTGACCTGGAATGTATCCGGAAGGTAGGCGATCTTTTCGGTGAAGCGCGCTTCGCTTTCTGGCGTGACCACAACGGGGTCGGCCACGATGTAGTCCATGTAGCTCGCACCGAGCGTCCCGAGGTAGCCGAGATAACTGACTTGGATGGGCGCGGCGCGCAGCGCAAAAATTCCCGGCCTGCCGTTGTGCGTGTAGCCGCTGAGATCGATTGCGATGTCGACCTCCAGGCGCCGGGCCAAGGACGCGACGTCGCGATTCGATACCGCGTCAACGTCAGTGAACTGGTCGAACGCGGCGCTCAGCCGCGTGCGAGCCTCGTCATCCGTGTCCGGACCGAAGGAGAAACCGAGCACGTCGAAGCGTGACCGATCGTGAGTCTCGATGAGCTCCGCGAGCAGACGGCAAGTCGGGTGCTCGCGAAAATCGGGCGAGAAGTACCCAATACGCAGTCGCTCGGTGCGTGCCCGGCGCGGGATCGGACCCAGGGAGTCGTCAGCCGGACACGCTCGGCTCATCCAAATGCGAGCCGCCTCCAACTGCAAGGACGGGGAATCGACGAGGCCTAGGAGGTTGAAGGGATGCGAGACTGGACGGCCGCTCTCGACTCCCGCTGTGATCTCCGCTAGCAGCGAGTCAAATTCGGTCCAGTCACAGGTCTGTAGCCGTGTCTCCATGCGTACGCCTGGGAGGAAGTCGATTCCGGGAGACAGCCGCGCGGCTCGCTCATAATCGGCCGACGCGGCATCGAAGCGTTTGATCGAGCGCAACACGTAAGCGCGATTGAAGTAAGCCTCCGCATAATCGGGCTTGAGTTCCACGGCTCGGTCATAGCTAGCCAGGGCTTCCTCGACAAGTCCGAGGTCGTAGAGCACGATGCCGCGGTTCGCATAGGCTTCTGGATAGATCGGGTTGAGTTCGATGGCACGCGCATAGGCCGCAGCGGCCTCCTCGCGTCGATTGAGTTCCTTCAGCAGGTTGCCGCGAAACAAATGTATGCCGGGAACGTCGGGGCGCAGCGCAGCGAGCCGATCGTAGCCGGCGAGCGCCTCTTCGTGGCGCCGCAGTTGAGCAAGCAGGAACGCTCTGTTCAGGTGTGCATTGACGTGGTCGGGTGCTATGGCCAGCGTGACATCGAAGCTTGCTATTGCCTCGACGAATAGCCCCAGTTCCTGCAAAAGTCCGCCGCGGCGGTAAAACGGCTGTGCCCACGCTGGATTGAGCGCTTGCGCCCGTTCGTATCCGGATAAACACTCTTCGCTGCGACCCAATTCACGGTAAGTCTCCGCACGGTTGTAA
>Ga0116226_10000567_pt1 | contig 31608 bp, 33 predicted proteins | sample S1TSphfallax_FD_89692 | JGI IMG/M metagenome (GOLD analysis project Ga0116226, IMG submission 89692) | Host-associated microbial communities from peat moss isolated from Minnesota, USA - S1T2_Fa - Sphagnum fallax MG | ecosystem: Host-associated > Plants > Peat moss > Unclassified | place: USA...
ATTCGCAAAATCCCTTGCTTCTTTCAAAATATAGGAGCTATGGAGGGAATCTTTCAAGTCGGGTGTTACCCAGATATGATCCAGCCTTCTGCCACGATCGGATTTTTTCCAGTCCTTATTGCGATAACTCCACCAGCTATAGAGCTTTTCCTGCGGGTTGCTGAAATGACGGGAAGTGTCTATCCAGTGAAGAGCCTCCTGCAAAGCCTGCATGGCAGCGACTTCTATAGGCGTATGGGATACAATTTTCAGTAGCTGTTTATGCGACCACACATCATGTTCAAGTGGAGCGATATTCATATCTCCCACCATAATCATTTTAGTATTTTGGGCTGATTCTGACCATTGTTTCATGGCAGCATAAAATTCCAGCTTGTGACGGAATTTTTCGTTCTCTGTAGCATCGGGAATATCACCCCCGGCAGGAGCATAAAAATTATGTATTTCAATACCGTTAGGGAGCGTGCCACTGATATGGCGTTTATGACCATGGTTGTCAAACGAAAGTGTCTGAATATGAGTAAGCGGTATTTTGGAAAGCATCGCTACGCCGTGATAGCTTTTTTGCCCACTAATATAGCAATGGGGAAAACCCAAAGCCTGCACGGCATCAAGCGGAAAAGAAGCATCTTCCACCTTGATTTCCTGCAAACAGATAATATCTGCCTGCGTTTTTTCTGCTACCTGCTTAAGCGATTCCAGCCGTATGCGAATGGAGTTAATATTATAGGTCGCAATGATCACCCGCAATTCACCTGTTTCCTATCGCTGCCAACTGCAGAGTATTTTTACTTTCCATTACGTTTTCTTCAAAAGAATCCGAAGGTTTTTTAATGTTAAGGATTTTTTCTTCCCTATTATTAAGCGTAGCATTGATAATATCCTGTGGTGTTCGGGGTAACTCTATTCCATCAGTAAATGTCTTTTCCAGCCTTTTAATATCCTCTGGCTTTGCCATGGGTTCATTTGCTTCTTTAAGTGGCGGGGCGGGCAGTTTTTCATCCTCCTTTTCCCACTTATCCACTAACGCATGATAGCCCTTACTCTCTTTTTCTACCTGTTTGCCTGCTCCAAAGAAATTGGCAAATTTACCAATCATACCGCCCACTTCATGAAAATTGATTTGTTTTGTATCAATACCCAAATCCTCATGCAATGTTTTATAAAGCCCCTTGCCTGTAAAATTCGCTTTCATTTCTTCGGAAAGTGCTTTTTTCTTTTCCTGAGGCACTCCCCCTTCCTGCCAGTATTTATCCCTTATTTGCGTCACCTTATCCACAAATTTGGTAATATGGGCTTCCGTTAGGGGTATTTTGGCAGGTTTGGCAATCTGCGAAAGGATGGTAAGCGATAATTCTTCGAGTTTTTCAGGATTTTTGGCAGGGTTATTCACAGCATATTTATCCAGGAAATCCAGTCCTTCCCGCACGCCAAAATAATGTTTGGTATAGTCATTACCCGTAAGCCAGTTAAGCCCGGGCAGGGTAATATTGCGATCCATCATGGAAACCGTACGGTAAGCCAGTGAAGCACCATAATTAATCAGCGGTACAAAGGGAATCCAGTATAGACCTGCTCCTGAACCAAAGGCAGCCGAACCCGCTACGGGAGCGACCATCGCATTGCCATCTGCCTGTCTTTTGCGAGCCAGATAATCTTCCAGCGAATCAGGGTTACGGTTTTTCTTTTCGGTAGAAGCATATGCAAATTTACTGCCAATCGCTACACCCAATCCTAGAAAACCTGCAAATATGCCAGCTCCCGCCACGCCTTTCCATTTATTGGCAAGTTCATTATTTCCGTTTTTCAGCAAACCATAGAGGGGCTGTAACAGCTTGGGGACATTTTCCTTCAGGATTTCTTTCGCACTTGCGTCAAGCTGTTGCCCCCGCACCACCTGCCCTATATTCAACCCCACCACCCCACCTATGGTTAACCCCACAGCAGAATAGAAGCGATGCACGGGTACTACCGCCAGAAACATATCGGAAACTTTTTTAGCAAATTCCAGCACGGGACCGTCAATAAAGCCCTTGCGTTTTTCTGTCGCATGTTTTTGCTCTATATCCCTCACATACTCACCCGCACTGCGGGCAGGAGATGGTTCTTTTCCAAGCGTAGGATCCTTATCCTTATGCAGGGAAGCAGCAACGCCCAGTCCCGCTGCTCCTATCCCGCCTGCAATACCCGCAATGGCAGCATTGCTTAGTTTCTGTACGGGAACTTCCAGACCTGCTGCTTTTCTTACCGCATTAATTTTACCACCAAAGTCCAGAAACTCCGCTATTTTACCAAAAATCCCGTTATCACCAATGCGTAACTTCAGATCTGTACCTGAATTTTTCAGGACATTATCAATTCCTTCCTGAATTTTAACCTGTAATTCGGCAGCAGGCATTCCCTTATTATTCTCGTACAACTCCTCAATTTTATTTTTTAGTGCCGCAACAATTTTTTCCTGATCTGCTTTACTGATATTACGGAACAAAGGAGCGATTAATACCGAACCTACCTCTTTTGCATATTGAGAAGCAGCTTCGCTTACATTGCCATTTTTTGCCTTGCTACAAAAGGCTTCGGTTTTATCCAGCACCTTTTTAAGGGAAACAGCAAGATTTCCTTCCATTTTACTAACATGCTGGAGTATTTTGTTCAAAAAAGGAATACCGTAGTCCCTTGCACCTGCTGAATTATTTGCATTGCTGAAGGCAGCATTAAGGGGAATACCATATCCATAGGGAGTAAGTCCCGAGACACTTGAAAAACCACCAAAACAGGCGGCAATCACACGCGTAATCTGCCCTTGCAAGGCAGTCGCCAGCACGTCCGCATCAGCAAGACTTAACTTTTCGCCTTTCTTCACCATTTCTTGCAAAGCGTTAATTTTTTGCTGCGTACCGTTATTAATAAAATGGAAAGTACTGCCAAAATACGCTCCTATCCCACCACCAATAGCAGGGATACTTTTATGAAGAACGCAAAGCCACTGGTCTTTAGGGTTATCTGAAAAAGGATTATATGATAACACCCCATGTAGAAATCTTAGCGGGGGGAGTACGTCTTCCTTATCAATTTTTTCGTATTTGCTACCGTTTAAGCGATGCCCAACCAGAATATCACCCAGTTCCTTCGCCCCGACAAACCCTACCAGCATTCCCAGCACATTGAAAAGGCGATGCCCTGCCGTCAACGCTTTATGCCAGTCCTTATTCGGAGCAGGCACAGCCTGAAACCCGCCCGAGACATATTTCAGTCCGTCAGCGGTTTTTTCAAGCAGGTCAAGTATCTGGTTTTGTTGTGCCATAATAGTTAAGTTTTAGGTTTGTATTCGCTCTACCATAGCACCTAAAGGGATGATTACTCAACTATTGATTATACTGAAAGGCAAAATTTCACACAACTGTAATAATTACAAACGCATTGAAATTTTATACCTTACTTTTGCCGTGAGATTAACGTCTCAAGCAACGCCTGGGCTGCCATCTGTTCCGCCTGTCGCTTGGCATTGGACTGTGCCTGTGCTGCTTCTCCCGTTTCAATGCTTGCTTCAATCGTAAAAAGCGGAGCATGGGAAGGTCCCGACATGGAAAGCACCGTGTATTTTGGTAAAGCCTGTCCCTTGCTCTGCACCCATTCCTGCAACGCCGTCTTGGCATCTTTGGGAGCTTCCCGCATCTGGCTCGCCATGTTTTTCCAGTGGGTGGTTACAAACTGCTTCACCGCTTCAAATCCGCCATCCAGATAGATGGCTCCGATGATTGCTTCCAAAACGTCTTCCAGATTCCCGCCCGTTTCCATAATTGTTTTATCGTTAAAGGGAAATTTGACATAATCTGCAATGCCAAGATGGCGTGCCACTTCCGCAAGTGCTTCACTTCGCACCAGTGCCGCCTGACGTTTTGCCAGCTTTCCTTCACTTTCTTTAGGATACAGGACATAGATAATTTCTGCAATTACCAGCCCCAATACCGAATCGCCAAGGAACTCAAGCCGCTGGTAATTAAACGGTAAATCCTTGCGGGTTTCCGCACAGCCTGGGTGCGTCAATGCCTCTTCCAGCAGTTTTTTGTTTGTAAAATGATAGGCGAGGATGGTTTCAATGCTCATATACTCTCTTAATCCAAATCTGGCAGTCCTTCGGGATACAGCTCCACCAGCAACCTGTCAATATCCGCACCGTAATGTTTCTCAATTTTCCCGTCACGCAGAATCACGATAGCGGTATTGGTATGTTTTGCCGTAAGGGCAGCACGGTAGAAAACTTCCCCCATTACCGACATAATGGAATCACTGACGGAAAAATCGGGGGAGTGAATATCAAATTTCATGCAGTTTCTCCTGTATTAGGTTCCATATCGTGGGATGATGAATAGTCCATGAATCCAGCCCGCTTTTTTTCGCAATAAGCTGCATCGGGCGACTATCATTGAGTATAAGTGTAGTGCTATCTGCCAGTGGCACATAATGCGAAAATAAGCGTGTAAGCCCCAGATGGTATCGCCGTATTATATCCTGTTCGGGTACAAAATGCCCGCCCTGCCTTACACGCTGTGCCACTCTATCAATAGCTAATTCAACAGAGGAGAGGTAAAAATAGAGAATATGCACCGTATAACCCGCTTCACGGCAACGCTTCAATGTACCCACATGCCCCACGCCTGCACCTGTGGTTTCAAATACAAAATCCGCCCGCTGCTGGATGAGTTTATCCAGCCTTGCCAGCATTAACTTTCCCGCTTCTATGGCTACGGCAGCAGGATTAAGCGGAGATAATCCCCGAGCAATCTCATCCGCATTGATAAAAATATCCATAGCAAGTGCCTTGGGGAGAAAGGTCATGGCAGCCGTGGTTTTGCCTACGCCGTTGCATCCTGCAACCATAAAAACGGAGGGGGTGTTGGGAGTGGTGGTTGGATTGGTTGTGGTGGACATTTTTATTTTTTCACCTTCAGTATCTCTGTAACACCTTTAAGAACAACTTCTATCAAATGTTCACCAGATTTATCGTCTTTTTCTTCTAAATTATTCTTTTGACAGAACAAACGCTCACTAAATGATTTCTTTAGCTCCTTTCTATCCTTTTCTTCTAAAGAAGAGATAAAAGGATCAATGGCTTTTACTTCCAAAGCAAACCATCTTGCTCTTTTTTCATTTAATCTATGTAAGCTAGATTGTTTTGAAGAATAGAAAGCACCAGACAATAATGCACCTGTAATTGAAAGTGTCCTGATTATATTAACAAAATTAAAATCTGTGCTTTGCTTAAAGTACATTTCCAATCCAACCGCTCCAACAGTTAAAAGTATAAATCCAATCGCAATTATTCTCCAAGTGTTTGCCTGTTCCTTCTCATCTTCGGCATTTTTTATATAACCCGCAGCAACACTATCACCAGCAGTTAATTGGTATAATTCTAAAATTGCTTCGTGTTTGCTTTTTGCATCTTCCAAGTAACTATCGGCTTTTTCTAAGCGTTCCTTAGTAAGAGCCTCAAAGTCTGTTTGAAAATCATCTAATGTTTTCCTGCTTTTTTCTATATGATTTTGATTTTCTTTTTTAACCTCTTCAGCAATTTGATTTTTCCATCCATTATAATCTATATTTCTCTGGTGTTGTGCCTCTGAAAATTGTTTTAACCATTCAGATAGTTGTGCATCAACTTCTTTACGTCTATTATCTACTGTTTCACCCAATTCCTTTAGTTTCTGTTCTTGCAATGAAACAGACTCGGATATTTTGTTTATATGGTCGGATAGTCCCTTTTCTTTATTTGCAATCGTCTTAACAAAGTTATCAAATGTAACTTCAACAGATTTTAAGGGCGTTCCGTGTTGATTATTTTTAGATAAAGCTGATAATTGAGCAAATGACCCAAATACCCAAGAAATCTTATCATTAGCATTACGCAGGTTGCTTAGTGAGCCAGTATTTAAATATTGCTCAACTTCTGGGCGTATATGGGTTAATATATTATTATTGATTGCACCTAATATATCAGGCGGTACAATTTCCTTGTCGAGATTATCTAAAACAGTTCGGTAATAATCTAGAACCTTTATAAACCGTCTTTTTTCAATAAAAGTTTCTGCATCCTGATTATCAAAATCTTTACTAGCCCAATCGTATAATTCCTTTAAAGAAGCATGAATGGGATTTGTTTTGAAATCATTTTCCCATCTGTTTATATTATTTTCCATATCATTTCTCTCTTTTCTAAAGGTATCGAATTCGACACCTCTAACTTATAAAACACTCTCTCACCTATTGCAAACACTTATCAAAATCCCGCTGGTGGCTGCTGAAACCTCCCAATAGCCAATACCTTGAACAAACTCCCCATCTGCTCAGGGTGGATGAGGCGTTCTACGCCTGAAATTATCGTTTTTATCTGCTCTGCATTGGCATTTTTGCAGAGATTGACGGCACGCAGTTCTGCTCCCAGTCTTCGCAAAAACTCGCCTTGCGTGGTGATAACAGCCTGTAATCCTGCTTTTTCTGTACATTGCTTAAGGCTCAAAAAATCAACATGGGCGGTTAAATCTGCTTCGCCTGGTTCTGCCAGAGGGTCAACGCATTGGTGGTTTTTCAGTGCCTGCAACGTATCTTTATGTTGTTCTGATAGATAGCCATAATCTATAATCAGTGCCACCCCGCCATAGTGTTTGATATGGGTTAGGATTTTGTCTAGCAAAGCCAGAGATGCGGGGGAATTTTCTCTGGTGACTTCGCCTTCAGGGGAAAATTGCAATTTGCCTTCTTTCAAAATAATGCTACGCTCTATTTCCCCGACATATTGCTGGATGGGCAGGGCATCGAATAATTCATTCGCCACCAGCAACAAAGGCTTGGGAGGCATTGCTTCAAAAGTTTTATGCCACTGGATGGAAAAATCTTTAAGATTATCGTGTTGTATTTGTGTTAATATAGGGCTGTTTTCAACAATATGCACTTCCCGTTTTTCGTGCCAGTCCGTTTTGCGGGTAGCTCGCAATATATCTTTCATTAATGTGCCGCGTCCTGCCCCTATTTCGTATAAGATAGCCTCACCACCCCACCAGTTTTCATAAAACCAAGCCCCTATCAATTCCCCAAATATTTGGCTGATTTCGGGTGCAGTGGTGAAGTCTCCTTGCGTTCCAAACGGGTCACGCGTGGCATAATAATGCGTGATACAGCGTTCCATATAGTCCGCTACGCTGATGAAGCCTTTTTGCTCAATCTCAGCGTGTATAGCGTTCAGGACGTGCATGAAACCATACCAGATAAATCCCCAGTGCCAGCATGGGAAGCGAAAGCAACTGCCCCATCGTGATAAAATCGGGCAGAATCGTGACAAAGGAATCAGGTTCACGGAAAAATTCGCAGACAGAGCGAGCCAGACTATAGCCTATCAGGAAAATACCCGTCAGCCTGCCTTTTCTATTCAGAACAGGGGTAAAAAAGGCTAAGGATAAAAGGATACTAAAGAGCAGGACACCTTCCAGCCCCGCTTCATAAAGCTGGCTTGGATGACGTGGCAAGCCGTCACTATAAGGAAATATCATACCAAAAGGACTATCTGTTACCCTGCCGTAAAGCTCGCCATTGGCAAAGTTCGCCAGCCTGCCCAGACACAATCCAATAGGAGCCGCAACCGCCATTAAATCCGTCAACCTTAGGTAGTCAATGCCGTATTTACGGGTAAAGAAAAAGCTGGCAATAATCACGCCTATCAACCCGCCGTGAAACGACATACCGCCATGCCAGACTTTGAAAATTTCCGAAGGATTATGCAGGTAATCCAGAGGCTTGTAAAATAGCACAAACCCCATCCGCCCGCCCAGCACAATCCCCGCAATCGCCCACACCATAATATCATCATATGCAGCAGCAGAAAGTACAGGTCTAACCTGCCTGTTATTGAGTTTTCCCACCAGATACCAGCCCAGCACCACTCCCAGCAGATAAGCCAGCGAATACCAGCGTAAATCCAGCGTAATCTCGCCCAGTAATGGCAGATGATAGCTGCCAAGGCTTAAGGCGATTGGGGATATATTGGGGTACGTTAGCATTACCGGTAAGGATCTTCCTTGCTTAAATAATGCTGTACATAGTCGGCTATGCCAGCTTCGAGCGAAGTGAACGGCTTGGTATAGCCTGCTTTTCTCAATTTTTCCATATTCGCCTGCGTGAAATACTGGTATTTATCCCGTAACGTTTCAGGCATATCCCTATATTCAATGTTTGGTTCTTTACCAATAGCAGTAAATATGGCTTTTGCCAAATCGGCAAAGCTTCTTGCCTCACCTGTTCCTATGTTGTAAATACCTGATATTTTGGGATTATCCAGTAGCCAGATAATCACATCCACACAATCCTCCACATAGACAAAATCCCGCAACTGCCCGCCATCTGCATAATCAGGACGATGGGATTTAAATAACGTCACGACTTTTCCGCTTGCCACATCAGGGAATTTGGTCGCAATAACGCTTTTTTGCCCTTCCTTGTGGTATTCATTAGCCCCATAGACATTGAAAAACTTTAATCCCACCCATTGCGGAGGTTTTTTCTCTTTATTAAGCAAGGATTTCGCTATATAGCGGTCGACTACGTTCTTGCTCCAGCCATAGGCGTTAAGTGGACGTAGACTATTAATGTAATCCAGTGTTTCGCTGTCTTCAAAGCCCTGGCTCCCGTCACCATAAGTCGCAGCAGAAGAAGCATAAATAAACTGCGTTTCGTTTTCCGCACACCAGCGATAAAGCAGGGTAGAAAGCGTCTGGTTGCTGTCCAGTATCAAATCCACATCCGTTTCCGTGGTAGAAGAGATGCCGCCCATATGGATAATGGCATTGAGGGATTTTCCATACATTTCCAGCCAGTAAAACAGATTCCCCGAAGGAATAATCTCATAAAAAGCATGATTGCGTAAATTCCGCCATTTATCATCCTTGCCAAGCACGTCACAAATAATCACACGATTTTCAGGATTAGCACAAAGCCTTGCTGCAATATTGGAGCCAATAAACCCTGCTCCGCCCGTAATAAGGAATGTTTTTAGACTCATTGGGGTAATCCATGCTGTTATTTTGCAAGCATTAGCTAATATAATACACGTTCTAATGCAACGCTTAATTTATGATGGTTTTCAGCCCACCTTCTTTTTTCAGGAGATTTTTATCGTTAGCATTCACACGACGTTCCAGTTTTTTAATATCTTCTTCAGCGGGAAGTTCCTCTGGTTTTATATTGCTTTTTATCAGTACCGCACGGACATCCTTATTATTTTGTACATGTTCATTCCCGATAGGTTGTACGCCATGCAGATTTTTCTTCTTCACATTGAAGTCCGTGATGGCAGCCGCAAATTCCTTGGCTTTCAGTGTTACCGTTGGCAGGAAATCTGCTAATGCACTGCTGCCCGTTATACCCAGACGTCGTTTCATCTGAGCGGTATTATTGCCTCCGAAAAGTGCATTATCACCCCGGGAACGCACAATAGAAAACCCTTTATCATCCACGCCATGCTGATAAAGCGTAGAAGAAAGCTGTTTTTCCGTTTCAGTAAGTTTGGCACGAGCCTGAATACGCTCCGCCAGTTGCAAGCGTTCTTCAAGTATTTCCTGCTTGCGGGTCTGAATGGCAAAATAACTTTGTGCAAAAGCAATCGCATCTTTCCGTGGATCGCCATTCTGGGCGATGAGGTAACAGGCATAACGTGTCAGCATGATGTCCTTGACTTCTCTGCTAGAGCCAGAGCCAATCTCGACCATTTTGCTAACGTCAGCAAAATGGTTTTCTACAGATTGCCCCGCAACACTACAGGCAGTTTTAGCCTTTTCTATCACATCCTCAAAATTCCTCCATTGAGTATATTCCAAAAGTGGCTGAATTTCTCTTGCCAACCAGTATGTTACACCATTTTCATTTTTACTGATAGCTTCAAAACCGCTATGCAGGGTGGTAATCGTCGTATTATCCATCGCTATTTTTCCCTTTATGCTACTGATCATAAAAAAGTCATCAATAAGTTGTATATTTTATAAGAATGAGGTAGTATAATTCTGGTATTAACGCAACGTCAAATACGAAAATATATGGCATTACTGGATTCTATCTCCAATTATTATATGCAGATAACCCAACTTACTGCGTGGGAATCGTTTCTTATTATTGCCATTATTTTCACCCTGCTGGCGTGGTTGATGCCTGGCAAATCCGACCAGCCGCTTTTTCACAAAAGCATGATCAATGATGTGATTTACTGGTTTGCGGCTCAACCTCTTATTTATTCCTACGTTATCCAGTTTCTAATCGTAGGGGTAGTCGCAACGGGTCTCTACTCGCAGCATGATATGCAGGGGGTGTTCACCCAGGGAACGGCTCCGCTTAATACGCTACCTATTCTTATTCAGGCATTATTGATTTTACTGATTATTGACTGTATTCAATACTGGACACACCGCCTGTTTCACACCCGCTATTTCTGGAAATTCCATGCGATTCATCATGCCCCCAGACATGTGGACTGGCTTACCTGTGTGCGATTTCATCCTGTGAATATGATTATTCATTCCAGTTGTGTCTATCTTATTGTGGCATTAATGGGGTTTAGTCCGATAGCGTGGGCTATCCTGATTCCTTTCAATATGTTTTATTCTCCACTGGTACATGCCAATGTGAACTGGAGTTACGGAAGGTTTCGCCGTCTGCTCGCCAGTCCCATGTTTCATCGCTGGCATCATACGCATAGAGAAGAAGGCGGTAATAAGAACTTTGCTCCCACTTTCCCTTTTCTGGATATGCTGTTTGGAACCTATTACGACCCCAAAGGTAAAAAACCCGAAGTGTTTGGTACGCCTAACGACCCCGTTCCCGACCATATTCCCGGGCAGTTACTCTATCCTTTCGCAAGCCTTTTGAAAAAGGAGTCGTCTTAATGGCAAGTTTTGAAATCAAGACCAAAGACTTGATGCACTATGTGGAAATAGTGCTTAACAATGAAGCCGTCAGGGTGGAAGCAGGGGCAGCGAGATATTGGCGGGGTAATATCAATATGAGTACCACAATGCCTTCCGTAGGAGGGATGCTGAAATCCGCTCTCACGGGTAACAAGATTTTCCGCCCTGTTTATACAGGAACGGGTACGTTGATGTTAATGCCCAAATTTCATGAATTTGTGGAGATTAACCTGCAAAATACCAAGGTGGTGCTGGAACGCGGAGCCTATTGGGCTTCGGAAATGGGTGTGGAAGTGGATACCCATATCAATAATTTTTCCGCAGGTTTTTTGTCTGGCGAAGGGTTAATTCAAACGGGCGTTTCGGGTACGGGCAAGGTGATTGCCTGCTCACCTGGCCCCATAGATATTATCGAGCTTCACAACGAACGACTGGTATTAGACGGAGCTGTTGCCGTAGCACGCAGTGCAGAATTGAGCTTTTCCGTACAGAAATCCACCCGTTCCCTGCTTGGAACGATGGCATCCGGTGAAGGGTTGGTGCAGGTGCTGGAAGGTACAGGAAAAGTGTTTCTGTGCAGCGTCCCCAACCACTCGGTTGCCCTGCAGGAAGTGATTATGCAGGGAGTTTTGAGTGTGCTTGCACCGCAGAAATAGCAGTGCATAAGAATTGACAAATTGCTATACATTTGCTATAGGTTTGTAAGATAAAGTGATTACAAAAATCAGTGAAGGGATTTTTATGACTCAGCAGATAAATATCAGGATACCCGATGATGTCTGTGATTCTTTGAAGAATATCATCAGCAGCAAGAATATCACGCTAGGTAAATTGGTAGCAGAAGCTATTGATCTTTACCTGAATGTTGAAAAAAATATGGATGAGAAATCCCATAGTCGACTTGTTATTGAAAATGCCAAAAACATGCCGTCAGACTATAAACTCCTGCTTAAATATTGATAAGGGTTTTTATGGTTACTCATTTTCTTTATCAAACGCAAATTCCATAATATTATAACTAAATCACCCCCGCCCGCAAGCAATCATGCACACTGATAATCCCCACGGGAACCCTTTCTTCCAGCACAAAAAGCGTGGTGATGGAACGGGATTTGGGGTTGGAATTCATGCGGTTGAGGGCTTCGGCTGCCAGCATGTCGGGCGTTACCGTAATGGGGTTGGAAGACATCACTTCGGAGGCTTTTTTATGCACCAGTTCGGTGGACATATGGCGACGCAAATCGCCGTCCGTGATAATCCCCACCAGATTCCCCTCTTCATCTATCACACCCGCACAGCCAAAGGCTTTTTCGGTCATTACCAGCAATACTTTTGACATCAGGTCGTTTTTATGCACGAGCGGCGTATTGGGTTTGGGGTGCATGAGGTTTTCTACCCTGATAAAGGCTTTTCCAAGCTTTCCACCCGGGTGGAATTTATTGAAATCTTCAGGCGTAAAGCCCTTATATTCCAATACAGCGACTGCCAGTGCATCCCCCAATGCCAGCATCATGGTAGTGGAAGTGGTTGGGGCTTTAACGGGAGAGGCTTCAGGGGTGGAGGGCAAAATAAACGTCTCATCAGCGGCTTCTGCCAGCATGGAAGGCTCTTTCCTCACCATCGCAATCATGTAAATTTCAAAGCGTTTGGCATAAGTCACCAGATCACGCAATTCTTCCGTATCGCCTGAGTTGGAAAGCAGCAGCAGGCAATCCTGTTCCGTAATCATCCCCAGATCCCCGTGGCTGGCTTCGGCAGGATGGACAAAGTAGGAAGGCGTTCCCGTGGAAGCGAAGGTCGCCGCCATTTTTTTGCCAATATGCCCGCTTTTTCCCATACCGCTGATAATAAGCCTGCCTTTAAGCCCTGCAATATGCTCCACGATACGTTCAAATTTCGCATCAATTACCTGCATGAGTGACTGTAATCCCTCAATTTCGCAAGTAATCACATTTTTTCCGCTATTAATGGCAGAAAAACTTTCTTTATTGGTATTTTGTGTGTAAGTAATCATAGCCTGACTCTATAGCGGATTATACGTCCTTATGCAAAATATTTATACGATTAAAATCCTGCTGCTCACATCCCTGTTTTTGCTGACACAGTGCGAATGGATAGACGGGATAGGCAGGCATTTTCCCGTGATAGGGGAGCGGTGCGAATATTGGCAGTGTTTTACGGAAAGCGGCAGGCAGAAGAGTGACGAGAAAAAGAAGAAACTACTGGAACAACAAAAGCAGCAATGTTTTAAAGGAGAGGATATAAAATGAGCAAGCATGTATTAGTAGCAGGTGGAGCAGGCTATATTGGTTCCCATGTATGTAAAACCCTGGCAAGCTCGGGCTATATCCCCGTTACGCTGGATAATTTATGTACGGGTAAAAGAGATTTTGTGAAATTTGGGCCATTAGTGGAAGCGAATGTTTCCAATCTTGAGGTGGTAAAACAGACGGTTGCAGAGTATAAAATTGAAGCGGTGATTGATCTCGCTGGCTCCATTGAAGTGGGGGAATCCGTTGCCGATCCTTTGAAATATTATGATAATAATCTGGCGGTGAAAATTGCCTTCATGCACACGTTAAAGGAAGCGGGTATTCGTGCATTCGTGTTTTCTTCCACTGCTGCTGTCTATGGTGAACCGCAATTTGTTCCCATTACCGAACAGCACCCCCTACTACCCAAAAATCCTTACGGCTGGTCGAAAATGATGTTTGAACAGGTCTTGCGTGATTTCGATCATGCAGGCGGGATTCCCTTTATGGCACTGCGTTATTTCAATGCTGCGGGTGCTTCACTGGACGGTGATATTGGCGAATGCCACGAGCCGGAATCGCACCTGATTCCCAAAGCCTGTTTTGCCGCCCTTGGCATTGCTCCTGCACTGGAAATTTACGGCAATGACTACCCAACGCCTGATAAAACCGCCATTCGTGATTATATCCATGTGCTGGATCTGGCATCTGCTCACGTCATCGCCATTCGTCACCTGCTCGAAGGAAAGCCCTCTGCTTCCTATAATCTGGGTAATGGTACGGGTACTTCGATTGGGGAAGTGCTGGCAGCATTTGAGAATCTTGGACATGCCGTACCGCATAGTTTTAAAGGAAGGCGTGCGGGGGATCCCGTAAGGCTGGTGGCGGATTCCACTGCTGCCAAAACAGAACTGGGCTGGAAACCCGAATATGCGGATATTAACACTATTATACGTTCGGCTTACCAGTGGCATGAAAAATATAATGTGAAGGATAAGAAGATGGCGTTGTAGGGACGCTCTTCATAATCTTTTTAATGCAGTTCATATAACCGGAGTTCATTACTCTTAATGTCCAGTAGTCTTGTGCCTCGCCACACCATCTTCCAGTGCGGGTCTATGTCAATAGGGGAATCACGCAAGGCAAAATGGATTATCAAGGGACAAGTCCTGTCATTGAGCTGGATAATGGGTAGGGGTGCCTCCAGCTTCATCATATATTCCAGCATGGGAGCCATATTTTCTCCCAGATTATAATTTCCCATACATTGGTTACTATAGGGGGTAGTATGAATAAACTCCTCTAATTGCGTGATAACGGTGCGAAAACTTTTTGTCTCATTGATCCAGGGTAATAATAGACTGTTGGTGGTACACCATATCAGGACAAGCCCCGTGAAAAATATCCGTGCGGTATCAAGCGGGGAGGTTTTCTTCAAACGCAAGGAGATAAGCCATAATAATGCAACCGTGATAGCGATGAGGCATTGCCCATATTGATGTTCGGGTGGCAGAAAATCTGGTGGCAGAATCTCATTGTAATAATGTACCAGCCACTCAATGCGTTGTTTAGCAGGAAGAAGCAGGTTCCACCAGACTATCCAGATTCCAGCAGCCCAGATGGTAAAGCCAACACGAACTACATTATTCCAGACAGACAAAAATCTTGCAGGAATACGCAACATTGCCTGAGTGGCAAGCACGGCAAGTCCTGGAAATAAAGGCAGCAGATAGACATTGCGAAACGAGGCAGAAGAAAATAAGAGTACGACACCCACTACAGAAATCACAACGGGAACAAAATATTCGGGTCTTCGCCATGTTTTTCGTCCCGCCAGTATTTCCATACAGGCAAGGGGGAAAATGGGAAATGAAAAGCGTGGTAGCAGCAGGAGAAAATGCCCTCTGCGATTTTCCGCTCCCAGCGTTTTGACTGAAAAACCCAGAAGTCGCCCTATATTATTATCCCAAAACCATTCCATAAATAAAACAGGCGAGTGCATATAAAGCAGCAAAGGCCAGATCACCAGAAAGGGAAGTGCTACACTACAGCCAAGTAACAAGGCACGCCGAAAGTTTGCCTGATGCAGCGAAGGAGACAGCAGGAAAAGTATAATACCTGAAATGCCCAGAATGACGGGCATGACAAACCCTTTGGATAAGAAAGCAATTCCTATGCCAATACCAAGCCATATACCTGCCTTTTTCCATTGTTCCTGTCTTAAGTATAAGAGTGAAATACCATATAAAACTATGGTTGTTCCTGCCATAAGTGCCAGATCGGTAATGAGAGAATGCCCTGCAATACTGATGCCGTAAGTCCCAAGAAAAAGGGTTACGCCCATCCATTCCATGGCACGCCTTTGGGGATAGGCAGAGAAAAAGATTCGACACGATTTCCAGAGAAAAAACGTCGTGACTGCCATATAAAAAACGCTGGCGAAGCGTGCCGCATCATGGACAGGGAATATACCTCTAAACAGGTCACCGAATAATGTAGCAGTCCAGTAATAAAGCGGAGGTTTTTCCATAAAGGGAATACCCGCATTGGTGGGGATAAGCCAGCTATTGGTCGTATAAAAATGATAGATAATCCCGAAACTGTAAGCCTCACCCTTTTTCCACCAGGGATCATGCCCCACCGCTCCCGTCACCAGAAAAAGGGCAACCAGCATTAGCCATAACATCATGGCATGATTACGTTTTAAGAATAGGGTAAAAGAAGAAAACAAGTGTGTATTCACTTTTTCAGTAGGGTGAAATAAGGATTATCACCATAACTGGAACAGACGGAAAAACAAGCATATAAAAAAGCAATAATTTTTTATCTTGGCACTTCATTTTTATTTGAAAAATTATTCAATCCCTTCCAGCTCCGCTACCTCCGCCTCAATCGTAATCATATTGCCTGAAAGATTGGCAATTTGGGCAGGTACTTCCTTGTTACGCGAGGGTTTGATGCCAAGGTTGCCCAGTTGACGCATTTTAGGTAACATACGGCTGTTAATGGAATTGATGAAGGAATCAAAATTATTGCTGGCGGACTTTAACCCTTTGCCCACTTTTTCACTATATTCCAGTACGGTAATGACATTATCCATCAATTCCTGCACTTTAGAAACAATCCGTTCATGATTTTCTGCCTGCTGCATGATACCCATATTGAATTTTGCCAGTGATAATAATCCCGAAAGGCTGGTGGGGCTGGCAAGCAAAATACCCATGCGTTCGGCTTTCTGGATAAATTCAGGGTCGGCTTTTTTGATATGGGTGACGGCATTTTCATTGGGTAAAAACATGACGTTCATGATGTGGGTAATCTGTTCGGATTTGCCCCATTCCTTATATTGTGTGCGTATGGCATCGGCGTAGCTTTTTCCGCTTAGATCTTTTAAGTGGGTATTCATGGTTTTGTTAAGTTTCTGCAACAACTCACTTTCCGATTCCGTAGTCGCAGCATCAGCAATTTCAATCAGGAATTTGGACGATTTACTATCAATAACCATCACCCTGTTTTGGGGTAGAAACAACACCGCATCAGGACGCAAACGGCTATTTTCTCCCGTATTCATGGAATATTGCATGACATAATCACGATTTGGTTCTAAATCAAAGTTTTTCAGCATATTTTCAAGGCTGACTTCCGCCAGACTTCCCGCACCCGAAGGCGAAGCCAATGCCCGCCAGATGGTTTGTGCGGTTTTCTCCATTTTGGCATTATTCTCTTTAAGCGAAGCTACGGAATTACTCACTACCAGCATTTTTTCCAGCAGGGCTTCCGAGGTTTGCTTAACCTTTTCTTCCGTTTCTTTTTTGGCAGATTCGGTTTCCCTTTTATGATCTTCCAATAATTTGCTGGATAATTGCGAACCTGCTTCTAAAATAGACGCTTTGGCAGCCTGCAAGCTTTCGCTGCGTTGGCGTTCCCAATCCTGCATCCGTTTTTCAGATTCGCTGATTTTCTGCTCCATCAGTTGCAGCTTTTTTTCCGCTTCATATTGGGCGTGGAGTGCTATTTCTTTTTGTTTCAGGAAGTCATCACGTTCCTGTTTCATGCTCATCAGTTTTTTATCCGCTTCCTGTTTTTCCGCAATCGCTATGGATTTCTGTTCAGAGCTGGTGATATACTGATGACGTAACTCCTTTATTTCTTCCGCTTCTTTTTTCAAAGATTCCAGTTGGGCATTTAAGCCAGCCAGCATCACTTCAAGCTGTTTGGCACGTTTGCGGTAACGCTCCATGCTTAAGAAGAGATAACATGTCAATGGAGCAAGCAGCAGGGCAATCGTAGCGGTAATCGGAAATAAAAAGTTCATTGCAAATATTTTAGTAAAATGGTTAAAAGAGCCTATTGAAATAAATAGGTAGGTTATGGTGGATTTAGCATTTGTTATTCTGGCAGCGGGAAAAGGTACGCGGATGCGTTCTGCCCTTCCCAAAGTGATGCACAAAGTAGGCGGAAAACATCTTTTATTTAATGTAATAGATGCGGCTTTACTATGCAATCCCAAAAAGCTGGTGGTGGTGACTGCTCCGCTCATGGAATCCGTGCGAGAAACGACTTCAAAGCATTATTCCTTAGTGGAACATGCCATACAGCACGAGCAGTTAGGTACGGGGGATGCGGTCAAGGCAGCCGAGCTTTTATTGCAGGATTTCAAAGGGATTGTGGTTGTTTTATGTGGGGATACACCGCTGGTGAGAGCGGAAACGATTTTGCCTTTAGTGGAATTATTGCAGCATCAGCCACATCTTTCTATGGCAGTGTTGGGAATGGAAGTGACACAGGCAAATGCTTACGGGCGGTTGGTTGTCAATAAAAACCAGGAAGTGGAACGCATTGTAGAAACCAAAGATGCGAGCGATACCCAGCGTCAAATAACCACCTGCAATTCAGGTATTATGGCAGTAGATAGTGAAGTTTTATTTGCCTTACTGCCCAAATTGCAAAATAAAAATGCCAGCGGGGAATTTTACCTTACGGATTTGGTGGGGCTGGTGAAGAGTGAGTGCAAGTTATGCGGGCTGGTTTTGACAGAAGCCGAGAGCGTAATGGGGGTTAATTCCCGTTATGAACTCTCTATTGCAGAAAACCTCCTGCAAAATCGCTTGCGTCGTGGGTTTATGGACAATGGAGTGACTTTGATTGATCCTGAAACGGTGTATTTTTCGCAAGATACCAAAATCGCTCAGGATGTCATCATCCATCCCAACGTGATAATAGGGCAGGGGGTAGCGATTGCCGAAGGGGTAGAGATAAAGTCTTTTTCCCATATTGAAGGGGCAGTTATTCATCGCAACGCTATCATTGGCCCATTTGCCCGCCTTCGCCCCAAAACTATCATAGAGGAATCCGCTCATGTGGGTAATTTTGTTGAACTGAAAGCGACGCATCTGGGTAAGGGTGCAAAAGCCAATCACCTTTCCTATCTTGGTGATAGCGTGGTAGGTGAAAAAGCCAATATTGGTGCGGGTACGATTACCTGTAATTATGACGGCTTCGCCAAACATAAAACCACGATTGGCAAAGGTGCATTTATTGGCTCCAATACTGCCCTTGTCGCTCCCGTTTCGATTGGGGAAGGAGCCATTATTGCCGCTGGTTCCGTCATTACGGACGATGTAAGCGAAAATGCAATGGGGATTGCACGCAGCAAACAGGTGGAAAAAAGCGATTGGGCAAGGGATTTCAGGGAAACCAAGTTTCGTTCATAAAGTCATAAAAGCTTAATATATTCATGTTAAAATGATAGATCGATTTTAATATGTGAAAGCATGATATGGAACAGAAATTTGGAAACTATCCTTTAAATAAAAAAGGATTAAGGCATTTGCAGCGTGAAGCGGATGCCATCAAGCGAAAAATCCAGCGTGAATTTTGCTTTCCTCCTGAAACCAGTGGATTAAACGAGGAGCAAATCCAGAAACTTGAAGATCAGATAGATGCTTCTCCTTTTGAGTCTGACATAAAGCAGCAGATGCTTGATTGTGTAAGTCGTTTTGGACTTCTGGATAAGGAAACACAAATTCAGCTTTTTAAGCTTACCAATAGTATGGATTATGTCGATAAACCACGGCAACATGCCTATATCGCAAGCAAATATCCTGAGATTGAGCAGGAAAAGAGAGCAGAAAGAAAACGGATTAAGGGTAAGCATGAACCGTTTGATTTGGCATCCTATAATGATGAGATACAAAGAAAAACCCAAAAAATATCTGAACTGGATCAGGATGATAAAAAGAATATCAATGCCATTATCAACGAAGGGACGATTTATGGCTACCCTAAATTACTATTGAGCGAAAAAATCAGGCATGAATCCAGCCTTTCGCCACAGGAAAAAAAAGAGTTGATGGAAAAAATCAGCCCTGTTTCGGAAAAAATACGGCAGACACAAGGATTAGATAGCGAAGCGAAGAAGTGGTTACTTCAGAAAATGCAGGAGCTATCGGTTGATTATAACACCATGTATCAATTCAAAACTCAAATTCAGGAGTTTATGCAAAGTGATTCATGGAAAGACAGAATAGCAACAATACTGCATTGTAATATTATCCCTGAGGCTGAAAAAGAACAAATTACCCAGAAAATCAATATCATAACCGAAAAAACCATGCAGGAATATGCTTTCTCGATTTTATTACAGTGCAAGATAAAGGATAAGTTTGGAGAGGATAAAATACTGCTCATTGATTCGCTTAACCATACCCTATTGAAGCAATATATGAGCGAAGCAGTAGAAGTAACACCCCAATTCAAGGCAGAAGATGGATATGAGTTAAGCAGTGGAATGATAAAAAAAGTAGTCGGCATGGCTCGTTATATTCTTCCTGATCTCATGGTTTTCGTTAATCCACAAGTCGGAGTACAACGCATCGCAAAACATCAAAAAGTGGAAGCAATAGAACAATATCAGAAACAAATCATAAAACCAAAATTTGCAGAACGCTACAGAAAGGGAATCCCTCCAATCTATAGCGAACGATAAGTGCCGTTGGATGAAGGTAAAATAGATACTATTATTTTTTGCTTTTTAAGATTGCAATTTTTGCATTTGTGGTAAAATATACTTATACATTAATACTCCAAGGCAAGAGGCAATGACACTACGCATTCGACCGGTAACCCGTCATGATCACGGTGCAATACTAGGCTTGGCGAAAATAGCGGGCATTGGCATGTCATCCCTGCCACCTGATGAAGCGGTGCTGCATCACAAAATTGAACATGCCACCCAGAGTTTTGCGGGCAAGCCCATCAAACCGCAGGAAGAAACTTTTTTATTCGTGCTGGAAGATATGGAAACGGGTGCATTGGTGGGGACTACGGGTATTTATGCCCATGTCGGGCTTTCACGTCCGTTTTATTCCTATAAGATTTCCGTGATTTCGCAGGCTTCTTCCGCCATCGGGATTTATTCGCTGCAACAGGTGCTGCATATGGTCAATGACTATACGGGAGCGAGCGAGATTGGTTCGCTGTTTTTGCAGGAAGCCTATCGTCGTGACGGAATTGGCAGGCTGCTTTCGCGTTGTCGCTATCTCATGATGGCGGAATTTCCCCATCTTTTTGCGGATATGATTATTGCCGAAGTACGGGGTGTGCAGGCGGAAAACGGAGATTCGCCTTTTTATGATAATCTGGCACGGCATTTTTTCAAAGTGAGTTTTAAGGAAGCCGACTATATTTATGCGACGCAAGGATCACAATTTATTGCGGATTTAATGCCCAAATACCCGATTTATGTTAATCTGCTTTCGCAGGCAGCTCAGGCGGTGATTGGTGTACCATTACCTGCTTCTCGCCCCGCCATGCAGTTATTGATGAAAGAAGGATTCTCCAGTGAAGGCTATGTCGATCTGTTTGATGCAGGCCCTACGCTGCAAGCCAAACGGGAACATATCCATACGGTAAAAACCAGTGTGAAAGCGGAAATTGTCGATATACGCCCGCTCAACACACCCGCTTCCTATCTTATCAGCAACACCCGCCTGCAAAATTTCAGTATTGTGATGGGAAGCCTTGAAAAAGTGGAAAATGGGGTGATAATTACCCCTGAAACTGCAAACGCCCTCTCGTTGAACAAAAAAGATAAGGTACGTTATGTATTATAAAGGTTTATTATATATCAATAATGTGTGGAAACAGGGAAGCGGAGCGGTATTTGCTTCCATTAACCCTGCAACAGGTGAAACCATCTGGCAGGGACATGCTGCGAATGCAAACGATATTGAAGAAGCGGTACATGCTGCACGTTTTGCTTTACCTCGCTGGTCACAGTCCAGCCTAGAAGAAAGGCTGGCGTATATCCAGAAATTTCAAACCATTATTGAGAGCAAAAAGGCAGAGCTTGCACAGTATGTTGCAGAGGAAACGGGAAAGGTATTGTGGGATGCTGCTTCTGAAATTGCTGCCATGACTTCCAAGCTCAAATTTGCCTTACAGGCCTATCAGGAACGCACCTCAGAAAAAACCACCGAAGCCAATGGTTTAAAAACCGTGATACGTTTCCGACCACACGGGGTGGTTGCCGTCTATGGCCCTTATAACTTCCCTGCTCATCTGCCCAACGGGCATATTATTCCTGCCTTGCTGGCGGGTAATGTAGTTATCCTGAAACCCAGTGAACTTACGCCCAAAGTCGCCGAAAAAGTCATGGAATGCTGGCAGGAAGCGGGTATCCCTGAAGGCGTAATCAATCTGGTACAGGGCGAAGCGGAAACGGGCAAGCTGCTGGCAGCCCACGCTGGCATTGACGGCATCTTTTTCACCGGCAGCAGTGCTACGGGCAAAGTGCTGGCTACCCAATCAGCCGATAATCCGGGGAAAATTCTGGCATTGGAGCTTGGCGGTAACAACCCGTTAGTGGTGCATGAAGTGGCAGATAAAAAAGCGGCTGCCTATATGACTATCCAGTCTGCCTATATCACGTCAGGACAGCGTTGCACCTGTGCGAGAAGGCTGATTGTGCCTTACGGCGAAGATAATGACCTGTTTATTGAAGCCCTGATTGCCATGGTGCAGTCAATCAGGGTGGGGCGTTACACGGATACTCCCGAGGCGTTTATGGGGGCGTTAATCTCCAATAAGGAAGCGGATCGCATCATTGCAGCTCAGGCGGAACTGATTAGCAAAGGTGGTGAGTCCCTCGTGGAAATGAAACGACTGGATGCGAATCTGCCCTTTATTTCCCCCGCCTTGATTGACGTAACCCATGCACACAATGTAGCAGATGTCGAATTTTTTGGGCCTTTATTGCAGCTTATTCGTGTGCCTGATCTGGAAACCGCATTGCAAGTCGCCAACAACACCCAATACGGGCTTTCTTCTGCTATTTTTACCGATAATGCAGCACATTATGACTATTTCCAAAGGCATATTAAAGCAGGTATTGTGAACTGGAATCGCCCCACCACTGGCTCCAGTGGCAACCTGCCATTTGGTGGCGTGGGTTCAAGTGGCAATCACCGTCCCGCTGGCTATTATGCGTCCGATTATTGCGTCTATCCTATGGCTTCTAACGAAACGCAGCGGTTGGAAATTCCATCACAGCCTACAGCGGGTATAGCATTATAAGGGAATAATATAATCCGCATGGTATCCTTATATTATTATCTTTATTACTCTTTTTACGAATAAAACCAAATGACTATTAAAAAAAGAGTACCATATGCTTTCCACCATTTTACTGATTGTGCTTATTCTCTTTATCATTGGAGCCTTACCCAACTGGCCACATAGTCGCAACTGGGGTTATTATCCAAGCGGGACGATGGGTACACTGGCTCTGGTGCTGATTATCCTGATACTCTTGGGACGTATTTGATCCTTGTATTTAGGCTGCTTTATACTATAATCTCCTTCTCTTTAAAAATGGGATTATTGCATGGCAAAACATAGCCGTTTCATATGTCAAATCTGTGGTGACGTTACCAATAAATGGGCGGGCAAGTGTGATGCCTGCGGGAGCTGGAACACCATAGTAGAAGAAACGCTTGCAGAGTTGACTCCCAAAGGGCTGGATTTTGGCAAGGGACGCAAAATTGACTTTGAAAGTCTGGTGGGTAGTCAGGAACAACCGGACCGCATCAAAACGGGTATGGAAGAAGTCGACCGTATGCTGGGTGGTGGGCTAGTAGCGGGTTCTGCCATTCTCATTGGCGGTGATCCAGGTATTGGTAAATCCACCCTTTTACTGCAAGTTGTCGCTGCTTTAGCCCGTCAAAACCAGCAGGCATTTTATATTTCAGGCGAAGAATCAATAGCACAAGTTAGGATTCGTGCCTCGCGTCTAGGGCTTATGGAGCCAATGGTGAAGCTGGCAGCCGCTACCAATGTGCGGGATATTATCGCAAGTCTTGATAAAAACAGTGACAACCCGCAAGTGGTAGTGATTGATTCCATCCAGACGATGTTTCTGGACAATATTGAATCGGCTCCTGGTACGGTAACACAGGTACGGGCAGCTTCACTGGAGCTAATCAAGCTCGCCAAACGCAAGAATCTGGTATTGTTCATTGTCGGGCATGTCACCAAAGACGGGCAGATTGCAGGTCCTCGTGTACTCGAACATATGGTGGACACGGTACTGTATTTTGAAGGTGAACGCGGGCATCAGTTCCGTATTTTACGAGCAGTGAAAAACCGCTTTGGCGGTACGGACGAAATTGGCGTATTCGCCATGACGGACAAGGGACTGGAAGAAGTTTCCAATCCTTCCGCTCTTTTCCTATCAGAACGTAAATTTCAGGTCAGTGGCTCTGCGGTTTTTGCCGGTATGGAAGGCTCACGCCCTATTCTGGTGGAAATTCAGGCACTGGTTGCCCCCAGTCCGCTGGCAACGCCACGACGTGCCGTGGTGGGATGGGATGGTGCAAGGCTGGCGATGATTCTGGCGGTATTGGAAACACGCTGCGGTATTGTCATGCACGACAAGGAAGTGTATCTCAACGTAGCAGGCGGGCTTAAAATCACCGAACCCGCAGCGGATTTAGCGGTTGCAGCAGCTCTCATTTCTTCGCTTGGAAATATTGCCGTCCCTGATGAATGTGTGGTGTTTGGCGAAATAGGACTATCAGGCGAAATCAGGCAGGTAGGAAGAAGCGATGCCCGCCTGAAAGAGTCCGAAAAATTGGGATTCAAAACCGCCATCACCCCCGTTTTATCAGGGAGTCATAAATTAACCTCTGGCAATAGTGGGCTGAATCATGTGAAGGAGTTATTGAAATATTTAAGCAACCATGCAGCTTAACCCCTGCTTTTCACACTCGCTTTTAACGCTTCGAGTTCTGCTTTCAGTTTTTCCTGTTCGGCTCTTGCGGTTTCTGCCAGTTGCCTTACCACTTCAAATTCTTCACGCCTTACCAGATTCATGCGGTAGAAAATTTTCTCGCATTTATCCATGATGATAGCTTCCAGCTCATTTTTCATATCCCCGATAGTCCCTAATGCACCTGATGCCATTTTGGTAATATCATCAAAAAATTTAGAATCTTTTTGCATAATTTTTTTCTCCTTCTATTTTAGTAAGCAGTTTAATCTCTTCCACCTCATAAAGCAATTATTATGTCCAAAAACCTGAAAGCACCCCGTACCCGTCTTTATGTTGAATCTTCCTTGCAGGAAGGCATCCATCTTGAACTGGAAGCAAACCACGCCCATTATCTGGGGCAGGTACTGCGTTTGAAAGCAGGGGATAAAATAAGCCTTTTTAATGGCAAAGACGGGTCATATCTGGCAGAAATCAGAGATATTCATAAAAAATACGTCCAGCTCGTGCTGCATCATCAGCTTAACCCGCAACGTAATAGCCCTGATGTCTGGCTGCTTTCAGCCCCGCTTAAGCACGTTAAATCCGAATGGCTGGTAGAAAAGGCAACGGAACTGGGCATATCCTGCTTTATCCCTGTTAAAACGCAGCACACGATTGTGGATAAAGTCAATGAAACACGCATGAAACTGGCTGCCATTGCCGCCAGCGAACAATGCGAACGGCTGGATATTCCTGTTATCAAAACCATGCTTCCCTTAACCACACTGCTTTCGCAGTGGGATAGTGAGCGAACCTTAATCTACGCCGATGAATCCGGTAAAGGGGAAGAAGCGGGCAAGGCACTGAAAGGATTGGCAGCGAAAAAATATGCCGTGCTGGTAGGTTGCGAGGGCGGATTTTCCAAAGAGGAGCTTAAAATGCTGGAATCTTTATCATTTGCGATTGCAATTACGATGGGACCACGCATAATGCGTGCCGATACGGCAACCATAGCTGCCTTAAGCCTTGTACAGTCGCATATAGGGGACTGGAATGATAAACCGCAATTTAGAAGTGAATAATATGTCTTTCATCATTGACCGTCTGGATAGTCTGCTTAAAGAACGAGCGGAAGAGATAGAAAACTGGCTGATGAAAAAGCGTGAGATCAGGCAGCCATTTCTGTATAGCTCGGTGGATTTACGCCATTCGGGTTATAAACTTACGCCTGTGGATACCAATCTTTTTCCTGCGGGTTTTAATAATCTTTCGGAGGCTGCCAAAGCAAGAGCGATACGGTTTTTTGATCGTCGTTTGTTGGAAATGCAGCCTAATCCCCAAAAAATCCTTATTATTCCTGAAAATCATACCCGTAATCTTGGCTACCTTGAGAATCTGTTTATCTTGTCAGGGCTATTAAGCCAGACAGGGCGGGAAGTGGTGATTGGCAATGTTGCCAGTGAAGCACCGCTTACGCTGGAAACCTTAAGCGGAGCAACCATTACGCAATATCCCGTAAGTCAGCACAATGGAAAACTGGTGACACAAAATGGCTTTATCCCCGATATGATTATACTGAATAATGACTGTACGGGAGGAGTGCCAGCGGTATTAGAAAATATTTCACAACCCATAGAACCGCCGTTCTGGATGGGTTGGTATAACCGTCGCAAAAGCGAACATTTCCGGGCTTACGAAGCGATTGCTACGGAATTTGCAGAGCATTTTGGATTTGACCCGTGGTTTATCACCGCCATCTGGCATCGCTGTGCGATTGTCGATTTCAAGGATCAGAAACATATCGAAAGCGCGGTGGCAGGTGTGGATAAAGTGATCGCCCAAATTACTGAAAAATATGCTGAGCATGGCGTGAAAGATAAGCCTTATGTATTCGTGAAGGCGGATAGTGGTACTTACGGCATGGGCATCATGACGGTTTCAAGTGGTGAAGAACTGCGGGAACTCAACAAAAAAACCCGCAATAAAATGAATATCGTGAAAGAAGGCGTGCAGAATACGGAAGTCATTATTCAGGAAGGCGTGCCGACGATTGATAAAGTAGGGGATTCACCCGCAGAAGCCATGCTTTATCTGGTGGACGGTATTCCCATAGGCGGGGCATACCGTGTCAATGATGAACGCGATGCCCTCTCCAATCTCAATGCCAACGGAATGCGATTTGTGGGGATGTGCGACGAATCAGAATTTGACGAAACTTCCCGTATCAAAATAACCAACTGCAATTTCCATGTGTTCGGGCTGGTTTCTGCATTGGCAACGCTGGCAGCCAGCGATGAAGTCTATGATAATTTTGCGATGGGGTTTAGTATTTAAGCCTTCATACTTTAATTAACCTATCAACCTGTTGTGAAATAAGCCAATCTAGCTGTGCTCCCCCCTTGCGGGGGAGCCAAATTGCAATATGCAATTTGGTGGGGTGTAATACATAGATGCCACAAATTGAGGAGAGGCTTATACCCCCCACCCTAACCCTTCCCCGCAAGGGGGGAGGGGATTTTCTTTACTTATTAGTAGGTTATAAGAAGTGGATAAAATAAAAAATTATGAGGCTGCCCTAGCTCTTACCCCAACATCCTCACCGCTGCTACCCTTGCTTCTTCGCTGATTACTTCTCCCGAAAGCATACGCGCGATTTCTTCCCTGCGTTCTACTTCGGATAATGCCTTGACGGTAGTAAAGGTTTCGCCGTTTTGCTCCTGCTTGCTGATATGCAGGTGATAATTTCCACAGGCAGCGACTTGCGGCAAGTGGGTTACCACCAGTACCTGATTTCGTTCACCCAAGGTTGCCAGCCTTTTACCAATCGCTTCTGCTACGGCTCCGCCTGTTCCCGTATCAATCTCGTCAAATATCAGAGTGGGGGTGGATTTTACTTTTGCCAGTGCGACTTTCATTGCCAGCATGAAACGCGAAAGTTCACCACCCGAAGCGATTTTATTCAGGGGAGCCAGGCTGGCTCCTTTGTTAGTAGCTGCCATAAACTGCACCGCATCCAGCCCATGTTCAGACCAGCGGGTTTGCGGCAGGGTTTCCAGTTGCACCTGAAAAATAGTCGCTGATAATTTCAGCTTTTGCAGTTCTTCCGCTACGGTTTGCTCTAAATAGAGGGCTGCTTTCTGGCGTTCCTGCGACATTTGCCGTGCGAGTGTGTGGTAATGGATCTTTGCTGCTTCCAGTGCTGTTTCCAGATCCTGATTTATCTGCCTGCTATTGTTGAGTGCAGCAAGTTTGGCATTGACTTCCTGTAATAAAGCAGGCAACCCGTCAGGGGTAACGTGATATTTGCGTGCCAGCCCCCTGATGGCAAATAAACGCTCTTCCATCTGCTCCAGTTTGTTCTGGTCATATGCGGAAGTGCGTAATAGTTTTTCCAGTAATTGCTCGGCTTCCTCTGCTTCATTGGCAGCACGCTCCAATGCTTCAATCGCCAGCGTAAAACTGGCTTCTGCTGCATAATGCGAACGGGCAAGGATACGCTGTGCCGAAGCCAGCATTCCCACCACGCCTTTATTCAGCCTCAGTTCCTTTAAAGCATCATCCAGATTGGCTGCCAGTTTTTCACTTTGCATCATTTTAGTGCGTTTTTCTGCCAGTTCACTTTCTTCATGTTCTGCTATGTTTTGTTTGGAAAGTTCCTGCTGAACATGCTGCAAATAGTCTTTTTCTTTCTCTGCCTGCTCCATCAAGGCAAGGGATGCTTCAAGCTGCTGCTGTAATGCTTTCCATTCCTGATAGGCTTTTTTTATCTCCTCCGCCAGTTTGCCAAAGGCTCCGTAAAGATCGAGAAATTCACGGTGCGTGGAGCTATCCAACAATCCCCTGCCGTCATGTTGTCCGTTAATTTCTACCAGATATTCGGAAAGGGTTTTTAGGGCATTCACCCCCACAGGCGAATCATTGATAAAACATTTCGTTTTTCCATCGCTGCTGAGGGTGCGACGAATAATCAGTTCATCGGAAGATTCCAGCCCCAGCTCCTGTAACGCCGTGGTAACAGGCTGGTTTTCGCTAATATCAAAGGTTGCGGTAACAGAGGCCTGTTCTTTCCCGTTGCGTATCAGGCGGGTTTCGGAACGCATCCCGAGTATTAACCCCAATGCGTCAAGCAAAATCGACTTACCCGCTCCTGTTTCCCCTGAAAGTACGCATAGCCCTTTTGCCAGCACAATGTCGCACTGTTCAATTAACACAATATTACGGATGGCAAGTTGAGTTAGCATACATGCCAGTATATAGGGATTTTAGAAAAATAGGCAAATATTTAAATGCTTATAGATTTTTCATGATTCAGCAACCATTCCTTGGCTGCAACGCCTCCACCATAGCCCGCCATTTTGCCGTTGGCTCCAATCACACGGTGACACGGTATGATGATGGAAATAGGATTTCTACCATTGGCTGTACCCACGGCACGATAGGCTTTGGGAGTATCTATCTGGTTTGCAATTTCCTGATAGCTTTTGGTTTGCCCATATCCAATCGTGCAAAGTGCCTGCCATACCTTAATTTGAAAATCGGTTGCTGCCAGGGCAATAGGCAAGTCAAAATATTCCCGTTTTTTGCCAAAATATTCATGCAACTGGGAAAATATATTTTCAAAAGAGTCTGGATTCAGGGTGAGTTGTTTTGCCTGTAGATAGTGAGCATGATCAGGCAGATAGAGACCTGTAATGACTTCCTCATCACCCGTAATAACCAGTTCACCCAAAGGGCTTTTGAAAATGCCGTAATATTCGCTTATTAGCATGGTTTTTTCCTTTGGAATAGAGTATGGGAGTATGAGAGTTTAAGAGTTTAAGAGTATGAGTTTATATTCTTCCAAACTCTTATACTCTTATACTCTTAACACTCACTCTTAACACTCCCTAAAATAATTCACATGCCCCATTTTACGCCCTGCTCTTACTTCTTTTTTTCCGTAAAGATGGAGTTTTGCGGTTGTGTCTGCTAAATATTCCTGCCACTTCAGCACTTCATCCCCAACCAGGTTTTTCATTTCACAAGGGTGCAAGAGGGCAGGGCTGCCAAGGGGTAAGCCACATACAGCTCTTATTGCCTGTTCAAACTGGCTGGTGACGGCAGCGTCCATGCTCCAATGCCCTGAATTATGGGGACGCGGAGCGAGTTCATTGACCAGTATGGCATTATCACTGGTGACAAACATTTCCACCGCTAATAAACCTCTTAAATCCAGAGATTCTGCTATTGTTAATGCTATATCGGTTGCCTGTTTGCTTAAATTTTCTGAAATAGGGGCGGGGGCAATCGTTTTATCCAGTATATGATGTTTGTGGATATTCTGCACAGGTACATAACACACCGCATTTTCTGCTTCACTGCGAGCAACAATCACGGAAATTTCCATAGTAAAATCGACAAAACCTTCTAAAATTGCTTCGGAGGTTTTTAGGCTTTCAAATGCAGAAGCCAATTCATCCAGAGATTTCAGCGTAATCTGCCCTTTACCGTCATAGCCCAATTCAGTGGTTTTCAAAATGGCGGGTAGTCCTATTTTTACCGCCGCATCTTGCAGAGTTTCGAGACTCGTCACTGGTGCAAACGGAGCCGTACCTATACCAAGACTATTAATAAAAGTCTTTTCGGTAATACGGTTACGGCTGGTTTTGAGGATATTCGCACTCGGGAAAACTGGGCGTATCGTTTCCAGTAGAATAAGGCTTTCGACGGGGATATTTTCAAATTCAAAGGTGATGACATCCACAGATTCGGCAAAAGAGGCAAGCGAAGCCGTATCATGATAATCTGCAAGCGTGGTTTTATAGGCAACGTGCGAAGCAGGGGAATCGTGTTCAGGCATATAAATATGCACACGATAGCCAAGTTCGCTGGCAGCATTCGCCATCATGCGACCTAATTGTCCGCCACCAATAATCCCGATTATGGATCCTGTTGGAATCATAGTCATAGCGGTTTTAACTCAATACTATTGGTTTGGGTTTCACGAAATTCGCTTAGTTTTTGATCCAAAACGCTATCCGAAAGGGCAAGAATGGCAATCGCCAGCAGGGCAGCATTGACCGCACCTGCCTTACCCACGGCAAGCGTCCCGACGGGAATACCCGCTGGCATCTGGGCAATGGAAAGCAGACTATCAAGCCCTTGCAATGCCTTGCTTTCTACAGGCACACCCAAAACAGGAATCGTCGTCATGGAAGCTGCCATACCTGGCAAATGGGCGGCTCCGCCTGCACCTGCAATAATCACCTTGATACCTTTGGATTTTGCTGCATGTGCAAATTCATAGAGGCGTTTGGGGGTGCGGTGAGCAGAAATAATCAGGCTTTCATATACAACCTTGAATTCGCCCAATTTATCAGCACAATGCTGCATGGTTTCCCAATCTGACTTGCTTCCCATGATAATCGCTATCTGTGGACTATGTGACATAATTCTGAAATTCCTAAAAAACAAAGAAAGGTTTTTAGTCTATGTCGAGCAGAATTACAAATAGAAATTGCAATATTTATCCCAGCGATTCCAGCAACACCTTGTTAATGAGGGTTTGCCAGCCTTTGCCTTTGGCTTTGGCTTTAAAGCCTGCAATCACGGCATCATCCAGTCTTAAGGTTACGCTATGCTTGGGGGATAGGGATTTGGGTCTGCCCATCGCTTTAAAAAACGATTCAGGCAGAACTTCCCTTGCAGGTCTCATGCTCGCCAATTCATCATCCGTCAATGCAGGACTATTTATAGCGTCCCAATCGCTTTGGGAAATAGTGTCAGGTTTTTTCATATAGTTTCTTCTCTTTAGGGTTGGATTTTCTCAAACTGATGATACGGCATGTTTCACCACGCATTGTGAATATAAGAATATAAAGGCGACTTCCAATAAAGCCTTGGGCAATGTAGCGGGTTTCACCATATCCAAAACGGGCATCAATCCTGATTTGTGCGGTTTCCCATACAAAAGCTTCTGCTTTTGTAAAAGAAATACCATGTTTCGCTTTATTCGCTGCGTCTTTATTGCTATCAAATTCAATCTCCATAAGAGTTATTGTAACTACAAAAATTAAATAGTCAAGTCTGTTCTGTTCTTTTCATTTGCAATTTCATGCCATTGTAAGGTATTATCAAAGAAATCATTGACAGGAGCAACTGTGTGCCACAAACTCAACTCAAC
>Ga0116226_10000568_pt1 | contig 31596 bp, 24 predicted proteins | sample S1TSphfallax_FD_89692 | JGI IMG/M metagenome (GOLD analysis project Ga0116226, IMG submission 89692) | Host-associated microbial communities from peat moss isolated from Minnesota, USA - S1T2_Fa - Sphagnum fallax MG | ecosystem: Host-associated > Plants > Peat moss > Unclassified | place: USA...
CCGTCGTGGCCACATTGCTGAAGATGTCATAGGTGAGGGACGCGCTGGTCAGCGTCCCGCCGCTCCCGGGACCGGCGCTGGTCGCGGTGAGACCGAGGTTATTGGCGACTCCGGCGGTTCCATAGGTCAGTAGCTATGCTGGAGACTCAGCTGGCCGCGGTACGGCATTGACCGCTGACCTGCATCCCGCGACCCAGGCCGAGTGAGATTTCCGCGGGTACGAGTGCGCGAGCGCTCCGCAACGAGACCTAAAGATAAGCCCACACCCCCAGCCCCATCCCCGCCGCCGTCAACGCCAGGGCCGCGTACCAAGGCCAAGGCCGGTGCAGGATGATGGCCAGGGTGGCGATGGCGATGGCCATGTGGAGCAAGGTGGAGGCGATGGTCAGGCGGCCGTGGCGGCGCTCGTGCACCTCGGCGACCTCGCCATATTGCTTTCGCTTTTCCTCGAAACCCTTGGCGGCCTCGGCGATCTTTTTCTGATCCACCGTGTTCTGGGCGGCGATCTTGGCGTAGGCGGCCGCCTTGGGGCCGCCCCCGTCGGCGGCCAGGGCATAGAGGTTTTTCTTGAGGCTCTTCGCCTCATATTCGTTCCACTGATCGGTGGCCTGGTTCTGCTCGAGCACCGCGTCGTTCTTGGCGACGATGGTCTTGTCACCCTCCGTCGTCTCCAGAGAGGCGCCCACGGCGGCCAGGACCGCCATCATGGCGATGGTGAGGGTGACCCGGCTGTTGAGCTTGTCCTTGAGAGCCTCTTCAGCGCGTTCGGCGCTTTCGCGGGCCTCAAGCTCTTCCAGCGGTGAATCGCTCAAGCGACTATTTCCGCGCCTTGAGAGTCGCCTGGGCGGCGGCGAGGCGGGCCACGGGGACGCGGTAGGCGGAGCAGCTCACATAATCGAGGCCGACGCTCTCGCAGAAATGGATGGAGGCCGGATCGCCGCCATGCTCGCCGCAGATGCCAAGCTTCACGTCGGGCCGCGCTTCCCGGGCCCGCTCCGCGCCCATCCGCACCAGGGCCCCGACACCCTCCACGTCGAGGGTCATGAAGGGGTCCTTTTCGAAAATCAGCTTGTCGATATAGGCGTTGAGGAATCGCCCGCTGTCGTCACGGCTGATACCGAAGGTCGTCTGGGTGAGGTCATTGGTGCCGAAGGAAAAGAACTCCGCGCCGCGCGCCAGATCGCCCGCGCGGATCGCGGCCCGGGGAAGCTCGATCATGGCCCCCACGCTATAGGTGATGGCAGCCCCCTGCTCCGCCATGACCTGCGCGGCGACGCGGTCCGTCAGGGCGCGCAGGAAGTTCATTTCCTCGCCCTTGGCCACGAGGGGATGCATGATTTCCGGCACGGGCGCGACGTCGGAGGTCTTGGCCACTTCGCAGGCTGCTTCCATGATGGCGCGCACCTGCATCTCATAGATTTCCGGGTACGAGATCCCCAGCCGGCAGCCCCGGTGGCCTAGCATGGGATTGGTTTCGCGCAGCTCGGCCGCCCGCCTCAGAAGCTTGGCCGCGTCCAGGCCCGTGGCCGCCGCCACGGCCGCCACATCGTCGTAGTCATGGGGTAGGAACTCATGCAGGGGCGGATCCAGGAGGCGGAAGGTCACCGGCCAGGGCGCCATGATCCTTAAGATCTCCACGAAATCGCCCCGCTGCATGGGGAGAATTTTGGCCAGAGCCGCCCGGCGGCCGGCTTCGTCGTCGGCCAGGATCATCTCGCGCATGGCCGCCAGGCGCGCTTCCTCGAAGAACATGTGTTCGGTGCGGGCCAGACCAATGCCCTCGGCGCCGAACTGCCGGGCCGCGCGGGCATCGGTGGGGGTTTCCGCATTGGCCCGCACCTTGAGACGGCGGGTGGCGTCGGCCCATTCCATCAGCCGCGAAAAATCGCCCGAGAGTTCCGGTTCGACCATGGCGATGGCGCCGTCCAGAACCTCGCCGCGAGACCCATCGATGGTGATCACCGCGCCGGCGTACCAGACCCGGCCACGGACCCGCATCTCCCCCAGCTCCGCGTCGATGGAGAGTTCGCCCACGCCGGAGACGCAAGGCCGGCCCATGCCGCGGGCCACCACGGCGGCGTGACTGGTCATGCCCCCGCGGGCCGTGACGATGCCCTTGGCCGCGTCCATGCCGCGAATATCCTCTGGCGAGGTTTCATCACGCACGAGGATCACCGGTCCGGCGCTGGCCTCGCGTTCGGCCGCCTCGGCCGTGAAGACGATGCGCCCGGTGGCGGCGCCTGGTGACGCGGGAAGGCCCTGGGCGATGACCTCCCGGGCCGCCTTGGGATCGATCGTCGGGTGCAAAAGCTGATCCAGGGACGCCGGATCGATGCGCGATATCGCCTCCTCGCGGGTGATCAGACCCTCATCGGCCATCTCCACGGCGATCTTCAGCGCGGCCCTGGCCACGCGTTTGCCATTGCGCGTCTGGAGCAGGAAGAGCCGGCCGCGCTCAATCGTGAATTCGATGTCCTGCATATCCCGGTAGTGCCGCTCCAGACGGTTCACCAAGTCCTGGAACTGGGCGAAAACCTTCGGCATGGCCTCTTCCATGGAAAGCGCCGTCTCGCCCATTTCCGCGCGGGCGGCGCGGGTCAGGGGCTGGGGGGTGCGAATTCCCGCCACCACGTCCTCGCCTTGGGCGTTGATCAGGAACTCGCCATAGAGACGCCGCTCACCCGTGGAGGGATTGCGGGTGAAGGCGACGCCCGTGGCGCTGGTCTCGCCCATGTTTCCAAACACCATGGACTGGACGGTGACCGCCGTGCCCCAGGCCTCCGGGATATCATGCATGCGGCGATAGAACTGGGCGCGCTCATTCATCCAGCTTTCGAAGACCGCGCTGATCGCTCCCCAGAGCTGCTCCTGCGGATCCTGCGGGAACGGGACGCGGGTGGCGGCCAGAACCGCAGCCTTGTACTCATCGACCACGACGCGCCAGTCCTCGGCCGTCAGGGCCGTGTCCACCGTGTGCCCGAGGGCATCCTTGCGGTCATCCAGGATCTCCTCGAACAGGTGATGATCGAGGCCCAAAACCACGTTGGAGTACATCTGGATAAAGCGACGATAGCTGTCGAAGGCGAAGCGTCGATCCCCGGCCAGCCGCGCCAACCCCTCCACCGTCTGGTCGTTCAGGCCCAGATTGAGGACCGTATCCATCATGCCGGGCATGGAGGCGCGGGCGCCGGACCGGACGGACACCAGAAGCGGGTTTTCCGGATCGCCAAAGCCCTTGCCCACGTGGGACTCAATGACCTTCAGGGCCTGCGAGACCTGGTCGGCGAGGTCGGTGGGATGGGTTTTGGCTTTGGCGTAATAGTGATTACAGGCGGTCGTCGTGATGGTGAAACCGGGCGGCACCGGTAGCCCCAGGCGCGACATTTCCGCGAGATTGGCGCCCTTGCCGCCCAGAAGGTCGAGCATTGCGGCGTCGCCGTCCGCGGCGCCCGCGCCAAAGGCATAGACCCAGCGGGTGCGTGTGAGCGCCGAAGGATCGCTGGTGATCATATAGCCAAAACTCCGTAAACCATCCTAGCCGCGCGCCGACAAAGGACAAGATTAACCGGGGACAAGATTAACCGGGGACAAGATTAACCGGTCACCAATCCAAAGTCCGCGACGCTTAACATGACGCGCCGCACCGCGGTCAGAAGTCGCAGGCGATGGGTCCGTTCCTCCGCCACCTCGGAATTGACCAGCACCTTCTCGAAAAAGGCGTCGACGGGGGCGCGAAGGCGCGCGAGCGCCTCCATGGCGCCGCTAAAATCCTCAGTCGCCAGGGCGGCGCCGACGGCGGGTACGCATAGCCGCCAAGCCTCGAAGAGGGCCGCTTGCTCGGGCGGCGAGGCCACGGGGACCGGCGCGCCTTCCGGCAATGGCCCCTTCTTCGCCTCCGACGCGAGGATATTGCTCGCGCGTTTGAAGCCCGCCAGGAGGTTGGCGCCATCGTCGCTGCCCAGGAAGTCCGCCAGGGCGTCGATTCGCGCGATGATTCGCACGAGGTCATCGTCGCCAAGGGCAAAGACGGCGTCGGCGAGATCGGCGCGGCCACCCTGGTCGCGCAAGGCGACCTTCAGGCGGTCGGCAAAGAAGGCGACGAGCCCGTCAGGGGGCGCTCCGCTGGCGATGTCCGCCAGCAGGGTGGAGAGCGGAAGGCGCAGGCCGTTGTCGAGAATGATCCGAATGACGCCGAGCGCCGCGCGGCGAAGGGCGAAGGGATCGCGCGAGCCGGTGGGGGCCTCGCCGATCGCGAAAAAACCGATCAGGCTGTCGAGTTTGTCGGCCAGGGCCACCGTAATGGCCAAGGGCGCGCGCGGCGTCACATCGCTGGGGCCCTGAGGGCGGTAATGTTCGGAGATGGCCTGGGCGACATCGACGGGCAAACCTTCATGGCGCGCATAATAGCCACCCATGACCCCCTGAAGCTCTGGGAATTCGCCCACCAGACCCGTCGCCAGATCCGCCTTGGCCAGACGCCCAGCCAGAGCCGCGGCCTCTGGATCGGCGCCGATAAAGCCCGCGATCAAGCGCGCGGCCTCGGCGATGCGGTCCGCCCGGGCCCGCATGGAGCCGAGCCTGGCGTGAAACGTCACGCCCTCAAGCCGGTCAAGTCGCTCGCTCAAGGCAAGCTTGCGATCCTCGTCCCAGAAGAATCGGGCGTCGCCCAGCCGCGCCGACAGAACGCGCCCATTGCCCGCCGCGATCAGGCCCCCCCCGTCCGCGGCCTCGATATTGGCCACGCAGAGAAAATGCGGCGCGAGGCCTGTCTCGCCTGGGCGGCGGACAGCGAAGTAACGCTGATGGACCCGCATGACCGTGCGCGCCACTTCAGGCGGCAGGTCGAGGAAGGCGGGGTCCATGTCGCCGAGAATGGGCGTCGGCCACTCCACCATGCCGGCCACCTCGTCCAAAAGACCGGCGTCCTCCACCATTTCGAGCCCCCGCGCCGCGACCAGCGCCCGCGCGCTATTCAGAATTCGCCGCTTGCGGTCGTCAGCATCCAGAACGACGAAATGCTTTTCGAGGCCCGCGCGGTAGTCGGCGAAGTCACGCACGGCGAAGGGACCGGGTGGGCCCATGAAGCGGTGACCGGCCGTCATTGCGCCGGCGGCGACGCCTTCGATGTCAAATGTTGCGACCCGGCCGTCAAAAAGGCTGACCAGGCTGCGAATCGGGCGCACCCAACGCAGGCTCCCCACGCCGCTGGTCATGGATTTGGGCCAGGGAAAGCGGGCGATAAGGCTCCCGGCCAGTTCGCCGAGAATATCCCCCGTCGGGCGTCCCTGATGGCGGATGACGGCGAACCAGACCCCGTCCCTCGCCTGAAGTTCCTCCCGCGGGACGCCCGTGGACCTTAGAAACCCCTCGATCGCGGCCTCCGGCGCGCCCACCCGCGGGCCACGACGTTCTTCGGCGCGGTCATCCTGGCGAAGCGGCAATCCCTCCACGACCAGGGTGAGACGCCGCGATCCGGCAAAGGTCGAAATCTCCGCGAAAGGCAGACCCGCCACCTTCAGCCCCTCGCCCGCCAGGCGCGCCAGATCCCGCGCGGCGGCCGCCTGCATGCGGGCCGGAATCTCCTCCGAAAGGATTTCCAGCAAATACTGCGCCATGGTTCAGACAGCGCCTTCCAGAGCCACCCAGGCCTCGGCGCAAGCGCGACAGAGATCACGGATGCGGCCGATATAGCTCTGGCGGGCGGCAACGGCGATGGCTCCGCGCGCGTCGAGCAGATTGAACAGGTGCGAGGCTTTCAACACATAATCAAAGGCCGGCAGGACAAGCGGCTGGCCCTGGCGCCCACGGGCGGCGAGCAGCCGGGGCACGGCGGCCTCCATATCCTCGAAATGCCGCTGGAGCATGCCCACATCCGCCGCATCCTGCTCGAAGGCGGAAAACTCCCGCTCCGATTCCAGGAACACGTCCCCATAGGTCTTGAAGTCCGGGCTGTGCGGATCGTTGAAGGCCAGATCGTAAACGCTGTCGACGCCCTGCACATAGAGGGCCAGCCGCTCGAGACCGTAGGTGAGTTCGCCGGACACCGGGCTAACATCCAGGCCGCCGACCTGCTGAAAATAGGTATATTGGCTGATCTCCATGCCGTCGCACCACACCTCCCAGCCGAGGCCCCAGGCGCCGACCGTGGGGTTTTCCCAATCATCTTCCACGAAGCGGATGTCATGTTTGCGGGGATCAATGACCACCGCCGCCAGAGATCCCAGATAGAGCTCCTGCATGTCGGCCGGATTGGGTTTCAGGATCACCTGATACTGGTGAAAACTCCGCAAGCGGTTCGGATTTTCGCCGTAGCGGCCATCGGACGGGCGACGGGACGGCTGGACATAGGCCGCCCGCCAGGGCTTGGGACCTAGGGCGCGCAGGACCGTGCCGGGGTGGAGCGTCCCCGCCCCCACTTCCAGATCATAGGGTTGCAGGATGACGCAGCCCTGAGCGCTCCAATAGGCATGAAGCTCCAGGATGAGGTCCTGGAATGACAGGGGACGTTCGGCGGCCATCGTGATGTTCGTTTTCGCGCCAGTTCGTTGGATATGGCCGCCCAGGCCAAGCTGTAGCGCGCGGATCCTTTACGCCCCCTCCCCCGCCGCCAGCAAGGGCGCCTGAGCTAGAGCCTATGGCTTAGCTCGCCGGCAGAGTCACGTCTGGCGGCAGCAGGACCTTGTCGATGACATAGATGTAGCCGTTGGTCGCCTTCACATCCAATTGGATGACATCGGCATTATTGACCAGGGGGGTCGCGCCGCTGCCGTCGATCTGCACGGGCTGGCCTTCCACCGTTGTCACGGGGCCCTTGGCGCCCTTTATCTTGCTGGAGTCGAGATTGAGATGGATCAGGTGATAGGCGAGAATTTTCTGCAGGATCGGCGCGTTGTCGATCTTGAGGAGGGCCTCCAGCGTCGCCGGCGCGATCGCCGAAAAGGCTTCATCCGTGGGGGCGAAAAGCGTGAGATCCGGCGTCTGCGCGAGAACGCCATCGAGGTTGGCCGCCGCCAGGGCTTTCACCAGAATCGTGAAATGGGGATTGCCCTTGAGCGTGGCGACAATGTCGCCGGCCGGCGCAAGGGCGGGTGAAGCAGGCGGCGCCGCGGCGGCGGCCGCTGGTGCGGCGTCCATGGTCTGGGCGAGACACACGAAAGGCGCGCTCAGGGCCAGGACCGACACGGCAAGCATCAGGGCGCGAGATGTCAAATGCGGCTCCATCGACTGAACTTTGAGCCGCGCCTCAAATCCCGCGCGCCCTGTTTTGCTTAAACAGAGACGCAACCCATGCGTCAATTGCCATCCGGGGCGCTTTTGCGTCCCGCATGCGACAGAGGCTTCCCATAAAGCTTCCGGTTCGCGGGGGTGTCTGGAATGGGACCATTGGTCACCAGTTTGTTAGAGCCTTGGGCTAGCGCCTGAATCTGAGCCGGCGGGGCGCTGTCGGGCGTGACCACCATGGGCGTGCTTCTGAACGTCGTCTGATCCTGCCCCGGGGACGTGGCGGCCATCTGCGTGGGTGGCGGGGCCGACGAGGTGGGATCAGCCGCCTGGGCGGCATCACTGGCGCCGGCGACGAGAGTGAGCGCGAAACTGGCGGCGATAAAGGCTTCGGTCCGGTTCATGGGTTTTAGGTCCTTCCAAGGAGCCCCCCATTTGGTCCACCGCGAAACGACGCATGAGCGGGCGAAAGGTTCCCTTAAAAATCGGGCGTCATGCGCCCCCGAGCGTACCAGCGCGGACCCACCAGGCCGGGCGCGCCTCAGCCAGCCGGGCGGCGAGATTTTCAGCGTGGCGAGAGTCCGCGCACAGAGCGAAACAGGTCGCTCCGGAACCCGACATGCGGGTCAATAAGGCCTCCGGCGCCGCGGCGATCTCCGAGAGCGCGTCGGCGATGGCGGGCTGCAACCTCACCGCGGGAGCCTGGAGGTCATTGCGGCAGGTCGCCAAGAAGGCGGCCACAGCCGCGGGGCCATCGAGGCGATCAGGCCAGGTTGGCGCATTGGCCCCCTCGGGCGCCACCTCGGCGTCATAGGCGCGGTAGACCGGACCGGTGGGCGAGGCCACGCCCGGATTGACCAAGACGATAGGCAGATCGGGAAACGGTGGGCATGGCGCCAGAAGCTCGCCCCGTCCCGTGGCGATCACGGGGCGTGGGTCCACACAGGCGGGGGTGTCGGACCCCAGTCGCGCGGCGATCTCACGCAGGCGACCATCATCGACATCCATGCCCAGGTGATCACGCACCAACCGAAGCGTCGCCGCGGCGTCGCTGGAGCCGCCGCCCAGGCCAGACGCCACGGGAAGCGTCTTGTCGAGAGTAAGGCCGAATGGCGCCGACGGCGCCGAGGGCGTAGCTGTAGCCAGGACGGCGTCACGCGCCCGGGTGACCAGATTGTCTCCTTCCTGGACCAGGCCGGCGGCAAAGGGCCCAACGACGCGAAAACCGCTTTCGCCCGGAGTCAGAGTGACGCAATCGCCCAGGTCAGCGAAGGCCATGAGACTACAGATGGGATGGAAACCGTCCGACGTCGGCGCGCCGACATGCAGGAAAAGGTTCACCTTCGCCGGCGCCAGCCGTTCCATATGCGCCAAGGTCCGCGGTCAGACTTAGAGGTGCGCGGCTTGCTCGTCGGCGACGACCGCCGGCGCATCCGGACCTTCGAGGCCGGACTTGAGCTTGCCTTCCACCTCGGCCTTGAGCTTGGCGGAAGGATCAAGGCTCAGCACCCGGGTCCATTGGAAACGCGCCTCAAGCTTGCGGCCCACCCGCCAGTAGGCGTCGCCCAAATGGTTGTTCACATCGGGGTCCGCCGGCTCCAGCGTCACCGCGGTTTCCAGATTATCGACGGCCGACTGATAGTCGCCCAGGCGGTAATAACCCCAGCCGAGAGAATCGATCATGGCGCCGGAGTGGGGATCGAGGTCGACGGCCTTGCGCACCATGGCGAGGGCCTGGGTCAACTTCTCCCCGCGATCAATCCAGGTATATCCCAGAAAATTCAAAAGCTCGGGATCGTCCGGCCGAATTTTGAGAGCGCGCTGCAGATCCGCCTCCGCGGCGTCCCAGCGACCCGTCTCCTGATTGTCCACCGCGCGCATGTAGAGAAGCCGCCAGTCGGGCGTTCCGGCGGCGATGAGACCATCAAGCACCTTGGCGGAATCGTCATAGCGCTCGTCGGCGCGCAGGAGATCGGCGAGCGTGACACCGGCCTCCCGATCCGTGGGATGCGTCGCCACGGCCTCGCGCGCCACCGTCAGAGCCTGATCCTTGTCTCCGTCATTCTGATAACTCCAGGCCAGTTTCATTCGCGCATCGACGAATTGTGGCGAGGCCGGGCCAGGCTTCAGATAGGCGGCGCGCGCGCCGGCCTGATCGCCTTCGACCGCTAGAACATCGCCCACGAGAAGCCACGCCTCGTCCCGGGTCGGATCAAGGCTGAGCGCCAGGCGCAGATAGGCCAGGGCGACATCTTCTTCCTTCCGCGCGACCATCAGGCTGGCCGGCGCGATCAAAGCCTCCGCCGCGGATTCGCGTAAAGACGGCTCCGGCGGCGCGCCTTTGTGCGTGAGGGCCCGCGCCCGCGCGGCCAGGAGCGCCGGGTCATCCTTGGCGCGCATCAGAGCCTGGTTATAGATCGCCGCGGCGTCATCCCCGCGACCGCGTCGCTCCAGCATGGCGCCTAGCTGCAGACTGGCGAGGGCCCCCGGATCGCCTTTGGCGATCAAGGATCGATAGGCGGTTTCCGCCTCTTCCCATCGATGGGCGTGCTCGAAGAGCTTGCCCTGATCGAGCCGGGCGAAAAACTGGGCCACTGGAGCGCCGGCGATCACCGGCTGATCCACGGACGCCTCGGCGTCACCAGCCTCGGCGGCCGCGAAAGGGAGCAAGAGCGCCGCGCCGGAGGCTGTGGCCGCGCTGCCCTCCGCGCGATGGAAATCGGCGCGGGCGATCTTGCCGCGGTTCTCCGACAGGGCCTTCACGCCTTGGACCAGAGCGCCCAGCTCCACGAGCCCCTTGTCGGCATCGGGACCGCTGGGCGCCAGGGCCGCAGCCCGGTTCACATCGCCGGCCAGGAGCGCCGCGGTAAAGGCCTGGCCCGCGAGGAAGGCCGCGGAGTCGGGGGCGGCGGTCTTGGCCGCCTTGGCGAATAGAGCGGCTGCGTCTTCGCTCTGACCATTATTGGCGGCGGCCTGGCCCGCCAGGAAAAGGCCATAGGGGGAGACGTCGCCGCCACCGTCCTTGGCGAAGGTCGCGGAGGCCGCGCCGAGGCTCGCGCAGATACAAAGCGCGAGGGGGGCAAGGCCGAGCAACTGGGCGCGCGTGGTCTGCATCCTTAGACCTTGTTCCGCAATTGTGTCCGACGCAAGGAGGCGGGCCCCACCTTGGTTTTTGCGGGCCTCACATGTTGGGATAGTTGGGGCCCCCGCCGCCCTCCGGCGTCGTCCAGACAATGTTCTGTGACGGATCCTTGATATCGCAGGTTTTGCAATGGACGCAGTTCTGGGCGTTGATCTGGAACCTGGGGTTCGCGCCGGCCGCGTCATAGAGCACTTCATAAACCCCGGCGGGGCAATAGAGCCGCGCGGGCTCGCCATATTTCGGCAGGTTGACTCTGATGGGGATTGACGGATCCTTCAGCCGCAGGTGGGCCGGCTGATTTTCCTCATGATTGGTCGCCGAGAGATAGACGCTGGAGAGTTTGTCGAAGCTGAGCACCCCATCGGGTTTGGGATAGACGATGGGGGCGTAGTCAGCCGCCAGGCCCGTGCTCGCCGCATCCGTCTTTTCATGCGGAAGCGTGCCGAAGAACGAGAAGCCTTTGGTCAGGCTGGCGAGATGCAGCTCCAGCATGATGAGCGCACTGCCGACCCAAGTGCCGAAACGCGTCCACAAAGGCTTGGCGTTACGGGCGATATAGAGCTCTTCACGCACCCATGAGCCCTCATAGGCGGTCTGGTATTCAGTAAGAACATCGCCGCCGCGATCCGCCGCCAGGGCCGCGAAGGCCGCCTCCGCCGCTAGCATCCCAGTCTTCATGGCGTTGTGGCTGCCCTTGATGCGCGGCAGGTTCACGAAGCCCGCCGAACAGCCGATCAGAACGCCGCCCGGAAAACATAACGACGGGACTGACTGGTAGCCGCCTTCGGTGATGGCGCGGGCGCCATAGGCCAGGCGCTTGGCGCCCTTGAGCTGCTTCGCGATGGCCGGATGAGTCTTAAGGCGTTGGAACTCATCGAATGGCGAGAGCCAGGGGTTCTTGTAGTTGAGGTGCACCACGAGCCCCAGCGACACATAGTTGTCGCCAAAGTGGTACATGAACCCGCCGCCGCCGGTGTCGCCGCTGAGCGGCCAGCCGACCGTGTGTTGCACGAGGCCGGGTTGAAAGACCTCGTCGGTGACCTGCCAGAGCTCCTTGAGGCCAATGCCGTATTTCTGCGGCGACTTGCCCGCGGCGAGGTCGAACCGCGCCTGGATCTGTTTGGAAAGTGAGCCGCGAACCCCCTCGGCGATGAAGGTATATTTGCCCCGCAGCTCCAGACCGGGCTGATAGTCCCCGGTCTTTTCGCCGTCCTTGCCGACGCCGAACACGCCCGCCACCACGCCGGCCACGGCGCCGTTCTCGGCATAGACGACTTCCGAGGCGGCCATGCCGGGATAGATTTCGACGCCCAGGGCCTCCGCCTCGGTGGCCAGCCAGCGGCACACATTGCCCAGGGAAGCAATGTAATTGCCGTGATTGTCCATGAACTTGGGCATCAGCCCCACGGGCAAGCTGAAGGCCTGGGTCCGCGTCAGGGCCAGGAACACGTCCTTGGCGACGGGGGTCTCCAGCGGCGCGCCCTTCTCCTTCCAGTCGGGGATCAGCTCATTGAGGGCCTTGGGATCGATAACCACGCCGGAGAGAATATGTGCGCCAACCTCCGAGCCCTTTTCCAAGACGGCGACGGAGACCTCCGACCCCGCCTCCGCGGCGAGCTGTTTGAGGCGAATGGCCGCTGAGAGTCCCGCCGGGCCCGCCCCGACGATGACCACGTCATAGTCCATAGCTTCGCGCTCTTCCGCTTCGCTCACTTAAAGTCCCCTGATCAGCTGGTCGCTTCGTTTCGCCTAATCAGAGCCGGGAGTGGGGTCGGTCAAGAGAAAGCTCAAGGATGGGACCGTGACGCTCTCCACCTGGAGGAGAGGCCGGTATAGGCTGGCCGCGTGATGGATCCGACCGCCCGCGCCGTGGAGAGCCTGCTCGCCTTCTGGGCCGACAGCGGCGTGGACGCGGCCCTGGCCGACGCGGCGGAGACCCGGCTTGCGGCGGGGGCCCTCCCGGCCGCGCCCACTGGCGCCGCCCCCGAACCCCTGAAGTCGGCGCCCACGGCTGTCACAAGCTCGGACACCGACCTGGCGATCGCCCAGGCCCGGGCCGCGGCGGCGGGCGCGGAAACCCTCGTCGAACTGGAGGCCGCCATTGCGGCGTTTGAGGGATGCGCCCTTAAGGCCAGCGCCCGGCGCGCCGTCTTCGCCCGGGGCGACCCAGCGGCGCCGGTGATGATCATCGGCGAGGCGCCGGGAGGCGACGAGGACATTCAGGGCCTGCCCTTTGTCGGGCGCGCTGGTCAGCTTCTGGATCGCATGCTCGCCGCCGCGGGCCTGGCGGAGCGGGTCTATATCACCAACACCGTCTTTTGGCGCCCGCCCGGCAATCGGACGCCCACCGCCGCCGAACAGGCCATCTGCGCCCCCTTCGTGGAACGGGCCATAGCCCTCGCTCGCCCCAAGGCGCTGCTGCTTGTCGGCGGGGCATCCGCCAAGTTCCTCCTGAGGCGCACCGAGGGCATCCTCAGCCTGCGCGGACGCTGGTTTGAATGGCGGTCAAGCGACGAGGCCCTGGACATCCCCGCCCTCCCGACGCTGCACCCCGCCTTCCTCCTGCGCCAGCCCGCCGCCAAGAAGAAAAGCTGGGCGGACCTGCTGACACTCACTGAGCGCCTGGACCGCCCGGCCCGACAGCATTGATCTTGCAACCCTTATAAGTTCTTGCTTTGTTCTTATCTCAAGATATCATGCGACCATGTCCCCTCTCCCGCCAAACCCGCGTGGCCGGGGCGCGGCGTCGAATGCGTCGGGCCGCTACGAGTCTCTGATCCAAGAGAACTTCGACGATGGCTGGCCTCCGGACGAGGCGGCTCCGCCGCTGCGGACCACCCTCACCGCCGAGGCCGCGCGGGCGATCATCACGCGCAATGACAGTCCCGACATCCCGTTCGATCAGTCCATCAACCCTTATCGCGGGTGCGAGCATGGCTGCATCTATTGCTACGCCAGACCGGCCCACGCCTATATGGGCCTCTCGCCGGGCCTGGATTTCGAGAGCCAGCTGTTCTTCAAGCCAGACGCGGCGGCCCTGTTGGAACAGGAGCTGTCACGGCCGCGATATAAGCCGAAGACCATCCATATTGGCGGCAATACTGATCCCTATCAGCCGGTGGAGCGCCGGCAGGAGATCACGCGCGGGATCATCGCGGTGCTGGCCCGCTTTCGCCATCCATTTTCCATCATCACCAAGAGCGCGCTGATCTGCCGCGACATCGACATTCTGGCGCCGCTCGGCGCAGCGGGGTTGGCCAGGGCGGCCGTGTCGGTGACCACCCTGGACCGGGGCCTGGCGCGGGTCATGGAGCCCAGAGCCGCCACGCCGGAGCGAAGGCTGGAGGCCGTCCGCCGTCTGGCCGACGCTGGCGTTCCGACAACGGTCATGTTCGCCCCCGTCATTCCCGGCCTCAATGATCACGAACTTGAAGCTGTTCTGCAACGCGCCGCCGCGGCTGGCGCCTTGGGCGCCGGCTATGTGGCGTTGAGGCTGCCCCTGGAGATCAAGGATCTCTTCGAAGAGTGGCTGGCGGAGAAAGTCCCTGATCGGGCGCGGAGAGTCATGTCGCTCGTGCGCCAGATGCGCGGGGGCAAGGCCAATGACCCGCGATTTGGCCAGAGAATGCGCGGCGAAGGTCCCATCGCCGATCTGCTCGCCCAGCGGTTCGCCGCGGCCAAAAGGCGGTCGGGTCTGGATCAGACACGAGCGCCTCTTGACGCCAACCAGTTCAGAGTTCCGCCCAAGACCGGGGATCAGATCGATTTGTTTGGCTAGCAGGCTCGCTTAGGCGACCTTCTCGAAGAGGATCGCCTTGGTGAGAAAAGCGCGGTCCTCATCCCGCGCCGTGAGTCCTTCAGCCGCGAAGAGAGCAACCAAGTCAGTCTGGCTGTAGGAGGCATAGAAGGGTTCGTGGAAATAGGCGGGGAAGGCCTCCAGCAGGCGTTCCAAGCGCGGTTCGTCAGCGGGCTGAACAGAGTCGGCCAGGGCCAGTAGCCCGCCGGGCTTAAGCACCCTGGCGATCTCGCGCGCCACGGCGCCGCGCACCCGGGGCGGCAATTCGTGGAACAGATAGATACAGGTGACCGCGTCCAGGCTGGCGTCGGCGAAGGGAAGATGTTCTGCATTGGCGAGGCTTAAGGATCGCACGCCAGAACGACGCCGGGATTCCTGCAGATACGGTTCGGAGAGATCAACGCCCATGATCCTGGCGCGGGGAAAGGTCGCCGCCAGATTTTCGAGGAAAGCGCCGGACCCACAGGCCAGATCGAGGATGGCGCGGCCCCTGTGATCCTTGTCCGACCAGGCGCGGGCGAGCAAGGATAGGGCGCGGCGGCGCATGGGCCCGGCGGCGCCGGCGAAAAGGGCCTCCACCTGGCCTTCGTAGCGCCGTGCGCTTTCGTCGGTGAACCAGCCGCCGGTCTGGAAGTGGAAGTTCTGGCGGTAATAGACCGGGTAGCCCTTCCCAGCAGGCGCTTCATCCCGCGCCTCGGCGACGCCACCCCGACGACGCCGCGCCTCGACCCGGCGCGCATCGGTCAAGAGATCGGCGACGCGGCGCGGGGCGAAGGCGGACTCCACGGCCCGATCCGACATGGGGGGATAGAAACCGGCCGCCACATCGGCCGCATCCTTTTCAAAAGCTTCCCGCCAACTCCGGCGCAGAAAGCCTTTGGGCGCCGGGGCGGCGGCGGGCTCGAAGCCAGAGGGCGGAGCATCGGCGGGTTTGGCCAGGGCGCGAAGGGCCACTCCGGCGCTGGCCCACCACGCGGCCTTGGCGGCGGAATGCAGCACCTGAACCTGGCGGTCGGCATGGAAGGCGGGGGCGTTTCGGGCAGGCGAAGCGGTCAAGGTCAGGTCCGCGAAAAAAGAGCGACCGCCTCTATATGGGGAGACCAGAGGAACTGGTCCACGACCTGGACCCAATCCAGGCGAAAAGCCGCGTCCGTGAGGATTTTCGCGTCACGGGCGAAGGTCGCGGGATTACAGGACACGGCGATGACCCGCGTGAGGCCGCTGCGCCCCAGCTCCGCGGTCTGGATCGCCGCCCCCGCCCGAGGCGGATCGAAAACCGCCAGATCCATGCCCTTGAGCTCCTCGGCCAGGACAGGGCGACGCTCCAGGTCCCGAGCTTGGGCGGTGATCGGTTTGAGGCCCGGAGCGCTGGCGAGCGCGCTTTTCAGCGCCGCGATGGCGGGCGCGGAAGAGTCGGCGGCGAGAACCTGGGAGGAGGCGGCCAGGCGAAAGGCGAAGGTCCCCACCCCGCAATAAAGGTCAGCCACGCGCCGCGCGCCCTGGGCCGCGGCGGCGACGATCCGCGCCATGGCCTCCTCGGCCCCCGCGGAGGCCTGGAGAAAGGCGCCTGGCGGCAGGGCCACATTGGCGGGGCCAATCCCGAGCATCACCTGACGCGCCTGATAGAGGGTTTCGCCGGCGAGTGTCAGGCGGGCGATATCCGCCTGGTTCGCCATGGCGCCCAGCCGGACGCGGGCGTCGGCGGAGGGGCCGGGGCGCTCCACGCCGGTGACGTCGATATCAAGACCGCTGGCCGTCAGGGTCACATGCAGGGTCGGCGCGGATTTCGGACTGACCAGGAACGGCGCCGCCAGGGCGCGGAGCATGGGAAGCGCGGCGACCAGGGCGGGCTCGGCGATATCACAGACCCTGATGGGAACGACCCGCCAGGCGCGCCGAGCCTTGAAGCCGAGAATGACGGTCTTGCCCTCGCGCCGGGCATGCAGGGCCACGCGGCGCCGGGAGCCTGGCGGCGCGGCGAAGGCGAGGCTCACCTCCGTCTCCAGACGCACCCGAGCCAGGGCCGCGCGAACCTGATCGCACTTCCAGTCGAGATAGGGCTCGCTCGCCCAATGCTGCAGGGCGCACCCGCCGCATTGGCCAAAGTGCGGACAGGGCGGGGTCACGCGCGCGGGGCTGGGTCGGGTCACCGAAATCAGTTCGGCCCGGTCGCCGGACCGCCGCGCTCTCACCAGCTCGCCGGGCAGCGTTAGGGGGATGAAGACCCCGTCAGGGGTGACCCCGTCGCCCTGGGCCCCCATGGCGGCAATTTCGAAATCAGCCTCGCCGCGCGCGCCGTCAGCGACGTGGTCAGTAAGGGTCAAACGCCTGGCCCCGCCGCTCCCTAAGCCGCCACCTGTTCCTCGACAAAGAGCTTGCGCAGCTCGGTCTTGACGATCTTGCCATTGGCGTTGCGCGGTAAGGTTTCCGGCCAGACGATCACGCGTACGGGTGTCTTGAAGGCCGCGAGCCGGGCGCCGACAAAGGCGCGAAGCTCGGCTTCCGAGGCGGTCATTCCGGGCTTTAAGGTCACCACCGCGCCGGGCTCTTCGCCCAGGGTCTTGTGGGGGATGCCCACGAGGGCCGCGTCCATCACGGCGGGATGCTCATAGAGAACATTCTCAACCTCGATGCAGTAGATGTTCTCCCCGCCGCGAATGAGCATGTCCTTCGCCCGATCAATGATGAAGCAGAAGCCCTCCTCGTCCAGGCGCGCCAGGTCGCCTGTCTTGACCCAGCCGTCCACGAAGGTCGCGGCGGTGGCCTCGGGCTTTTGCCAATAGCCCTTCACCACCTGGGGCCCCTTGCACCAAAGCTCGCCGACTTCGCCGACGGCCAACTCGCGGTCACCCTCCACGGTCATGATCTTGAGCTCCGTGACCGGGACCGGCGGCCCGCATGAGTCAGGGCGATGCTCATAGTCCTCGGCGCTGTGTGTCGTCGCCGTGGCCGAGGTCTCGGTCATGCCCCAGCCGTTGCCGGGTTGTGATTTGGGGAAGGTCTCGGTGATCAGACGCACCAGTTCGGGCGCCGAGGGCGCGCCGCCATAGGCGACGCTTTCCAGGGACGACAGGTCATAGTCCTTTCGCCGGGGATGCTCGATCAGTTGCCAGGCGATGGTTGGAACCCCGCCGGCCGAGGTGATCCGTTCCCGCTCGATCAGCTCAAACGCGCGCACGACATCCCAGCGCCGCATCATAGCCAGCTTGGCCCCCGCCACCAGGCTGGGATTGAGGATCGCGAAGCATCCCGTGGCATGAAAAAAGGGCACCGAAATCAGGGTGGCGCGCTGCGGCCCCGTGGGGTCAGGTGTGGGCGGCATTTCCCCCCGGCGCAGAAAAGACCTGGCCGCCGAGCAGGCCGAAGCCATGATATTCGAATTGATATTGCGCTGGGTGCCAAGAGCGCCTTTCGGCTTCCCCGTCGTGCCGGAGGTATAGAAAATCGTGGCGTCGTCTTCAGGGGCGATTTCCACTTCGGGCAGGCCAACGTCGGGCAGGCTCGCCCACGCGTCCGGCGCGCCCAGTACGTCTTCCAGCGCGACGAGCTTGGCATTCGCCAGTATAGCCGTCGCCCGGCTCACATAGACCCGCTCCAGGGCGGGGCAATTGGGTAATATCTCCGCCAGGCGCTCGAAGCGCTCGACGTCCATGATTGCGACCTTAGAGCCGGAATCAGTCAGGCCATATTCCAGCTCGGGCGCCGTCCACCACGCGTTCAGCGGCGTCACGATCGCGCCCAGGGACGCGGCGGCATAGAAGGCCACCGGCCATTCGGGCAGATTGCGCATGATAATGGCCACGCGGTCGCCCTTGACCACGCCATTAGCAGCCAGCCGCCGGGCGAAGACCGCCACGGCGCGAAAGAACGCCTCGAAGCTCACCCGCTCATCTTCGTGAACCAGGAAGATTCGCTCGCCGTGAGCGCGGCCCATGAGCGCCACCGCGCGCAAGCTGGGCGGCGCGTTCTTCCAGGTTCGCGTCTCCACGCCTCGGATCGTCAGGGTTTCCATTTCAAGGGGCGAGCCAGGTTGGGTCAACAGCGCGTGCGCCTGGGCTATGGACATGGCGGGCCAGGCGGGCTTGGCGGCGAGCTGGGCGGCTTGGGACATGGAGCGGCTTCCTCGATATTTTTGGCGCCCCGACGAGCGCGGTCTTTCCCTCGAGAAAGACCACAGGGCGCGGGCCTGTGTAAACCCGCGCGGCGTCCCGGGACAGCGTCGCGGGCGTCAGGCGAGAACCGAAAGACGCTCCAGCATGGCCGCCAGCCTCGCGCGCGCCGCTTCCGCCTCGGCCAGACGTTCACGGTTTTCTTCCACCACCTCTTCTGGGGCGCGGGAGACGAAATCGGGATTGGCAAGCTTCCGTGCGGACCTGTCGATATCGACATCCCGGATCGCGATGTCCTTGGCGAGGCGCGCGCGTTCGCCCGCCAGGTCTATCAGGTCACCCACGACCAGGGCGAAGCTGACCCCCGCCGCCACAAAGGGCACGGCGCCACGCGGCAGCGCCGTCGAAAAAATAAGGTCCCCAGAGCGCAGGGTGTGGGCGATCATCCCGCCGTTGGCGTCCAGCATCAGCCGCTCCTCGGCGCTGCATCCGATGACGATGAGGTCCGGCCGCGCGGCCGGAGGGACATTAAGTTCGGCGCGCAGGGAACGACCTTCCGTGACGGCCGCGATGACAAGGCCGATTTCCCTGTCCGCCGTCGGATCGAGCCATTCGCCGCTCAGGTCTGGCCACGGCGTCGAGATCAGAAGTCGCGGACGGCCGGTCGGCGGCGCCGTCTGGGCCCAAAGCTCCTCCGTCAGGAAAGGCGAAATGGGATGAAGCAAGGCGAGGATCGTATCCAGCACCCAAGCCGCCATGGCCCGGGTCTCGGCGGCCGCGGCTTCATCAGCGCCCTGGAAGACCGGCTTGGCGAACTCCACGTACCAGTCGCAGAACAGATTCCAGATGAACCGATAGAGCGTGCCCGCCGCCTGATCGAAGGCGCAGGCGTCCAGAGCGGTGGTCACTTCGGCCACGCATCTGACCATCTCGCCGCGAATCCAGCGGTTGATCGTGAGGCCGGCCGCGCCGGGATCGAAACCGGGCGCGGATTTGCAGCCATTCATCTGGCAGAAGCGCGCCGCGTTCCACAGCTTGGTGCCGAGATTGCGATAGCCCTCGATACGGGCGCGGGAGAGGCGAATATCCCGTCCTTGGCCCGACATGGCCGCCAGGGTGAATCTCAGGGCGTCCGCTCCATAGTCATCCACCAGTTCCAATGGGTCCATCACATTGCCCTTGGACTTGGACATCTTCGCGCCCGCCGCGTCGCGCACCAGGGCGTTGATGAAGACACGGCGGAAAGGAACGTCTCCGGTGAAGTGCAAGCCCATCATCATCATGCGGGCGACCCAGAAGAAGATGATGTCGAAGCCCGTGACGAGCGTGTCCGTGGGATAAAACCTGGCCAAGTCCGCCGTCTGGTCCGGCCAGCCGAGGGTCGAAAAGGGCCAGAGCGCCGAGGAAAACCAGGTATCCAGAACATCCTCGTCCTGGCGCAGGGGCTCATCCCGCCCATAGTGTCCCAGCGCCTGGGCGCGGGCTTCTGCTTCGCTTTCAGCCACGAAGATCGCGCCGTCTGGGCCGTACCAGGCCGGAATGCGGTGACCCCACCAGAGCTGGCGCGAGATGCACCAGGGCTCGATGTTCCGCATCCATTCGAAATAGGTCTTTTCCCAATGCCGGGGCTCAAAGACGGTCCGGCCCGCCTCCACCGCCGCGATGGCCGGCCCCGCGAGGGTCTTAGCGTCCACGTACCACTGGTCGGTCAGGAAAGGTTCGATCACCGCGCCGGAGCGGTCACCGTGCGGCACCGCGTGGCGGGTGGGATCGATCCCGCGCAGCAAGCCGAGGGCCTCGAACTCAGCGACGACCTTTTTGCGGGCTTCGAACCGGTCCAGACCCCGATATTCGGCCGGAGCGTTGTAATTGATCCGCGCCGAATCGTCGAGAATGGAGATCACGGGCAGGTTATGGCGCTGACCGACCTTGAAGTCGTTGAAATCATGGGCGGGCGTGATTTTTACCGCGCCTGATCCCTTTTCAGGATCGGCATATTCATCGGCGATGATGGGAATCGGCCGGTTCACGATGGGCAGGCGCACGCACTTGCCGATCAAGTCCGCATAGCGCGGATCGGCCGGATGAACCGCGACCGCGGTGTCACCCAGCATGGTTTCGGGCCGCGTGGTGGCGACCACGATCTCTCCCGAGCCGTCCTCCAGGGGATAGGCCAAACGCCAATAGGCCCCGTCGACCTCTCTTTGCTCCACCTCAATATCGGAGATCGCCGACTGGAAGTGCGGATCCCAGTTCACCAGGCGCTTGTCGCGGTAGATCAGTTTCTGGCGATAGAGCGTGATGAAGACTTTTCGCACGGCGGTCGACAGACCCTCATCGAGGGTAAAGCGTTCGCGGCTCCAATCACATGACGCGCCCATGCGGCGAAGCTGATTGACTATCGCCCCGCCCGAAGCGGCTTTCCACGCCCAAATGCGCTCCACAAAGGCTTCACGGCCAAGGTCCCGGCGGCTCATATTGCCCGCGGCCGCCAGTTGGCGCTCCACCACCATCTGAGTGGCGATGCCCGCATGGTCGGTTCCCGGAAGCCAGAGAGCGGCCTTGCCCCGCATCCGCGCGAAGCGGGTCAGGATATCCTGAAGCGTGGCGTTCAGGGCATGGCCGATGTGAAGCTGGCCCGTGACATTGGGCGGGGGAATGACGATGCTAAAGGCCGGCGCCGCCGGGTCATCCGTGGGTGAGAAGGCTCCGGACGCTTCCCACGCTTCATAGAGCCGCTTTTCGGCCTGGGCGGGATCAAAGGTCTTATCGAGCATGTCAAACGTCGCTTGCCGCGCGAAAGGCGCGCAATGGGGATGGCAGGGTCCGAAACTTGGCGTTCAGCCAAGGCCCAGTATCACGATCCCTATCGTACGCGGCGTTTGGAAATGCGCTCGATTTCCTCGTCCACCCGCGCCTGAACGATGGCGGGCAGGTTCTCGTCCAACCACGCCTTGAGCATGGGTTGCATCAGCTCGCGGATCACATCCTCAAGGGTGCGACCCGGGGCCGGCATGAGAAGAGACGTTGAGGGTGTTTCAGAGGCCTGGGCTGCGGCGTCGAGTTTATCGAATGCCGCTACCGTCTCGACCTCAGTCTCTTCCGCAACCACGAATTCATCTTGCGACGTCGCCATGACAGGAGCCTCCATCGGAGGAGCGGCCTCCGCTCCAGGAACCGGTTCGGCCGCGGTCGGCGCGGCGTCTGTTTCATCCCATGATTCGACAATAGCCGGCGCGAGGTCCGCGGCAGGCTCCGCGTGGGCCTCTGTTGCGACCTCCGCGGCGACCTGCGTGGCGGCCTCGGCGTGAAAGAACGTCTGACCGTTCATCGGCACGCGTTCGGTGAGGACCAGCACATCCTCGTCAGCCTCGTCAGCCTCCGCCGCCATGGGCCAGGCGCCCGGGACGCTAAGCGCCGCCTCAGTGGTCGTGGGACCATCTTCGGAGATGATCCGCCTTATGGAGGCGAGAATTTCTTCGAGGCTGGGTTCGTTCGAGGTCTGAGGGGACATGGCGAGCGGCCGATTGCTTAAGGTCAAAGGGATTTCGTGATGAGGGTTTTAAGTGATTAACGTCAAGCTTTAAGTTACGTCTAGACCTCGAATAGTGAAGCCCGCGCGAGGGCGCATCACCTAAAAGACAAACGTCGGGCGGGGTTCGAAACCGGCCAGAAATGGCGGGGTGCTGTCAAAAAGAGGTCGCGATCCGACCAGCGCGCCTGTCCTGAGATAAATCATCGCGCGGCCAAGCACGCCCTGCCGTTCGACCACGCCAAGCCGGCCGCCAGGGCCGAGGGCGTCAAGCCATGGCGCCGGCGCCTGGCTCACCGCGCCCTCGCAGACCATCAACGACCAGCCTTCGGGCCGCGCGGGGACCGCGGCGGCGTCGCAGGAGACGACTTCAAGGCCCATGGCGGCGAGCAAGGCGCCGGCGTAGGGCGCCGAAATCGCCAAGGCCGTCTCTCCGCTCAGGGGCCCCAGAGCCTGCAGCAGCTTGGCCACGTCCCTCGGGCGGAGCAGCCACCGCCCGGGGGCATATTCGATCTCCGCGTCGGCATAGGCCACCGACGCCTTGGCGGCCGGCGCCAAAGCCTCGCGGCTCACCGTGCGCATGGCGTCCTGGATGCGAAGATCGGTGACATCCGAGGGGCGCACCTGACTGTCGACCATATTGTCGCGGGCGGCGGCGAAGTCGGCGCTCATGACGTTCCATTCTCTTAGAAAGTCGTCACCGATCGGGGCGACACGGCGGGAGCTATAGGCGCTTGGCGCGGACGGGTGCAATCTTGGTCCGCCACCTAAGAGCGGCGCGATTGCCGCGCGCGCGCCCATCTGTTAGCCAACGCCCCTTCCCCGCGGCCTGGTGGCGGAGTGGTTACGCAGCGGACTGCAAATCCGTGCACCCGAGTTCGATTCTCGGCCAGGCCTCCATTACCTCACGACACCGCTTGTCCCGATCTATGGGGCCCGTGGGTCGACGGCGACGACGCCCTGGACTTACAGGCGCCAACGCGACCACGAGAGCGCCGCCCCAAGTCCGCAAAATATGCATTATCTCCAGAATCTTGGGGTGTGTACCGCTTAAATGAGCGCCAGCCATGCGCGCGATGGTCATTTCGGCGATGGCGCCTTGCGCCACGCGAATGGACGGCGTTCGCGGATCGGTGATGGGTAGTCCCGCCGCCAACGCGCCAAGCGCGCGAAACGCACGCATCGCCTTTTGACGAGCGCGCATCATGCTTGAACGCCTGTTCCAGATGAAAGAGCGCGGAACCAGCCTCCGCACCGAGGTTTTCGCAGGCTTCACGACGTTCTTCACCATGGCTTATATCGTGGTGGTCAATCCATCGATCCTGGGCCAGGCAGGCATGCCCCTGGCGAGCGTGGCCGCGGCCACCTGCCTCGCGGCCGGCCTTGGCAGCATCCTGATGGGCGTCATCTCCAACTATCCCCTAGCCCTGGCGCCTGGGATGGGCCTGAACGCCTATTTCACCTTCACGGTGGTGAAGGGCCTGGGCGTGCCGTGGGAGACGGCTCTTGGCTGCGTGTTCCTCTCCGGGGTCGCCTTCCTGCTGCTGACGGTGGTGGGCGCGCGCCAACTGATCATCAACGCAATTCCGCGTTCGCTCTTCTCGGCCGTCGCCGGCGGGGTCGGGCTCTTCATCGCCTTCATCGGCTTCAAGGATGCCGGCATCATCGTCGCGAATCCCGCGACCACCGTCGGGCTCGGCGATCTCACGGCTCCCACCGTAGCCCTCTCGCTACTGGGTCTGACGATCATCGCGGGGCTGCAGGCCTGGAAGGTCAAGGGCGCGCTTCTCATCGGCATTCTGGCGACCACCGCCGGAGGCTGGATTTTCGGGCTCGTCCCTTTCACCCCGCCGCCCTACCAACTGTCAGCCCTTTCGGCGACGGCGTTCAAACTGAACATCCCCGCCGCCCTGAGTTTGAAGAGCGGGTTCGGCGCGGCCCTGGTCGAGATCGTCTTTGTGTTTCTGTTCGTCGATCTTTTCGACAATGTCGGGACCTTGGTGGCGGTGACCAAACGGGCGGGTTTCATCAAGCCGGACGGCACGATTCCGCGTTTGAACCGGATCCTGTTCGCCGATTCCATCGCCACCCTGATCGGCGCCGTGGCGGGCACCAGCACGGTGACGAGTTACGTGGAAAGCGCCGCCGGCGTCGAGGTCGGGGGACGTACCGGCCTGACCAGCGTGGTCGTGGGCCTTCTCTTTCTGGTGACCCTGTTTTTCGCGCCGCTGGTCCAGGCCATACCCGCCGCCGCCACGGCGCCCGCCCTGATCCTCGTGGGGGCCATGATGATGGGCGCTCTGGCGGAAGTGGAATGGGCCGACCCGATCATCGCCATCCCCGCCTTCCTCACCCTGATCATGATCCCTCTCACTTTCTCCATCGCCAATGGCCTCGCCTTCGGCATTACCAGCCACGCGGTCCTCATTCTTGTCCGAGGCCAGGCGCGGCGGAAGGATTGGCTGGTCTTCCTGCTGGCGATCCTTTTCACGCTCCGATTCATCTATCTGACGAAGTGGTAAAGCCAGAGCGCCCGTGGGGTGTCTGGCCGGCCCTCATCGCGCGGGTCCGACGGGAACTGATCGCGCGCTTTCCCTAAGACCCGCCGAACAGCCGCGTCATCGGAACAACCCCCTTATCCGTATCGGCCGCGTGACGAAGGTGCTCCCTAATCCCGAAGGCGTCCTCGATAGTCCGCAATAGGGAGTAGTGGTTGTAGGGCGTGTCGTCCGCGAGCCCGTGCGGGCCATGATTGGTGATGACGACCGTCGGGATATGGCCGCCGCCGAAATTGGAGGGCGCGTCGGGCGTTACGGCGCAGCACCCGCTCCGCTCGCCCCCCGCCCCTTCGTCGAACGTGAGGATGATCGCCACATTGTCGCGACCCTTCCAGGCGCGGGTCGCCTGGAGCTCCGCGACCAGGCGTCCGATTTCCGCATCGCCCCGGCGGATCAAACCTGGTTTGTTGGAGGCGACACAATCGGCCGGCACGCGCGCGCCGACTAGCCCATGCATCTCATTGCATTGATTGGGAACAATCAGGGCGAAACTTGGCAAATGGCCCGACTTCAAATCCGCCTCCAGCCGGTCAAAACCCACCAAATGATCCTCCCGGTGCGGATCGCTCTGGACGGAGGCGAAGTTCACGAATCCGGCGTGCTTGGCGGCGTAGAGGGCCGTCTTGGTCGTGCCGTCATCGAGGCTGGGGTCGGACGCGATAAAGGCCAGGGAGCCCGGCGCGGGCAGGTTTTCCAGATAGGCCTTCCAGGTCAGGCCAGCTGCGAGGAGTTGGTCGGCCAGGCCCGGTCCATAAACCGTGTGATCGCCATAGTTCGTTTCCTTACCCGCGCCGGCGCAGGTGGGCTCGGTCGTGGCCGGTTTGCAGTACCAGGGATCATCATCATGGATGCCATTGGTATCGCCGCCGAGTAGCGCGACGTAATTGCCCTCGCTGGGATGAACCTCGCCGTAAAAGCGGGTCGCATCGCCATAGCTCTTGGCCAATTCCGCTATATGTGGCGCGTCGACGCCGCCCAGGATCTGATCGAAATCCTTATTCTCCTCAATGATCACGAAGATGTGGGCGAAGCGCGGCACGCCCTCCACGGCTGGCGCGGGCGCCGCGGCGGCGCATCCCGCCCAGCCCATAACAGCCCATGCCATCAGGCCTCGCCACCCGCACCGCCACAACCTCATGTTTCGCCGCTCCCGCGCTCGGACTTAAACGCTCTCTCAACACCAGTTCGGTGACATTTTGCCGACGGTGGGGGTGAAAGACGCCAAGAATTTCAGTTCGCGCCCGCGCCCAGAGCTCGATTCGCTATGTTGGCCCCGATAGAACCTTAAATCGTGCTCGCAGACTTAAGTGGCGAGCCTGTTCTTCCCGTTCTGATGGATTCCATCCAAACGAGACAACCTCGTGCCGGCCATGCCTTGCGCAACACGGCGCGCGCGGCGTAAGAGGCCGTCCCTTCGGTGATCACCCGATCCTCGGTAGCTCAGTTGGTAGAGCAGGCGGCTGTTAACCGCCGGGTCGCAGGTTCGAGTCCTGCCCGGGGAGCCACCGCTTAATGTCCGCTAGGCTCCGCCGCGCGATGCATATGGCCCACCGCGATGGCCTGGAAGGCGTCTAGACCGGGCGGCGCCATGGCGAAGTCTATCGCGACGATCTGGGGCCCCGTCACCTCATAGCTCAGCCGAAAGCGCGGCGCCCCGGGCGCACGTGAACTGGTGAAAACGACCGATCGCCCGGGAACGATCTTGGCATCGGTATAGTGGATAATATGCTGACCATCGCTGTAGTCGGCATGGAGCGTTCCGCCTTCGGGATAGATCATCATGATCTGGTCAAAGCCCCTGGACGGCTTTCCCTGAGCGTCCCACAGCTCCGTATGATCGCGGCGGATCAGAACAGCGCCGCCGACCTCGGGCGTGAAGACGGACGTTCCTCCGGAAGTTCCGCCGGTGTCGGCCACCTTACCATCGTCACCTGTCCAGTTTCCGATGAGGAACCCAATCGGCGCGAGGGAGGGCGCCAGAGGGGGTGGCGCAGCGGCGGCCGGCACGGCGAGGGCCAAAAATAGGGCGCCGATCACAGGCCCGTCAGATGTCGTTTTCATGGACGCTCCCTCAGTCTTGCCAAGATGGTGATACCAATCTGAAGGCTATGCCCACGGGAGACGCCGCCACTCAATGGACGCCAGTCGTCTCCACCCGATGCAAGTGGCCCTGCGCGACGGACTGGAAGTCGTCTTTGCCTGGCGACGTCATGGAGAAATCCACCGCGAGTGTCGTGGGACCATCCACCCTATAAGTCAGTCGAAAGCGCGCCAGCCCCACGCCGGCTGAGCTTGTAAAAACCACCGAGCGCCCGGGATCGATCTTGGCGTCGTTATATAGAATGACATGCCGACCATCGGTGTAGTCGGCATGCAGCGTCTCCCCCACGGCATATATGATGATGATCTGGTCAAAGCCGCCCATGGGAACGCCGCTTGCGTCTCGCACTTCCGTGTGATCGCGGCGAAGAAGAACAGCGCCGCCAGCCTCCGGCGTGACCACGGAGGTTCCCCGGGCTGACCCTCCCGTCTGGGCCACCGTGCCGTCGAAACCCGCCCAGTTTCCCACCAGAAAGGCGACCGGCGCGAGGGCGGGCGCCAGCGAGGGCGGCGGCGGCGAGGGTGGCGCCGGCGCCTCGGCGATGGCGGGCGAGCCCAATCCGGCCAGGACCAGGCCAGCAACAGCAATAAGAGCGCGCGCGACTCCCCTGATCATGGCGCGTTCGGCGTCGCCGCCTCCTCCGGCTTCAAATAGGTCGCCAGCCAACGATCAACCTCTTCATAGAATTTGCGGCTATCCTCGGGTTTCGTGATCCAATGCCAGGCGTCCGGCCAGACCAGAAGGCGGCTCGGAACCTGCTGACGCTGCAGCACCGACCAGGCCTCCAGGGTATTATTGATCGGCACGCGGAAATCCCGCTCGCCAACGCTGAGCAGGATAGGTGTCTTCCAATTCGCCGCGTAGGTGATCGGGCTCTGATCATGCCAGACCGGGCTGTTATCCCAAGGTGGGCCGCCATTGGCGAGTTCGCGTCCATAGTTGAAATCGCTCGTGCCCCACTGGCTGGTGAGATCAACCTCGCCCGCATGGCTGATCAGACATTTGAAGCGCGTGGTCGTGGCCTCCAGCCAATAGGCCAGGTGGCCGCCATAGCTGGCGCCGGCCGCGCACATGCGGGAACCGTCAATGAAGGGATAACGGACCAGGGCCTCATCCACCGCCTGATTGATCTCGTCGCCCGGCGTCTTGAGGGGATCGCGCTTGATCGCCTGGGCGAACTTTTCGCCAAAGGTCGTGGAGCCCGTATAGTCGGTCATCAGCACGACGTAGCCGGGCGCCGCCAGCAGGTGATAATTCCAGCGCAGCCCGATCTGGTCGGTATTGGCCGACGCCGCCCCGCCATGGATGAAGACCAGCAGCGGATATTTCCTTCTCGGATCGAACCGCGGCGGCAGGATGACCATATTGTGGATCGTCCGGCCCTTAGCGCTTGTGAAGGTGAAATGTTCCGGCGGCGCCCAATCAATCTTCGCCGCCGCGGCGGTATCGAATGTCGTGAGATTGATGTGGGTTTTTCCGGCCAGATCGATCCGCACCACCTCCGACGGGGAGACGGAGCTGCCATAGGCGCCGATCAGCACCGGCGCGGCGGACTTCTCGGCCATATCCAGTGAGGTGTAGCCGCCGATCGTGGGCGTGATCACCGCCTCGGGCGCGCCGCCGTCGGCGTCCATGACGTAGATATCCTCACGACCCGAATCGGGAACGAGCAGATAGGCAGACTGACCATCGGGGGTCAGGGCATAGCTATCCACTTCCTTGTCGAACTCGGGGGTGAGAGTCTTGGCCTCGCCGCCGCCGGGCCACGCTAGGCGCGTCAAGCGCGAGAGGTGGTAGACCTCCTGGTCCTGCGGCTCATAGCCGAAATAGAGCCATTTGCCGTCAGGGCTGAACTTCGCGCTCCGATAGCCCCCCGCCAAAGGCGTGACGACGCTCGCCTCTCCGCCACCCGCGGGCAGGCTGTAGATATGGAAGCCGACAAAGGCGAAGGCCGCGTTCCAGGCTTCGGGGGTGGCCGTGAACAGGATCTGGCTCCCGTCGGGACTCCAGATCGGAAAGAGGCTGGCATGGGAGTCCCCCTCCTCGCCCGCAAATCCCGATTGGCGGGCCAGGGCTGTCGGCGAGAGGATATCCTTGGCCTCCGCGCCGGGGTCGAGAGACTGCACCAGGATCGTGGGCTGGCGACCGTCGAGCCATGTGTTCCAATAGCGCACGGGGAAGTGCTCATAGACCCGCAGATTGTATTTCCGCGCCTTGCGATCATCGGCGATCTTGATGTTGGCGGCGTCATCCAGCGCCCCGGGCCAGACCAGGGATTCGAAGAGGATCGCCTGCCCGTCGGGCCGCCATTGGGGATCGAAGGCCCCGGTGGAAAGGTGGGTGATCCTCTCGGCCTCCCCGCCGTGGGCCAGATCGAGCACATAGACCTGATCGGTTGTATCCCCCTCGCGTTTGGTGACAAAAGCGATCCGCGTGCTATCGGGCGACCAGACCACATCGCTCTCGGGGGCCTTGGTGTTGGTGATCCGGCGCGGCGGCGCGGACCCGTCGGCGGGAACGAGCCAGAGATCGCTCACCGCCTTATCGGGATCATAGGCGGGCTCGGTGACGGAGAAGACCACCCAATGACCGTCGGGGCTGACAAGGGGCTTGCCGACCCGCTTCATCAGAAACAGGGTCTCATGGCTGAGGATCGCCTTGGCCGGCGCGGGAGCGGCGGGCGCCGCGAGGATCGCCGTGGCGCAGGCCAGAGCGGCGACCATGGCCGTCAGTCCAAGGCAAAATCGCATGCACCCTCCCTCATTGTCGCCCACATCCTGATATCAAGAGCGCCATCATGTCCACGCGCGAGACCCGTCTGAAATTAAGTCCCGTGATGTTCGCTCTGGTTATCGCCTTGGCCGCCGCCCTTGGCGCCCACGCCCAGGCCCTATCCGCCAAGCCCCCCCTCTTCGTCGACTGCCGCGGCGCGCCCAGCGCCTCGCCGACGGTGATCCTCGAAGCGGGCGCCTTTGGAACCTCGGCGGATTGGGACCGGGTGCTGGATGATCTCGCCCCCCGGGGCCGGGTCTGCGCCTATGATCGGGCCGGCGTCGGCCGCTCGCCGCCTGGACCGGGCGGCGTGAGCGTCGTGGACAAGGCGCGGGAGCTACGGCGCCTTCTGGACCAGATGGGCGAGAGCGGCCCGATCATTCTCGTCGGCCATTCCAACGGCGCGCTCTATGCGGAGGCCTTCGCCCGCCTCTATCCTGAGCGGGTTGCGGGCCTCGTTTATGTGAACGGCGTGGGGACGGACGATCTGGAGTTTCCGCCCCTGATGGCGAACCTCGCCGAGGAAAGGCGCCTTTCCAAGATGGCCGTGAGCGTGGCGCGCCTGGGCCTATCGCGCCTCGTGGCCGATGAGTTGAGTGAGGGCGGCCTCGCCCCCGCGGCGGCGCAACGAAAGCGCGCGGCTCTGGAATGTCTTCGCTGCCTTGAGGTGGCGCGCGATGAGGATCGGCTGATCGTCGCGGGCTTAAGGGAAACGGCCGCCCTGCCGGGCGACGTGCGGCACATTCCCACGGTGGTGATCGTCGGCGATCCCAGCCCGGGTTTCGACCTGGCGCCCATATGGAGGAAGGCGGAGATAGGCCCCGCTGACCGCGCCGACACCAGCTGGATCCTCGACGCCCCCGGCGCCAGCCACGTCTCACCCCTCAGCCGCGACCGGGCCTATGTGGACGCCGCCGTCGCCTGGCTCCGCGCGCCGTATCTCAAGGCGCCGTGACGGGGCGCGTCGCTACCACACCCCCGTATTCGCCATGTCCTTCCAAGGCGCCGCCGGCGGCAGCGATCCGCCCTTCTGCAGCAGTTCGATGGAAATGCCCTCGGGCGATCGGACAAAGGCCATGTGGCCGTCGCGGGGCGGGCGATTGATGGTGACGCCCTTGTCGCTCAGGCGCTGGCAGGCGGCGTAGATGTCATCCACCTGATAGGCGAGATGGCCGAAGTTCCGGCCGCCGTCATAGGGCTCCGGATCCCAGTTATAGGTCAGCTCTATCAGCGGCGCGCGCTGCGCCTTGGCGGCGTCCACATCATCGGGCGCGCAGAGGAACACCAGGGTGAACCGACCGCCCTGGTTCTCGTATCGCGACACCTCCTCCAGACCGAGACCGCCGCAATAGAAATCAAGCGCCTTATCGAGATCGGCGACCCGAACCATTGTGTGGAGATATTTCATGGGCATGACCTTTGGGGTGATAATTCCAGAAAGAGTTTACCCCGCCTCCGCGAGCGCGTCTTGCGGCAATCCGGCCGCATCGCCCCGGGTCTGGCGCCGCCACAGCGCCGCATATTCCGCCCGGGCGGCGATCAGTTCGTCATGGGTCCCGCGTTCGACGATTCGGCCCCGGCGCAGGACGAGGATCTGGTCGGCGTCGACGATGGTGGAGAGGCGGTGGGCCACCACCAGGCTGGTGCGGCCTCGCATCACCTTACGGAGGGTCGCCTGGATCGCCGCCTCTGTGGGGCCGTCCAGGGCGCTGGTGGCCTCATCAAGGATGAGCAGACGCGGGTTTGCCAGCAGGGCGCGGGCGATGCCGACCCGCTGACGCTCCCCGCCCGAGAGCTTCAGACCGCGCTCGCCCACCAAGGTCTCCATTTTCTTAGGCAGGGATTCGATGAAGGGCGCCAATTCCGCGGCCGTCGCCGCCGCCCAGACCGCCGAGGCGTCTGCCTCGGGATTGGCGAAGGCGATATTGGCCCAGAGCGTGTCGTTGAAGAGGGCCACGTCCTGCGGCACCAGGGCCGTGGCGCGCCGCAACTGGCTTTGGGAAACGGATCTGAGATCCAAGCCGTCCAGCAAGACCGCGCCCTCCTGTGGATCAAGCAGGCGCAGGGCCAGGCGGGCGATGGTCGTCTTGCCGGAGCCGGACGGTCCCACCAGGGCGGTGGTCGTCCCCGGCGGCGTGATGAAGGAGACCCCCTCCAGGCCAGAACTCCGCGCGGTGTGCCGGAAACCGACGCCATCGAAGCGAAGCTCGGCGCCTGAACCCTTCATCGGCGGCAGGGCCACGGGACGCGGCGGATCGACGATCTCCGGGGCGATGGCCCGCAGTTCGAGCATCTGCTCCATGTCGATGAAGGCCTGCCGGATTTCCCGGTAATTGGTGCCCAGGGTGAACAGGGGGCCATAGAC
>Ga0116226_10000569_pt1 | contig 31532 bp, 19 predicted proteins | sample S1TSphfallax_FD_89692 | JGI IMG/M metagenome (GOLD analysis project Ga0116226, IMG submission 89692) | Host-associated microbial communities from peat moss isolated from Minnesota, USA - S1T2_Fa - Sphagnum fallax MG | ecosystem: Host-associated > Plants > Peat moss > Unclassified | place: USA...
CCCTCGAGTTCGACCACGGGCACGACGCTACAAGTCTCCGTGCCTGCGGCGATTGCGCCCGGCACGGTTCCCATCACGGTCACCGGTACGTCCGGCAGCATCACCCGCTCGAGTGTGTTCAATTTGATCGTTCCGGCACCGCAAACCATTACCTTCAATGGCATTTCCAGCCAGGCGGCGGGATCAACGCTCGCCTTGACGGCGACGGCGAGTTCGGGATTGCCGGTGACGTACACGTCCTCGACGCCGTCGGTATGTACCGTGACCGGGGCGACCGCCACCCTGCTGTCGGCGGGCAACTGCACCCTCATTGCCGCGCAAGCCGGCAATGCGAACAATAATCCGGCGACCTCGGTGACCCAGTCCTTCAGCGTCTTGGTGGAGGGTTTTACTCTCGGCATTGCGGCGCCTATGCTCACCGTAGCGCCAGGTGCCAGCGGCAGTGATGCAATCACCGTGACCCGAACGAACGGCTTCAGCGGGACCATCACTTACGCCGTCGCCGGACTGCCGACGGGTGTCACCGGCAGCATCGTCGGCAATTCGCTCAGCGTGGTCGTTTCGTCCGGCGCGGCGCCCGGGAGCACTCCGCTGACGATTACCGGTACGTCGGGCGGCGTGGTCGCGACCACGTCCGTCACCTTGGTCGTTCCGGCACCGCAGACCATCACCTTCAACGCCATTTCCAGCCAGGCGGCGGGATCATCGCTGACCTTGACGGGTACGGCGAGTTCGGGTTTGCCGGTGGCGTACGCGTCCTCGACGCCGTCGGTGTGTACCGTGACCGGGGTGACCGCCACCCTGCTGTCGGCGGGCACCTGCACCCTCATTGCCTCACAATCCGGTAATGCCACCAACAACCCGGCCACCTCGGTGACGCAGTCGTTCAGCGTCTTGGTGGAGGGTTTTACTCTCAGCACCGCGGCGCCGACGCTCACAGTAGTAGCAGGGACCACCGGCAGTGATGCGATCACGGTAACCCGCATGAACGGCTTCAGCGGTGCCATCACCTACACCGTCGCCGGACTGCCGACGGGAGTCACCGGCGCCATCTCCGGCAATGCGCTCAACGTGGTCGTCTCCTCCATCGCAGCCCCCGGGAGCACTGCACTGACGATTACCGGTACGTCGGGCAGCGTGGTCGCGAACGCATCCGTCACCTTGGTGGTGGCCTCAACCGCGCCACAGACGCAGACACTCACCTTCAACACCATCGGCACTCAAACGGCGGCGACCTCGCTCACGCTGACTGCCGCGGCGAGCTCAGGACTTCCCGTGAGCTTCGCCTCGACGACGCCGGCGGTGTGCACGGTAGCCGGCACCACGGCGCAACTTCTGACGGACGGCACCTGTACGCTCGTGGCATCGCAAGCAGGCAGTGGGTCTTACCGCGCAGCGACCTCGGTCACGCAATCCTTCAATGTCGTGAGCCCGAGTTTCACGTTGCAGGCGCAATCCACCACTGTCTCGATCGACGTGAATGCCGCGGCTACAGACCTCATCACGGTCACGCCGATCGACGGCTTCACGGGTGCGGTCGGCTACAGTGTGACCGGCCTGCCGATCGGCGTGACGAGCAGCTTCTCGGGCAACTCCCTGCAGTTGACGGTGTCAGCCTCAACTGCCGCCGGCAGCTACCCGGTGCTCATCACCGGAACGTCCGGAGCACAGAGTGCGCAGGTCGCTGTCACGCTCACCGTCGTCGACCCGGGGACTTCCGTGGCAACCACGACTGTTGAGAGCTCCTCGAGCGGCAAGCACGGCGGCGGCGCTCTCGATCTGTGGAGTCTTGGCGGCTTGCTGGCGGTTGCGACGATGGCAGTTCGGCGCCGCCTGCTGGTGATCGAGCCTGCGGCCTGAAGAGTGCCATTAAGGCGGCAATGGCTTATGTCAAATCGCGACGCCAAGCTCGAGAAATCACATGCAGTTTAGATAGTGTTTCCGCACGAGCGCGTTTATATTCATTCCATAACGTTGGTAAACGCTCAAAACACGTCTCGATCCAATATATAAAAGGGGATTGCATGTTCTGTAGATATCCATTGCGGACATTATTCGCTGGCGCTGCGCTCTGCGCGGCTGCGGCTACATCGGTCTATGCATCGGCCTTGGTGACCCCAGCGGCTGTGCCGATGGTCACCAAACCGGTCGACGACAATGTGGCGGTTGCGCTCGACTATGATGCGCCATTGTCGGCCCACAACGTCCACGACAAGGGCGCGCTCGCCGCCTCGACACGTTTGGAGCATGTGCAACTGGTGTTGAATCTGCCGCCGGCGCGCAAGGCGGCGCTCGAGCAACTCGTGAAGGATCAGCACGACCGCACATCGGCGAATTTTCGCCACTGGGTTTCGCCCGCCGAATTCGGCAAGCTCTTCGGCGCCGCCGATGCCGACATCGAGAAGGTCACCGCCTGGCTCGCCTCGCATGGCTTGACCGTCGACAAGGTGGACGCCAACAAAATGTCCATCGATTTCGCGGGTACGGCCGACCAGATATCCAAGGCCTTCAAGACCGAGGTGCATACGGTCGTCACGGCCGATGGCGAATCGCACCTGGCCAACGCCTCGGCGCCCTCCATTCCCGCCGCGCTCTCGGGAATCGTGCATGGCGTGACGTTGAGCAACTTCTTTCCGAGACCACTGCTGAAGCGCGCCCCGCAATTTACGGTCCCCTCGGCTGAAGGCACTTTCTATGCCGTCACGCCCACCGACTTCGCGACGATCTACGATGAAACGCAGCTGCTCGACGGCTCCTCAGAGTTTGGCGCGCCGATCACGGGCCAGGGAGTCACGGTCATCGTTGCCGAACAGACCGACATCAAGCGGGGTGACTGGAACACGTTCCGTTCGATCTTTGGTCTGTCCGGGTATCCGGGTACGCTGACTTTCCTGCACCCGGGCGGCTGTGCCGACCCCGGCTTTACGGGCGATGAGGTCGAAGCGGCAATCGATGCGGAGTGGTCGAGTGCTGCGGCGCCCGGCGCCAACATCATCGAAGCGAGCTGCGCCGGCACGGCGACCACGTTCGGCGTCATGACGACGCTCGACGGTTTGGTCAATGGCGGTCCGGCCGCTGCCGCAATCAGCATCAGTTACGGCGGCTGCGAGCTGGGGAATGGCCTCTCGTTCCTGACGCAGTGGACCGGCTTGATCGAGCAGGCGTCCGTGGAGGGATATTCGGTCTTCGTATCTACCGGTGATGACTTGAGCGCCCTTTGCAGCTCGAGCGGCACGGTGGCCACCCTCGGTCTCAACGTGAATGGCCTGGCATCCAATATTTACGACACGGCGACGGGCGGTACCGATTTTGAGGACACGGCCCTCAAGGAAAACTCGCTGTATTGGTCGAAGAAAAACGACCCGACGAAGGGCTCAGCGCTGTCCTACATCCCCGAGATTCCGTGGAACAACAGCTGCGCGAGTTCAATTCTCTACACGTTCTATGGGGCCACGGATCCGATCAGCTTCTGTAATTCGAGCGCCGCAGCTAACGACAGCCAAGACTACGTCGGCGCGTCGGGCGGCGCGAGCGTTTACTACGCGAAGCCCAGTTGGCAGTCGACATCTGTCTTGGGCGTCGCCAACGATAAGTCGCGCGATCTGCCTGATATCTCGATGTTCGCCGCCAACGGGATTTGGAATCACTTCTACCTCGAATGCATGTCCGACAAGAGTGAGGGCGGTGTCAATTGCAGCACCAGCAATATCAACGATATTTTAGGCAGCGCTTACGGCGGCACCTCTTTCACGGCACCGATCATGGCTGGGATCACGGCCCTGTTGGTGGAAGTGGAAGGTGTGAACGTCGGCAACTTGGCGCCGGATTTGTACCAGCTGGCCGCAGATCAGTTCAACAACGCGAAGCTGCTTACTTCTTGTCAGTCGAAAAAAGGCGCAACCAGCAGCAAAGCGTGCGTCTTCCATGAGGTGACGCAGGGCGACATCGCCGCTCCGTGCGCCAGCGGGACCGCGGATTGCTTCTCGAACGCGGAGTCGACGGAAGGCGTGGGCGTGCTGTCGACGTCAACCAAGAAAGAACAGATCGCTTACAAAGCGCAGTCGGGCTGGAGTTTTGCGGTCGGACTCGGCACGTTGGATATCACCAATCTGCTGTATAGCTATCCGACGTTATAGTCGAAGCGTCGCTCGCTATCGTGCGTCGATGACGGGTGTCCCGGCCGAAAGGTCGGGACGTCTTTTTGTTTCTTCCTTAGGCTGTGGCGTCCGTACGAGCCGGACTGCTGATGGAGGGTTCACCTTGACCACACTGAATTGGACGTCACCCGTTGCCACCATCGTCGCAGCGATTGTTTTATTGATGGCGGCGGTTCCAAGCCGGGCGGAGTCCCCAACCGCGATACCGCCCCCGCTGTCGTATCCCCGAGCGCAGTACTTCCAGACGCATCCCGAGGCGTGGAGTCAATTCTTGTCGCAGCGGGCACAGCAGCGATCGGCGGCTCTCGATTCTGCGCACGAAGCCCGACCAGCGACCACCGCCGGTGGCACGTGGCATACCCTGCCGAAAGCGCCCGGCTACCTGGCCAACCCCCTGCTGCTGACCGACGGCACGGTCATCGCCTCGAATAACGACACGCCGCAGTGGTACAAGTTGACACCGGATATTCATGGTAGTTACGAGAACGGAACCTGGTCGACGATCGCCGACATGCCGGTGATCGACGGTGTTCAGTACGCACCGCTCTATCACTCTTCCGCCGTACTGCCCGATGGCCGCGTCATCATGATGGGCGGCGAATACAATGGCGGCAACAATCCCGTCTGGACCGATCTGGGCGCGATTTATGATCCGGTCGCCGACACCTGGGTCGGCGTTTCGGCACCCCCCGGCTGGAGTTACTTCGCGAACGGCACCGGCGTGATAGGCGACTCGCAGAGCGTCGTGCTCGCCGATGGCACGTTCATGCAGGCCGGCTGTTGCCTGCTGCCGGATGGCGATGCACTACTCGATCCGGCCAGCCTGACCTGGAGCAACACCGGCGCACCGCGGCTCGGCAACTTTTATCAGGATGAACAGGGCTACAATTTATTGCCGAATGGCGAGGTGTTGACGGTCGATATTTGGACCGACTTCGATTTCAATACCGGCACCGCCGCTGCGAATCCCACGAACGCCGAGAAATACGAACCCAAATCAGGCCTGTGGGTCGCTGCCGGTAACACCCCCGTTTCTCTGGTCGATCCCTATCAATGTGGCAACTACGAAATTGGCCCCGCCGTGCTGCGGCCGGATGGCACCTTGGTCGCATTCGGCGGCAACACCGGCTGCCCGGAGGCTTCATCCAAGGCGGATCCCACGGCGATTTACGATACCAGCACCGGCAAGTGGCGGGCGGGTCCGAACGTACCCGCCGTGTGCGGCGAATCGGGCAAGAAATACTGCACTCTGGCCGATGCCCCGGCGGCATTGCTGCCGAACGGCAACATTCTGTTCGCCGCCAGCGAGGGCTACGGCGATGTGCCGACCCATTTCTTCGAGTTCAATCGTGATGACACCATCACGCAGGTAGCCGACACGGTGCTCTACGCGGCCTCCTCCGGTGCCTACTACTACAATTTCCTGGTCCTTCCGAATGGCCAAATCCTGTCGACCGATTTCAGCAAGACTGCCGAGGTGTACACGCCCGCTGGTTCCGCGGAAGCAAAATGGGCGCCGAAGATCGCGTCCTACCCGGCATCGGTCAATCCCGGCGGTTACTATGAAATCAAGGGGACGCAATTCAACGGGCTATCACAAGGCGCCGATTACGGTGACGACTATCAGTCGGCAACGAATTACCCCCTCGTGCAGATCACGAACCAGGCTACCGGTCACGTGTTCTACGCGCGCACCGCCAACCACAGCAGCATGTCGATCGCCCCCGGGACGCATGGATCGACGACCTTCACCGTGCCCGGAACGATCGAAACGGGACCGAGCACGCTGGTGGTCATCGCCAATGGTATCCCGTCGCCGGCCGTGGCAATTACGATCGACTGAAGGTGAAGGTAAGGTCGTTTAGAACTTACTGAAGTCGGCATCGGCCGGATTGTCACCGGCGAGCGCCAGGTTGCCGTCGATCTTGACGGCGGCGGTCTTCGCGGTGCGTTTTTTCGCCGGCTTACGGGCTGCCGGTGCAACATCCGCGTGATCGATCTGCGCGGCGCTCGACACCTTGAAGAACGCCATGGTCTCCTGCAAGTGTGTGGAATGTCCGTTCATCTGCTCCGCGGTGGCGGCCAGCTGCTCCGAGCCCGCGGCATTTTGCTGGGTCGTGGTGCTGAGTTGGGTAACCGCGGTGTTGATCTGATTGACACCCGTGGATTGTTCTTGGGATGCCGAGGCGATCTCCTCGACCAGGTCCGAGGTCTTCTTGATGGTGGGCACCAGCGAGAGAAACAACGCGCCGGCCTTCTCAGCGAGCTCCACGCTGTTGGTGGCGACAGTGCTGATTTCGAGCGCAGCGATCTGGCTGCGCTCCGCAAGCTTGCGCACCTCGGCGGCAACGACCGCAAACCCCTTGCCATGTTGCCCGGCGCGAGCCGCCTCGATCGCGGCGTTCAAGGCCAGCAGATTGGTCTGGTAGGCGATGTCGTCGATGATGCCGATGGTCTTGGCGATCTGTTTCATTGCAATCACGGTGTCCCGGACCGCCTCGCCGCCGGCGATCGCCTCGTCGGATGACTTGGTCGCCATGGCGTTGGTCATCTTGGCATTGTCCCGGTTTTGAGCGATGGATGCCGTCATCTGCTCGACCGCAGCGCTGGTCTCCTCGACGCTGGCCGCTTGTTCGGTGGCAGCCTGCGACAGGGATTGCGCCGTGCTGGTGACTTCGGACGCCGCGGTCGACAGCGATTCGGCGGCGGTATTGACCTCACTGATCACCACCGAAAGCTTGAGCACCGTGTTGTTCGCATACTCCTTCATCTCGGCAAAACTGCCCTCGTAATGTTTATCGACCGTCTTGGTCAAATTGCCTTCGGACAGAGCACGCATGACGGCAATCACATCGGTGATGCTGGCGCCGGTGGTCGTGACCAGCTCATTTAATCCGGCCCCAAGGTCTCTCTGAAATCCCGCCAGATCCGTCAGATCGATGCGTTCCGAAAAGCTTCCATGGTTCGCCGCCTCGATGACCGAGCGCTGACCCTCGATCAGGCGCTTGAGCTTGTCCACCATCCCCTTGACGGCGGACAGGAGGCTGGTCTTGTCGCCGGGCTTGACGGCGATGTCCATGTCGAGCGCGCCGGCGGCAATGCTCTGCATAACGGCGGCCGCATAGGCGGGCTCACCGCCGAGCTGACGGGTCAACTGCCGCACGATCACGAAGCCGATCACCGCCAACAGCGCGATCGTGAAGAGCGCCAGAGCAACGGCGATCAGCATCGCCCGTGACTTGATGCTGAGCGCATCGGCCGCCCCCTTCTTGCCGAGCAACTCGTTGTACTCGCGATGCGCCTGGAGGCTGTTGAGCGCCTTGAGTATCTCCGTTTGTTGCCCCATCATGAAATCGACGGCTTCCGCCTTCTTGCCGTTTCGGGACAGCGGGAGGGCGTGCACGATGATTTGGTAGTACGCCGCGAGAGCATCGCGGTCCGCCTTCAAGTATTCCTTATCTTTGTCGTCCGAGATCAGCAGCTCGTAGTCTTTCAACGCCTTGTCGATCACCTGCTGCGCCTCGGTAACCTTGCGCTCGTTCTTCGCCATCTCCGCGGCGTCATGCTGGGCCAAATGCTGCCAGAGGTTGACGCGAACCATGCCCAGAGTGGTTTCCAATGTATCCAGAACCAGGAGACTCGGCACGGTGTTCACCGTACCGTAACTCGCGGCGTCGAAGACGCTGCCGATGTCGCGCAGCATCACGAATGACAAGAGTACGATGGCAAATACGGCAGTCGCCGGCAGCAAAGCGATTTTCTTTCCGACAGTCATTGCGGGATTCCTTGAACTTAGGTGCTGCGGCAGCAGGACGGGGGGCGATCAGCAGAGAGTTTTAGGTGCCATCTCCGGCACACTGAGGCTAACGGCGCCGCCGCGCTGAACTAAAGCGATATGCGGATCCCGCTCTGCAGCAAAAACCGACGTGAGCGCCTGCTCCAGCCGCTGCCGGTCGATGGGCTTTGACAGATAGTAATTCATCCCAGCGGCCAGGCATTTCGAACGATCCGTGGCGAGGGCGTTTGCGGTCAGGGCGATGACGGGAATATGGCGAGTGCGATGCGTGGATTCGAACTGGCGTAGTTGCCGCGTCGCTTCATACCCGTCCATCTCCGGCATTTGGCAGTCCATCAGCACGACGTCAAAATCGCGGCGGCGCAACTCGTCCAAGGCTTCCATCCCGTTACCGGCTCTCGACACCACAGCGCCAAGTTTGTGCAGCAAATGGGAGACGACTGTCTGATTCACCACATTGTCATCCACCACCAGCACCCGAAAGCCGGCGTTCATGAGCGGCTTGCCACCGTCTGGCGTGATCGTAGGCACCGCGACGGGGGTTCGTTGCAATTCCCTGAGCGCGCGTATCAACACCTGCGGCTTGACCGGCTTGTTCAACACCCGGTCGAATAGTGGTTCCTTGTCCTGCGCGACCGGCTGCGCCAACGAGCGCATCAGCAGCAATGCCGGCGGAGGCGCACCGCAGGAGCGGATGGCCCGCGCCAACCGGTCCGCATCGTCATTGGCAAGACCCTGATCGGCGAGCACCGCAAATGGGGCGGAACCTTTCGCCAAGAGCTGTCGAAACTGCGACAACGCCGCCTGCGCCGACGTCGCCACTACCGTCTCCGCGCCGGCAGCGCGCAGATGTTCGCAGCAGATGGCCATGACCCGTTCTTCACTGCCCACCACCAACACCCTGACACCGGGAAGCGACGGATGGTCGCGCCGACTATCAACCCCCTTGCGGCCGTTATCGGCCTGCTCGCACACGGGAAGTCGAATCGAGAGAGTGAACGTCGCACCTTCACCGGAGTTGCTGCTGACGTCGATCGATCCTCCCATGGCCATGACCAACTGCTTGGCGATGGCCAATCCCAAACCCGACCCACCGAATCGTCGAGTGGTCGAGCCGTCGGCCTGGATGAAGGGGGCAAATAGCGCTTTGATTCTATCGGAGGGTATGCCGATACCGGTATCCCAGACGACAAAGGTCAGGTTGGCCGACTCCAACCCCGGTGTCACGCGAAGCGACACACCGATTTCGCCGCGCTCCGTGAACTTCGCCGCATTACTCAACAGATTCAGCAACACCTGCCCCAAACGGGTCGGGTCGCCGCGGTAGCGGTCGGGGATATCCGGCTCGACATCGACGATGAATTCCAGTCGTTTCTGTGCCGCCAGAAGCGCCACGGAATCGACGGCGCCATCGATCACGGCACCCAGCCCGAAGTCGATCGATTCCAGTTCGAGCCGCCCCGCCTCGATCTTGGATACATCCAGGATGTTGTTGATGAGTGCCAGCAAGGTCTGGCTGCTGGAGCGGGCAATTTCCGCATACTCGCGCTGATCCGGCGGCAGAGATCCATCGATCAACAATGAGGTCATGCCGATGACACCGTTCAGAGGAGTGCGAATTTCATGGCTCATGTTGGCGAGGAACTCGCTCTTGGCTCGATTGGCGGCTTCCGCCTTGACACTCAGCAACTCGAGCTTGCGCGCCCGATCCTCGATCTGCTCACGGGCATCCACCGCAGCCCAGTAGTCGTCATGCACCACTTCAGTCGCTTTGAATACATAAGCCAGCACCCCCGCACCCATGATCGCCAGCAGCAGACTCTCATTCGTCGCCGTGCAGCACAAAGTGACAATGCATGGCGCCAATGCCGCCGTAGGAAACGACAGTCGCACGCTTCGATTCAAGGCCAACACGGTGGTACCCGCCGTCGCGACCCCCACCGTGCACAACATGATCGGCAGGCGGGCCGCACTTAAGCTAAGCCAGCCGTAAGACAATGCCATGAGAACACCCCAGTGCGCACTCGGTCCGACGACGGCGAAAAACCCCGCCGCCTTCGCGTACGTCGGTCGCGTATCGAGCCACGTCTCGAATTTCGCGTGCATCACCAACCGCATTGCGGTGACGAAACCGAATACCGCCGTATTGATCCAGAAGAATTCCGGCACCGCGGCGTACAGGCGAGTCCATAAGGCCAGCAACAGCCACATGGGTAGGTGGACATAGGTGCCACGCTTCGCCCGATGTGCGAGGTCGATCAGCGCCTGGCGTTCTCGAGGTTGCATTTGTTGACCGCTCATTCGAATACATTCCCGCGACGCATGCGCCCTGCACTCCGACACTAGCGGCCTGGGCGCCTCCGACTGTAGAGGAAACTCTGCCCGCACTGCACCAAGCCGGCGGCGCCTCAGCCAGCAGCGGTGAATGGCGCCACCACCCGATTGCGGCCATCTCGCTTGGCGGCATAGAGGCTGGAGTCCGCCGCATCGATCAACATGATGGGCTCGCCTCCTGGGGCTGGAACGAGACTGGCGACGCCGAAACTCGCGGTAACCACGGAGTTTTCGCCGGGGCCCGCAGGTTGCAGACTCAAGCCGGCAATGGCGTGGCGCATGCGTTCAGCAATGATGAGGACCATATCGAGCTCGGCGAGGGGCAGGATGACGGCAAATTCCTCGCCGCCATAACGAGCAAACAGATCGCTCTTGCGGGCCTCAAGGCGGGCCGCGGCAACAACCTGCCGCAAGCAATCATCGCCGCCTTGATGCCCGAAGCGGTCATTGAACCGTTTGAAGTGGTCGATGTCGATCATGATGAGCCCGACGGGCTCGCGCCGCTCCCTGGCAACGCGCCACGTCTCGCCCAGAACTTCGTCGAAACAGCGTCGGTTGGCAGCGCCCGTCAGGCCATCGGTATTGGCGGCCAACTGCAGGTCATGGTTACGGGCAACCAACTCGGCGCGGTTGATACGGTCGCAGGCCTGCAGAAGAAAAACCCGACGATCGCGGGTTTCCAGCCGAAAATTCATGAAAACGACACCCGCACCGATGGCAACATCCATGAGGATCAGCGACACCGTTTCGGCGCGCGGTGAGCTTGGGGCAATGAGCAACGAGCCGATGAATAAACCGATGCAAAGCAGCGCATTGACACACGCCTCCCCGGGCGTCAGCCGGGCCACCAGGCCGGTTCCCATCAAGATAAGTGGAATCGAGCGAACGTCCGCCAGGTTGGTGGTGTTACCCGCCGGCTCCATGACAAACAGCACCGCGCTGACGAGAGTCGCCAGCACCGCGAGCGCAACCACCGCAGCACCATAGGCGCGGCCAAGCCGATCGCGCCAATCCAGCACGACGAAGGCGGCCACCAGACAGGTCAGGCCGGCACGAAAGACAAACGACGGCACCAACATGGTCGGCGCGGAATTGAAGTTCGCGAGCCAGTAGAGGTCGAAGATGATCGCGACGATGACGAGCACGATGCGGTTCGGAATGCGGCGCTCGGCAAGTTGTTCGGCGTCATAGCGAACACGCAGATCCGGTGGCAGCGCAATGAGCCAGGAGGCGCTGTCAAGTGCCCGCGCAATCTCCGCCAGGGAATCGGCGGCGCGCCTCGGGTCACCGGGCCTCTGCTTCAACATAGGAATGATCTCGCAGGACCGACGGGCGCATTAAAGTGTTGAACACTATGCCCAGCTCTCTTACCGTGCGTGTGACAGCGTCTCAATTGCCACTGCTGCATCGCATTCAACGCAGCGCTACAGTCCCTCGTTCGCCGGCCGTTAGCCTCCTCGTGCCGTCAACCAGCGCATGACAATCATCTCCCCTCTTTCGAGCAAGGAAGCCCGTAATGACCGTCGGAAAGAAAATCGCGCTGCTGCCCATCGGTGCGGTCATTGCCATCGCTCTTCTTTCCTTCGTGATGTTGCGCGACATCGGCAGCGTGTTCGACTCGGCGAGTTACGGCACGGCGAACACCGTACCAAGCCTCCTGATTTTGGACCGCTTGGAAACCAATCTCGCCACGGTTCGTGTCAATGCCTGGCAACAGCTCGCGGAGCATGAAGCGGCTGGCATGGCGGCTCACGAGCACAACATCGCCGAGGCGCGCCAAGCCATCGAGATCGCATTGAAGGATTATGAGCCGCTGCTCTCCGATAACAAGGACAAAGCGCTGTTACAGGCGGACCGGGATGCCCTGGCCGGCTACGCCGTGATGCTCGACCACGGCATGACGTTGTCACGCAACGGCAAGAAGGCCGACGCCTTTGAATTCATGGCGGGTCAACATCCGGTTGTGAAAAAGGCAACCGACTGTATCCAAGCTCACCGCGCGTACAACGACGTCCTCGGCAAGCAGGGGGCCGCGGAGGCGCTCCGTATCAGGGCGCGGGCGACGCTGATCGCCACGGCGTTGGCACTCTTCACGATCGCGCTCATGAGTGTGATCGGCTTCGTGATCGTGCGGCAGTTGACCCGCCAACTCGGCGGTGAACCCGCCTATGCCGCCGCCGTCATGCAGGGTATCGCCGCGGGCGCGCTCGACATGGACATCGCCGTCAAGCCCGACGACAGAACCAGCCTGCTGTGCGCCGTAAAGGCGATGGTCGACAAGCTCAAGCGCCTCATCGAGGGTCAGCGCTCGGTCATCGAGGCTGCGAACCATGGAAATTTTTCGCAACGCGTCGATCTGACGGATCTCGCGGGCTTTCAGAAGGACCTCGGCGCGGGATTGAATGTGCTGGTCACCACCACCGGCGCCGGCATCACGGACGTGATCTCGGTCATGCGTGCGCTGTCCGAAGGCAATTTGACCAAGACGGTGGATAAGGATTACGAGGGCAGTTTCGCCGAGATGAAGGAATATGCGAACAACACGGTCCTGAAACTCTCGTTGGTCATCGGCGAAGTGAATATCGCCGCTGAATCGCTAGTAATCGCCGCCAACGAGGTCAGCAGCACCGCGCACGCCCTGTCGCAGGCCGCAACCGAGCAGGCGCAGAGCGTCGAAGAAACCAGCGCGGCGCTCGAACAAATGACGGCGTCCATCGCCCATAACCGGGACAATGCCAAGATGACCAACGGCATGGCGGCCAAGTCATCCGATGAGGCGGTCGCCGGCGGCGAGGCGGTGAAGGACACGGTGATTGCAATGAAGTTGATCGCCAAGACCATCGGCATAATCGATGACATTGCCTACCAGACCAATCTGCTGGCTCTGAACGCCGCGATCGAGGCGGCCCGCGCCGGGCAACATGGCAAGGGATTCGCGGTCGTGGCGGCCGAAGTACGCAAGCTCGCGGAGCGCAGCCAGATCGCCGCGCTCGAAATCAGCGCGGTGGCCACCAACAGCGTGCAACTCGCCGAGAAGGCCGGCGCGCTCTTCGTCTCCCTGGTACCCAACATCAAGCAAACCTCCGCCCTGGTCGAAGAGATCGCCGCCGCATCCCACGAACAGTCGGCAGGGGTCAATCAGATCAACAAAGCGGTGACGCAGCTCAGTCAGACAACCCAGCAAAATGCTGCCGGATCGGTGCAACTGGCCGCTACTGCGGCGCAAATGAACGACTATTCCGCGCATTTGCAGGAGACCATGGCATTTTTCCGGGTGTCGAGCACCGCCACGGTCAACCACCAGGGGAATTACCCGACTGTCGGCTACCGCACCGCGCCCGTAGCGCGAAGAGCGTAGCTTGAGTGCGAGCGACGGAATCATCCATGTCAAACGAACGTGAAATCGAGGAACTGCTGCAATTCATCTACCTCATGCCGGTGGGCGTGATGCAGCTCGGCGATACCGGCGCAGTGGAACTGCTCAATCCAAAGGCGGCGCAATTACTGCAGGATCTCGGCATCGACGCCAGCAGCGATGGAGCCTCGATACTCGAGCAATTGCGTCCGGGATTGCGGCAACTGTGGCGCGACTCGACGGGACGGCTCGGTGACGTCACGCAGGCGCAGCGCATCAGTCCCGTGCGTCCCGGGCGCGTGGCCCTTCACCTGGTGCTCAAGCTGACGCGCCCGGATGCACGCTGCACGATGGTCGTCCTCGAGGACGTCACCCTGGTGGTCGAGCGGGAGCGGGATCTGTCTCGGGCGCGCCTGCGCATGAATTTGGTGCTCGAGAACATCCATGGCTATTGCGTTCTCATGCTCGATCCCCAGGGCATCGTGTTTGAGTGGAATCCCTCGATCGGGCGCATGTTCGGTGGTGCGGAGGCCGATGTAGTCGGTCAGTCGGTGCTGCGCGGAATTGCCGCCGACTTGCGGTCGAGCGAACCGCCGCTGGATTTCGCCGCCATTCGGCTCGCGGTCACCCGCCGGGGCTGGTGTCATCTCGAGTCGCCGTGTCGTCGCTTCGATGGCAGCCTGCTCTGGGGCGATTGCATGGTCACCGCGGTCGTCGATCCCGACGGCGAGACGAGCGGCTACGTGGCGGTGATTCGCGACATGACCGAAGAGCACGCTCGCTCGCAGAAACTCATCAACGCCGCATGGACCGATCCGTTGACCGGGCTGTACAACCGTCGCGGCTTTGAAGCACGCATTGAGTCTCTGCGTGGCCGCCAGGGGGGAGCGGCCGGGCTGCAGACCTGGATCATGATCGACATCGATCACTTCAAAATTGTCAACGACAGCTTCGGTCACGAGACCGGCGATGAGGTGCTCAAGGCCGTGGCACTCTCACTGCAGTCCACCCTGCGCGAGAAGGATTTCCTCGCACGCTTCGGCGGCGAGGAGTTTGTGCTGCTGTTACCGGGGGAAACCGAGGCGGTCGGAGTCGCGGTGGCGGAACGACTGCGCATGAAACTGCAGGCACTGGTCATCAAGGTCGGTGGTCGGTCGATAGGCGTGACCGCGTCTTTTGGCGTTGCGCAGCAGGCGCAAGGCGAAGCCCAGGCTGCGACGCTGGAACGGGCGGACACGGCGCTCTATCGCGCCAAGCATGCAGGACGCAATCGCGTCGACATCGCCCCGCTGTCTGCTACCGCGGCCTAGTCACCGGACAGGTGCCGGTGCAGGGCGTAGGCGCAACGGGTCCGGTATCAAAAGCCCGTGCCGTTTGCGAGAATGCTGCTGCCGGCAATCAGGAGATTTTACGTGCCGATCGAACAGCGTTCCATCAGCTTCATTCCGGAAGACGAGCGTCATGGGCGCGTCAGCGATCAGGGACCCTTCTGGTTCTTGAGCAATTTTCATTTCTTCGCCATCGCCATCGGCTTCGTCGGGCCGAGTCTCGGGCTGTCGCTGGGGTTTACCGTCCTCGCCGGGACGCTGGGTATCGTGATCGGCACGACTTTTCAGGCGTTCCATGCGTCCCAAGGAGCGGAGTTGGGGCTGCCGCAGATGATTCAATCGCGCGCGCAATTTGGTTATCGCGGCGTGGTCGTGCCGCTGCTGGCAACTTTCGTGAGTCTGGTGGGCTACAACGTGGTGGCGGTGGTCATTCTGTCCGAAGGCATGCAAAGCCTCTGGGCCGTGAATCGAGTCGCAACCGCCGTCGGGATTTCGCTCGTGGCCGCGGTGCTCGCCGTCTGGGGATATGACTGGCTGCACCGCGTATTTCGCTTCTTATTTTGGGTGAGCTTGCCGTTGTTCGCGCTGCTGACCATCGCGATCCTCGCCGGCAAGGCCGGCGGAAGTCCTGCGCCAGAAGCCGGCTTCAAGGCGGTGGCTTTCATCACGCAGCTCGCCTCGGCGGTGAGCTTCAACGTGACCGCGGCGCCCTATGTATCCGATTATTCCCGATACCTTCCCACCCGGACGCCGCGGGCTGCAATCATCCTCAACGTGTTTTTCGGCTCGGCGTTATCGGCGATCTGGCTGATTGCGCTCGGCGCCTGGCTCGCGACCCATATGGGAGTGACCGATGGATTGATGGCGCTGAAACAATCGGGCGATGCCGTCGTCTTCGGCCTGGGCGCGGTGCTCGCGATCACCTCGATCGTCGCCCTGGTGGCGACGATCGGCATGAACGCCTACAGCGCAATGCTCACGCTCATCACCACGGTCGATTCCATCCGCAAGTTGCAAACTTCACAAACTCTGCGCATCGCCTTCATCGCCGCGATCACCGTGCTTTGGACCGGGGTCGCTCTGTCGCTGGGCGGTGATGCCGTCACCTATGTCAATGCGATGCTGGTGATGATGCTGTATTTTCTGATGCCCTGGACGGCGGTCAACCTGATCGATTATTTCTGGCTGCGGCGGGGCCGCTATTCGATCGACGATCTGTTCACGCCGCACGGCCTGTATGGGGCGTGGGGAGCTCGCGGTTTGATCGCGTATGCCATAGGCTTCACGGCGAGCATTCCCTTCTTCGTCGTGCCGAATGTGTACACCGGTCCGCTCGCGGCTCGACTGGGGGGTGTGGATCTCGGATGGTTGATGAGCTTGGTGGCCTCGTCGCTCGCCTATCTGGCCGTGAGCGCCCGATTCGATCCGACCGCGGAGTACACGGCGGCGGTCGATGCGACTCAACGAGCGAATACGGCGCGGATGTCCGCTGAAAACTCCTGACGTTCGAACAGCACGAGGTCGCCTTCGATCTCATCGAGGTGCTGGCGCATGGCGTTCGCCAGACCTTCGGCATCGCGGCGTTCGATGAAACGGATGAGCTGGCCGTGCGCCTGATGGGAGCAGCTGCTGACATCCGGTCGCTCGTAGATGGCGGTGATGAGCAGCGATTGGGTCATCAACTCCCGTAGAAACTCCACCACCACACGATTGCCGGTGATCTCCGCCAGCAGCGTGTGGAAGTCATGCGAGGTCTTCAGCTCCAGGGCGCGGTTCGGCTTCGCCTCGCCCTGCTTTTCGCGCTTGACGTGCATTTTGAGCCGCTGTAACGCCTGCGGGGTCGCCTTGGTGACGATGTCGGGCGCGAGCGCCGCTTCGATGAGCCGCCGCGCCGCAAACACCTCCTTCGCCTCGCGAACGCTGGGGTACGCGACCACCGCGCCGCGATTGCGATGCAGGGTCACCACCTTGTCATGCGCCAGAGCTTGCAACACCGAACGGATCCGCATGCGGCTCACCGCGAATACTTCGGCCAGTTGGTCCTCGACCAGTCGCACACCGGGAAGAATCCGCCGTTCGACGATCGCCGCGTGGATCTTGGCATGAATGGTCGCTTCTTCAGACTCTCTGACGGCGTCCGGAGCCCTCACCTTCGCTTTCACCGCTCGAATGTTCATCCGCTCAATACACTCCGATGAAGGGTTTGCGCACCAGCGCGGCATGAAAATGGCCGATGAGCGTGGTGATATCGTACACCGGCAAGCCCACCGCCTCTTGCACCGCATGAGCATACGGCGGCAGGTCGACGCATTCGAACAGCAGCGCCTTGACCTCCGGATGCTCGAGAACGAGCTTGCGCGCCACGTCGACCACTTCGGCGGTGACGGCCTGGAAGTCGAGTTCTCCCCGCTCCTCGCACACCGCCGCGGTGAAATGCGGCCGGTCCTGCATGGACGCGAGGACGATCCGGGCTTCGGTGCCGGCGCGGGCCAGGTGCAGATGCTCATGCGCGAGGCTGTTCGCCGCCGACGCCACGATACCGATCGCCGAGTCGGGTCCGAGCATGCGGGCGATCAATGGCACCTGGAGCAGACTCGACAACAGCACGGGGACGGGCAGCGCGCGTGCCATCGCCTCTTGGTGCACGATCATGAGCCCACAATTGCCGGCGACGGCCCAGGCGCCGCGCTCAACCAACCGGTGGCCCGCCGCGATGAAGCTCTCGAGGCCATGCGGCGGCGTGGCGCGAAGCGCCGTGGCGCTGACGCCGCGCACCACCTCGTAACACACAGGAAAGGCAAACGTGGTCGGATTACCCGGCGTCCCCGGCGGGCACGGGATGCGTTCTTCCAGTACGATGATGCCGATGGGTCGGCCGTAGCGACTCTGCGGATCGCGTGCTCGATAGATCATCACGTCATCCTGGTGTGGTTCTGGGCGTCGCGCACAACCTTAAATCTAGCAGAGCGCAGCCGTCACCGCGATTGTCCACAATCGCATCCCACATTGTACATTATTCGTGCACGCCACGGCGAAGCGTGCACCAGCGAATTGCGCGCCGGCGCCGCGGCTCACCCACAAGCCCTCAGACGGGCGCCCACAAGGCCGTTACGGTCGCGGCATGAGGCGTGGCACATTAATTGCTGCAGCCGTTGGGAAGACGGCTCACGCCTCGAGTCGCGCGGGGATACTAAAGACAATGCGGTCGCGGCCCTGGGCCAAGCTTCTCTGCGTCGCACTCGGCGCAACACTCGGCGCCGCGCTCCGCGCCGCCGCTGCCCCCGCCGCGGAGGAGGTGATCCTGATCTCGCCGCTACCCTTCGGCGTCGACGTCTATCTCAACATGACGCGGCAGGGGGCGCGCAACGGCGGGCACGCCATTGGCGCCGCCGTGCGCATATTCGAAAGCAGCGACCCGGAAACGCGCAGCGAGAACATCCGTGCCGCCATCAACTACGGCGCGACCATCATCGTCGCGCCGGGACCCGAGTTTCTCGACATGGTGCCCGACTTCGCCGAAGACTATCCGCGGGTGAGTTTCTTGATGGTGGAGGATTGTCCCGCCAAGCTGCGCGCGAACGTGTATTGCGTGCAACTGCGCACGTATGAGGCCGGGTTCTTGGCGGGCGTGGAGGCGGGTCTGACCACGCACACCGGCAAGGTCGGCACGATTGCGCCCGTCGACTATCCCGAGGCGCACCGTTTCACGGATCCCTTTGCCGCGGGCGCACGCTATGCCCGCCCTAGCGTCGAGGTCCACCCCACCCTGTGGATCGGCGGCGACAATCCCTGGTCGGACCCGCTGCGGGCGCAGAGCCAGACGGCCGTGATGTTGAGCGACGGCGTCGACCGCGTGCTCGCGACCGTAGCTGCCGGCAACGGCGGCGTATACAAGGTGGTGGCCAACACCGCCGGAGCGCTGGCCACCGGCCTCGACGTCAACGAGTGCCCGGATGCGCCCGGGCATATTCTCGACAGCGCCGTGCGGCACGTCGATGTCGTCATCGCGCGCGCCATCGTCGGCATCGCCGCGCACACCCAACCGGCCACGGTATCCTATGGCTTGAAGGACGGCGCGGTAAACCTGACCGCCCTCGAGGCCGAGGCGAGCGCCAGCCAATGCGTCGCCGCCGCGGAACCTGCCGTCATGGCCGCCGTGGCGGCGGTCCGCGACAAGATCATCGCGGGTCAACTCGTGATCGCCGATCCGGCCGGCATCATTCATTGAGCCATTGAGTTCCATCAATGGCTTATCTTGAAATGATCGACATCGTCAAACGCTATCCCGGCGTGCTCGCCAACGACCACGTCGATCTCGCGGTGGAACGGGGTGAGATCCACGCCGTCATGGGCGAGAATGGTGCCGGAAAATCGACGCTGATGTCCATCTTGTACGGTCTGCAGTCCCCCGACGAGGGCTATATCCGCTTCAAGGGGACGACCCTGCTGCTGCAGTCGCCGCTCGATGCCATTGCCCAGGGCATCGGCATGGTTCATCAAGCCTTCAACCTGTTCGAATCGCTGAGCGTGTGGGAAAACATCGTCTACCGGCGCGAACCGCGGCGCGGCATCTTCGTCGATGGCGCGCGGGCCCGGCGGGAGGTCGAGGAACTCGCGCGCCGCCATGGTCTGCCGATCGATCCGCAGGCGCGCGTCGCGAGTCTGCCGGTGGGCGTGCGCCAGCGGTTGGAGATCCTGAAGGCACTGTACCGCGACGCCCAGGTCCTGATCCTGGATGAACCCACCGCCGTGCTGACTCCGGCGGAGGTGACGACGCTGTTCACGGTGATGAAGAGTCTGGCGGCGGCGGGATGCACGATTCTGCTCGTGACCCACAAGTTGAATGAAGTCATGGCGGTGAGCGATCGCATCACGGTCTTGCGCAACGGCCGGGTCGCCGAGCGACTGGTCACCGCCGCGACCAATCCGGCGCAAATCGTGCGGGCGATGACCGGTCAGCAGATCACGCTGCCGAGCGCAAAACGGCCGCGTGAGCCGGGCGCCGTGCTGCTCGAAGCGCACGCTCTCGTGGTGGAACAGCAGGGGCGACGCGTCGTCGACGGCGTGTCGCTGCAAATCCGCGGCGGCGAAATCGTCGGCATCGCCGGAGTCGCCGGCAACGGCCAATCAGAGCTCATCGAGGCACTCATGGGGCTCACGGCAGTCGCCCAGGGGTTCGTGCGCGTCGCGGGTCGGGACCTCACCCGCGGCTCGGTGACCGAGCGCCGCGCCGGCGGCTTGAGCTACATCGCTGAAGACCGCGCGCGCACCGCGAGCGCCGCCACCGCGAGCGCCATCGACAACCTCGCCATGGGCTTTCACCGCGCGCCTCCGCTGGCGCGCCGAGGCTTGCTGCGGCCCGCGGCCATGCGCGACTGGGCGCGCGGCCTGATCGACCGTTTCGACATCAAGATTGCCTCCCCGGAGACAGCCGTCAGCACCTTGTCGGGCGGCAACCTGCAAAAAATCGTCACCGCCCGCGAACTCGCGCACAACTCGCCCGTCCTGATTGCCGAACAGCCGACCCGCGGTGTAGATGTCGGCGCGATCGCTTTCATCCACGGGGAGCTCTTGAAGGAACGGGAACGCGGCCACGGTATCCTGCTCGTGTCGGCGGAATTGTCCGAGATCCTGGAGCTGGCCGATCGCATCCTCGTCATGTACGAGGGTCGCATCGTGGCGGAGTTTGCGCGTGCCGCGGCGGATGAGCGCACCCTGGGCCTGTACATGGCCGGTGGCAGCCGGGCATGACCGTCACCGCCATACGCACGCACCTCACCCGCCGCTTGGGGCCGCTGCTGCCCATCCTGGGCGCGGTGGCGGTCGGCTTCGGCGTTTGCGGTCTGATTGCCTTGTGGGTCGGCCTCCGCCCGAGTTTGATGTTCACTGAGCTCATCAAGGGCGCGGTCGAGGGCCCGCAATTTTTCGAGACTGTGGCGCGCGCCGTGCCATTGGCGGGCATGACGTTGGCGGCGGCGATACCGCTGCGCGCCGGCATCGTCAATCTCGGGGCGGACGGCCAGTTGGCGTTGGGTGGCTGCGCGGCGGCCGTTGTCGCCTTGTACCTTCCCGCACCGGACCTCGTTCGCTTGGGCGCGGCGCTGGTCGCCGGCATGACGATTGGCGCGCTGTACGCGGCGGTCGCCGCTGCCGGCGAAATCTTCGCCGGTGTACCGCTGCTGCTCTCGACCTGGCTGCTGACCTATCCCGCCAAGGGACTGTGCGGCTACCTCGTGCGTACGCCACTGCGCGATCCGACGACGGCGTGGCCCTCGACTGCGCGCATCGCGGTGGGTGCCCGCCTCGGGGCTTTGATCCCGGGCACACCGATCAACCAAGGCTTCTTGATCGTGGTGCTGGTCGCCGTCGCCGTCATCTTCATCGATCGCCGCTCGTCGATCGGGTTTGAACTGCGGCTGCGCGGTCTGAATGAACGCTTCGCACGCTACGGTGGCGTCGCCCTCGATCGGCAGACGCTCGGGGTGATGCTCGCAAGCGGCGCCATCGCCGGCTTGATCGGCGCCATCATGGTATTGGGATCGCAATTCCGCTACACCGATGGCGCGCTGACCGCGCCGCAGTACTCCTGGTCGGGGACGCTGGCCGCGCTGCTCGCGGGTGGCGAACCTTTGGGCTCGGTCATCGCCGCCCTGCTGTTCGCCGCCTTGCAGACCGGTGGTTTCGCCATGGAGCGCTCCGTGGAAATCCCGCGGGTACTCACCATGGTGCTGCAATCGGTCATCATCCTGTTCCTGGCGATGCGCGGCGCTATTTGGCGGCGCTCATGACTTTCGCTTTTTTCAATGCGACCTTCTTCGACCAGGCCGTGCTCGGCATCACCCCGATTCTGCTCGCGGCCATGGCGGGGACCTTGTCAGAGCGGGTCGGTCTGTTCAACATCGCACTCGAGGGGGAGATGCTGGTCGGTGCATTCGCGGCCATCGCCGGCAGCCACTTCGGCGGCACACTGCAGACGGGCATCCTCGCCGCCATCGCCGCCGGCGCGCTGTTCTCCGGTCTCCTCGCGGTGGGCAGCGCGTTACTGCGCGGCAACGACATCGTCATCGGCATCAGTTTGAATTTGCTGGCCGCCGGCTTGACCTCGTTCCTGCTGCGCGCGTTGTTCGGCGTCAGCGGCACGTTCAGCGATTCGGCAATGCAAGGCCTGCCGCGTCTGACCCTCCCCGGTATCGCCTCGCTGCCGCTGCTCGGACCTGCGCTCGGTCATCAAAATGCCCTGGTCTACCTGTCCTGGATGCTGGTGGTCGTGATTGCCGTGTTCCTGAACCGCACGCCCTGGGGTCTGCGCCTGCGCGGCATTGGCGAACAGCCCGGCGCCGCCGTCGCCCTGGGCGCCGACGCCACCCGCTATCGATTCATCGTGACGCTCATCGGCGGCGCGCTGTGCGGCCTCGCCGGACTGCAATTATCCCTCGGCAGTCTCACGCTGTTCAGCGAGAACATGACCGCGGGTCGCGGCTGGATCGCGGTGGCAGCCGTCATGTTGGGCCGGGCACGACCGCTGTATGTGACGGGGGCCTGCGTCCTGTTCGGCCTGTCCGACGCTCTCGGGCTGCGCCTGCAGGGCGAGGGGCTGCCGAATCAAATCACCGACTCGGCACCGTATGTGGTCACGCTCGCCGCGCTGGTGATCGTCGGGCTGCGCCGACGCCGGCTCAACGCCGCGACGGCGTAAAACTCTCGTTGCTATTGTTTACAATCTATATAAGTATTGTTCACAATTTTTCGATGCAGGTCGATGCGAAAAAGGGACCGAAGATGCACCCGAATGAACCACTCACAGGCGGCGTGGCATCGCCGATCGACACCGTCGATGCGGCGAGACGCGATTTCGATGCGGTGCCGATGATCGACTTCTCAGCCATGCTGAACGGCACAGCGGAGGCGAAGGCGCGCGTGGCGGCGGAGCTGCGCGACGCCTGCATCAACGTGGGTTTCTTCTATATCCGCAATCACGGCGTCCCTCAGGATCTGATCGACGCGATGTTCGACCTGCAACCACGCCTCTTCGGCCTTCCCTTGGGCGAGAAGATGCGCTGGCACGCCAAGGGCTCGTCGCATCTGCTCGGCTACATCGGCATGCAGGAGGAAAACGCCGATCCCGCGGCCGGCAAGGGCGACATGCACGAGGCCTACGATTTCGTGCCGGAAGACGTCGCCCTCGAGGATGATTTCCTCGCCGGCGATTTTCGCCGGGCGGGCAACCTCTGGCCCGATCTGCCCGGCTTTCATGAACTCGCAACCCGCTATGGCGTCGCGATGCGGCTGCTGGCGCGGCGACTGTTCGGCGCGTTCGCGCTCGCGTTGAGTCTGCCCGAGGACTATTTCTCCGGCCTTGCGAATGCGCCCATGGCGTTGATCCGACTGTTGCATTACCCGACCCAACCCGGTCCCTTCAGCGAAGCGACCATCGGCACCGGTGCGCACACCGATCATGAGTGTTTCACCATCCTGTGCCAGGACCAGATTCAGGCCTTGCAGGTGCGTAACCGCCGCGGCGAGTGGATCGACGCGCCGCCGATCCGGGGCACATTCGTCATTAACGTGGGCGATCTCATGGCGCGCTGGACCAACGGTATTTTCGCCTCGACCTTGCACCGCGTCGCCAATCTGTCGGGACGCGCGCGCTACTCCCTGCCCTGCTTCATCGGCGCGAATGCCGACGCGATCATCGAGGCGCTGCCGAGTTGCGTGAGCGCGCTGCGGCCCGCAAGGTACCCGCCGGTCCGCGCCGGCGACTACGTCTCTAGCGCCATTTATCATTCACTCAACGACAAGACCGCCATCAATCCCGTCAAGGAACAGATGCGGGAGCCGCCGGTCACGCCATGAACGACGTCCCGGTCGCCCCCCTGTCCCGTCCCCTGCCGCTGGCGTCGATCGTCGAGCAGGGGCTGTGCATGGGCTGTGGGCTGTGCCAGAGCATGGCCGGGGCCGACCGCGTGCGGCTCACTATGCGGGGCGAAGGCGGTGAAAGACCGGTGGTTCTGGCGCCCCTGGATGACGCGACCCTGGCGGCGATCAACGTCGCCTGCCCCGGCATCCACTGCCAGGGGATCCCCACCGGTTCCCTCGACCCTGCAGTCATCATCGATCCACTGTGGGGTCCGACCGTATCGATGGCCACCGGCCACGCCGCCGACCCGGACGTTCGCTTTCACGCCTCCTCCGGCGGGGCCTTGAGCGCGCTCGGCAGGTTCCTGCTCGACAGCGGTGAAGTGGCGTTCATCCTGCATGTGGCGGCGTCACCCGACGCGCCGCTGCGCAGCGGCGCCACGTTGAGCTTTACCACGACCGAGGTCATGCAGGCCTCCGGTTCCCGCTACGGACCGGCGGCACCCTTGACCGATTTCAAGGCGGTGCTGGATCGCGGCCAACCCTTTGCCTTCATTGGCAAGCCCTGCGACATCTCGGCAATCCGTAACTACGCGACACTCGACCCCCGGGTCGACAAACTCCTGCGCTACACGCTCAACTTCTTCTGCGGCGGGGTCTCGGAATTCGCCAAGACCATGGACTACGTGCGCAAAGTGGGTTTGACCGAAGCCGAGGTGGTCCACCTCCGTTACCGCGGCGACGGTTGCCCCGGACCGATGGTCATGAAGGCGCGCGACGGCCGCGAATTCAAATTCGACTACAACGAGATGTGGGAGGATGAGAACCGCTGGCAGCTGCAGTTTCGCTGCAAGATCTGTCCGGACTCGGTAGGCGAGTGTGCCGACCTCACGGTCGCGGACGTGTGGCCCGGCGGCAGACCCGACACCGAAGGCTTGGGGTTCAACGGCTTCATCGCGCGTACACCGCGGGGCGCGCGACTCCTCGAAGCGGCGGTGCGGGCGAGCGCCATCACCCTGACCGAGGCTCTCGATTTTGACGGCTTGGAACTCGCGCAGGGCTCGCATTCGCGCCGCAAACGCGGGATCAAGTCGCGGCTTCGCGCGCTGCACGACGCTGGCATGATCGTGCCGGTGTTCGATGGTCTACGCGTCGATGAGGCCGACGCGCTGCTCGACGAGCCGCAGCGACATCAGGACTACACCGGTATGCGCGCCCGCCTCGCGCGTGGCGACCATCGCGACACCCAGCATTCGGACGAATCGACCTGACAACAGCCAAGGATATCCAGCATGCCACGTAATCGCTTGAAGCCACTCGCCGCGGCCACCGTTCTTTTCGTTGTTTCCAGTCTGCCCGCAGGCCGTCACGGCGCCGCCCGGGCGGCCGAATCCGACGATGCGCAGCTCGATGAAGTCGTCGTCACCGCGCGCAAGCGTGAGGAAAATCTGCGCGATGTTCCCGTGAGTATCGGCGTCCTCGACGGCGCGGCGATCGATACACTGCGCGTGCAAGACATGGAAGACATCACGCGCATACTGCCGGGTATCTCCTTCACGTCCCACCAGAACGGCCCCGCCGGTCAGGGCCAGGACAACATCACCATCCGTGGCATCAGCTCCACCGTCGGCAATCCAACCGTCGGCATCTACATCGACGAAGTGCCGCTCGTGGCGTTGACCGGCTATGAGGGTCAGGCCGAGCCGCGGCTCGTCGACATCGAGCGGGTCGAGGTGCTGCGCGGTCCGCAGGGCACGTTGTACGGCGCGAGTTCCGAGGGTGGTACGGTCCGTTTCGTTACCCCCGATCCCGACACTCAGGATTTCAGCGCCCGCTACAAACAGGATGTGTCCCATACCAAGCACGGCAGCGTCAACTATGACAGCCAGGGCGTCGTCAACCTGCCGGTGATCGATGGGGTCTTCGGCCTGCGAATCTCCGCGGAGTACGGCCGCGACAGCGGCTACATCGATAATTACGCGCTCGACGGATCGCTGTCGCTCGGCAACGATTCCGCCGGCGCGCTGGTGCGCAAGGGGACCAATTCGGACACCAACACCGCGGTTCGCATCAAGGGCTTGTGGAACGTCGCCGATAACGTGACGATCATTCCCGCCATGCTCTATCAACGCTATGCGGCGGGCGATAACGGCACGTTCATTCCGGCGCTGGGCATGTACCAGCAATTCAATCAGGTGACCGACAGCGATCGCGATACGTTGATCGAGCCCAGCCTCACGGTCAAGGCCGGATTAGGATTCGCCGACCTCACCAGCGTCACGAGCTACGTCGGGCGCAACGTGAACCGGTTTACCGACGGCACCTATTTCAACAGTTCGGCCATCGCCGAGTTCTACCTTGATACGCAAGGCGTGCCGCCGTACAGCACGCACGAATTCGGCAACGACTACGTCCTCGGCAACCTACCTTCGCCGGTAGATTTCACGGATCACTTCAATACCTGGACCCAGGAACTGCGCCTGTCCTCGCCCGCCGATCAAACCATGATCCACTGGGTCGGCGGGGTGTTCTTGTCCGACCAGGAAGTCCGCCATCTCGACTCCGAGCCGATCAACGGCGTCAGCTCCGCGTTCCAGAGCATCTACGGCTATCCGATCAACAGCGACCCGGTGCTGAATCCCTCGCTGCTGACTGCGACACCCAATCCTAATTTCTGGAGCAATGACGTGGTGTGGCAGGTGCGGGATCACAACGATACGCAGCAAACCGCCATCTTCGGCCAGGTCGACATCGACATCCTGCCCACCCTGCACCTCGGTGTGGGCGACCGCTACGTCAGGGCCACGGATACCTTCGCCGAGACCGGCTTCGGCTTCTTCGAGTTCGGTAATGCCGGCACCAACGGCTCGATCTATGCACAGAAAGCAAGCTTCTCCACCCAGACTCCGAAATTTACGCTGACCTACGATGTTGCCTCGCAGTCCACGGTGTACTTGTCGGCGGGCAAGGGCTTCCGCCTGGGGGGCGCCACGACGCCGAACGACAACGCCCCATGCCTCCTCGGGTTCGCGCAATTGGGCGACAAGAGCGCGCCGGAGACGTACGGTCCGGATCATCTCTGGGCCTATGAATTCGGCACGAAGTCGCTGCTGTTTCAGAAAACTCTGTCGGTGAATGCGGATATCTACTACATCAACTGGAACGCCATTCAGCAAAGCGTGGTCATTCCGATCTGCGGCGGCCAGTTCAACACCAACGTCGGCGATGCCAAGGCCATTGGCGCGGAACTCGAGGTCCGCTACAAGCCGCCGGTGATTCAAGGCTTGACCGTCAGCGCCAACCTGGGCGGCGAACACGCTTACATCACCAGCACGCTCAATGCGGCGACCGCCGCGGTGGGCGATGACGTGCTGTACACACCGAAGTTCACGGCCGCCGTGTTGGCGGACTATGCCTGGGTGATCACCTCGCAGGTGAACGGCTTCGTCCGCGGGGACTATGAATATACCGGCAAGTCCTTCGGTTCCTTCCAATCGAATTCGTCCCAGTTCCTCGATCCTGCCTATGACGTCGTCAACCTCAATGCCGGCGTGGCGTTCGGCAAGTACGAGATCTCGGCATACGCGAAAAATCTTTTCGACGATCGAACGGTGCTGCAATCACCGCAGATCAACTCGGTCATTCAGGGCTACGCCCTGCGACCGCAGACCATCGGTCTTTCGTTCCAGGCGAAGTTTTGAGGACGATCATCCGCAATGCCCGGGTTCTGACCATGGATGCGGTCGGAACCGAATTGCCAATGGCCACCGTGACGATCGAGGACGATGTCATCGTCGCGGTCGAAGCGGTCGACACGCCGGGAGGGGTCACGGCGCGCGGCGGAGCGAGCCCACCCGACCGCGACGCGACATTGGACGGCCGCGACGCGACCCGGCCCGAGCTTGGCGCGACCGTGCGCGAGATCGACGCGACTGGACATCTGCTGATGCCCGGGCTCGTCAACGGCCATTTCCATTCCTCCGCGAATCACCTCAAAGGCTCGCTCGACAGCCTGCCGCTCGAGATCTTCATGTTGTTCGAGACGCCCGCGGACGGCGTGCGTGATGATCCGCGGGCGGCCTATGTGTCGACCCTGTTGGGCGCCGTCGAGATGCTGAAATCCGGCGTGACGAGCGTGCTTGACGACGCATTCTTCGTGCCGGCGCCGACACCGTCTGCCATCGACGCCATCATGCAGGCTTATGCCGACAGCGGCATGCGCGCGACTGTCGCGCTCGATCAGCCTAACGTGCCGGAAATCGCCAAGCTGCCGTTCCTCGAGCAGTCCTTGCCGCCCGACCTGCTCGAGCGGGCCCGTGCACCGGCGGCGATGGATGCTGCGGGATTGCTCGAGTGCTACCGTCACCTCATCGAGCGCTGGCATGGCGCCGCCGACGGTCGGTTGCGGGCCGCAGTCTCCTGTTCCGCACCGCAACGCGTCACCGTGGATTATTTCCACGCGCTCGACGCGCTCAGCCGGAGCGACAACCTACCGTTCTTCGTGCACATCCTGGAAACCAAACTGCAGCGGGTGCTCGGCGAGGAGAAATTCGCCGGCTCGCTGGTGCGTTACGTCGACGGTCTCGGACTCTTGAGCGAGCGCATGAATGTGATTCACGCGGTCTGGGTGGATGAACACGACATGGATCTGCTCGCCGCCTCGGGTGCCGTGGTTGCCCACAACCCGATCAGCAACCTGCGCCTCGGCAGCGGCGTCATGCCGTTCCGCGCGCTCAAAGACCGCGGTATCCCGATCTGTCTCGGATCGGATGAGGCGATCACCGACGACTCGATCAACATGTGGAATGTCGCCAAGCTCGCGGGCCTGGTGCACAACCTCAACGGCGGCGATTACGCGCGCTGGCCGAAGGCCGCCGAGATCCTGCAGTGCCTGATCGAGGGCGGCGCGCGCGCCTTGCGGTTGCCCAAACCCATCGGCCAGGTGGCGGTGGGCCATCAGGCCGATCTCATCTTGCTCGATCTTGATACGCTGCCCTTCACGCCGCTCAACGACCTCAAGCGTCAACTGGTGTATTGCGAGCAAGGCGGGTCGGTGCGCATGACCTTCGTCGCGGGCCGCGTCGTCTATGAAAACGGCACTGTGATCGGAGTTGATGAAAAGGCTTTGCGGGCCGAGGCTCGAGAGGTTGCCGCCCGGCGCGCCGCGGCCGACGCATCTGAAGCGAATGGCGCGGCACGCTGGCTGCCATACTACCGGGACATGTACATGCAGGCCGCGAACCGGCAGTTCGGCATGCAACGATGGCTGGGAAACTCCTGATGAAAAAGCCGCTGGCGACCCACGGACGCTATGCCCACTCCGCCATCACCGGCCGACCGGGTTATCAATGGCCGAACCAGTCCCGACTCGCCGTGTATTTTGCGTTGGGCGTGGAACATTACGCCTTCGGCGAGGGCATGACCGAGAACCTGGTGTCCGCCATGCCGCACCCGGACGTACTCAACGCCTCGTGGCGCGAGTACGGCAACCGGGTTGGTGCGTGGCGCATCCTCCAATACTTCGGCGAGATCGGCATCCCCGTGAGCATTCTCCTCAACAGCGCCGTGTGTGAGCAAGCTCCGGATCTCGTCAACGCCGCGCGCTCCGCCGGCTGCGAGTTCATTGCGCACGGCTATTCCAATTCGGATACGCTCGCCGGGATGTCCGAGCGGGATGAGGCCGCCTATGTGGCCGCCGTCGCCGCGCAAATTACCGCCTCGATCGGCACCCGCCCGCTCGGCTGGGCGAGCCCTTGGATCGCGGAGACGTTGTCGACACCGGATGTCCTGAGCGAACAGGGGTATGAATATGTGCTCGACTGGTGCATGGACGACCAGCCGGTATGGTTGACCACGCGCGCCAAGCCGCTGCTGTCGGTGCCGTATTCGCAGGAGATCAATGACAGCTCGACCATCATCGGCCGTCAAGCAAGCGCCACGGATTTCGCCCAAATGATCATCGATCAGTTCGATGAGATGCGCGCCACGCCCGGGGACGAGCCGCTGGTCATGAGCGTGATCCTGCACGCCTTCATTTCGGGGCAACCGTTTCGCCTTCGAGCACTCCGTCGGGCGGTGGAACATATCGCCCGGCATGCGGCCAGTCTCTGGATCACCCAGCCGGGGGCTATTGCGCGGCATCACGCCGAGCTCCTCAAGCCTGGGTGACGGCGATCGATGCACTCGTGTGATGTCGTCTCGCCCTGTTTCGTCCGGAGCGATTTACGCCTTCATCGTGAGTCATTCTCTGTGCCAATGGCGCGTCTACGGATACGCCATGATGAAGAAAACGACTCCGCAACCCGCCGCCAGAACCGGTTTCCGAACACCCTGGCACGCCGTGGGCGTGATTTCATGCCCCGGGGCTTGCCCGACGGTTCGCGCGCTCGGCAATAAGCGCTGGCTGTCATCGGAAGCACCGCGATTCCCTCTGCCAGGGTGTGAAAACCGGCATTGTGATTGTCGCTATCGCCATTACGAGGACCGTCGCGCGGACGGACGGCGTGCGATGGATCGTGGCGACTTTCCCCGCCCCTATGCGGGGCCGCAGCGTCGGGAGCTACGAGGGCGGCGGGAAACGGACTGACGAGGCAGCGCGGCCATTCGTCCCAAATCGGCTCAGCGCTGTTCTTCCGTGAGCGCGCTGCTCGCGGTGAGCGCTGTGTCCCGGCGCAACCGCAAGGTTATAGCGAGCATCGTCAGCATGACGATGGCGACGACGACGTACGCCGTGCTGAAACCGCCGCCACCGCCGCCGCTGAAATCGGCGATGGCGCTGATCGCTGCCGCAGAACTGAGCGTACCGACCGAATTGAAGATATTGATGAGCCCCTGAGCCGTGGCGCGCAATGGCCCCGGGGCCTCGTCGATGGCGATGGAGCGCAGCGCGCCGCCCACAACGACGCCCAAGCCGAGTCCGACGGGCACCGAGGCGGCGAGAAAGAATGGCAGCCCGTAGGCAGTGACCCCGGATGCGCCGTAGCCCAGCCCAAGCAGGGCGAAGCCCGCCAGCAAGAGACCGCGCGCGCCGACGCGGTTCAACAATCGCCCGGAACCCGCCGAACCCAGCATGGACGCGATGACCAGCGGGAGCAGCACGAAGCCGGCATGTTGCGCCTTCACGCCGAAGGCAGCCGTCGCGATCGACGTCAGGAAGATGATGCTGCCCATGCCAAAGCCTCCGCCCACCGACAGGACATAGGCGGTGGCGAGCCGCTGATTTGCGAATAGCGACAGCGGGATCATCGGTTGGGCAGCACGCCTCTCGACGGCGATCAGCACGGCAAGCAAGATCATGGTCGCCGCAAGCAGGCCGGGCCAGAGCTCGAACCCCAATAGTACGTCGGCAATACGCGTGATTCCGAGTACGAAGCAGATAAGCAGCAGGAAAGTGACGACGATGCCGCCAAGATCGAACGCGGGCGGCGCAGCATTCGGCCGGAGGGTCGGCAGCAGGCGGTGGCCGAGGATCAGCACGACCGCCGCGATCGGCAGATTCACCAGAAAGATCCAACGCCAGCCCAGAGCGACCATCAGCAGACCTGCGAGCGGCGGCCCCAAAACGAAGGCCATGCCGTAGGTAGCGCCGATCAGTCCCAGCGCCCTCCCCCTTTCGGCCGGCGGGAACGTGTCACCCACGACCGCGCTTGCGGTGGGCGTGATGCCGCCGGCACCCAATCCTTGGATCGCCCGGCTCACGACGATCA
>Ga0116226_10000571_pt1 | contig 31418 bp, 25 predicted proteins | sample S1TSphfallax_FD_89692 | JGI IMG/M metagenome (GOLD analysis project Ga0116226, IMG submission 89692) | Host-associated microbial communities from peat moss isolated from Minnesota, USA - S1T2_Fa - Sphagnum fallax MG | ecosystem: Host-associated > Plants > Peat moss > Unclassified | place: USA...
CCAGAAGATAAAGCATATAGCGGTGAAGCAAGCTGCTTGACTAGACGCTTCTCATCACAAGGTTTATCAAGCCTAGATAAAATATCCATATTTACTGATAAATCACGTAATGCTTCAAGACATCGCAATAATTTAAAGGATATGTCGTTAGATCCGTGCCAAACAGTGCTGTCTTGTTCAATAGCAGGATCATTAATAGCTGGTTCTTTGCAATCTCTGTATACCGGGATACCTTTGCTTTGTTGTTCTGTACTTTCTTCTGACATAATTTTTTTAGAAATTGATTTTGCGTGGTTCTCTTGAACAACAGTTACATTACGAGGACAAAGCAAAAACTAGGTTACTATCACGAAGTTTTCGCCACTTAAAAATCCACTCTTTGGAAACCTTGATAGAAAGGGGTTGCAAAAGGGGAGTTGTAAAATGGCGAAAACTTCAGAACACTAACCACTAGTTGAGAGTTTATTTACCAACCGAAAGCTTTCTTAAGACCATATGTTGCTAGTCCTACTACAGCACCTGCTGCCACGACAGGCGCAGCTGTAATGGCAACAGCTGTTCCACCTACTGCTAAACCCATTCCACCTACTGTGGCTGCAATACCAGCACCTGCTGCGGCACCTGCTGCCGTAAATCCTACTGCTTCTACCGTATTTTGATCCATATGTTTCTCCAAGCAATAACATAAAAGCTAAATCTAGTTTAGCTTTTATTGGTATCGATATAGAATAGTAATAACTCTAAACTGTAATAGTGGTAGCCCTAAGTAATTTCCCTTACTACAATTTCTAGAGTGGAAGAAACCAGAGTGTAATCGTCCAGAATAAATTCCACTTCTATCATTCCTGGAGTAGATTTGTAGAAAAGAACAAGGGAGTAATACCGAAGACGGGCAAAGCGATCGCACCACCTGAATTTTCCCAGCATCAGCCAGAAGTAATTCGCCAGGTAGTTGTTAGTCCTAAAGTCGAAGAAGCGATCGCCCAGTCTGATTTCTCCCAGTAGGAGCCAGAGGTAATTTCCCAAGTTGTTAGTAGCGATCACTAGCAGTAGCTCTCAATCTTAGATGGTTAGTTGTGGTAAGGTGGTTAATCTGGGGACAGAATAACAGAGAGCGATCGCATCCAATGATTTTCTGCAAGGAGAAGCGATCGCCACTAACAGTGTTCCCAAGAATTAAATCGCTAACTGACTTCTTGCACCAAGAAAACTTGATTTTTTTTTTAATACTAAATATGAAAGCCAAAACCCCTGAATTAGCGATAGAAGTCCAGGAAATTAATGTGACTTTATCTAGGCTAATCCACTTAAAACCAGGATTGTACGGAGAGGTGCAAGATGTCAGTTAGCTTGTGGTTTATGCAAATGGAGCTTACCTAAGACTAAAAAGCCTACTAAGAAAATTTCAAGCTATTGCTTTATACTCTTTTACAAATCAACTCTTATACATTCAAATAATAGAGTTTTGTGGTTATGTTATATTATTAATAATTTATTTATAGGGTTATTCACAGTATGGCTTTATCTAGAATTGATTCATTAGAAAATTTACTTGCTAGTTTAACTATATCACAGCCTCAGAATCCCTTCGAGTATAAGTTTATTATAGCGGTTCAAAAAACTCTTGGCAAAGTTAATACAAATCATGCTACTATATATTATCCAGAATATAGAATATGGTATCGAGATGACTATGGTTATAAATTAGAATTTCTAATGAAGCAATTACAAGATGAGCTTAAACAGAAAAGTCATCCTCATAATGAATCCATAGTCAAATCTATTTTAGCTGCTTATTGCTTAGAGCCTGAGCGTAGATGTCAACCAATACACTATCTAAATAAAATATTAGAATCTATCGTTGACATTGACTTGTCACAAATCTTTATATTTCCATTCTCATTAGATGAGTTTTCATGTAATTTTGGTTCGTTTACAATTCAAAATTTTGATGGTGAAGCATTCAATAAACTTAAGTATAGATGCAAAAAAGCTGGTTGTGACTACTTTGATAGATATAAAAATGAGTTAAGAGGTCAATTAGCGATTCAAAGAAAATTTTATACTGTGAAAATAGTACAATACTGGAAAGACTTAATTGCCAAAAAGCTAATCTATGGTAGTAATTGGGGATATGATGGCAATAGTGATAATTATAATATAATTCATAACTACTTTGAGCAAATTAGTAATGATTATGCAAATAATTTTTGGATTACATTTGGAAAAGAGCAACATTTGCTAACTGCTGCTGGTGCATACCTGTTTGATGAGAGAAGAATTAAAGAACTGCATTCAGGTACATTTCTAAGCATATTTCTGAAATCAAAAGGTGATAGTTATGGCTATGGTGTACCTTTAACTAAAGGAATCTTATCAATTAATATCCTTGGAGCAGATAAAGAAATTCAAAGATTTAAGGATGAGTTGAAATCTGACTTTACTATTGATATTGACCATGATACACTGAATTCTTCTTTACCTCATATAATACAAAAATATATATTCTTTATTGGAAAAGCAAAACGAAGTTTTTTAGATGAAGAATTTGACGAATCGTTTTTATATTTTGTAATTGCACTAGATCTAGTTCTTGGAGAAGATAGATCCTCTACACAATCAGTTAGTGAGCGTGTTGCTATAATTACGTTTAAGAAGCTTGCTAATGATTTCTCAAAACAAAAGAAGAAAATTAAAGATATTTATAATGCAAGAAGTAAATATGTTCATGAAGGTGGAAATATCAGTAACGATCTTCTAAATGATGTAGAGATTATATGCAAGGAAGTTTTTTTCTGTATGCTTAGGTATCGGAATTACTTACACAATGAAGAAGATCTAAAAAAATGGTGGAAGAAAATTGATTTTCTAGCTAAAGCAATTGATGCTGAAGAATATCAATCAGATCAAAAATTTAAAGAACTTGGAATCTGGGCTGGATGAAAAATAGGATTTTTTCTGTAGAAAGTAATAATTTTTACTAATGATTAAAGCATCGTTTACTCTTGACGTAAATAAATAGTATCGGGTTTGTCAATAGGTTTGTGTCAGTATTTTAGATGTTATAAAGGGAACCTGTCACCAAATTGGGGTTTGGGTAGCAACTGTGCAGAAAGTGCCGCTTTGCCCGCAAAGTCGTACTGTACCTGAGTTAGTTGCTTCACCATGGGGTTTTTTGCATAAACCCTCGAAAAGGGGGATTAAGAGTTTTATGGCTGAAAAGTGCCAAATTTATGTCTCATTATTCCTTAGACTTTGAGAGAATTCCATTTTGAGACATGAAAAGAGACATGATTTGGGTGAGTCTCAGAAAGTACACTTTTTGAGACTGGTTATATGGATGCTATTATCCGGCTGCTCACCAAGGCGAGAGCCAACATTTTCCTATTCCCCCTTTTCGAGGGTTTATACAAAAACCCCCAAATTCAAGCGTAAATATTCTTACTATAAATCCGAAATCAGAGATAATTCAAAAGATTTGACAATCATTCTCCCTTAAGCGGGTTGGTAATTTATTTATCGGTATTGAGATTAAAAGGATCTCTAGAATCGGGGGAATTACTGTTAGAATCAGGCAAATTATTAGTAGGTACAGGTGGATTAACATCTATAGATTCTAGAGAAAAACTATAATTAGCATCAAGACAATAATTTGATTGTGATAAACTACAAGACTTAACAGCTTGAAATTTATTATAGACTGTATTGTAATTACGGCTGTATATTTGTACAGCTTCTGATGCTTGTGCTGAAGTTGTTGTTCCAGAAGAAATACTATTTAATAAGTGTATTGCCTCTCTAATTTTCACAAGCGCATCTTGTAGATTAACTAATGTATAAGGTGTATTTTGAGCTATATTCTCGACCTGTTTAGCTAAGTTTTGTGCCTGGTTAAAACTTGCAACAGCTTTTTCTTCAACTATACTTCGCTGACTAATTGCATCATAATTATCTCTGTATTCTTTAACTCTTTTCTGTTCTTGCATATATAAAGGTGAATTTTTAGGTATCATTTCTAAAAGTAAAATTGCTTGTCCAATCTTAACACGAGCTTGATTCCAGATAGTATTAGAATGTGGTGGTTTCTGGGTTATTATTGCAGCTTCCCAACTCAGTTTCTTAGCTTTTTCAAGTGCCTCAAATGCTTTGACCTCATTTGATATTTTCACTGAAATTTTAGCCTGGTTAGCACGATATTTTTCAATGTTTAGTTTTGCTTCTTTAGTAATAAAGGAATTTTGTGGAATCGATTCTAATAAACTAATTGCTTGTTCCCATTTATTACTTGCTTCACTTAATGATGTTGTTAGCTGTTGTGAATCTTGTGCCAAAGTATCTGCATTAATTGCTAACTTCTTTGCATCTTCAAGATTAGTTACTGCATCTTCTTCAGTTTTTAGCTTTTTCTCGACTATATCAAGTTTTATTCTAAATTTTGCGATATCATTTTGTGCATCAGCATAGGGTGATAAAAGTGAATTTGGTATTGTTTCAAGCAAGCCGATTATTTTTTTAATTTTATCTTGCATTAATTTAATTTTATCAATATCTTTCGCTTGTGTTACATCACCTACAGTTGACATTAATATTTCTGCATTTTTAAGTACTTGTTCTTGAGAAGATAATCTCCACCCAAAAAACAATCCAGAAAAAGTTAAAGTTACCGTACTTACAGATATTATAAATTTAATCTGAAAATCTCTCTTTCTTTGTTCATTTTGCCGTTGTTTTAGTAATGTTGGATTACTCAAACAGTTATGCAATTCATTAAGCTTTAATTCAGCTTCATTTGTCCCTCGTTTCCATCCCCGCTAGGGGAACTGTTTCAAAAACTTGGAAACATAACCCAGATAGGTAACAGTAGTTCAGAGTTTCCATCCCCGCTAGGGGAACTGTTTCAAAAACATTTTTTGCCCAGATGTTTGGAGTTTTCGGGGAACTGGTTTCCATCCCCGCTAGGGGAACTGTTTCAAAAACATTTTTTGCAAAGAATTCAATGCAGAACGCGCTCGTCGGTTTCCATCCCCGCTAGGGGAACTGTTTCAAAAACTGTCTTATGGAGGCGATAACCCCTGAGGTTATCCAAAACGCGTTTCCATCCCCGCTAGGGGAACTGTTTCAAAAACCCTACCTTCCTGGAACCCTTACCAACACTAGGGTTGAGAGTACCATTTTCGCGGGGGGGTCATTTTCATTGTCAACAAGCCCAACTTATTGACAATCCACAGAATATACGTCGCTTCAAACCCTTACACCATAAGCGATTCGCGGGGGTCAACGCAAGAATCAGCATTTGAGCGCTCGCCCTACCCCCGCGAAAAATTTGCGTATACAAAGCAAAAATATACTCGCGTCTAATAGGGAACTTTTTCAAACATCAGGAAACTACAATAGTTAAATTCAGTTTTCAAGGTTCAGCTTGAATCGAATTATAAAAAACAATACGCCACTATCCTAAAAACCGATATAAATGTTTATATTTCCTCTGCTTCTCTCTATTTCATTCAGAGGCTACCGCTACTTTTGGCTTCCGTTCAAAGACTTGTATACTGGGTTCGTTAAGCACAAAACCTTTCTCTGTTCTATCTCCCAGCTTGCCAGAAATAGCCGCAACCCACATGGGATAAGCAGCTTGAGCATCTGTCAGCTTTTTCCATACCTTGGGCTTAACACTAATACTGACTATGCAGCCATCACAATCGATGCTGAACTGTTGCCATCCATTCTCTACTGTTGTAGCTTCTGGTAGCTCGCCGATTTTAATCGTTATCTCTAATTTGCCTTGAATCATAGTTGTCACATCAGGTATTTAAATAGTAGCAGTAAGAAGCTGACCCGTAGAAAACTAGAACAGATAAACTACTCTTGATTAAGGGTTTTAGCATGAAAGGAGTAAATATTATAATATATAAGTGCATTTTTTGCTACCTTCTACAGGAAGATTGTTAATCTAATAGTATTGTGGTATTTTAGAAAAAATCCATACACGTAATCAGATTACTACACTATCTAAGGCTGACAGTAAATACTTAAAGACCAGATATTTTTACAACTTCCTGATTACAATGTGTATAATCTCGGTTAAATGCAGTCTCATACACTAAAATAGCATGAACATGAAAGAATGTAATACGTCTGAGGAATATAATACGTCTATCAGCTTAACTGTGAATTCACAAGTTAAAATAATTTATGATTTACCCTTCAAAAATCAGAGTGAATATGCTACAAAGTATAGTAGACTACTATTACTGGAGATATTTAAAAAAAGGTATTACTTAAGTATGGGACTTTCTATGAATTTTTATGCTAGTCTGGCAAAAGACAACCTAGCAATTTCCAAACAAGGAGGCAATATCAATGTAATGCATTATTCAGATAGAGAAAAAACCATCAGGTAGGTAAGCTGTTGAGCGTTCACATTAACCGTGCCGGAAACTGTGAGAGGTGGAAAGCACTAGATAATGGACTCGAATTGTTCAAACAGAAACCACCGTCAAGGACCCAGGGAATCAGGTCAAGGAAAAATCTTCCTTATTTGCAATATAGCAGATAAGGCAGATTTCGCGCAACCCTTTTTCAAGGAAAAACACAAAAGTCATCTAGCGCCGCAAATCCTCCCTCTATAACAGTGAGAAACCCCATGCCTAAAAGGGGTTGGAAAGCCCTCGGCGACTGGATGCCTCAAATATGAGGTAGGTTCATGCTAAATCTAACCATGATTCGTTTAAGCCTGAGTTTAATAGACCTTAAGCAGGGGATTAGAGAAACTGCAAACAGGGATTTATTGAGCTTATTCCTTAATAGTAGTTGCTTATAAACCTTTCAAGACATTACACTTTTCAGTGTCAGTCTTATAAGGTTACTTATAAGCAACTGAGAGTATTTTGTAATTCTAGTTAAATAGAACTAGAAAGCTTGAATCGTCTGTAAGTAACTCCGAACAACAACATAAATCGGAGATTTACAAATGTCGAAACATCAAGTTACATATCAAAGTTCAACTATAGAACACCTTCACATTGAAGATAACCACTGGAGCGAATGGGTAGTTGATTCCTGTGTACATCCTTTATTAGTATTCTTAAACGTAGCTTCCCTAGCAGGAGGGCTACCTTTCGATTACTTACTTTATGCTCTACCTTCCACAGCCCGCCGTAACGATGGACGACTACGGGACAACTATTTACATCGCTATACTCATATAGAAAAAGGTGGTTGGTGGGTTTCAGGACTAGACCCCCTAAATAATTGGGAACCAATGCTGTGGGGACGCTTTAAACCAGACTTTCCCCGCATTGATTTTGACAAAGGGAAAGTAATTAAATACGAATCTCCGCTTAAAACCTCAAACCGAGTTACTTACTTCGACATTCCTGATTGTATTTGGGATTTAGTTGCTCAACGCTACGGGATTAAACGTTATCATTCACCTCTGTCACTACTCTTAGGCGGAAGAACCAAGCCAATGAGCTTTTGGGAATGGGTTCAACGCCATCCAGAAATACCTATCATCCTCTGCGAAGGGGAAAAGAAAGCAGCAGCACTATTGAGCATGGGATTTGTCGCCATCGCCCTCCCCGGAATTTGGAATGGACGAGTGGGTAAGCGGGACTTCAACGAACGACTACACCCAGACATCATCCCAGTAGCACAAGCAGGGAGAAAATTCATCATTCTATTTGACTATGAAACCAAACCCAAAACTCGCTATGCTGTATTTCAAGCAACTGTCAGAACAGCAGAAGCGATCGCTCAAGCCGGTTGTACTTGTGAAATAGCCACCTTACCTGGACCAGAAAAAGGCGTAGATGATTTCATCAAAGCCAATCCAGAAGATGCTAACAAACAAATCACCATTATTATTAATGATGCCAAATCCCTGGAAGACTATAGACAAATCTTCTTCCGCAGTCACCGGGGACTATCAGCCAAATACAAACCTGATAAGCGGGTATGTGTTAGATATTTATCTGATGCAGTTAAGGAACTACCAGAATCTGGAACAGTTGTACTTGTGAGTGAGATGGGGACTGGAAAAACCGAACTCGCACGTAAACAGCGACAGAAATACCCCCAATCCAGATTCCTGAATATCGGTCATCGGGTCAACCTGTTGAAAAACCTAGCACAACGCTTAGAAACTGAGATGTATTCCGACCTGGGTTATAGATCCCTAGCCGAAGCTAAAGCATTGAGTATTACTATTGATAGCTTACATAAGCTAAGTACTCAAGCTTTACAATATGATTGTGTATTTATTGATGAAACCTGTCAATGCTTAGTCCACACTCTTATGAGTCAAACCTGTAAAGAACACCGAGCCATCATCTTGGAAATACTCGAATACATCATCTTCCAAGCCAAACTCGTAATTATTGCTGATGCTCACATGGATGATGTCACCTTAGAATTCATCCTCGCCATGCGTCCTGTAGGAGAAAAACCCTTCATCGTTAAAAATGAATGGCGCAACCCACCACGGCTAATCTACTGGTACGAAGGGAATGATTCATCAAGCCTCGTCGCGCAAATGGGCGCTCAGATCGTGGACGGGAAAAAAGTTCTGATTGCTTCTGACTCCAAGCGGTTCATTGAAAAACTAGAACGGACTTTACAAATGTCAGTCCAAGTTTCAGAAGAAGAGGAGCATGACTCTACCCAGAAATTAAAAATCTGGTCTATACACTCAGGCAACTCAGGTAGCAGTGAGAACATAGCCTTCATCAAGGATATCACTAACTCCATTAAAGACGTTGATGTTCTATGTTATTCTCCTAGTCTGGGAACCGGAGTTGATATGAGTGAATATCATTTTGATCTCATATTTGGTGTATTTCATGCTCGGACTCAAACAGCAACAGAATGCGCTCAGATGCTCTATCGCTATCGCCCTAACGTTCCTATGCATATCTGGGTTGCACCCCGTCCGATGATGGGTTATCAAGAAACTAACAGCGAGAAGATCCAACAGAATTTGCTCCAAACCAATGAAGTTACCGCTTATCTGCTCCGCATCGACCGAGCAACAGGTACAAGAGGAGTGGAGAAAACCTGGGCTTTAGAATCTTATTGCCAAATTAAAGCTAACCGCCACCGTTCTATCAACAACCTACGGGCAGATTTATACTTCCTACTGGAAGAAATGGGTAATACTTTTGTTCTGCTAGGAGCAGAAGATAGCGACATCGCTCGTCAGCAACTCAAAGAAGCTGCTCAATTATTAGATGCAGAATACAACTCCGCCGTCTCCCACGCCAAAAATATTTCCGCCACGGAATACCGCTTGCGTCAAAGCCGCGACCACCTCAAACCAGAGGAAGTTTTTGAATGCGAAAAACATCGGATTCAACAAGCTTATGGTATATGGGATGTAACCGAGGAACTAGTAGCGTCAGATAATAAAGGAAAATTGTTGAAAGCGATCGCCGGACTGGAAGCCATACTAGCACCATCCGAAGAAATGATACTCAGCGACGGTAAATATCATCTTACACCACCCAAACTAGTAGCGGATAAAGATCGGTCAGAGAGACAACTTTATCCATTATGCTTCGACTGGGCTAACTATTCAGCACAGTGGTTAGTGAGAATGAACTTAGGGCTACAACAGATCTTGCAAAGATTAATCGCAGGGGAATCAGCCACAGCTTCAGACCCAGACATAGTGCAAATGAGGGACATAGCCTTAAATTTCAGAGGACCGATTAAGTCAATATTGGGATTAACTGTACCAGAAAAATGCCAACCGATATGGTTATTGGGAATGTTGCTCAATAGTTTGGGGTTAAAACTAGTCAGTTGTAAAAAGGGCAAAAGGGGAGAACAAGTTAAATTGTATACTTTGTCAAAACCAGAATGGGAATTTGCTCAAAGGGCGATCGCCTATCGAGAGGGAAAACGCCAACAGAGAGCAGCCAAAGTGAGTGGAACCCCTGCTGTATATGGGTCTAAGGAAGATTCAACAGTGGTATCCACTCCCCCCCATAATATTAGCAAAGCCCCTTTAAATGGTGGGGTGAATACATCTGATTTAGGAATGGATTTAGCCTCATATCAGCCTGATGATGGAGACAGTACACCCGTAGAACGATGTATTCAGTTACTCCGAGAAGCTTGTGAACAGGGAAAGTTAGCAATCAAAGAACTATTAAGTAAGTGGAGTGAAATAAGAAGATGGGGAGTAATGCTGTTATTAGAGAAACTAGCTGCTGATGAAATTCAGAAGTTAATTCAGGAAGTACCAGAATTTCTAGCTTGGTTGAACGAATCCGTCCTCCCGATGACAGCATAAAATTCAGCTATGCGATTATCCGAGGGGTTAGCTATGTCGGATTATGAGATGTTGTTTTGTGGAAAAGAAGCGACGCGCTAAGGGGGCGATGGCGCTCCGCGCCCGCCAGAGGCATCGCACAGATCGCAGTAAAACTGGATCAACACAGCTAATTGTCTCTAACTTGGGTAAATGAATACAACATAATTTGAGTTTTCATTCATGTCGTCTCTGGCCTTATTACCAATTTCTCGACGAATACTTTGTAATAAATCTAGACCCGTGCGTTGAGAATTGGGGTTAACTGACCACATGGCGTTGACTGTAATCTCAGTACCTCGTAAGAATGCATATACCGCTCCCACGAAGTACTCACCATCTGAGTAGTCTAAGCGGACTAAATAAACAAAATTTTCGCCAGGGTAGAAGGTATTTTTTAACTCACTGGCTTTTTCATAGTCAGGATGTTCTTCAGTCAAGAAGGTAATTTTTGGTTTGTCGGTCTGACTTAATCCCCGTGATTTAGCCCAATGGGGGTTTAACTTCTTACGCTGTTTCGCTTTTCCCATTATCTCCTCCAACTAGATAGCTACTGAGTACTAGATGTAGTTAAATGCAATGTCTGTGATTAAAATGGACGAATCCCTTGTGAGAGGAGGATTTCTAAATCTTTTGACCTAGAACCACAACCCATCCATTAACAACTCGGACATCTCCAACTGATCGCGATTCCGATTATCATCACAAAATTGTCTTACTTTTACAAGTTATCCTCTTATATACGCCATCACGAATTGAATTATCCCATCCTCCAATATCTCATTTTTACATTGAGAGATCGCCCAAGGGGACAGATGCGTTAACGTCACCCCCAAAAATATCAAATTTCCAACCAAGGATGTAGAAAAGCGCGTCAAATCCTAACATATATCTGTGTTTTAGTGATGATGCGGATATCATGCCCAAATTCCCAAATGTAAACTAGTTCACCATCAGATTTAAAGTTGTTTTTACAACATCTCCTGTAATCTCTGATAAAAGATTTCTGGGATAGTAAAAGATGCATTACGCATTCCATCTACTAGGTCTTGAAGTAATTCTTTTGGAGGATGCATTACATTAACCCAATCAGTGAGAATATCTGGGATAGTTAGGAAGGAAATATTCAAAGCTTTTGCTGCTTGACAAGCTTTCTCATCACTAGATAAGAAAACAGATGTAAATAGCATTCTTTCAGAGAGTACCAAGCAAGCTGCTTCACCACGACCTATTCCATATAACTCTCCCAGCCTTTCCCGTCTAGAAAGTTCCTCTATTTGTAAAGGTTCAATCAACAGACTTCCCGCTTGAATATGGCGAGAAATCTGTATTGCGTTCTGAAGACGAACTTGGAACCGTTGTCCTTGAAGTCTAGGTAAAATTTGAGCTTTTAATTGGGCGTAGCGTAATCCTCTAGCCAATTCACTCAAACTCTCATCAGATACATTAGGCGGTAAATTGTTTTCATCTTGGTTATAGACTTCAGTTGGAAAACAAGCCGATGGAGTCTTTAACGCTGACAATAAAATGTCAATTCCTTGAGGATGAGCAAACGCAAAAACACGTAAGACAACTGTATCCAGAACATATTTAAGCATAGACTTCTTCGGAATCTTCCGCAACCTCCCCATAGACCAGATCCTCCAGTTCCAGGTCGCTAATTCCCAGAGTCTCAGCTACTTTTCGCAAAGAAAGCAATCCTTGATTAAGTGCTTGATAGCTCAACTCCACAAAAATTCTCGGTAGTCGATGTTCAACAGCTAGAGGACGAACACCCAACTCATAAGGTAATGGTCTATAACCTAATGATTTAGCTAGAGTAACTGGCTTGACACCCTTGAATACATCCCTAGAAACACCCAACCTCCGATCCCTCTCCAATCGATGAACAGCCGCTTTGTAACTTACCCCAAAATAACGAGCAATATGAATCACTTCTTCAGGGTGCTTTACAGTTTTAATTAGCATTGCTTCCAACCTATCCTGTAAACCGTCTTGGGGAATCAGAAAGTAAGAAGCAAAAAGATCTGCGAATTCTTCTAATGGCGTAGACCTTTGTTCAGAAACCCGACAAAGAACCGCTGGAAAATTCCAATGAAATAAGCTATGAGCTAATTCATGGCTGAGAGTCAAAGGATAACGTGTATAAGCTTGAGCCTCATTAAAGACAATAATAGCACCTAGATTTGGATGCAAAAAGAACAGTCCCGAAAGTGCTTCCTCTTCTTCTCCTAAAGGAATAGCAAAAACCTGATACCCTTGAGCGTCTAGAAAACTTTTAACATCTAATAGTGGCGCAATACCTAAGTTGTAGTGATGCCTAACCTTCTGTGCCAATTTTGCTACTTCATAATCACTATATTCTCGATCTACAAGTACAGGAAATGGATGATGAGGTATTCCAGGTAAAGGAGTATCTGTTATCTCATATAAATATTCTAAAGCGTGAATACGTTGAATTAACTGACTTATTCCCGCTTTGCTAACAGATGTCAAGGTTTGAGCCATAGTCCGCAAGGCGATTTCCCAATCAGATTGATTTTGCTCTTTGGTCGTATCCAACACTCCAAAAAAATAAGTGACAGGTACTCCATAAAGTCGAGCAATCCGCTCTAACGTTAACGCTTCAATTCTGCGCTTTCCAGATTCATACTGACTGAGAGCAGCCGAAGTAATCCCCAATGCTTGAGCTGCTTCACTTTGGGAAAAACCACTTAAATTCCGTCCTTGTCTTAAGCGATCGCCTAAAGCAACTTCTGACAATACGAAATCTGAGGAATTATGCATAAACATACCTCTCGCTTTTTTAACAATCTGTTATTTAATTGTTATCACACTTGAATTTTAACAAAATATGGAGTTGAGACCCTATGTAAACGGATGATTATTTATCTAACAATTTTCTTACTTTTACAAGTTATTCTCTTATATACGCCATTATGAATTGAATTATGTCATCTTCAAATATCCCAGTTGTCATACAGCATCCCCAAAATATGTAACTTGCGTCTAACAGACAGGAGAATTACCAATGATGGAGTTTTCCAACATATATATAGTAGAGATTTTGAACTCAACCGCACTTGTCCCACGATAGCAAAGAGGGATGTTAAAGGCGAGCGATCGCCTACAGAAATGCCATTTTCAGTACATCCACCACAGCCAAAACCCAGTACATAAATAAAACTTATCAATCAACCAAAGAAACAGGATTTAGGCAAGAGGGACTGATAAGTTTAGATTAAGAGTAGATTAAGGTCAACGGAAGAATAGGGATTTGAGCCATAATTCGTGTAATAGTACTTCCCTACTCGTAGCACTCCGGTTATCTGACATGATTTCCTTAACTGATTTGGTGGATGAATGGTTAGACCTGCATCATGGGAAAACACGGGCTTCTTACCAAAATACAACTCGCAAGTTTTTGAGTTTTATCTCTGTAGATAGAATTTCTGATATTCAGACCCGTCATGTGCGGGATTGGTTAGATTCTCTTTCCGAGGCGGATTCAACTAAGGTTAAGCATTTGAGCATTTTGAAGGCGTTTTTTTCCTATGTGATTACTTTGGAGAATCCGCCGATTTCTCGTAGTCCGATTCCTAAGCAGTTTAAGTTACCTACGCCCAAGGATACTTTGGTGGAACGGATTTTAACCCCGGAGGAGGTGGATGGGATGATTGCGGCGACTACTGATTTTCGGAATCGGTTGATTTTGAAAACTCTCTATTTAACTGGGATTCGGGTGTCTGAGTTATGTGGGTTGAGGTGGAAGGACGCGATCTCTTCTCGCAGTGGTGGCGCACAGATTAATATTTATGGTAAAGGCGGGCGGACTCGTAGAGTTCATGTACCCCAGGAGTTATGGGTGGAGTTAATCAAGTTACGGGGTGAGATGCGCTCGGATAGTCCTGTGTTTCCTAGTGCGACTGGTAGAGCTTTGGCTCCTTCTCATATTGACCGGGTGGTGAAAAGAGCAGCGGCTGCTGCTGAATTGGAGAATGCGTTGCATGTCTCGGCGCATTGGTTTAGGCATAGTCACGCTACCCATGCTTTAGATGAAGGTGTACCAGTACATTTGGTTCAAGCTACTCTTGGACATACCAGTTTAGATACTACAAGTAAGTATTTACATGTTAGTCCTGATAGGAGTTCTGGCGAGGTTTTGGTTAAACGCTGGTCTCAGAAATCTTAGTTTCTCAATTTCTCCTACTACTGTTAGGAAGTTAAGGCGGGGCGGGGTCTCCTGGCTTGAAGCGATTGTCGTTCTGGGATGTGAGATTCATTGTGTTTAGCATGGTAACTATTTTTTTTCCTTCTGGACAATCTTTAATCTGTAGATTTTCGCTTTATAGTGAATTAGCTGTAAATGTGCGCTTAATCTCTATTTCTTATCTTTAATCGCGCTATACTGCCAAAAAAATTAGATATCAACACCAATTTTTTTTTATCTTTTTATATATAGGAAAAATTAAAAAAAAAGTGGTAATTTTGCCTATTTGTCGCGCTTAATCGCTAATAAAAGCCCCGCTTCGTCGCGCTAAAGATACTTTTTAATCGTGCTTAAACTCCGCGCCTAATCACGCCAAAGATACCTCTTTGTCGCGCTTAATCGCTAGCGCATAACCGCGACAAATGGCGACAAATGGCGATTTGTCGCACTTGATTTTAGTTTAATTTACTTAATTTAGCATATCTATAAAATGTCGTATATATAGTAATAACTGTCGCTTACCAATTTATATAAAAACTATAATAGACTTTATTGAATACTGAATTAAATTAGTATATAATTAAAATCCTACACACTAATCTATATTTTTACAAATATATCAGTAATTTATGTGACTAAAAATATGAAAGTTTCGCCTACGCTTATTCTAATTATAGCTAGGATCTAATACTTATTGAAGCTTGACTGACACAGATAGTTTATAACTCTGTTCTTAATACAAGTGCTATAGGAAGTTTTTCTAACGCTAAGTTACTAAACATACATAACATTTACGGGGTAATATGCCTCTAGATAGATATTCGTAAAACTTAGTTTATTGGCAAGTATATTTTAAATATTCTCTGTTATCATAACTGTATCAAAAAAAGATACTGCCGAGTACAAATGCACGTTTGCGCGTGCGATACCCAACAGCATTACAAAAAACATTATTTATATATGGCTAAATTGTAGTGCAATTTTTGGATAATAAAATTTATTTCAGTACTCGGTGGTAATGTACACTTACCAAATACTGAAGAAAAGATGACACAAAATAATAATGGCGATGCTCCAACTTCTCAGGGTTCCGCAACGCCATCATCTTTCAATTTGGATTTTATTCTATCACAGGAAAATGGTTCTGCGCCACAATTGGGGAGAAAAAAATCTGGAATTACAGAAGTTTCTAAATCTGAACCATGTCCTCATTGTGGAAAGCCTGATTGGTGTTATTTTCTCGATAATTTATCAGTCTGTAATCGAGATGCGGAACCTGGACCAGGTTGGAAAACAACTTCTAAGCGGGATAGAGATGGGCATACTTTTTATGCTCCCATAGAATCGAATGAAACTACATACAAGCGTGTTAATCTCCGAATTGTTCCTAATCCTCCTAAGAAATACAAACCTGCTCCATTACCCAAAGGTGAAATAGTCCTGGCTGAGTTTCCTGAACAACCTGAAACACCACCTGTTCTCAAAAAAGCATTGAACACGGAAATTATCTATCCGTATAGTTCTATACAATGGGTTCAGAGAACTGACTATTACGACGAGACTGGTAATCGGACTAAAAAAACAATAAAACCTTGGCATATCAATGCTGAGGGTAAAATTGTTAACTCTAAAGGAGATCAGCCCTGGCCTGTTTACCGTTTATCAGAACTAAAAGAGTTTGCGGTTGATAAGTGGGCGGTATGTGAGGAAGGAGAGAAAGCTGTTGAAGCAGCGCGGTTATATCTTTGGTTAGTTTGTTTTACTTGGATGGGTTCAGCCTGGAGTGATATTGATCTGGAGACAGGATTGATGCTACTCAAGGAGCTTGGACTACGTGGAATAATTTATTTCGTAGATAATGATGAAATTGGCTGGAAAAAAGCTAGGGCGATCTATGCTGCTGCTGCTAAAGTTCAATTTCCTTGTATCATTATTAATCCAGTAGAACTTTGGGATAAAATGCCAGAAAAGGGAGATTTATATGATTGGATAATGGCACATCCAGACTGGACTCGTGAGCAATTCCTTGAAATAATGAATCGTTTGATTGGGATAACAGCTAATAAATATTCCCAGGAACTGGTAGAAGAGGAATCAAATGATTTTGGCGGTAATGATGGTGGCGATAGCGTTTTAGAAGAACTGACATTTTGCCAACTTTCGTTTAGAAAGCTTTACCTTGATAATTACTGGATTTGTGTAGTTAATACCCTTTATAAATGGGAAGAAACTTATTATCGCAAGGTTAATGATGAGGAGGAAATAGCTCGGATAGCTGTTTGGTGTGATTCCTATAGTGTACAGAATCTCGATAAAAAGAGTGGTAGAATTACCAATTACTACCCATACGCTACTAATGACCGGGTAAATCAGGCTCTACAATGGGCTAAGAAAAAACTAAATAAGCATTTCAAACTACTCAATCCCCCAGGAATAAACTGTTTAAATGGTATTTTACAAATTCTCTGGGATGGTGATAAACCTTCTTGGCAATTATTACCACACTCACCAGATTACTATTACACTTACCCTCCATTGATTGAGTACAATCCAAATGCTGATTCTAGTCACTGCGATCTGTTACTTTCTGTTTTAGATGTTCCTCAAAGAGATATTTTCCTCAAGGTAGTAGCTGCTTCTTTAGATTTAGAGACGGTTAGAAGATATAAAGGGCGCATGATTAAAGCTTTACTACTTCTAGGTACTGGTAGTAATGGAAAAGATGCGTTGAGAACAGCAGTATCCACTATTTACGGAAAGTATGGGCTAACTAGTGCTACTTTGAATGATTTTCATCAATATGATAGCGGACGGAGATTTCCCCTTGCATGTCTAGCTAATTCCCGGATTAATTGGGCATCAGAAAATACAGATACTTCAAGGTTAGACCGATTGCAATCCCTTAAGGCTGCTATTACTGGTAGTCCTTTGGTTTGTGAAAGTAAGGGAAAGGATGGTGTTGAATTCGACCCATTAGCAATTTTTCTATTCAATATTAATGATACCCCTCGGTTAACTGGAGTGATGGAAGCAATCTTAAGTAGGTTTGGAGTTCTGGTTTTCAACAAAACATTTAAAATCGGCGCAGATCCAAGTAAGGGAGAAATAGAAGCAGATCCACGTTTTGCTTATGATTCTCTATTTTTGCAGTTGATGGTATGTCCGGCTTTATTAAATCGGATTTTAGACGCGTTGGCGGATTTGATGGCTAATGGTATAGATTACGCTTGTACGCAGGAGGCTTTTGCAGAAATCCAAGCTGAAAATTCTCATTTGTTCAAATTTGCTCAAGATACAGGACTGACATACAGCTGTGATTCTTATTTATCAGCTGCTGAGATTTGGGAGAAGTTGGAGCAGTGGTATTTGGATAATGGAACTCTTGTTTACGAAGAAAACAGTAGTGGTAAAAGGAAAGCGGTTTGGGCTGATCAGCCAAGAGTAGGCGATGGCGCTCCGCGCCCGCCGGAGGCATCGCAATGTTAAAGCTGTTAATCAAGTACTGGCTAGATTTAAACAGTTATTTCCTAAAAGTAAGCTTGGTGTTGCACCACATCCTAATGGAAAAAAGACATTTCCTGTACTACATGGTATTACATTCGATCTCAGTGAGTCTATTCTCAATAAGGAAGAACGCATCGCAATAAGAATTCTTTCCACCCCCAATTCCACCCCCAATGCACCCCCAACAATCCTTATAAATCAAGGCTCCACCCCAACCACCCCCAATTTTTCAAATCCAAGTGAGGAAGAGCAAAAAAATGAAACTTTAATTACACACTCTCATAACTTAATTCACAAAGACAGCCAAGAAGTTAATAAATTGGGGGTGGTTGGGGTGGAGGCTGATTCCACAAGGATCTTAGGGGTGGAATTGGGGGTGGAATTGGGGGTGGAAGAAACTCTTATTGCGGTGCATTCTCCCTTATTGAGAATGGAGCCTCCTAATGATGTAGTATTGAATCTACATGTACAAGGCATCATTGAAAATATCAGAGAATTTATCCTCTTTAATGCTAATTGGGGTACGCTCCAACAGTATTTTGCACCCATTGATGAAAATCTGAAAAAGGAAGCTTTTAAGCATTTATCACATGATGAGTTGCAAATACTTATAGCATTAGAGCCAATAAATGATGAACAAAAGAAAGCTAAGGAAATACTTGATATAATCAAGTCTGGTCAAGACGTTGATTTGAGGTTTAGTCAGGCGAACTGCTTGCAGCAGCGCTTCGCTATCGCTGGTCTCAACCAAGAAGAAAAAGATAATCTGTTCTGCTATCTTCCTCATGAATACCGTGATTTGTTGAGACGTGATTAATCCTTGGTAGACAATAATACACACAGGAGGAGTTTGCAGAAATCTAAGCTGAAAACTCCTACTTGTTCAAATTTGCTCAAGATACAGGACTGACATACATCTGTGATTCTGATTTCCCAAAACTAAACTTGGTTGTATTCCCTATCGTCAGCCAAGAAGGAACTTAAGTGTAGTACATAGTATTACATTCAGTTTTGGTAAATCTATTGTCAATAAGGGAGAATGAGTTGCAATAACCGAGGATTGCGTACCAGTTTGCGTACCAATTTGCGTACCAATAGATCCTTACGCCGCAAGGGTGCAAACCACGCGTACCAATTTTTCAAATTTTATAGATGATCAGCTAGAAGAAAAAATATTTATGCTCATACTCTAAAATGGTGACTGAACATGATCAAACACCTGAAACTAAGATGGACAAAGAATTACAGCAGTCACCATTTTCAAATCAAGTATTGGTGACTGATGCTGAAGATACCTTTATTGCCATTAATTCTGACTTATTGACATTGGAGATTCTTAATGATGTAGTATCCCTATTGGATCTACTGCTCATATAACGCCAAAAAGATTAAAGAAAGCGCTAAATCTAGTGCAATGCAGCGTTTATTACGGAAATAGTCTCAAAAGCTTGGTAAATAATGCATAAGACAACTTTTGCGTGTGCTTTTTATCTTTCATAATTATATATTAATTGAGAACAATCTCTATCTCTATGCAGATGAAGCGTAGTCCCCTCTCGTTATTTGCTAAAAATGAACATTTTAAACAATCAGCCAATGATAAAAATATTCAAGAAGGTAATTTTTACAAAAGTTTATTTAGCTATAAGTGCTATAGCTAAAGGATTTAGAGCATTTTTGGTAGAAAAACGTTCGGAAATTCTACCAAAAATATGTTTTAATAATATAAGAGAGGGTCGAATTAGTATCAATTTACTATATTTTGTAACACATTTGACACAATTACCATTCCTTTGCGCAACTGAAATGAATACTATCTCCAAAGAAAAATCTTTTGAAGAAAGTAATGAAATCACAAGTATTGTGATTCTGAAAGAAAAATTAGAGAATATTATTCAACTTGAAAATTTATCTAATATAGAATTTCAGGAGGAATGTAATGAAGTAGTAGCAACAATAGTTTCAATTAATAATATAGAAAAAATAGAGTATAAAAGCAAAGAATTTTATAAGGCATCTGACAAAATAAAATTCTTGATAAATAAGTACTCAAATATTTTAACAGAAGAATCTTATAAATCACTTAACAAAAGCTTAATTAATCTAAATTTAGCAGGGGATTTAGGAATTGCAACATCTAAAATTAAAGAAGGATTATCAGAAAAAAGCAGTCGTGAAACCTTACAGCAGTGGGCGAACTGGACAGAGGCATTTGTAGAATTTCTAGAAATTAACCAAGATATATTAACACTTGAAAGATCTCAGGATTTAACAGAATTAGCTGAAAATATAATCGCAATTACTTTCATTAAACATCCACACGAAAAAAGTAGAAACAAGTTAAAAAGGTCTTTAAAGTATTCGGCTACCTTTTTACTAAATATAGCTAGAAATTGGAATATAAAGAATGGAGAATCAATTGATAAATTGCAACATGCTGAATTAGAGAGAAAAGTAAATTTAGAACATAAAAGTACTTGGACACTGAGAGTAGGAGAAAAATCCTATGAGGAACTTCTGCTAGAAAGTCAAAAAAGAATACATCTCCTTAATGACTTAATGCCAAAAACAGAAGAGGAAGTAAAATATCAGACAGATACACTAAATTGTTTAAAAGAGGAATTAGAATGGAATATAGACTAAATACAAGCCTGTTGTATATTTATTTACCCGAATGCCTATTGTAGTATTAGACTCATATCCTTTGTCATTAATAAGCCACCCTGGTAATACAGAGGAAAGTTTAAGGTGTTCAAAAAAAATCCAAAGTTTCGTTAATAATAGAATCTTGGTAGTAGTACCGGAAATAATAGATTATGAACTTAGACGGAAATTAATACATAGCAAAAGAGATAAGAGTATAGAAATTCTAAATAAACTAGGAGATAAAGGATTAGTATATGCTCCTATAACAACAGAAATAATGCAAAAAGCAGCAGATTTATGGGGTTGGGCTAGAAGTACAGGACAATCAACAGCAAACAAAGACAAGATAGATATAGATGTAATTTTAGCAGCTCAATCACTGATTCTAGCACAAGAAACAAGAGAGTATACGGTAATAGTAACTTCCAATGTAAGTGATTTAGAACGATATACACCTGCTAAAAAGCTAGAAGATATAACAATTGAATACTTTACTGAAATGAATAGAAGAAACACTAGCTCAGTTTCCCTACTATAAATATATATTTATCTCCAGCACATTTTTCAATAGATTTTATTAAACAATAAATTTATTATATGACTTTAAGCTCTCATGGAAAGAAATCTATATAAAGCGTTTAACCATTGATTCTAGTCTAAGTTTAATAATTCTAATCTGATTAGTTTTATATCCTATTAATACAAATTAAATCATATTTCAGCAATATTTTGCACCTATTGATGAAAACCTTAAAAAGAAAGCTTTTAAGCATCTATTATATGATGAATTGCAAATACTAATGGTATTACAGCCCATAAATGATGAACAAAGAAAAGCTAAATAAATACTTGATATAATCAAGTCTAGTCAAGATGTTGACTTGAGATTTAGTCAGCCGAACTGCTTGCAGAAGCGCTTCGCTATCGCTGCTCTGAGCCAATCAGAAAAAGATAATCTGTTCTGTTATCTTCCCAAACAATATAGGAGCTTGCTAAATGCTGATTAATCACTTATATACTCATTGAATCATGTTCTTAAATAATGTAATAGGAGAAGAACCAAAGTAGTAACCCACCCACGCCACCCGGAAGCAAGCGCTACAGAAAGCAGCCACGCCCTAGCCCTAGTAGCAGCTCCAGAGGGAAGGAAGAAACAACAGAAAAAACTGCTGCGAAAACGCGGCGGTTCCTTCCCTCCCTAATGCTGCTACTAGCCCGCTTTCTTCCGCGCTTGCTTCCCTTACTACTCTAGAAATTCTGAATTAGTGGTGAAATGTTAGACAGACAGTTCCTCAACGCGCTTAATTCTAACTACGATTTCACCATCTAGAATTTCAATTAATCGCTTAATAGTGCCATGCTTTGTATGATCTGGATCTTGAACAGCCTTACGAATCATTGAGCCGTATTTCTTAATTGCTTCATCTGGCGACAGTTCAGGTGCTTCAAGCTTGGCGTACTCTTTAGCCAAATCCGAAATATTCCAGTTTTTCTGTTCTAGCAGCTTTTGTAAGACACTCATGACAAAAATAGTTGTGCTGTTGTTAAGCATAATATTGCTACTCAATTTTAAGCTGAATCTGTCAAAAATGCTGTAATAATGTGAAAAATTCAAAATCGTTAAGCATAATTGTGTTGCTCATGGGATACAGGTTGCACCCCAATTAATGTCTACCCCCCTAAAGGGGGAAATTAATTAATCTGTTCTCCTCTGAGAAATTCCTCGATATCGAGAAAAGCTATCTAAATTATCTTGGTTTTTAGCAGCTTGTTGAAATTTATAGTTATTAATAACTTGTTTCCAATTTAGAACGTAGTCTAAGGATGTGGAAGCATTAAACATCTGTTTCATCACAGCTTGAATATGATGACATTGTAGATGAATTTTTTCCTCAATAGTTCTGGTTGCATGGTCATAGACTTCAGTAACACAAATCTTAGAACCATCCTCAGAAATAACTTGTCCTAAAGCCTTGATAAGTTGTGGAGCTTCTTGACCCATTCTCTTATTTAGACACTTGAATAGCATACAGGAACAAGTTAAACCATCAGGTTGAGCATTAACAACATGTTTGGTTCTCTGATCTTGAAAGGAGTCAACTAAGAATAGTCTTTCACTTTTGTGAATTACATTGAGATTAACAGATTTAGATAAAATCTTTTGCATAAATTGAGTAATGATTTTATCTGGTGAAATGATAGTAGAAAGACCTTTAAGAATTTTAATTCCTTGATATCCACGAATAACTACTCTGACACCAACAGCCCAGCCTTCAACAATCATGCGTTTAGCTATATCTGGAGTGAGTTCTCCTGAAACTTTACCTAATGTAAGTAAACATTCCCAGACTGTGTTTTTATTAATAATTTGGCTTGCTAATTCAGAACTGATACCGTACATAAGAAGAACCTCATTGCTATAGTTATAGTATAGCATTTTTATGCTATTAAATAGCATAATTATATAAAGGATTAGTAAAGATTATGGGCATATTTTATAAACATGCTTTACTATTTATGCTGGTTAATCTATTGATATATTGATATAAAGCTTGAATCACAGCATTTAGGCTAGATTTACTACGATATTTTTAGCATAATTATGCTATAATTTAGATGAGATGATTTTCGTCGCTAAAACCTGCAATCAAAAATGCAGATACTTTTTCAACCTCATTAGTCAATCTGTAGGTAATTCTCGGCTATTCGGGTTTTCTAGAGTAGCAGGGGAAGTAAGCGCGGAAGAAAGCGGGCTAGTAGCAGCGTTAGGGAGGGAAGGAACCGCCGCGTTTCCGCAGCAGTTTTTTCTGTTGTTTCTTCCTTCCCTCTGGAGCTGCTACTAGGGCTAGGGCGTGGCGGCTTTCTGTAGCGCTTGCTTCCGGGTGGCGTGGGTGGGTTGCTACTCTTCTTCTGTATTTCAGTTCTCGGTTAGAGTAATAGGACAAACGCATCTAAAGTATAAGAATCCTTTAATAGCAAGGGTTTCAGCGTTTCTTGGATTTAGGCTATTTTTCATTAAGATCCTTATGCAGTAATCGTTTCAGCAAAACCGTGCGTTTGCCCTGGCTAAAGTAATAAGGAACAATGGCGCAAAGCGATCACTAACGCCCAAAATAAGCGCTTTAAATAGTTATATATTAAACTCTCATAGCTTGTAGATTTAAATTATTTCTAATTAACTAGTTTGGCTTTCTCTATAACCAAAATTGGCAGTTTCCATTGAGCATACTTGCAGGATAAATTCCATTTAATCTTAAATAAGCTATACGATCTGCTCCATAAAGAGGCATTGGCAGCCTGGGTGTCTGTAATGCTCCATGATGGAGCAATGTAAGTTTTAAAGTAGTTTCTAGAACCATTTCAATTGGCACTTGATATCCTTTCTCATGTAAAGTCAATCGAAGAGGACGAGCTAAACCTACCTTATCTGAGGTTTTGGTTGTTACTAAGATTGCTTCACGAGAAGATAGGCGGAGAGCCAAACCTTTTTCTGGGGATAAGATTTTTTTCTGACTAAAATTATATAGTCTAGGATTTCCAGATTTTCTGCACTCTACTAAAATAAATTTTGACTCAATTGCTCTAGACCTTTCCACCAAATGGTCAACTTCTCGACCGCAAAAACGTCCATCTCTATAAATTAAAACGGTTTTGTTACTCAGTTTGCTAGCTGGAAGCAATGTTTCTAAAAATCTCTGAGGGATTTCTTCACCTTGAATTAAACCATCTTCTAAAAGGTAACAGATAAATTTGCCCTGTCTATCATAAAAACGTACACTTGCACATGCATTTAAACTTCCAGGTAAATTTTCCTTAGATTCCCTAGAAATATCCAATCCGATGAAATAGTCAGCAATTTCTAAAGGATCGGCTAGGACGAAAGGTAAATTACCTAACTTTGCTAAAATCCCAGGAATTATTTGGTTTAAGATTTGCTTATGATTGACATTAGTTAATGTATCTGAATAAATTATTTGGCTCGCAATTCCACGCTTCAGTAGACGAGAATATATTCTGTAATACAAACTACCGTTTTCTTCATTGTCTGAATTGCGATCGCTTGCAGGTAGAAATATTAGAAAAATATCAGAGGGAACTATAAGTAATTCGTCAATAGCTTTCTCTAAATTAACCCTAGCTTCAGTACCACTTGATTGAGGTAATTCTTTACTATTAACAATTTCGCTTTGAAACCCATAATTTCTTAGCCTATGTTTAACATCTTCTAAAAATCTATTTACTGTTAAATTACAAAGTTGTAAAGTAGTAATACGAATTACTCGCGGTAGTTTTTCATAGTTCTTGTGATAACTATAGACACCACCATTATAAAGTCCATTAAGAACTTCACTTCTAAGGCCTTTAAAGGCTTTACCAAAAAGGAGTGGGATTTTATCAATTGTTATTGGTGGGTTCCAAAATAACATTGGATAATTATAGCTATTGATACTCTGCTCTAACTTAAAACCATAAACAGATAGAGATTTATCTGCTTGTTCTTTGCATTTTTTTATATGTTTTTGACGCTCTGGAAGAAGAATCTTAGTTGCTTTGAGTAAATTTCCATAATCAATTTCCATTTGCTCAGACGTTTCAGCAGTAATAATAGGACGTAGACCGATTAATGGATAGTAAAATTGTTGCTTACTTTTCCCGAATTGTACAGAAACTAGTGGCTGTTCATCAGGTGCATCTTCTAATTTCTGCCTACTAATTGAACCAGTTACTTTTTCCTTCAATTTTTCTCTATAGTCACCAACTTTTCCTACAATACTAGTAATAGTACAATGGTTATTTCTCTCAATCTCTTGCACTTTTAAATTAATTAAAATCTTTTCCAAATTTTGACGATAAGGATGATTTCCTAAAAAATCTGCTAAATCACCTTTAGCTCTAATCCTACTATTAATCGTTAAAGTAAGAGCGGATTTTAATCCATCTGGTAATTCAATAGTTTCTGCCCAGTAGTCTACTTCTCGTAAGACTTCTACACCTTTATCTAAATATACGCTTTCAACTGAAAATGGACGAATAATATTTAATACTTGAGTGGCAAGTGAAGCAAGAATTAGTGGTGTTATTTGTGGTTCACGCACTAACTGAATCGTGTAGCTTCGATCTCCTATATCTTCCTCTAATTCGTCTAAAATTTCTGCAAGTGCTTCTCGCCATTGATTTTGGTTAGGCATAATTTGACCCGGTTTAGCTAAAACAAAAAATTCTCCATTATGCCAAATGACAATAATTTCAGGAAACTTACGACTAAATCGGAAGCTTAATCGATTACCATCTTGTCGTTCAACTTCTGGAGCTAATCGAAAGCACATCAAATTAGGATTGGAGATAGTAAGAGGGAAAATTTCACTTAGATTTATAGATGTTATTTTTGACGAGTTTAGTGTAGTATTCATGCGCCAACCTTAGTATTAGAAAAATCACAAATTGAATTGAATGGGCAACGTTTGCAGCTAATGCCTGGATTAGGAGGAAAGATTTGTTTAAATTTACCTGGAAAACATCTATAAAGTTGCAAATCTGCTTGATGTTTCTCGGATATCCGTGCCAGTTCAATCTGAATAGCATTCATTTGACTAGCTGTTGCAGAGAGGGGTTCACACCATTTCTGGCTTTCTAGGTTGTAAAAAGATACTACAGAATTTCTATTCGGATAAAGTAAGCTTGCTGTTAATAAGTAAACGTAAGCTTGCCGTTTGTCAAAATCAGTATGTCCTGTCTTAAAATCCAAAATATGTAGCGTCCCATTTTCTTCTTCAAAGATACAGTCAATAGCAGCGAATAAGTTGAATTCATAATTATTCTGCTTAATTAGAAGAGGAATTGGAAATCCTTCATCACCACGATTTAACTTGATAATATTTTTGCCAAAGAGTATAGGATTTGAGCAATAACTTTTTAGGATATAAATTACTCGTTCCTGAACAGTCTCTAACTCTTGATTTAGCTGTAAAATCTTTGTTACTTTTGTAACTGCATCTTCACAATATAGAATTAAAGGGTCTTGGTGAAACTCATAAACTCCTCTCTGTGCTAATAGCCCAATTCTCTGTGGTATTGTGTCAGTTTTTGCAAGTGCGGCAACTGCTGGTTCATGATGTCTGGCTTTGTAAAAACCTCGTTTCATGTCACAATGCGAACTTTCTTGTCCTATTGGTGGAGAGAAAAGTAGCCATAGGTTATAACTAGCAAACGGTTGCCAAGATGTTGCCTTTTTCAAACTCGAATATGTCATTTATTTCCTTTAACTTTGTTGTGCCATACCTTTTCAACCGTTTTCGTGGCTAACCAAATTAAGTAATTATGCTTCAATACATTCTCCTTAAGTCAACTTTTACGGACTTTTTTTTGCTTATGTTGACGAGGGAAGTCAACAAGTTTTTTAAGATACTAGCCTATGTTGACTTCCCTCGTCAACCATTGATATAATTTTGAGGTAAGTAGGGGGAAGAAGTGAGTCAAACTTTTGGTAAAGTTATTCGTCAGGCACGCAAGGACAAGGGTTTCAGCCAGCGTGAATTGGCAAAACTAATACAAGTAGATTATTCTTATCTCTCAAAACTAGAGAACGATCATGCTGCGTATCCTCCTAGCAAAGATGTAATTCAGCTACTGGTGGATTTTCTTGATTTAGCTGTACGAGAGGAAGAATTAATCTATCTTGCTGGTCGGATAACAACCGATGATGAAAAAGTTTTTCAGGAATTAGTCAAACAGAATTACAAACAAATGCCTGCTTTGTTCCGTATGTGGCGTGACAATCCTTATTCTGTTCAAAGACTCCTTGAAGAACCCATGAAATCAGAAAATGAGGAAAAACAAAGTTGAGCGTTATTAAGCCAGAACAAAGATATAATAAGAATGAGATTGAACATAAGGCTAATGAACTTATCAATCAGATGCAAGCTAGATCAAATTACGTTAGTAATGGACTGCGAATTGATCCTAGTCGTGTCGCAGACTTTTTAGATATAGGTATCATATGGGAAAGTTTACCACCTGATGACCAAGGGCAAATAGCAGCTATGATTTTGCCACTGCAACGAGAAATCGTGATTAATTATGACATTTCCAAACTCCGTGAAGGATATGGACAATCAACGATCGCTCATGAAATTGGACATTGGTTACTTCATATTAATCAAGAAGAAGTTAATACATTTCAAGAGCGCATCAAGCTTAATATGAAAGAAGATATGCTACCGTTATTATGTCGTAGTGCTGGTGAACAAGTTTATCAAAGTACTGCTAAGACTCAAATAGATTGGAGGGAATGGCAAGCCCAATATTTCGCGAGTTGTCTGTTAATGCCTATATTTATATTGGAGCAGGCACAAAGAGGGCGTAATTTAACAAGATGGCCTCATCTTTATGCTATGGCAGATGAACTTGATGTAACTATATCTAATCTGACAAACCGTTTAAAAGGTCTAGGTTGGATTAATATTCCTGAAAACTCGAGACAAATTTATCTAGGTAATACTAAACCTAGCAGTAGAAGAGATAATTGGTAAAACCGACTATTTTCTCTAAATCTTGACACAGTGCTTTTAGCTTAAAGAACCTGAGGCGAAGCTTCTCCGGCTCCGCACAAATTCTTGATTGCTCGCTAGCCGCTGCTCCAGAAAAGATATCGGCTGGACAAAGGAAAGTAATTTGTTGAAATAGAATCTAGATTCTAGATTCTAGAATTGTTGTACTTTAGCCACAAAGTTACATACGTAGAATAGAGCTAAAAGTATTGTGGCTCTGAATTAATAGTTACAATCTGTTAGGATAATCTAGAATATATAAAATGTAATCTAGATTCTAGAATATATAATAAAGATATCCATTACCTCCTAATCAAAGGTGACAAGAAAATTAGCTGTTTTCAATATGAAGGGGGGAGTCGCCAAATCAACAACTGTTTATAACTTGGCTGTTGGACTAGTCAAGTTCAAAAAGCAGAGAGTATTAATTGTTGATATCGACCCACAAGGAAATGCTAGTGCTGCTTTGGGAGTCCCAATTTGGCAGATAGACTTCCAGCTTAAAGATGTTCTACAGCATAAAATACCGCTATCTCAAGCAATAGTCCAGACTAATAGCGGTGTAGATGTACTACCATCAAACATTTTGCTAGCAGAAGAAGAGATCCCTATATCAGGTCGCCCAGGAAGAGAATTACTCCTCAAGAAAGCGCTTACACCAGTATTAGATAAATATGATTTTATCTTGATAGATTGTCCTCCCAACATCGGAGTTTTTTCTATTAACGCGCTTATGGCTAGTGATGCAGTATTAATTCCCGTAGATATGAGTTACTTAGGATTATTGGGCGTTCAAGGAATTGAACGTGCTTTAACATTAGTGCGACAGCAATTAGATCATCCGATTGAAATTGCAGGAGTCCTAGCAACCCGATATGATCGCCGGAACAATCTGAGTAAAGAAGTATTCGACGCACTAACAGAGCATTTTGGCGACAAGATGTTTAAAAGCATAATTCCAGAATCAGTGAGAATTCGAGAAGCCCCATCTCATGGACTCTCCATTTTTGACTATGAGGAAAATGGCGCAGGAGCGAAAGCATATAAACAGCTAGTAGATGAGGTGTACAAATGGCAGTAAATAAAGGTAAGTCTCCCAGATCGGCATTAGGTGGTAATCCCTTAGCACAAGGTATTTTCAGTAAGACAGAAGTTGAAACTCCAGTACCAGCAGAGCCTACAGAGATTCAAGACTCTAGAATAAATAATCAAGAAGATAGATTAAATAGTATAGATTCTACAATCAAGAATAAAGAATCTAGATTCTTGAATAAAGGAGAACGGGAAGCGGTAAATTTACGCTTACCAATAGAATTAAACGATTGGCTCAACGAACTGCTTAAGCGAGGCAAGCGTCAACATGGTGCTAAAATTGCTAAAGAAATTTGGGTACAAGCAGCGCTAGAGTTATTTCAAGCGATGCCAATTAATTGGCAAGAAGTGGATTCTGAGGAGAGTTTGCGCGATATACTCTTGAATCTAGAATCTAGAATAAATAATCTAGAATAATTATTAGCGTGTCAGAGTATATGATATCCACTAGTTTGAGCAAAATTTATATTTCAACCCTATTTGGCTGCGATCGCCTAACTCCTGTCGGTAGTGGTAAAAATGTAGTGATATAAATCTCTTAAGCCCTTATCCAGTAGTGTCAGAAAGTAAATAATCACTACTTCTAGACCACTACCCTCCTGTCAAAAGAAATACCTGAAAATCAAAAATAAACTTGTGGAATTCCAGTTATTATAATTATATTTTAAAGTTGACGCATTGAATACGGTCAGTTATCTTTAAATAGTACATACTTACCAGACAATCAAAATGTCGCAAAATCGCCGTAGTAGCTCAGAAATGGCTTCTTTAGCTTCTTCTATCCTGAACAATCCATATTCTAGTGTTATGTCAAGGCAACTAGCTGGATCTGTTTTGTCTCAGGCAGCACCTTCAGATCCTAGAGGTCATGGTCAAAGAAGAACTAGTGCAGAAATGGCAAGTCTTGCTAGTCAGGTTCTTAACAATTATTCTTCTACTGCAACTGATAAAGAATTGGCAGGATCTGTTCTCTCTCAAAGGGCTTATTAAAGGGTTTGGGTAGCAAAAGTACAGAAAGTGCCGCTATGCCCTAAAACCCTTTCAGAATAAGATTTTCAGAACTCAACTTTTCTTAATACCTACTCTCAAAATCTTTGTACCAGTTAAACTGTAGTTTAATTGGTACAGGAATTTATAACGGTACATCAAGGGTTTCAAGCCTCTTATTTCCTGAAGTTACATGGTACAGTGATGCCGAAGGAGCGAAGCGATCGCCTATTTTAAGGGTTGCATATTCGCGGGATGATTTGACAGCTAAACCCATTGATGATTCCTTGTAAATTGAGACAAATCATTCTCTAATTGAGAAACCCCCCTATTTTATTATTTATTCATGCAATCATTCCTGCTCTCTTCCTTGGTAAACACTCCTGCTGTCCTGCACTAGTAACCTCTGTGTCAAACGATCAACTCTCAACAGTCAGCGTATATAGGCGTTGTCAGCCTATGCTAAACCATTATTACTAGGCTTCTCAGGTTCATTGATATTTATCAAAAATACTCCTTCGCACTTAATTGCGACTTCATTATACAAAACAATGAATCCCCTAATTTCATTCAACACGCCATACTTAGGGGACTTTACAAAAGTTATATTGACGATAGCTGTAGGCTTATGGTCATGCATATAAAAGTCAACAAGAGTACCGTCAACACTCATCAAACTCCATATATCGGGATGACCGCTTTCTCTTGTCCAACCATAAATCTCAAAATTGAGAAGATACAAAATTTGCTCTAAACAATGTCCGATGAGTTTTAGAAAGGAAGGTAAATTTACCTTATCCCAAAACTTTTCTGGGCAAATGACCGCAACTTTGTCTATGTGAGAATCAATTTTGTCTCTAACTATACGCAAATCGCTTTTATTATCTATAGGCACGTCTGCAAGGAACTTTATTTTTCTGTTCTGGATTTCTTTATGCTCTTTTGAACCAATAGTCGTATATTCTTTCGCATTACCTTCGAGTTCATGGAACATATCAAGGACACCAGAAGATAAAGCATATAGCGGTGAAGCAAGCTGCTTGACTAGACGCTTCTCATCACAAGGTTTATCAAGCCTAGATAAAATATCCATATTTACTGATAAATCACGTAATGCTTC
>Ga0116226_10000572_pt1 | contig 31398 bp, 23 predicted proteins | sample S1TSphfallax_FD_89692 | JGI IMG/M metagenome (GOLD analysis project Ga0116226, IMG submission 89692) | Host-associated microbial communities from peat moss isolated from Minnesota, USA - S1T2_Fa - Sphagnum fallax MG | ecosystem: Host-associated > Plants > Peat moss > Unclassified | place: USA...
CGACCGACCGGGCGATATCGCCGGCGCGAGCCGGCCCGTGCGACAGCTTCGGCGACAGCCCGCACAGCCCGGCCAAAGTCCTGGCCAGCTCGAGCACGGAAATGTCCTGGCCGGTGCAGACATTCAGCACTTCGCCGCCATCCCCGCCCGCCAGCAGCCGCTGCATGGCGGCGCGAAAATGCGCGACCGCGTCGGCGACGAAGACGAAATCGCGGGTCTGCGTGCCATCGCCGTCGATGCTCAGCGCCGCGCCGGCCAGCAGCCGCGCCGCGAACAGCGAGACCACGCCGCTGTACGGCGAGCCCGGGTCCTGGCGCGGCCCGTAAATGTTGAACAGCCGCAGCCCCAGCGTCGGCACGCGATGCACCCGCCAGGCGACGGCGGCGTGCAGCTCGGCGGCGAGCTTGTCGGCGCCGTAGGCGGTCAGCGGCGACGCCGGCAGGGTTTCGGCCGCGACCCGCCCGCCCAGGTCGCCATAGATCGCCGCCGAGGAGGCATAGACCACCGGCAGCCGGGCGGCCCGCGCGGCGTCGAGCACGGTGATCGTGCCGGTCAGATTGACCCGGTGCGTGCCCAGCCAGTCGGCGTTGGCGGCCGCCACCGAGGCGACGGCGGCCAGATGGAAGCAGCCGTCGAGCCCGGCCAGCGCCGCCCGCATCGTCGCCCGATCGGCCACGTCGCCCGCCACCACCTCACAGCGCGGATCGAGATTCTCCGGGTGCCCGGTGGAGAAATCGTCGAGCACGCGGGCCTTGTGGCCGGCCGCCAGCAATGCGTCGGCCAGATGCGACCCGATGAAGCCCGCCCCGCCAGTGATCAGAAATCCGCTCACGCCGTCCCGCCCGTTCGCTTGCCGTCACCCACGTCGCGCCATCTCACTCGCGCTCGCGCCCGGCCGGCCAGATGCCGGCCGAGCTGGTACAGCCCGGCCGGGTGCCAGGGCGCGCAGAGCAGCACGCCGATGCGCTGCCGCCGCTGGCCGGTCCATCCTGCCTTATAGGCGTCGTCGCCGCGTCCGAAATCGATCCGTCCGAGTCGCTCGCGCGTCAGCAGATGGCGCAGCATCCAGGCCGTCAGCACGGTGCCGGGGGCGGCGCGGTGCTCCGCCGCGTCATGCACGAGCTTGTCGAGCCGCGCGGTGCCGGCCGTGACCGTCCAGTACTGGGCGGCGACCGGCACGCCGTCGCGCCACAGCAGGCCGAGCCGCAACACCCCGGCCGCCGCCGCCACCGGCAGCAGGGCCGGGACAAAATCGGCAAACGGCTCGGCCGGCTTCCAGCTGCGCGCCTGCACCTGCTGGTAGGCGGCGATTCCGGCGGCCAGCCGGTCGTCGCCGCCGATCAGTTCGAACCTGAGCGCGGCGTCGCGCTCGGCGCGGGCCAGCCGGCGGCGGATCGTTTCGCGCAGCGCGCCGGGCCGGCCGGCAAGATAGGTTTCCCAGTCCTGCCCGGTGATGTCGGCCCACCAGACGCCGAAATGGGCGAACCGCAGCGGCAGCAGCCCGGCGGCGCGAAAACCCGCGAGCAGCGGCGCCAGGCCCGGCCAGTCCGGATCGATCGCGTCGAGCCGCAGCGTGCCGCCGCCGCGCACGGCGCGTCCGAACGCAAGCCCGGCCCGCGCCAGCGCCGCCCCGTCGGCCCCCTCCGCCACCAGCGGGCGGAAGACGCAGCTATAAGGCGCGGTCAGCCCCGAGCGCGTGCCGTCCGGATGGCGCCACAGCGGCAGCACGACCCGGAGATGCCCGTTCTCCCGGTGCAGCAGGAACACCACCGCGCCGCCGGGTGGCCGGGCGTGCGCGGCGACGACAGAAAACCAGCCGGCGCCGAGCTGGAATTCCTCCCGTTCCGCCTGCGCCAGCCAGGCCCGCGCCTCGGCCGGCAGGCCATCGACGCTGGCGACGCTCTCGCTCATCCGGGGCCGCTCATCCAGCGTCGGTCATCCGGAGGAGGGCCGGGGGCGGGGCAGGGCCCAGGCCCACGCCGCATACCAGGCGCCGCCGATCCATTCGTGCAGCGCAAAATAGCTGCGCAGCCAGGCGCCGATGCGCGGGACGAACGCGCCCGCCGTCAGGCGCGGCGCGTGCTCCGCCAGCAGCGGCGCCGGCAGCACCGACAGGCCGACCCCGCGAAACGCGATCAGCGCGCGGCGCATGTGCCAGGCATGGGTCACCAGGACGATCGAGGTGATGCCGTCCCGTCGCAGCATCGCCGCACTCAGGGTGGCGTTGTCCCAGGTGGTCGCGGCGTCCGGCTCGACCCAGCGGGCCGGCGTGGCGAAATCCGCAGCGAGGCTGCGCGCCATCAGCACCGCGATCGGCGCGCCCGCCGCATCGACGACGCCGCCGGTGACCAGGATCGGCAGGTTTTCCGCGCGCGCCAGGGCGGCCCCGCCGCGCAGCCGCTCCAGCGTCAGCGCGCCCACGGTGGTCTGCGCCGGCGCCGGCCCGTCGCTGGCGGCGTCGCCGCCGAGGATCACGATCGCCTGCGGCGGCGCGGCGCCGATCGGCGCGAGCCCGTTCTCCAGTGCCGTCAGCAGCAGGTTCGGCACGATCGGCAGCGCCAGCGCCAGCAGCACCAGCCCGCTCAGCAAACTCAGCCACAGGCCGGCGCGCGGGCGGCGGCGGGCGAGCAGGAGGCCGGCGACGGCCAGCACCGCCAGATTGACCGGCGGCACCAGCAGGATGTTGGCGGCGGCGCTGAGCACCCCGCCTTGTTGCCGCAGCCGACCCCTCTTGGAAATAGGCTCTCGCTGCCGCACCAAGGCGCATGGAAGACGGCGTCCGCATCACCCTGTCCGTGCCGGATTTTCTTGCGCTCGGCGCGGAGTGGCGGGCGTTGGAGGAGGCCAGCGAACACTCGTTCTTCCAGAGCTGGACCTGGGTCGGCTGCGAAGCCGAGGCGCGCTTTGCCGACCCGGTGCTGCTGCGCGCCGACCGCGACGGCGAAACGCTGGCGCTGGCGCTGGCCAACCGCACCCATGGCTGGCTAGGCGGCTGGCTGGGGCGGACGCTGTGGCTCGGCGAGAGCGGCGATCCGGCGCTGGACAGCATCTATGTCGAGCGCAACGGCCCGCTGCTGGCGTGCCGCGCGACGGCGCTGCTGCCGGCGCTGCTGCGGGCGCTGCTCGGTACCGGCTGGGGACGCCGGCTGCGGCTGGCCGGGGTGGATTCGGCGCATCTCGCCGCCGCCCGCGCGGCCGGCATGGTCCGGCTGCGTGCCAGCCACCCCTCGCCGTGGCTGGATTTTGCCGCGCTGGCGCCGGGCGAGGGCGGGTTTCTGGCCAGACTCGGGGCCAACACCCGCGCCCAGCTCCGCCGCTCCGACCGCGCCTACGCCGCCGCCGGGCCGATCCGGGTGGATCGCGCCGAAACGCTGGCCGAGGCGGCGGCGTATTTGGACGCACTGGCGGCCCTGCACCAGGCGACCTGGACCGCGCGCGGCAAGCCGGGTGCCTTCGCCGCGCCGGCCTTCCTGGCGTTTCACCGCGCCCTGCTGGCCCGTGCGCTGCCGCGCGGCGAACTCGATCTGCTGCGCGTCGCGGCCGGCGACCGGGCGATCGGCTATCTCTACAATTTCCGCCATCGCGGCCGGGTGCTGGCGTACCAGTCGGGCTTCGACTACGCGACGGCTGAGCGCCGGCAAAAACCCGGCCTGACCTGCCACCACGCCGCCATCCAGGCCGCCCGCCGCGACGGCGCCAGCGCCTACGACTTCCTGGCCGGCGCGGCCCGCTACAAGACCAGCCTGGCGAATGCGACGGACACGCTGCACTGGCTGGAGGTTGTGCCGCGCCGGTCGGTGCGCGGTGTGGTGTACCGCACGGTCGAGACGATGCGGCCGGCGACGGAGGGCCTGAAAGGGAAGGGGTCATGACAGAGGCGCGGATGTCGGGAGGCTGAGGAACGGATCGCTACCGCCGGCATCTCCGTTGCTTCATCCCAGCTCCGCCGCAAACACCCGGTCCATCCGGTCCCAGGCGAAATCGCGCAGCAGCCGCTCCAGCCGGGCGAGCGTCTTGTCCAGGTTCGTGTAGTGGCGCAGCCGCGCCCGCCAGCCGGCGCCTTCGACGCGGGGTTGCGCGGGGTCGATCTCCCACGGGTGGGTGTAGAACAGCGAAGGTGCCGCGCAGGTTCGCAGCAGCAGCCGCGACAGCGGATACGGCAGCAGCCGGAAGAAGCCGCCGCCCGCGGCCGGCAGGTTGCGGCCGCACAGCCGCAGCGTGCTCAGCGGGAATTCCCACAGTTCGGTCCCGCCATGCCGGAACGGGCGGCGCGGCGCGTCCGGCTGGCCGTACAGATCGTGCCGCACCGGATAGACCGAGGAACTGTAGCGATGGCCGGTCTCGGCGAGGATGCCGGCCGCCCACGGCGTGCGCGGTCCCAGCGAAAACGTCGGCGCCCGGTAGCCGGCGACGGCGACGCCGGCCGCCTGCTCGAGCAGCGTCCTGGCCCGCACGATGTCGGCGCGGAAGTCTTCCGGCGTCAGCCGGTCGAGGCGCTGGTGGGCGTGGCCGTGGCTGGCCAGTTCGTGACCGCCGGCGACGATCCGGCGGATCAGCGCCGGATGCCGCTCGGCGACCCAGCCGAGGGTGAAGAACGTGCCGACGACGCCGGCGCGGTCGCACAAATGCAGCAGCCGCTCGGTGTTCGCCTCGACGCGGCGGGGCAGCGTCTCCCAGGCGTCGCGCGCAATCACGCTGGCGAACGCCTCGACATGAAAGAAATCCTCGACATCGACGGTGAAGGCGTGGCGCGCCGTCATCCCGCGTCGCCGCGCCCCATCGCCCCGAGCCGGTCGAGCAGCAGCCGCAACAGCCGGTCGTGCCGGGCGAGCCCGGCTTCCAGCGCCTCCAGCCGCGTCCGCAGCGCCGCCAGCGCCGCGTCGTCGGGCGCGGGGCCGGCCTGCAACTCGGCGCGCAGCGCCCGGCTCAAGGCGGCCAGGTCGGCCGGTGCCGCGCGCGCCGCCGCCCGCCCGCCTGCCAGATCACCGGCTGCCAGATCACCGGCTGCCAGATCACCGGCTTCCGGATCGCCGCCTTCCAGGTCACGGGCCAGCTCCTCGGCGGTGGCCTCCACCATCGCGGCGGTGATCTCGTCGGTCTCCTCGAGCGCGCCGTACAGCAGCACCCGTCCGCACAGCCGGTTGATCCGGCGCGGCAGGCCGCCGGAATGGGCGAACACGGCGGCGAACGCCGCCTCGTCCCAGCGCGGCCGGCCGCGCCAGCCGACGGTGCCGAGCCGGTGCAGGATGTAGCGGCTGGTCTCCTCGCGCGACAGCGGGCCCAGATGGTACGACGCCAGCACCCGCTGGCGCAGCTGGTCGAGGTCGGGGCTGGCCAGCATCGCGCGGAACTGCGGCTGGCCGAGCAGGATCGTCTGCAACGAGGCGCGCCCGCCCTCGGTCAGGTTGGACAGCATCCGCAGCTCCTCGAGCGCCGCCAGCGACAGGTTTTGCACCTCGTCGACCACCAGCAGGCAGCGCCGGCCGGACAGCCGGTGCTCGCTCAGCACCTCGGCGAAGCGCAGCAGCAGCGTCGCCTTGTCCGCCCCCATCCTGTCAGCGCCGATCCCGTCGGCGCCCATCCTGTCAGATCGGGCCACGTCGATGCCGTAGCCGGCCATCGCCAGGCGAAACAGATCGTCGCCGGAGACCTGGGTCGTGTTGACCCGCGCCACCGCGTAGGTCTCGTGGTCGAGCTGGCCGAGCAGATGTTCGAGCAGCGTGGTCTTGCCGGCGCCGACCTCGCCGGTGACGACGATGAATCCCTCGCCCTGCGCGAGACCGAAGGTCAGATGCGCCACCGCGCGGGCGTGCGCGCGGCTCTCGAAATAGAACCGGCTGTCCGGGGTCAGCTGGAACGGCGCGGCCCTGAGGTCATAGAAGGCTTCGTACATCGTCCCCGGCTTCACGCCCCCAGCTTCACGCCCTCAGCTTCGCGCCCCCGGCTTCACGTTTCCGGCTTCACGTTTCCGGCATGGGGCGGTCTAAAAGCTCTTGCGCAGTCCGGCCGCCAGCAGGTTGGAGGTGACGCCGGGCAGGCCGTTGGCGGCGTCGTCGCTGGTGTAGCTGTATTGTAGCAGTCCCGTCAGCGTCGGGGTGAATTGCCGGGTCAGCAGCGCCGTCAGCGCCACCAGCGTCGTGGACTGCCGCTGCGTGCCGGTCGCGGTCAGCACGCCGTTGCTGAGCGTCAGCGGCGTGGCGTTGCCGAGCACGCCATACTGGGCGGTCAGCGTGCTCGCGATGTCCGGGCTCAGATCATGCTGCCAGGACAGCGTGCCGGTCGTGCCCGTGCTGGTGGCCAGCCCCTGGCTCAGCGACAGCCCGCCGCCGCTGGCCAACAGCGTGGTGCCGGTGCCGCCGACCGGCGTCTGGCTCTGCCACTGCACCGAGATCTGGAACGCATCGCGCGGCCGCAGCCAGGCGATGCCGAGGGTCAGGGTTTTCGCCTGGTAGACGCTGCTGTTGTAGCCGAAGAAATTGTCGCCGAGGATCGACGGGGCGCCGGTCTGCGGGTCGACCGGCCGGCCGAGCGCATCGAAGCTGGCACCGGACAGCGTCGCTTGCAGCGTCTGCGCGGCGGTGGTGACGCCGGCCGAATAGTCGGCCGACAGCCGCAGCGTCGGGGTCGGCGCGTAGCTGGCGCTGAGCCCGGCGGCGGTGGCGCCGTTCTGGTGGCCGTAGGTGGCGGTGATGGCGCTGTCCGGGTTGGGCAGCAGCCGGGCGCCGATGCTCCAGGTGGCGTCGTCGTAATGCGGTGCGCCGGCGCCGCTGTAGCGGATGTCTTCCCAGCCGAGGCTGGCCAGCGCGACGATGCTGCGGGTGATCGCGTAGCCGACCTGGTCGCCGACCAGGTTCTGGTAGGCGCCGGCCAGCGCGCCGGTGCCGCTGTCCTGCGTCGCCGAGGCCGACAGGGTGCTGGACAGGCGGCCGAAATTCTCGCCCGAGGTCAGCGTCGCGAATTCCTGCCGGCTGGTCAGTTGCTGCACCGTGGCGCCGCCGCCGAGCGTGTCCGCCGCCGTGTCGCTGGCGGCGACGCCGAGCTGGCCGGTGCCCCAGCCGCCGAAGCGGTGCGTCAGGTACGGTTCGAGCGAGAAATCGTAAGTCTGCACCTCGGTCTGCCTGGTCAGCGCCTGGCTACCGATGGCAGCACTGCCGGGGTTGAGCGACTGCACCGCCGCGTAGCCGGTGGCGCGGACATAGAGGGCATCGGGCAGCACCGTCAGCAGCGCGTCGCTGCCGAGATTCTGCGCGATCTGATTCTCCGACGGCTGCGACGCATAGAGCGACACGGTCGGCGTGTACGACAGATCGGCGGTCAGCCGGCTGCTGCTGCCGTTGATCGACAGCGACGGCGCGACCAGCGTGACCGGGCTGGCGCGCCGGTCGGTGGCGGTCTGGTAGACGTTGTCGGTATATTCCTGCTGGAGCAGCAGCGACGGCGTCACCGTCCAGGCCGGCCCGGTGGCGGGGCCGCCGGTCGCCGGCAGGCCGCCGCCGGGCAGCACCCGCTCGATGCTGTCGCGCAGGCTGCCCTGGCCGGCGTCGCCGCCGAAGCCCTGCGTTCCCAACGCGGGCGTGCCCAGCAGCGTCGTGCCGAGCGGCGGCGAGGTCAACGTCTGGGGATCAAAGGCCGGGGAAGCAAATGTCTGGGCGCCGGCGCGGCCGGCCGCCAGGGCCAGCGCCACGGCGGCGGCCATGGCCCGCCGCGCCGCCGCGCCGCTAGGACGGGTAGCCGAAATAGTAGTACGATCCGAACGAATGCCGGTGCGTCAGCCGCACCTTGTTCAGCATCAGCAGCACGTTCGGGCAGGCGCGCACCAGGTCCAGCGCCGCGCCGAGTTCGGCGCGCTGGGTGCGCCCGGCCTCGACCACCATGATCACCTGGTCGACCAGCGGCGCCAGCGTGCTCGGATCGGACGTCGACAGGCACGGCGCGCAGTCGAGGATGACGACATGATGGGTGAAGCGGCGGCGGATGCGGTCGATCGCGGTCGCCAGCGCCCGCGTCACGCCCTGGTCGGCGGTGCCGGCGCGGGCGGCGCCGAGCGGCATCAGGTGGAACCCCTCGACGGCGGTGCGCACCAGCACCTCCTCGGCGCGCAGCTCGGGCTGGTCGACCAGGTCGAGCAGCCCGCGATGCTCGCGCATCCCGAGCAGCGTCGACAGCGAGCGCGGCTTGGCGTCGATATCGACCAGCAGCACGTCGGCGAGCCCGTTCTGGGCGACGCTGACGGCCAGGTTCAGCGCCGAAAAACTCTTGCCCTCGCCCGGCCGGGCGGAGGTGACCATGACCAGGTTGGCGGTCCCCGGGCCGGTGCGGTTGGCGGTGCGCAGCGCCCGCAGGATGCGCCCGACGGCGATCCGGTACTCCTCGGTGACCCGGCTGCGCACGCCGCCGAGCGCCAGCCCGCCGCGCTTGAGCGCCGCCATGTCGAGAAACGGCGCCCCCGCCGGCGGCCGATACATGGGCGGCGCGTAGGGGGGCGGCGTGAAGTTGGGTGACGTGAAGGCGGCAGGCGGCTCGGGCGCGGTCGGGGTGTCCGGCACGAAGTCGGCCGCGTCCTCGACGCCCGGCGCGTCCGCCGGCCCGTCCATCGGCGCGACGGCCGGGGCGACGACGGCCGGGGCCGGCTCGGCCGGCGGCAGGCCGGCGTTGGCGCGCAGCCGCGCGGCCACCCGCTCGACCAGATGCGGCGGCCGCTCGGCCATGCTCAGGCGGTGCCCGAATGCGTCATCTTCAGGATCAGCCCGCCCCACAGCGCGCACAGCAGCAGCACGCCCATCGCGAAGCCGCCGAAGCCGAGCAGCCGCCGGTGCAGCGGCACGATCGCCGCGATCAGCGAGATGCTGCCGACCACCGGCAGGTCCAGCCGGCGCAGCTCGTCGACGGTCTGGAACGAGCTGTCGAACTGCAACAGCATGAAGGCGACGCCGACGCCGGCGGCGAAGCCGAGCCCGAGCACGGCGGTGTCGAGCAGCGCCCGCTTCGGCGCCACCGGATTCTGCGGCACCTGCGGCGGGTCGACCACCTCGAGCTTGACCTTGTCGGCCTCGGTGTCGGCGGCGGTGGCGATCCGCATCGATTCGCGGCGGGCCAGCAACTCCTCGTGGTTGCGGCGCAGCACGTCGTAGTCGCGATTGAGGTCGGCATATTCCGCCATCAGCCCGGGCACGCCACGGGCGATCGCCTCCAGCCGGTCGCGGTCGCGGGTCTGGTCGGCGATCTGCCGCTTCAGCGTGGCGACCTGGCTGTCCGCCTCGAACAATTGCAGCATCAGCTGCTCATGCACCGGGTTGGGCAGGCTGCGCCCGCGCGCGGCGGCCGGCGCCGGGGCGGAAGGCGCGCCGCCGCTGCCGGCGCCGCCCAGCGCGCCCGAGCGGATCTGCTCGACCAGCCGCTTGGCGGCGATCACGTCGGGATGCTGGTCGGTGTATTTCAGCCGCAGCTCGGCGAGGTGCCGCTCGGCGTCGAGCAGCAGCGGATTGCCGGGGGCCGCCGCCGGCGCCGCCGCGGCGACCTCGCCCTCGTCCAGCGTCTGCGGCGTCTGCTCAAGCTGCTGCTTGATCAGGTCGCGCTGCTGCACCGCGTCCTTGACTTTGTCCTGCAACTGTTCGAGCGCCCGCCGCGCCGCCTCCAGATGCGACAGGCCGCCGTTCGAATCCTGCGGCAGCAGGTCGAGATATTTCAGCCGGAACTCGGCGCGCTGCGCTTCCGACAGGCGCAGCTTCTGCTCGTACTGGGTCAGTTGCTGGTCGAGGAACTGGCGCGCGTTCTCCATGTCGGTGCGGCTGTTGCCGGCCTTGCTTTCGATGAAGATGGTCAGCATCGCCTGCACCACGTCGTAGGCCAGCTTGGCGTTGCTGGTGCGGTAGCTGATGGTGAACAGGTTGCGCGTCTGCGGCTTGATCTTGATGGTCTCGGCCAGGCTGAACACCAGCCGCTCCAGGTCGGCCGGGCCGTTGACCTGCAATTCCAGGTCGGTCTTGGAGATCAGCTTCTCCAGGTTCGGCCGGCTCAGCACCGTCTGTTGCAGCAGTTCGAGCTGGCTGGTCGGCGAATTCTCGAGCGCCAGGCCGCGCAGCAGCGGCGTCAGCACCGAATCGGTATCGACATAGACCCGCGCCGAGGCCTCGTACTGGTTGGGGATCGCGGCGACGCCGAACCAGCCGCCGATGCAGGCGAGCCAGGCGACGCCGAGCGCGATCCAGCGCTTGCGCCAGATGCTGAAGAAGAAGCGCTGCAACAGCGCGGTCAGGTCGTCCATCGCGGCACTCCCCCAGAAATCGCCGTTCAGAACCAGCCTTGCGGAATGATCAGCGTGTCGCCCGGCGCCAGCTCGACATTCTGGCTGATGTCGCCGTCCTTCATCAGGTCGCCGAGCCGCACATGGATGGTCTGCTGCGTGGCGTGGCCGTCCTTGTCGGCGCCGCGGCGGACGATCACCGCCCGGTTGCCGGCGGCGTAGCGGGTCAGGCCCTTGCTCGCGATCATCACGTCGAGCACGGTCAAATGCTCGCGGTATGGCAGCGCCAGCGGGTCGGCGGCCTCGCCGATCACCCTGATCTGCCGGTCGAGCGGGCCGACGAAGCCGCGCACGATGATGGTCACGCGCGGGTCCTTGACGAACTCGCGCAGCCGCTCCTCCATCTCGTGGCCAAGCTGGCTCGGCGTCTTGCCGGCGGCGACCATGGTCTGCACCAGCGGCGTCGAAATCCGCCCGTCCGGCCGCACCGGCACCTCGGCGCTGAGCTGCGGGCTGTCATAGACGAAGACGCTGAGCTGGTCGCCGGGGCCGATCACATATTCGTCCGTCGGCAGCACGGCGGCGGGCACCGGCGGCGGGGCGGGCGCGCCGAACAGATCGCCGAACGGGCCCATGCCCGACGTACCCATGCCGGACGTGCCGGACCCGTCGCCGCAGCCGGCCAGCGTGCCGCCGCTCAGCAGCAGGGCGGCGAGCCACATCGTGCGCCATCGCATGCAACTAGGGCCGATCATGTCCGTTCCGGTTGCAGGGACGCCGCGCCGGGCAACCGGGGACGCCGCGCGGGCAGGCGGCGCGGCGTCGGCGCACCCACGCCACCCGGCGCGCCGGCAAGGATGCCCTGCCGGCTCCTCGGTGTCGAGAACACAGCCTGACATCGCGTGAACGCGGTGCGCCGGCTTTGTCGGCTGATGCGAAGCCCGATAAACGTCTCACAATATATTGTCCGCGCTCGCTTTTTCCGGGCCTGCTCTGCCCACCAAATATGCAACGAACGCGAACGTATGCCATTTTGTTACAATATGCACAAGAGTCTTGATCAAATTATTGATTTAGTCTTAACAAGGAGACGCGCCGTCGCCTACCTATAGGCGCGGCGTCCCGCCCGGCAGCCCGGGTGGACGTCACGCACGCGGCGCGATCGCGCCGCCCATACAGGGATGGCACAGGGTATCTTGGACAGTTTCGACAGCAGGCAAGCCGGCGACGCGGGCGGCCCGCGCGGCCGGCGGTCGCACCCGATCGCGCTGGCGCGGCGATGGACCCGCCTTGCCGACCGGGCCGAATGGCTGCGCGCCCGCTTCGGCCTCGCCCTGGGCATCCCCCCGCTCGGATTGCAGCTGCCGCCCGAGCTGCTGGTGCTGTGGCTGGTCGAGGTGCTGGCCTGCGCGCGGCTGCTCTACATGCTGCTGTCGCACGATATGTTGCTGTCGCATGATATGTTGCTGTCGCATGGCCTGACCGACCAGGCCGCCGGCATCGGCCGGATGCATAGCGCCGAGCAGGCGGCCACGCTGGCGCTGGCGCTCGGCCTCGCCTCGGTCGGCGCCGGCTTGTACAACCCCGACATCTACCTGCGGCTGCGCGCGCTGCTGCTCAACACCGCGCTCGGCGCGCTGCTGGCGTTCCCGCTGATCTGGCTGGTCGGACGCTGCGTCGGCATCAACCTGGCCGACCTGTCGCCGGCCGGCCTCCGGCTGGTGCTGAAAGTGCTGGCGGCCTGGACGCTGGGGCTGTTCGGCCTGCGGCTCGCCTTCAGCCTGGCGCTGCGCGCCAACCTGTTCACCCGCCGGCTGCTGATCGTCGGCGCCGACGCCTCCGCCGCCCGCATCGCCGCCGCGATCCGGGCGCTGCGCGGCGGCCTGTTCGACATCGTCTCGGTGGTGCCGGCCGAGCAGTTTCCGGCGCTGGCGCCATGGCGGCTGCGCGCCGCCCGGCTCAGCTTCGTCATCGTCACCGCCGAGGCGTCCGCGCGGCTGCCGGCGCGGTCGCTGCTGCGCGCCGGCGCCGCCGGCCTGCGCTTTTATTCCGACACCGAGTTCTGGGAGCGCCGGCTGCGCCGGCTGGATGTCGACCAGGTGGGGGTCGACCAGGTGGGGGTCGAGCCGGCCGGGATTGCCGATGCGGGCGCTGGCGACCCGGGTGCTGGCGACGCGAGTGCTGGCGGAGCGGGCGCTGGCGACGGTCGCGGGTCCGGCATCGTCTCCGCCGCCGGCCTGCGCCGCGCCGCCGATGTGCTGCTCGGCCTCGCCCTGCTGGCGCTGACGCTGCCGCTGATCCTGCTGACCGCGCTGGCGATCCGCCTCGACAGCCCCGGCCCGGTGCTGTACCGCCAGGAGCGCGTCGGCCTGCATGGCCGCCCCTTCACGGTGCTGAAATTCCGCAGCATGCGCACCGACGCCGAGGCGCGCGGCCCGGCCTGGGCGGCGCGGCGCGACCCGCGCGTGACCCGCGTCGGCGCGATCATCCGGCTGACCCGCATCGACGAGCTGCCGCAGCTGATCAACGTGCTGCGCGGCGAGATGAGCCTGATCGGCCCGCGCCCGGAGCGGCCGCATTTCGTCGCCCAGCTCGAGCAGGCGCTGCCGTTCTACCGCGACCGCGCCCGGGTCAAGCCCGGCCTGACCGGCTGGGCCCAGGTCAACTACCCGTACGGCGCCTCGGTCGAGGACGCCCGCGCCAAGCTGTCCTATGATCTGTACTACGTCAAACATCGCGGCGTCTGGCTCGACCTGATGATCCTGCTGGCGACCGTGCGGGTGGTGCTGTTCCAGCGCGGCGCCCGCTAGGCGCCGGCGAGGCAACGAACATTCATGCGTAAGATCATCGTCGTGACGCTGCTGGCGCTGCTCGTCGCGGGCGGCGGCGGCGTCGGCTGGTACCTGCTGCGGCATTTCCTGCACAACGCGATCGCCTCGGGCGAGGCGCTGCTGGCGCGCGGCGACGTGCATGGCGCGATGCTCGAATTCCGCAACGCCGTGCGCAACCATCCGGAGAACCCGCGCGCCCACGTGCTGCTGGCGACCGCGCAGTTGCGCGGCGGCGACCCGGTGGCCGCCGAGAAGGAGCTGGAACAGGCGCAGACGCTGAACTACGCCCGTCCCGACCTGCTGCCGCTGCTGGCGCGCGCCTATCTCGGCCAGGGCCGCTTCCGCGACCTGCTGCGCACCATCCCGCCCGGCGCGCTGCCGCCCGAGCAGGAGGCGCAGGTGCTGGTCAACCGCAGCCTGGCGCAGACCGCGCTCGGCGACATCGAATCCGCCCGCGCCTCGGCGACCGCGGCGGAACGGCTCGACCCGAAACTCGCCGACGCGCCGCTGGCCGAGGCCCGCATCCTCGCGGTCGGCGGCGACCGGGTGCAGGCGCTGCTGAAGCTCGACGAGGCGCTGGCGCTCGATCCCAAACTGCTGGAGGCGCTCGGGCTCAAGGCCGACATGCTGCGCGAGCAGGGCAATCTGGAGCAGGCGCTGGCCACGCTCGACATCGCCGTCCGCGACAATCCCAAGCTGGCGCGGGTGCGCCTGGCGCGGGCGCGGCTGCTGCTGCTGCTCGGCCAGGACGAGGCCGCGCGCACCGACCTGGAGGCGGCGCTGCGCACCGAGCCGCGCAACGCGCTGGCGCATTATCTGAAGGGGCTGCTGCTGGTGCGCGCCAGCGACTGGCCGGGGGCGGCGCTGGATTTCCAGAAGATCGAGCCGATCCTCGGCCAGTTGCCGCGCGGCGACTATTACGGCGCGCTGGTCAAAAGCCACGTCAATCAGGTCGAGCAGGCGGCCGAACTGATCGCCCACTACACCGCGCGCAGCCCGCAGGACCCGAACGGCTTCCGCCTGCTCGCCCGGATCGACCTGCTGCTGCACAAGCAGGACGCGGCCACCGAGGCGCTCAGGCGGGTCACCGCCCTCGGCGGCGCCGCGATCGACCCGCCGGCCGGCGCCACGGCGGAAGTGCGCGCCGCCTCGGCCGGGCCGGAGAGCGCCGAGGCGCTGACCCAGCTGGCCAGCGAGCAGCTCGGCCGGGGCGACACCGGCGATGCCGCCAGCGAGCTGGAACAGGTGCTGGAAGGCCGGCCGCACCCGGCCGATACAAGGGCGACGCAGGTGCTCTCGGCGCTGGCGGCGGCCGACGTGGCGCGGGCGCAGGCCGCCCTCGACCGGCTGCGCGCCGATCCCGCCGCCGATCCGCTGGCGGTCGCCAACCTGTCGGCGCTGCTGCGGATGGCCAATCTCGATTTCGCCGGTGCCGAGGCGATCTGGCGGGAGGCCGCGCGGCGCTGGCCGAACGCGGCGCAGATCCAGGTCAATCTCGCCCGCGTGCTCGACCTGACCGACCAGCCGGCGCAGTCCGAGCAGGTGCTGGCGACGCTGCTGACCGCGCAGCCGGCGCAGCCGGCGGCGCTGCGGCTGATGGTGCAGATGCTGGCGGCGCGGCAGCGCGCGCGCGAGGCGGTCACCTATGTCCGCGCCGCCCGCCGGGTGGCACCCGACGCGCTGCCGCTGCTGGTCACCGAGGCGGCGCTCGACGCCGAAGTCGGCGATTTCGCCGCCGCCTACCGGGCGCTCGAGGAAGTGCCGCTCGAGCAGGCGCAGTCGCCGACGCTGCTCGGCGTGCGCGCGCAGATCCAGGTGGCGCAGGGCAAGCTCCCGGAGGCGGTCAACAGCCTGCGGCAGATCCTGCTGACCCACCCCGAGGACCAGGCGGTCCGGCAGCGGCTGATCCGGCTGCTGAGCCAGACCAGGCAGACCGACGAGGCGCTGCGGCTGGCGCGCGACGGGCTGGCGCTGGCGCCCGGCAACAGCACGATGCTGCGCCTGGTGGTGCTGCTGGTCGACGCCACCCAGGGCATGGAGGCGGCCCAGATCCAGGCGGCCGAGTTCGCCCGCGACCCGATCAACCTGCCGGCGGCGCGGCTGCTCAAGGGCATGCTGTATCTGAACGCGCATCGCTACGACGAGGCGGTGGCGGCCTATCGCGACCAGATGAAGACCGAGCCGTTCAACGTGCTGGCGATCGCCGCGGCGACGGCGCTGGCGGACGCCGGCCGCACCGAGGACGGCGTCGCGCTGCTGCGCGACTGGGTGGCGCGGCAGCCGGACCCGACGGTTGCCAACGAACTGGCCGCGATCGAGATCGCCGGCCGCCACTACGACCTGGCCGAGACCTACCTGACCGCGGTGCTGGCGGCGCGGCCGAACGACGCGGTGGCGCTGAACAACCTCGCCTGGATCTGCCAGCACAACCACAATCCGCGCGCGCTGGGGCTCGCCCAGCGCGCCTATCTGTTGCAGCCGAGCGCGCAGAGCGCCGACACGCTCGGCTGGATTCTGCTGCAACAGGGCAATAGCCGTGCCGGCCTGCTGCTGGTGCGCCGGGCGGCGGCGGCGATGCCGAACGATCCGGCGGTGCTGTATCATTTTGCCTACGGTCTGAACCTGTCGGGCGCGCGCGAGGCGGCCGCAAAACTGCTCGACGCGCTGCTGCGCACGCCGGCCGCCTTCGAGGACCGCGACGACGCGCTCCGCTTGCAGGCGGAACTGGGCGGCCCGCTACCGCCCCCGGCCACCCCCGCCGCCGCCACGGGGACGTTGCCGACGGTGCGGTGACCGGCGCACCGGGCCGCCGCTATCCACGCCGTCGTCCCTGGCGGGCCGGAACGTCTTTCGACCAAACCGACCGAAGCCGTATACCTCGCCAAAACGTGTCGTTCGCTCTATGACCTTGACTGACGAGGTCGGGATTTTGTGCGGCAGGCGATGGTGACGACGGCGATGCCCCCGGCAAACGGCGGCCAAGACACGGGCAAAAAATCGCCGAGCGGGACGAAGCATCGCGACATGCCATGACCGTCCCGACGTTCCGGCCCAGCCTGCCGCATCGGCTGTGGCGGTTGCTGCCGGCGCGGCAGAGACGTCGCCTTGCCAGTGGCCTCGCGGCGCGCCTGGCCCCAGCCATCGACCGTCCGCCGCCGCCCGCCCGCGCCGGTATCGTCGTCGTTGGCGAGCTGTCGCGCCCGTCCGGTCTGGGCGAGGGCGCCCGCCTGATGCTGCGCGGGCTCGAACGGCTTGGCGTTGCGTCCTGGGCGATCGACGTCGGGGGCTATCTGCCCGCCGCCGCCGGCGCGCCGGCGGCTGCCGTCGCCGGCGCTCCGCCGGCCGGCGCGCCGCTGGTCATTCATGTCGCCGCCCCGTTGCTGCCGCTGGTGCTGCTGCGCCTGCCCCGGGCGCTGCTGCGGGGGCGTCGGGTGATCGGCTACTGGAACTGGGAGCTGCCCGAACTGCCGGTCGACTGGCGGGTCGGGCGACGTTTCGTGCATGAGGTGTGGGTGCCGTCGATGTTCACGGCGGCCGCCGTCGAAGCCCTGCTGCCGGGACGGGTCCGGGTGACGCCGTTTCCCCTCGCGGTTGCCCCGCCGCTGCCGGCCGCCCGCGACCGGCGTGACCTCGGCTGGCCGGCGGACGCGGTCGTCGTGCTGGTGTCGGCCAATCTGGCATCCTCGTTCGAGCGCAAGAACCCGCTGGGCGCGATTGCCGCGTTTCGGGCGGCGTTCGGCGATCGGACGGATCGCTTTCTGGTGCTGAAGATCGGCAATCCCGACCATTTTCCGGCGGATTTCGCCCGCATCGTGGCAGAAGTCGGAGACGCGGCGAACATCCGCGTCGACACCAGGCCGTACCCGATGGCCGACGTGCATGCGCTGACCGCCGCGGCCGACATCGTGCTGTCCCTGCATCGCAGCGAGGGGTTCGGCCTGGTCCTGGCCGAAGCCATGCTGCTGGGGCGGCCGGTGATCGCCACCGGCTGGTCGGGCAATGTGGATTTCATGGACGCGCGCAGCGCAGCGCTGGTCGGCTATCGTCTGGTGGCGTCCGACGACCCGCGGCAGGTCTATCGCGGCTCGCACTGGGCGGAGCCCGATCTGGCACAGGCCGCACGGCATCTGCGGGATCTGGCCGACGACGCGCCGGCCCGCGCGCGGCTCGGGGCCCGCGGCCGCGAGCACGCGCTCGCCCATCTCGGCGCCGGACCGCTGGCGGCGGCGGTGCGCGGTCTCGGCCTGGACGTGCCGGGCCTGGATGCCGTCGCAAGCCGCCGATCCGGTCCGAGCGCACCCCCGTGACTCACGGCAAACCATCGTTTCGCCGGCCATTTCGCAATTCCCGTGACACCGCGAACGTTCTAGATATCGATCAGTAAACGCTGGGGAGGCCAGGGATGCGGCGGGCGCGTCATCCGAGCTGGGCGGTTCTCGCGCTGACAGGGCTGGCACTGGGCCTGCTCGCGGGCGTGGCGCCGGCCGCGGCCGCCACGCTCGAGGTCGGCGAGGGCAAGACCTATGCCGCCCCGTCCGCCGCCGCCGCCGTCGCGCATGACGGCGACCACATCGTCATCGCCGCCGGCGAGTATTTCGACTGCGCCGTCTGGCGCGCCAGCAACCTGACCATCGACGGCGCCGGGCCCGCCGCCACCGTGATCACCGACAAGACCTGCGGCGGCAAGGCGCTGTTCGTGATGGACGGCGACAACATCACCGTGCGCAACCTGACGCTGACCCGCGCCCGCGTGCCCGACGGCAACGGCGCCGGCATCCGCGCCGAGGGCGGCAGCCTGACCGTCGCGCATGTCCGCTTCGTCAACAACCAGAACGGCCTGCTCGCAGCCCCGCTGCCGCAGGCGAGCATCGTCGTCAGCGACAGCGAGTTTTTGCGCAACGGCAGTTGCGACGGCGGCGGCTGCGCGCACGGCATCTATGTCAACGCGCTGAAGCTGCTGCGCATCGAGCGCAGCCGGTTCCTCGAAACCAGACAGGGCCACCCGATCAAGTCGCGCGCCGCGCGCACCGAGGTGATCGGCTGCGAGATCGCCGACGGGGCCACCGGCACCGGCAGCTACAGCGTCGACATCCCGAACGGCGGCGGCGTGCTGCTGCGCGACAGCCGGATCGAGAAGGGGCCGCGCTCGGAAAACCACGAGGCCGGGCTGATCGTCGGCGAGGAAGGGGTGACCCAGCGCACCCCGGAAATCCGCGTCGAGCACAACGTGTTCCAGGTCGACGGCGACTACCCGTCGTCGCTGGTCAGGAACCTGACCGCCACCGAGGCGGAATTGCAGGGCAACACGCTGGTCGGCGCCACCGCGCGGGCGCTGCGCGGCGACGGCACGGTCGAATGACGAACGGCACATGATCGGCGCGCGCGCGGCCGTCCCACTGTGCGCGGCGCTGTTTGCGGCGGTCGTGCCGGCAGGCGCCGGGGCGCGCACGCTGCTGGTCGGGCCCGGCCGCGCCTACGACCGGCCCAGTGCCGCGGCGGCGGTGGCGCGGGCGGGCGACACCGTGCTGATCGCGGCGGGCGAGTATTTCGATTGCGCCCGCTGGCGCGCCGACGGCCTGACCATCGCCGGCGAGGTTTCCGGTACGGCGGGGGGCCAAGCCGGGGGTGACGTGACGCTGACCGACCTCGCCTGCGACGGCAAGGCCGCCTTCGTCATCGAGGGCAACGGCGTGACCATCCGCCATCTCGGCTTCGCCCGCATCCGCGTGCCGGACGACAACGGCGCCGGCATCCGCGCCAGCGGCCGCGACCTGACGGTCGAGGACAGCCGCTTCACCAACACCCAGATCGGCATCCTCGCCCAGTCGCCGGCCGGCGGCTTCCTGCGGGTGACCGGCTGCCGCTTCCGCGAGACCGGCGCCAGCCTGGACGCAAGCTCGGACGCCGGCCCGGACGCGAGCCTGGACCCCAGCCCGGGCGGGCGCGTCAACAGCGCGATCCACGCCGACGGATTCGACCTGGTGCGGGTCGAGGCGTCCGATTTCGGCCGTGCCAGGGGCGGCGCCGACATGGCGCTGCGGGCGCGCCGGGTCGAACTGGTCGACGACCGGATGGAGGATGCGGCGGCGGCCAACCCGGGGCAGCCGATGCGCGGGCCGCTGGTCATGGTCGAGGGCGGCGCGCTGCTGCTGCAAGGCAACCGCATCGCCATCGCCGCCGGCGCCAGCGCCCGCCCGGGCGCGGTGCTGGCGACCGGTGCCGCCAGCTCGATCACCGTGCGCGGCAACGTGATGGAGGAGGCGGGCCCGCTGGTGCCGCTGCTGCGCAACTGGACCGGCCAGCCGGCCACGGTCGAGGGCAATCACGTCTCGGCGGGCGGCGAGACCGTCAGCGACGCCGGCCTCGACTATCACCGGCTGCGCGCGACCGCGGCCGGCCTGCGCGACCAGGTGCACGCCGCCTGGTCGGCCGCCCGGCATTATGCCGGCATTGTGTGGCGCGCCGCCGACTAGGGCGCCTTCGCGCCCGTGGTTCAGAGACTAGGGCGCCTTCGCGCCCGTGGTTCAGAGAACGGGCCGCCTTCGCGCCCGTGGTTCAGAGAACGGGCCGCCTTCGCGCCCGTGGTTCAGAGAACGTGGTTCAGAGACCGTGGTTCAGAGACCGGGGCGCCTTCGCGCCCGTCGGCTCAGAAAGGCGTCCCGCGCGGCGGCGGCTTGCGGTGTCCCGAGCGATGTCCCGGCATGGGTCGGCCGCCCGCCGCCGGCCTCTCCCCGGAGTCGCCGTCCCCGGATTGGCCGCCCAGCCAGCCGCGCAGGCCGCGGCGCTTCAGCAGCAGGCGCCCCGGCAGCATCGCGAACAGCCCGGTCGTCGGCTTGTCCGGCGGCACCCGGTCGTTTTGCAGCGTCCACCACATGATCAGGCCGATGCCGATCACCGACAGCAGGAAATACAGACCGTCCATCGGCGCACACTCCCAGGAGACCGGATGCGCCGGATCGCGGATGCGCCGGATCGCGGACATGGCGGATACCGGGTGCGGCGGGCGGCGCCGCTGCGCTATCGTCCGGTATGCTGGCATCAACAGGCGGGCCGTGGCCCGGGTCAAGGCTCGCGTGCGCGACATCGCGTTGACACTGGGGCTGCTGTTCTACCTGCCGATGGCGCTGCGGATGCCGGCGGCGGGGGCGCTGTGCTGGGCCTGGTTCTCGATCATGAACCCGCACCGGCAGGTCTACGGCTTCACCTACGACCAGCCGCTGAACGCGATCGTCGCGGTCGCCACGCTGATCGGCTTCGCCTTCGACCGCGACCGCAAGCGGCTGCCGCTGAGCCCGGTGCCCTGGCTGCTGCTGGCGCTGATGGCCTGGATGACGCTGGACACGCCGCTGGCCGCCGAGCCGGCCTATTCCTGGGTGCTGTGGAACCGCGACATCAAGGTGTTCGCGCTGAGCCTGCTGATGTTCTTCCTGTTCACCACCAAGGCGCGGATCCACGCGATGATCTGGGTGGTGGTGATCTCGCTCGGCTATTACGGGGTCAAGGGCGGCGTGTTCACCGTGCTCAGCGGCGGCAACTACATCGTCTACGGGCCGGATGCCAGCGTCTACAGCGACAACAACCAGCTGGCGCTGGCGGTGGTGACGGAACTGCCGCTGCTCTACTATCTGGCGCGCCACACCAGGGCGGCATGGCTGCGGCTGCCGGCGCTGCTGGCGATGATGCTGCAAGTGGTGATGGTGTTCGGCTCCTATTCGCGCGGCGGCGTGCTGGCGCTCGGCGTGATGCTGTCGATCCTGTGGCTGCGCAGCGACCGCAAGATTCTGTACGCGCTGCTGGCGCTCGCGGTGCTCGGCGGCGGCCTGAGCCTGATGCCGGAATCGTTCTTCGCGCGGCTGGGCAGCATCAACAACCTGCAAACCGACGATTCCTTCCAGGGCCGCGTCACCGCCTGGCAGGTGGCGCTGCTGTACGCGACCGATCATTTCCCGTTCGGCGCCGGCTTCAACGGGGCGGAGACGCCCGCCGTGTTCCACCATTATTTCCCCGAGGAGCTGAACCGGGCGGCGCACAGCATCTATTTCCAGATTCTCGGCGACCACGGCTTCATCGGGCTTGCGATCTACCTGGCGATGCTGCTGCTGGCGCTGCGCGAGGCATCGCTGATCCGCAGGCAGACCCGCGACAATCCGGACCTGCTGTGGGCGTCCGATCTGGCGGACGTGATGCGCATCAGCCTGATCGCGTTCTATGTCGGCGGCGCCGCGCTCAGCATGGCCTATTCGGACGTCTACCTGATCGTGATCGCGCTGCTGGTCAATCTGCGGGCGCTGACCACGCCGGCCACGATCGCCGCACAGAACCGCCTGGCCCGCCACCGTCCCAGCCACCGTCCCAGTCACCGTCCAAGCCGCGGCCCCGAATCCGCCGCCCCCGCCCGGCCGGGCGTGCGCCAGGGCGTGCCGTAGGCCGGACCCGACGGCACCGGTCCATATCGCCCGCCGCCGGGTGCTCCGAACCCCGCGCACGGCAGCCGGATGTTAGAAAACATGTTATTTTAGCTTGACATCATCGGCCCCTTGCGCTACATAACTCCCATGCCGCCTCCCACCCCGCTCCCCGTTCTCACCGCACTGATCGGCCTGTTCCGCCAGGGCTTCTGGCGGCGGCTGGCGGGGCGGTTTTTCCGGCGCGGAGCCCCCCAACCGACGGAAGATCCGGTCGAGCACTTCCTCCTGCCGATCCTGGAGGCGATCTCCCGGATCGCCGAGGCGGTCCAGAACGGGACCTACCGGGAGCCGGAATACGCCCCCGAGCCACCCGACGAGGCGCCGGAAACCTCCGGCTGGACCCCGCCGCCAAAGCGGCCGAAGCCGCCGCCGACCCGAGAGCCGGAGCCCCCGTGGTTCTCCGAGCCGAGGCCCCGGCTTCCCAGGCCCCCGCCCGCCCCGGAGCCGGCGGAGCGGCCATCCGCCACACCCCAAGCACCCAGTGCGCCCGAGCGGCAGCGCCCATCGTGGCGGCCTGCCCGCGCCGCTGCCCGGCCACCGCTCCCGCCGCCCCGGGTTCACATCCCGTCAAAAAAAGCCCGCCCGGAGCCTGTGACGAGGCACGCCCATATCGTTCCACTACAAGAACAAACATCCGCCCGTGGCGGTCCGTCTCGCCGCCCCGCGTCGCGCCGGCCGGACTCATTGCCCGGTGTCGTCGCCGTCGCTGTCGTCGCCGTCGCCGTCGTCGGGCGCCGCCGGCGCGGCCAGGTCGCCGCTCTCGGCATAGTTGGCCGCCACCGTGCCGAGCTCGAGCCCGCCCGCCTCGCCGCCCAGCCGCTGCACGTCCCATTGGGTGATCCAGCCGCGCACATGGTGGCGGATCGTGCGCCCGGCGCGCCGCTCGCCGAGCGGCAGCAGCGGCGCCTCCCAGCCATAGGCGGCGCTGTAGCCGCGCCGCAGCGCCGCGGCATGGCGCAGCAGGTGGGCCTCGGCCGGCGGGTGCAGCAGCGGCGCCGCCTCGATCGCCCGGATCGCCGCCAGCGCCAGCTCGGCCTGCGCGCCGGCCCCTTTCAGCCGCAGCCGCTCGGGCAGCTTCTCGTCGTCCTGGCGGGCATTGATCACGGCGGCGGCGAAATCGTCGGTGATCGCGGCGGCGACATGCCGCCCGGCCACCGGCGGCGCGGCGCCGAGGCCGAGCCAGACGGCCAGCTCGGCATAGGCGCGGGCGCGGGTCAGCGGCGGATAGCGGCCGATCAGCTCGACCTCGTCGACCAGCACGCACCAGCCGGCGAAGCCGGCGGCGCGGAACAGCAGCGGCGCGAAACGCTCGCGCTGGCCGGCCAGGCTGGCTTCGCCGAGCTGCCGCAGATCGAACATCCCGCGTGCGCCGGCCTGCGCCAGCGCCTGCCGCAGCGCCGGCCCCGGCGCCGGGCCACCGGCCAGGAACGCCTCGAACCGGCGCAGCAGCTCGGCCGGCAGCTGCCGGCTCAGCAGATGCAGGATCGCCGCGAAAATCGGCGACAGGCCGGTCTCCGGCGCGCCGACCAGCAGCTCCAGCGCCTGCACCGCGCCCGGCCGGCGCTGGATTTCCGCCAGCGCCACCGTCATCGCGTCGTCGCTGTGGCCGCCCGGCACGATGGTGTCGCGCAGCGCCGCCGCGAGCACCGCGAGCGAGGCGGACAGCGGCGTCTCCTTGCTGACGCTGACCCGGCTGACGACGAAATTGCGCCGCAGCGCGGCCTCGCGCAGGAAGCCCAGCAGATGCGACTTGCCGGCGCCGAAACCGCCGGCGAACAGCAGCCCCGGCGCCGGCGCCTCGCTCCAGACCCGGCCGAGCCCGTCCTCGAAGCGGTCCTCCAGGCTGTCCTCGACGCTGCCCAGCAGCTGCACCGCGGCACGGTTGGGCACCCCCGCGCGCAGCGCCTCGAACGCGGTGCGCAGCGCCAGCCGCACCTGTGGCGCCGGTGGGGGCGCCGGTGGGGGCGCCGGCGGGGCAGGCGCGGGCGGGGTTTGGCCGGGATCGCTCATGCGGCGATCCGCACCAGCGGCGCCAGCGGGTTGTCGCCGCCCTGCGGCCGCACATCGTCCCAGATGCGCATCTGCAACGCCGTGTACTGGCCGAGCGAGCGGCGCGGATCGTCGCCGAGGAACGCCGGGGCGGCCAGGACGGCCACGAACAGGCCGGGAAACTGCTCGGCGTCGTCGATCAGCTGGCGCAGCACCTCGTAGCAGTCCATCACCGCGGCCGGGCTGTAGACCAGCCCCTCGCTGACGGCGCGGCGCTCGCGGTGCAGCTGGCGGATATCCAGCAGCAGCAGCAGCCCGGCGCCGCCGCAGCCGCGCAGCCAGCGGCACAGCGACATCAGCGTGGCGCGCGCGTTCTGCCGGCCGATGCGCCGGCCAATCTGCGCCGGCTTGAGCGGGGCGATGGCGCGCAGCGTGCCGTGCAGCCAGCCCAGCACCGCCTCCGCCAGCCCCGCCGCCTCGCCGGACAGGCGGGCCTGCAACAGGGCGATCATGGCGTTGCGGAAATCCTGGGTCAGGCCGGCATCCTGCCAGATCTCCCGGCTCAGCGCCTGGGTCAGGTCGCGCCACAGCAGGTGCGGCGCCACCGCGTTGGCCGCCGCCAGCTCGGCAAGGCTCTGCGGCGTGCCCGGCGCCGGCCAGCGATAGCCGAGGCCGGCGACCAGCGCCTCCAGCCGGGTCTGCAACAGCCGCTCCCACGGCAGCCGGGCGGCGACCGCGAACACGACGTTTTGCAGCAGTTGCAGCTTGGTGCTCGCCAGGTCGAGCCGCACCACGGCGAGCCCGGCGTCGCCGGCCTGCGCGGCGAGGCCGGCGGCCAGGCGATCGAGCGCGCGGGCCTCGGCCACCGCGAAGCGCACCGCCGCCCCGCCGGCCGGGATGAACTCGGCGAAATACTCCCGCCGCATCAGCTCGAGCCATGAAGCGGCGGCGATCGCCACGCCGCCTCAGCCCCCTGCCCGGGCCGGCTGGCCGCCGGCTGGCTGGCCGCCGGCTGGCTGGAAGGCGATGCCGACATAGACATGTTCGGCCCCGTGCGCGTCATAGACGGTCAGGCGGGCGCGCCCCTTGCTGCCGGTCGATGCCGGCAGGCTGAAGCGATGGCCGCGCCGGGTGCGCGTGTCCGGCGCGCGGTCCAGCCGCAGCAGGTCGACGGCGAACGCCTCGCGCGGATACTCGGCCGCACTGCCCGGCCGCAGCGTCAGCAGCTCGTAGATCTCGAGCAGCGGCACCACCGCGCCGGGGCGCGGCTCGTCGGCGCGGGCGTCGGCGCGCGCCAGATGGGTGGCGGCGCGGAACAGGGTTTCCAGGAACGCCTCGGCGTTGAAGGCGGCGCTGTCCTGTGCCTGTTTCAGCAGCCCGGTCAGCACGGCCGGGCGCAGCTGGCGTTCCAGCCTGCGGCCCACCCGCACGCCGGGCACCGCGGCATCGAGCTTGAGCAGCAGCGGAAAGGCGGTGACGCGGCCGTCGCGCTCGACCAGCACCACCCCCCGGGCGGCGGCGGCGTCCTGTAGTTCTCGCAGGTAGGCGCCGCCGGCGAAGGCCGTCTCGGCGTCCCAGGCGAAGCTGGCGGCGGCGCCGCGCACTGCCTCGGCCAGCGGGGCGGCGGCGGCCGGCAGCTGCTCGAGCCGCCGCGCCAACCCGGCGACGATGCCGCCCGCGACCTGCCGGCGCAGCGCCCTGACGCCGGCCAGCACCGTCTTGGCCTGCCGCTCGGCACCCGCCAGCGCCGCGTCGAGCCGGACCAGTTCGTCTTCGAGCCGTGCCGACATGAAACGTCCGGGCAAAGTGGCCATCCACGTTAGCGTGGTCGGCTGATTCGCCAAATCGGCCCGGCGGAATTTCCACCCGCCGGACCGCGCCCGCTTCGCCCGGCGCACCCGCCGCGACCCGACCCTGAACGACGTGTGATCATCGTCGCTGCGCGCCGCCGGGCATCGCATGGCCGACGGCGGGGAAACCCTATCCCGAAAGCTGACCCGAACCGCCAACGACGATCCCGACGATCACCTTCACGTTTCGGCCAGGCGCGCGCACCATACGCACGGCCGTGCCGAAGAACATTAAAGCAACATGCATGAAATCAATCGGGTAGGCTAAAACCCGTACAATGCTGGCCGACCCGTTCCTGCCGCCCTCAGAACATATAACGATGGACTGTCAGATAGTTGCAGGGTGCCTTGCAACGCCTGCAATGACCCGATCGTTTCCGCCAACCGCCCCCGTTCACGCCCCCGTTCACGCCCCTGTTTCCGTCCCTGTTCGTGCCCCCGTTTGCGCCCCTGTTCGAGCCCATTTCATTACACCGGTTTGCGTCCCTGTTTGCGCCCGGCGAAATCGTGTTCGGTTCCTTCGCGTCCGCGCTCAGTGACGCGGCTGCTCTGACCGGACATAGACAGGATGGACAAAGAATCGCCGCAGCGCCGGCCGATGCCTGGCGCTTCGCTCGTCCGGCGTGCGCGTCACGGCGGAGCGGCGCCCGCGAACAGCGCGGCATAGGCCCGCAGCATCGCCGCCTCGTCGTAGTCGCGCTCGGCGCGCGCCCGGTTGGCGGCGCCGAGCGCGCGCCGCAGCGCCGGTTGGTCGAGCAGCGTCGCCAGCGCCGCCGCCAGCGCCGCGTCGTCGGGCGCGACCACGAACGGCCGGTTCGCCTCCGACAGCATCAGGCCGACGTCGCCGACGTCGGTGGCGGCGACCGGCAGGCCGGCCGCCATCGCCTCCAGCACCGATAGCGGCATCTGCTCGGTGTCGGACGACAGGGCGAACACGTCGAAGCCGCGATAGGCCTGCGCCGGCGCCGCCAGATGACCCGCGAAGCCGATGTCGTCGGCGATGCCGAGCGTCGCCGCCAGCGCCGCCAGCGCCGGCCGCTCCGGCCCGTCGCCGACGATGACCAGCCGGGCCGGCCGGTCGCGCCGGACCAGCGCGAAGGCCCGCAACAGCCGGAAAAGGTTTTTTTCCGGGCGCAGCGCGGCGACGGTGCCGACCACCGGCACCGCTCGCGCCGAGGCCGGCCCATCATCGGCGAAGGCGGGAAGAAAAATGCCGTTGGGGACGTGATGCACCCGCGCCGGGTCGAGCCGCCATGGCCCGGTCGCGATCCGCCACAGCGTGTGCGACGGCAGCACGACCGTCGCGCGGCGCAAGAACAGCCGGCGCGCCAGCACCCGGCGGCGCAGCTGCCGCTCGCGCTCCTCCGGCCCGAACCCGTCCTCGACATGCAGATGCGGCAGGCCGACGAGCGCGTTGGCGATCGCCCATTCGATGCTGCCCCAGTTGTAGGTCACCAGCCGGTCCGGCCGCCAGCGCCGCAGCGCCGCCGCGAACCGCCAGACGTTTTTGAACGTGTCGCGCTTGCCGACGGTGACGGACGGAAAGGCGGCGTTGACGCCCGGCGCCAGACGGGCACGACAGGAAAGATCGCCGTTCATCGCGACGATGTCGTGCCGCCAGTCCGGCCCGAGCCGCTCGGCCAGCCGGCAGAACCGCACCTGCGCGCCGCCGACGCCGAACCCCGGAAACACGTGCAGCAGCCGCCCCCGTCCTGGCAACGTGCGTGCTGGCAACGTGCGTGCTGGCGACGTGCATTCCGGCACGGCGCCGGCCCCCTCGCCTCGCTTGTGTGCCGCTCAGTGCAGCTTCACGCTCGGGGTCGGGCGCTGCGAGATCGTGCTGACCACGGTGCGCCACAGCACCGAGGGCCCGCCATGCAGCGCCGCCTCGTGCATCTTGTACAATGAGCGATACATGATGCGGGCGAACAGCCCCTCGATGAACATGCTGCGGCCGACCACGAACCCCATCAGGCTGCCGACGGTGCTGTATTTGCCGAGCGAGACCAGCGAGCCGAAATCGCGATAGACGAACGGCAGCAGCGGCTGGCCGGCCAGCTTGCGGTCGATCTGGCGCAGCATGTGCGAGGCCATCTGGTGCGCCGCCTGGGCGCGCGGCGGCACCCAGGGCGGCGCGCCCTCCGGCGCCCCGGCGCGCGGCACGCTCGCGCAATCGCCGATCGCGAAGACGTTGTCGTCGCGCGTGGTCTGCAACGTCTCGCGCACCACCAGCTGGTTGATCCGGTTGGTCTCGAGCCCGTCGAGGTCGCGCAGGAAATTCGGCGCCTTCACCCCGGCCGACCAGACCACCAGCTCGGAGGCGATCACCTCGCCGGTGCTCAGCACCACGCCGTCGGCCCGCACCTCGGCCACCCGGGCGCCGGTGCGCACCTCGACGCCGAGCGAGACCAGCAGGTCGGAGGTGGCCGCCGAGATCCGCTCGGGCAGCGCCGGCAGGATGCGCGCGGCCGCCTCGATCAGCACGATATGCACGTCGCGCTGCGGGTCGATCCGGTCCATGCCGTAGGCCAGCACCGCGCGCACGGTGCGGTGCAGCTCGGCCGCCAGTTCCGTGCCGGTGGCGCCGGCGCCGATGATCGCGACGTGCAGCTGGCCCGGCCGGATCGGCCCCTCCTGCGCGTTGGCGCGCAGGCAGGCATTGACCAGCCGCCGGTTGAAGCGGCTGGCCTGCTCGGGGGTTTCCAGCGGCACCGCGAACTGCGCCGCCCCCGGCGTGCCGAAATCGTTGGTGACGCTGCCGATCGCCATGATCAGCGTGTCGTAGCCGACCGTGGCCGGCGGCGTGATCTCGCGGCCTTCCTCGTCGCGCATCGCCGCCAGCTTCAACTGCTTCGCGGCGCGGTCGAGGCCGACCACCTCGCCGTAGCGGTAAGTGAAATGGTGCCAGTGCGCCTGCGCCAGATAGTTCAGTTCGTGCTGCGAGCGGCGCAGGCTGCCGGCGGCCACCGAATGCAGCAGCGGCTTCCACAGATGCGTCCGCGAGCGTTCGACCAGCGTGATCCGCGCCCGGCCGCGCTTGCCCAGCGTGTCGCCGAGCTTGGTCACCAGTTCCAGCCCCGCCGCCCCGCCGCCGGCAACCACGATATGATGCGCGCCCTCGGTCGCCGTCGCGGATGCGGTCATGCGCTCGCCTCTCCTGTGTGTGCCGTTGGCGGCAATGCAACAATCATACAAACGACCGTCATTCATCCGGCCACGCGCACCTGCCGCGCGCACCTGCCGCGGGGCGCTACCATGTCGCCGGCACCGCCAGATAGGCCAGCCGCTTGAATTCCTTGCGCCCGCGCGCGACCGAATCGAGGATCAGCCCGGCCGCCAGCGACAGGAAGGACAGCAGAACAAACCCCATCGCCAGCACCGCCGTCGGCAGGCGCGGCACCAGGCCGGTCGCCAGGAACTGCCGCACCACCGGGATGCCGAGGCCGATGCCGATGCCGATCAGCACGGCGCCGGCCAGCCCGAAGAAGGCCAGCGGCTTTTCCTCCTTCACCAGCACGACGATCGTGCGCAGGATGCGCAGCCCGTCCGACCAGGTGCGCAGTTTCGAGGCGCTGCCGGCCGGCCGCTCGCGATAGGCGGTGGCGACCTCGCCGATCGCCATCCGCAGTTCCAGCGCGTGGACGGTGAATTCGGTCTCGGTCTCGAAGCCGGCGGCCAGCGCCGGGAAGGTTTTGACGAAGCGCCGGCTGAACACCCGGTAGCCGGACAGCATGTCGCTGACGCGGTTGCCGAAGATCGCGGCGACGATGCCGGTCAGCAGCCGGTTGCCGAGCCTGTGGCCGGGGCGGTAGGCGGCGCGGATGTCGGTCACGCGGGCGCCGATCACCATGTCGAGCCGGTCCTCGCGCAGCAGCCGCAGCATCGCAGGCGCGGCGGCCGCGTCATAGGTGTCGTCGCCGTCGACCAGCACATAGAGGTCGGCCTCGACGTCGGCGAACATCCGGCGCACGACATGGCCCTTGCCCTGCATCCGCTCGCGCCGCACCAGCGCGCCGGCGGCCCGGGCGACGGCGGCGGTGGCGTCGGTGGAGTTGTTGTCATAGACGACGATGCTGGCCTGCGGCAGCGCCGCCCGGAAGTCGGCCACCACTTTTGCAATCGCCTGCGCCTCGTTGTGGCAGGGGATCAGCACCGCGACCCGGGGCGGGGCGGACAGGTCTGGTTCAGACAGGTCTGGCGCGGCAACGGACGCGGTCGGCACGGCGATGTCGTTCACGCTGGCTGTCCTGAGATGAGGGCGAAGCTGGAGGCGAAGCGCGGGGCGAAGCGGCGGAGAGTAACGATCGTGCCGTTGCCGCACCAGCCACGCCGCCCGGGCGCCGGCAGCGCCGACGCGGGAACGCGCCGATGTGGCAGCGGCCGGCCGCTGCGTGGCATGATCGGTCGGATCGGAGGGAGAACCGTGTCGATGCCGGGGAATGGTCGCGCCGGGATGCCGGCGACGCTGCGCGCACGCACGCCGCTGCGCGTCAGTTTCTTCGGCGGCGGCACCGACTATCCGGAATATCTCGGCCGGGCGCGCGGCGCGGTCGTCGGCATGGCGATCGACCGCTACGTGCATGTCTCGCTGGCAACGCTGCCCGACCTGGACGGCGCGGACCGGGACGGCGCGCGCTCGCGGGTGTACGACGGCCGCATCGACGCAATCGCGGCGCCGGACGCGCGCGCGCATCCGCTGGTGCGCGCCGTGCTGCGCCATTACGCGGTCGCGCCGGCGGTGGAGATCGGCATCGAAGCCGACCTGCCGGCGCGCAGCGGCCTCGGCGGCTCCTCGTCCGCCGCGGTCGGGCTGCTGCATCTGGTCTTCACGCTGCAAGGCAGGTCGGTCGGCAAACCCGAGCTGGCGCAAGCGGCGGTGTTCGTCGAGCGCGAGCTGCTCGGCGAGACGGTCGGGTTGCAGGACCAGTATCACGCCGCCTATGGCGGCCTGAACCGGTTCGATTTCCCAGGCGGCGGCGGGGGCAGTGGCGGCGGGGTCGGGGCGGGGCCGGCCCGCGTCACCCCGGTGCCGATCACCGGCGCCTGCGAGGCGGCGCTGACCTCCAGCCTGTTCCTGCTGGCGACCGGGGTGGCCCGCGCGGCTTCGGACACGCTGGCCGAACAGGTCCGCCGCACCGAAAGCGGCCTGGCGGATCGCGACCTGTCGCATCTGCTGGCGCTGACCGACCAGGCCACGGCGGTGCTGCAAGGCGACGATCCCGAGCGGCTGCTGGCCGATCTCGGCGCCATGCTGGATGACGGGTGGCAGACCAAGAAACGCCTGTCCTCGCGCGTCTCGGCCCCCGGCATCGACCGGCTGTACGAGGCGGCGCGCGCCGCCGGCGCGCTGGGCGGCAAACTGTGCGGCGCCGGCGGCGGCGGCTTTCTGCTCGTGCTGGTGCCGCCGGCGCGGCGGGCGGGGTTTTTCGACCGGCTGCGCGGCTGCCCGATCCTGCCGATCGGCCTAGACCGCGCCGGCTCGACGCTGCTGCCGGAGTAAGCCCGATCGCCGGACGCGGCGCGACCGACAGCGGCGCCGGATTGTCGTTATGTAACCGGAACGACACGGGCGTGCCTGTTCACAGGCTCCGAGCGGGCTTTTTTTGATCGGATGCGGACCCGGGGCGGCGCGAACGGTCGTCGGGCGGCGGGGCGGGCGGGCGGCCACGCCGGGCGCCGCCGCTCGGGCGGCCGGGATCGTTTGGGTGCGGGGGATGGTTGCTCCGCCGGCTCTGGGGCGGGCGGTGGCCTGGGCGCTCGGGGCCTCGGCCCGGAGAGCCACGGGGGCTCCGGTTCTCGGAGCGGTGGCGGCTTTCGGCCGGAGCTTTCCAGCGGCTTGTCGGGCGGTCTTGGATCTCGCTCGTCGGGTGGCGGGGGAGAAAATTCGGGCTCCTGGTAGGTCCCGTTCTGGACCGCCTCGGCGATCCGGGAGATCGCCTCCAGGATCGGAAGGAGGAACTCCTCGACCGGATCTTGCGCCTGCTGGGTGGCTTTGCGCCCGAAAAACCGCCCGGCCA
>Ga0116226_10000573_pt1 | contig 31394 bp, 29 predicted proteins | sample S1TSphfallax_FD_89692 | JGI IMG/M metagenome (GOLD analysis project Ga0116226, IMG submission 89692) | Host-associated microbial communities from peat moss isolated from Minnesota, USA - S1T2_Fa - Sphagnum fallax MG | ecosystem: Host-associated > Plants > Peat moss > Unclassified | place: USA...
ACAAGATTTTTTGACGGGGATGGACGACTTCCCGCCGCGGCCGACGCCGATCGAGGCTGCCGAGATTATCCGCCGTCAACGCGGCCGCAATATCGCTCTGCTGGTGGTGCTGTCCGCGCTCGCCCTCCTGTTTTTCGCCATCACCATGGTCAAGCTCGGCCATATGGGGTGATTTTCGTGGCGAAGCGGCCTAGAACGCCGGTGAGCTTCGCCTGCTAGCATACCCGGCGCGCGCGCCACGCGTGGTGGGCGGGCCAAAAGGAAATGGATCGGACGATGGATACAGCGACCCACAACACAAGCCTGCCTGTTTCATCGCCTGCCTCGTCGGGTTTGAAACAACCCTACCATCTGGTCGACCCAAGCCCCTGGCCGATCATGGGTGCTGCGGGCGGCGGCCTGTTGCTGACCGGGATCGTGTTGGCCGCGCATTTCGGCAATTACCTCATGCTCGCCGCGGGCTTTGCCCTGGTGGCGCTCACCATGGTGATGTGGTGGCGCGATGTGCTGAAAGAGAGCGGCACGCCTGGCCTGCATTCCGCGGTGGTGCGCCTCGGTCTGCGCTATGGGATGACACTGTTCATCGCCTCGGAAGTGATGTTTTTTGTAGCCTTCTTTTGGGCCTTCTTTCACTTCGCCCTCTATCCCGAACATGTTCTCGACGTCGCCAACCCCACCTGGCCGCCACCTGGCGTGCACACCTTCGATGCGTTCCGCACCCCGTTCCTGAACACCATGATCCTGCTGCTCTCCGGCTGCACCGTCACCTGGGCGCATCATTCGCTGATCGAGAACGACCGGCGCGGCCTCATCATGGGTCTCGGCATTTCCATCCTGCTCGGCATGACTTTCACCTACATGCAATACACCGAGTATTCGGAGGCGCCCTTTCACCTGGTCGGTGGCGGCATCTATTCTTCCGTGTTTTTCCTCGCCACCGGCTTTCACGGCTTTCACGTGATTGTCGGCACTACTTTTCTAGGCGTGTGCTGGTTGCGCGCCAAATCCGGGGGCTTCACCCCGGAGAAGCATTTCGGTTTCGAGGCGGCCGCCTGGTACTGGCACTTCGTGGATGTGGTGTGGCTGTTTCTGTTCATTTTCATCTATGTTTGGGGCGCCGGGCCGCCGGCTTTCGATTAGGCCGGTTTGACGTTCGGGGAGCCAGTCAGTGTCGCCCGGGCGGCGCTCTTCTGCCGGTGCCCGGGCTGCGGCCAGGGCAAGCTTTTTGATGGCATATTGGCGATCCGGCCGGCCTGCGCCGTCTGCGGCCTGGAGTTCGAGGGTTTCGATACCGGCGACGGGTTTGCCGTGCCGATCCTGATCGTGCTTGGGGCGATCGTGGTCGGGGCGGCGTTCTGGGTCGATTTTCATTTTCATCCGCCGCTTTGGGTGCATGCGATCCTGTGGCTGCCGGTAACCTGCGGTCTGGCGGTGCTGATGACGCGTTACATCAAGAGTTTTCTCGCGGCGCAACAGTATCGGGTGCGGCGTTCGGAAATGCAGCAGTGAGTAAGAAGTTCTTTTCTGAAGAAAAGAACCAAAAGACTTTGATCCTTGGCGCAGTCGGTAAGCTGCAGGCTATGGCCGGCATCTTGCCGCGGACACCAGAAACAAAAGTCTTTTGGGCCTTTTATTCAGAAAAGAACCTGCTTCCCCTTTAGATGAACCGCCCAATTGCCTCCGCAGCCGTAGCAACGGCCATCGCCGCATCGATCCTGGTCGCGCTGGGCGTCTGGCAGATCAGGCGGCTGCACTGGAAGGAAGGTCTTCTGGCGCAGATCGACGCAGCGGAGCAGGCGCCTCCGGTGGAATTGTCGGACTCCACGCCGAAGCTGTTCGCGCGGGTGATGGTGCATGGGTTGCTGCGCGGGTCGCCCATGGGATTTTATGGTGCCGAGGTGCGTGATGACCGGATGGGGGCGCAGATGATCGAGGTTTTGGATCGCGCAGGCCAGCGGCCCCTGCTGGTCGATCTGGGCTGGGTGGCCACCGATCGGGGCGGCCCGGCGCCGATCGCCGGGCCGCGCGACATAACGGGTTATGTCCGCCTGCCGGAGACGGCCAATTTCCTTTCGGCGAATGACGACCCGGATGGATTGCGGTTCTATACGCTTAATCCTGCGAAGATCGGCGCTGGGCTTGGTGCGCCGGATGCGGCGCCATTTGCGCTCGTCGCACTCAAAAATCCGCTTGATGCGCCGCTCCCTCCTGGCGCGCCGGAGCCAGCGCTCTCATTGCCGAGGCCGCCCAATAATCACCTCCAATACGCTCTCACCTGGTTTGGCCTCGCTGCCGCGCTGCTGGCTGTATTCGGTTCCTGGGCCGCGGAGGCCGTGCGTGCGGCTCGCACGATCCGAACCTAGAGCATCATCCGACCGCATGGGGTTATCCGTCGGATAAGGATGCTCGCCAAACCAAAGAGCTAGAGCATCCTCCGAACGACTGCACTGACCCGACGCGATCGGAAAATGCTCTAGCCATGCTGCGTCGCCGCATCAGTCTGAGGGCGAAGCCGACATTCGCTTACTCCTTGGGCGGGCTCGATGTGTGGGTCGCGAGCACGGCTTCGGTGACGGTATCGACCTCGTGCAGGCGCACCTCGTAACCCCAGAGCATCGCCAGATATCTGAGCGTCGCCTCGGCGTCTTTTTTGGCAAGCAACTGGCCGGGGCGGGTGCGGTGTTCCAGCATCAGGCGGCGGTCGCCGCTGAGATCGACATCCACCACCTGCACATCCGGATCGTTCAGCCCCGGATCGTAGGACCTCGCGAGGCTGCGGCGGATCGAGCGATACCCCTCCGTGTCGTGGATGGCATCGACCAGAAGGGTCGATTCCGACGTATCGTCCATCAGTCGGAACAACCGCAGATCGCGGATGACCTTTGGCGAGAGGAATTGCAGGATGAAACTCTCATCCCGGTAATTTCCCCAGGCATGGCGCAGCGTGCCCATCGGGTCGGCATTGCCGGCAATATCGGGGAACCAGTCGCGGTCTTCCGCCGTCGGCGCCTCGCAGATACGCGCGATATCGGTCATCATCGCGTAGCCAAGAGCATAAGGGTTGAAATTGGGGCCACCGGCCGGATGGTCGTAGCCCGGCTGCATGATCACGTTGCTGGTGGAGTGCAGCACCTCCAGGAAGGCGGCGTCGTCGATCTGCCCTTTTTCGTGCAGGCGGGTCATGATCCGCTGATGCACCCAGGTGGCGCAGCCCTCGTTCATCACCTTGGCCTGGGGCTGCGGATAGAAATACTGGGCGATCAGCCGCACGATGCGGATAATCTCGCGTTCCCAGCTTTCCAGCCGGGGCGAGGATTTTTCCAGGAAATACAGCAGGTTCTCTTCGGGTAAACCCAGTCGGCGTCGGCGCTCTGAAAGCTTGTCGGTGCCCGACTGGGCTTTGCTCTCAGGCAGGGTACGCCAGAGATCGTCGAACATCTTCTCATCATACTCGCGGCGCGCCCGCTCCCGCTTTTCCTCGCTTTTCAGATCGAGCGGCCGCCCGCCGGCATGCCGATGAACGCCGTTGCGCGACAGGGCGTGCGCCGCATCCAGGATGCGCTCCACGGCGGCCACGCCATAACGGTCCTCGCAGCCGGCGACGTAGGTGCGGGCGAAACTCAGGTAATCCAGGATGGCCGAGGCCTCGGTCCATTGCCGGAACAGGTGGTTGTTGCGGAAGAAATGGTTATGGCCGAAGGCGGCATGGGCGATCACGAGCGCCTGCATCGTGGCGGTATTTTCCTCCATCAGGTAGGAGATGCAAGGGTTGGAATTGATCACCACCTCGTAAGCTAGGCTGGTATAGCCCCGCCGGTAGCTTGCCTCGTGCTGCAGGAAACGCTTGCCGTAAGACCAGTGGCGGTAGGTCAGCGGCATGCCATGCGCGGTGTAGATATCCAGCATCTGCTCGCTGGTGATCAGCTCGATCCGGTTCGGATAGATGTCGAGCCCCAGCTCCTCGCTCGCGATCCGGTCGATCGCGTCGTAGGCGCGGCGGAGCGTGTCGTAGTCCCAGTCGGTGCCTTGGTAGATCAGGTCGCTCATGGCTGTAAGCCAAGAGCATAGCTTCCTCGCCTTCCCCTCACGCGGTTTTCGCCTTCCGCCCAAAGAGATCGCGGAACACCGGGAAAATCTCCCGCCGCTCGCCCACCCGCCGCATCGCCAATTTGGGGGCCCGCTCCGCCAGCGGCGCGTATCCCCGCCACAGATCGGTGTCGCCGCGAATGACGGCGGCCGACATCGCCACCTCGATATAGGCGAAGTGCTGAACCACCGGCAGGATGTCGGCCTCCAGCATGGCGACGGCCCGCTGGGTGTCGCTGCTGTAATTGTCCCCGTCCGAGGCCTGGGCCGCATAGATGTTCCAGGTATCGGAGGGATAGCGTGCCCGCTGGATGCGGGTGCATTCGGCAAGGGCGGTAGAGACCACCGTGCCGCCGGTGCGCGGATCGGTGAAGAACACCTCTTCCTCCACCTCTTCCGCCACCTCGGTATGGCGGATGAACACCACATCGACGCGCCTGTAGCGCCGCTCCAGGAACACGTGGAGCAGCAGGAAGAAGCGCTTTGCCAGGTCCTTCATGGTTTCGGACATCGATCCCGATACGTCCATCAGGCAGAACATCACCGCGCGCGCCGTGGGTTTCGGCACCTGGGTGAAGCGTCGGTAGCGCATATCCACGGGATCGACCCAGGCCACCCGGGACAGGCGGCGAAGTGCCAATTCCAGCTCGCCGCGCAGCATGCGCAGCCGCTCGCCATCCTCGCCTGTCGCGGCCAGGCGCGCCACCTCCTCCTCCAAGGCGCGCACCTCGGGCGTTTTGGGGCGGCGCAGCCCGATCCGCCGCGCCATCGACTGGCGCATGGTGCGCGACATGTCGAGCTGCGTCGGCGTGCCGTCCATGCTGATGCCGGCGCGGGTGCTGGTCATGGCGTCGGTCGCCATCACCTGGCTTTTCACCAGGTCGGGGAGTTCGAGGTCCTCGAAGAACAGGTCGAGGAATTCGTCGCGGGAGAGCACGAAGCGAAACCCGTCCTGCGCTTCGCCGTCACCCTCGCCGCTCCCGTTTCCACCCCCGCCGCCGCCCCCGCTGCCCTCCTTCGGGCGCGGCAGACGATCGCCGGTGGAGAAAACCTTGTTGCCAGAGAGCACGATGTGCCGCTCACCGCCGGAAAACACGGTGTGGAAGCTTGGCTCACTCAGCACATCGGCCGGGATAGTGACGGTTTCGCCCTGGCCGGTTTCCCGCAGCGTGCCCTGATCGATCGCTTCGCGCGCCGCCTTGGTCACCGCCCCCCTCGCCCTGGTGAGCACACGCTGCCGGTTTTCCAGGTTCTTGCCGTGCGGGTTAGACCGTCGGTCGATAATGTCCACGTTACACCGTGCTCACACGCAAATAGTCATGCAGATTGCTTGACGCGCATATACCACTCGACCAGCCGGCGGACCTGGCGTTCGGTGTATCCGCGCGTCACCATCCGCTCCACGAAATCATTATGCTTCTTCTCGGTTTCGCCATCCTTCTTGGAGCCGAAGCTGATCACCGGCAGCAGGTCTTCCACCTGGGAGAACATCCGTTTCTCGATCACGTCACGGATCTTCTCGTAACTCGTCCAGGACGGGTTCTTGCCGCCATTGGCCGCCCGGTTGCGCAACGCGAATTTTACCACCTCGTTCCGGAAATCCTTCGGGTTGGCGATGCCCGCGGGTTTCTCGATCTTGGTGAGTTCGGCGTTCAGCAGCTCGCGGTTCATCATCTGCCCGGTATCGGGATCCTTAAAATCCTGATCCTCGATCCAGGCATCGGCGTAGTCGAGATAGCGGTCGAACAGGTTCTGGCCGTAATCGCCGTAGCTCTCCAAATAGGCTTTCTGGATTTCGTTGCCGATGAATTCGGCGTAGCGCGAGGCCAGCTCGGATTTGATGGTGGCGAGATAAGCGCTTTCGGTCTCGGGCGGAAACTGTTCGCGCTTGATCGCCTGTTCCAGCACGTACATCAGGTGTACCGGATCGGCCGCCACCTCGTTGGATGAGTGGTTGAAGGTGGCGGACAGCACTTTATACGCAAACCGGGTGGAAATGCCGTCCATGCCTTCATCCACGCCCGCGGTATCGCGATACTCCTGCATCGTGCGGACTTTCGGGTCGGTCTCGCGGATATTCTCGCCGTCATACACGCGCATCTTGGCAAAGGGCCGGGAATTCGCGTGCGGCTTCAGGCGTGACAGCACGGCGAACCGGGCCAGCATTTCCAGCGTATGCGGTGCGCAGGGCGCTTCGGCCAGGGCCGAGCTGGAGATGAGCTTATGGTAGATCATCGCCTCCTCGGTCACCCGCAAACAGTAAGGCACCTTCACCACGCAGACGCGATCCAGGAACGCCTCGTTGGTGCGGTTATTCCGGAAACTCTGCCACTCGGCCTCGTTGGAATGGGCAAGCAGGATGCCCTGGAACGGGATCGCGCCGATATTCTCCGTGCCCAGATAGTTCCCTTCCTGGGTTGCCGTGAGCAGCGGGTGCAGCATCTTGATCGGCGCCTTGAACATCTCGACGAATTCGAGAATGCCCTGGTTGGCGCGGTTCAGGCCGCCTGAAAAACTATAGGCATCCGGGTCGTTCTGGCTGAACATCTCGAGCTTGCGGATATCCACCTTGCCGACCAGGGCTGAGATATCCTGATTGTTGTCGTCCCCCGGCTCGGTCTTGGCAACCGCGATCTGCTTGCGGCGGGAGGGGTAGAGTTTCACCACCCGGAAGCGCTCAAGGTCGCCATCCCATTCCTCCAGGCGCTTCAGCGCCCAGGGGCTGGCGATGCCGGTGAGCACGCGACGCGGGATGCCGTATTTCTGAAACAACGCGGACGCCATCGTTTCGGGGTCGAATAGGCCAAGCGGGCTTTCGAAGACCGGGCTGATCTCGCTGCCCGCTTTCAGCACGTAGATCGGTTCCAGTTCCATCAGCGATTTCAGCCGCTCGCCGAGGGAGGATTTGCCGCCGCCCACCGGGCCCAGCAGGTAGAGAACCTGCTTGCGCTCCTCCAGCCCTTGGGCCGCGTGGCGGAAGAAGCCGACGATCCGTTCGATCGTCTCCTCCATGCCGTGGAATTCCGCAAACGTGGGATAGAGCCGCACGGTGCGATTCAGGAAAATGCGGCCCAACCGCGGATTGCGCGAGGTATCGACCAGTTCCGGTTCGCCGATCGCGCGCAGCATGCGTTCCGCCGGGCTCGCGTAGCAGCCCGGATCATCCCGGCAGGCAAGCAGATACTCGGAAAGGCTCATTTCCGACTCGCGGCGCTGGTCGCGTAGCGCCGCATGGAGGGCAAAAATGGTGTCGGTTTCGGGCATCACGAAACTCCTTGAGGAGCCGGGCCGACGAAAAATGCGCCGGGTTCGGCTGCCAGCAGATCCACACGCTCAAATTCAATTGGGCCGCCATCCAACCCAGTCAAGCAAACATCTCCCCCCGGCGTCGGTACACGCTAGCGTGTTCCCGCGCGCGGATGCACGCCAAATCGCAAGCTTGGCGCTAGCAACTTATATGCCCGGCCATCGCGTGGCCGGAGTGTCGCACTCTCTCGGACCCACCGGGACCATGAGTTGGACTCGCATCGGACTTCGTCCGCACCCAAGCCCGGCCAAGGGGCCGGTCATGCACGCTTTTCGCCGACGCAACGAGCGTGGCATGCAGACGTTGCGAAGCCGTGAACGCTGCCAATTCGATCTGTGCGGAGGCGTAATCCCGCGCGCCGGCACCACGCCCAAGCTACGCGATATCAAGCAGCCGGGCGCGCTGCTCCAGCAAGGATCCAAGTTGCCGCAGCCGGGGCTCGATCTCGCCAGGCATGCCGGCAAGCCCGGCCGGCGTGATGGCCAGCGCCGCGCCGCGCAGCGCCTGCGCGCTGGCGGCGAGCTGCGCATCGCATTGGCCGAGTCGCGCCAGAAGTTCGGCCTCCTCCCGATGGCGCCGGATGATTTTGTCATCGGGGGGCATTGCCGCGCCACGCAGCCGCGTGCGCAGCTCGTTCAGCTCGGCCAACACGGCCTGGAAGGCATGCAGCTCCGCCATCCGCTCCGGCTCCGGCCTCGGATGCTCCCGGCTTGGCGGCCCGGCATGTTTCTGGCGGAACACGGCCTCCGCCCGCCGGAACGCCGCCAGCGCGTCACCGAGCAGCGCATCCGCCTGGTTCCGCAACAGCAGGTCGTCGGCCCGCATCAGGTTTTCGGCGCGGTACCAGTTATAGCCCCAGCCATTCAGCAGAAGCTCGCCGACCTCCACGAGGCCGATATCAGGATCCTCCGACGGGTCGGTGCTCAATGCCGACCGCTCAGGTGAGTGGATAAATGCCGGAGACCGGTGCTCCGACATGGAACGGTGCGCCGATCGCCATGTTCGGCGCGGAGACCACGCCCTTTTCCGCCATGATCATCGCGATATAATAACGAACTGCGTCGAGTTCCGACAGGCCGAACGCTTTGAGCGACATCAGCGCGCGCATCCTTTCATCCTTCGGCATCACCAAAACTTTTACCGTATCAAGGGTGATTCCGAAGCCGCGCAGGAATTCGGCAAGATGCGTATGGACCATCTCGGTAATGTCGTGGATGTGCTCGTTGACTTTCTCGAGGGGGGTTACCTGCACAACTTGGTTGATCGCCTGCTCCACCACCGGGGTCGCATAGGTGTTTACCCCGTCGGAGGTGATCCAATGATCGGTCACCGGCATGTGGGTGACCAAAGCGACCGCATCGTCCTTGGTGGCGACATGAAAGTAGTAATCTACCTCATAGCTCAGCTCGGCCATTTCCGCCGATAGAGCGATGCCGCGCGCCTTCACCACCATCTTGGCGCGGTTGATGTAGATCGCTTCGTATTGCCACGGGCTCTGGCCGCCGAAGAAGGCCTGGGTGAACGATCCCAGGATCGGCTTGTCTGGCGTCTGCACCGCGTATTGCCCGGTATCGTAGACGTTCAGGATCGCGCCGCGCGATTTCAGCACACAGAAATGATTTCCCTCCACCGTGAGCAGCGAGTTGTTGACGATGGAATTTTCCGGGAAATGCCAGAGCAGGATGCCCGGCCCCATCAGCTCCGCGCCGTCGGGGCCAAGCGTCGAGATTACGCTGCGTATGCCGGCCATGCCCGCCCCCTGCGTTCCGCCCGATAGCCAGCCGCTCATCCGCGCGCCCCTTATCCCGGTCGTGAAACCGTCAGTCTGTCGTTCATCAAAGTCAAGGGAAAGGCCGGCCCCACGCGCCGGCATAGGTATTGACCATACATGCCGAATTCTAGCGTAACGCACCATATTTCGGTGCGTAGTATGCTTCGCTGGCAAAATACTTTTTAGATTCTAACAGGTTATTCACTGGCACGCGGCCTGCAATTGCTCGGGGCAGATGGCCATCTTCACCTAAGTCGGGTGTCGGCCATCGCTTGAACAACGCAGGAGCCCTTCATGTCCAGCTTCCATACCATTTGCGCCGCCATCTTCCTTGCTGCCGCCGCCGCCGCCACGCCGGCCATAGCCATGCCCGTGGCAAACCCGGATTTCGCGGCCGTCACCGTGTCCACCGCCGATCTCGACCTCTCCTCCGCCGGTGGCGTCGCCGCCCTGAAGCAGCGCATCCGCCAGGCCGCCAAAACGGTATGCGAAGCCGCGAACGCGCCGGCCGCCTTCTCTCCTGATGCTGTGCGCGCGTGCCGCATAGACAGCATGCAGCGGGCCCGGTCGGATGTGATGGCCGCCATCCGCGTCGCCACGTCGCACCCCGCGAAAAGTGTGCAGCTTTCCGCCAATGCCCGATAACGGGTGCCAACCGCCTTCTTCTTCAGCCATGGCCGCTCACGCGTAGCGGCCATGGCTGAATCGTGGCGCGTGGCGGATTTAAGCCGGCTCTACGATGTTTGGAAAAACGGGCCTGCCTAACCCATCTGGTTGCGCGTGCCCGCCGGCAGTTTTACCACCAGCCCGTCCAGCTCCGGCGTCATCACGATCTGGCAGCCGAGACGGCTCGTCGCCTGCAGCCCGAAGGCGAGGTCGAGCATATCCTCCTCATCCTCGGTCGCTTTCGCCAGGCGCCCGTACCAGGAGGGGTCGACGATGACATGGCAGGTCGAGCATGCCAGCGAACCCTCGCACGCGCCCTCGATATCCACGCCATATTTATGGGCGATCTCGAGAACCGAGAGGCCCAGTGGCGCATCGACCTCGCGCTCCGTGCCGTTGCGTTCCACAAACGTCATTTTCGGCATGGGTGGTCAGACCTCGGCAAATACTGTTCCGGCCGCGCCGGAGCGCGGCGTCGCGGCCAGATGGTTGTGTGCATCGGCCAAGAGATCGGCCGCTTCGTCGATATCGGCGGGGGAGGTAAAACGTCCGATCCCAAGGCGCAAGGTGCGTGCCGCCTGATCGGGCGAAACCCCCATCGCGGTCAGCACGTGGCTCGGCGCGATCTCCGCCGAGGTGCAGGCCGACCCGGTGGAGACGCAGAGGCGATCCTGGCAGGCGGCGATCAGATCGAGCGCGCGGGCGGCGGGAAACCGCAGGCTGAGCGCGCCCGCCAGACGCGGGCCGGCAAGGGATGTTTCGGCAAGCCCCGCGATCCGATTGCCCAGCCTGCCGATCAGCCGCGCGCGAAGCTGCTCGATCCGCGCCGCATCGCCTTGCATCTCCGGCCCAGCTAGCCGGCACGCCTCGCCAAACCCCACCGCGAGCGGCGTTGGAATAGTCCCGGCGCGCAAACCACGCTCCTGCCCGCCGCCGGAAAACAGCGGTTTGATCCGAACCCGCGGCCGCCGCCTTACATAGAGTGCGCCGATGCCCTTGGGCCCGTAAATCTTGTGGCCGCTGATCGAGGCCAGATCGAGGCCGAGCGCATTGACATCCAGGGGGATCTTGCCTGCCGCCTGTGCGAGGTCGGAATGGACTAGCGCGCCGGCCTGCCGGGCGAGGCGGGCGATCGCGCCGATATCCTGGAGGATGCCGGTTTCGTTATTGGCCGCCATCACGCTCACCAGCAGGGTGGGGGTGCGCAAGGCGGCTTCGAGCGCCAGGAGATCGGCGAGCCCGCCCGGCGGCACGGGCAGGATCACCGGCTCGAAATTTTCGGCCTCCAGGTCGCGCACGCTCTCCAACACGCATTTGTGCTCGGTAGCGAATGTGACGATCCGGCGCCGCTCCCCCGCGCCGGCAAACCGCGCTGCGCCCTTGATCGCCAGATTATTCGCTTCGGTGGCCCCGGAGGTGAATACTATCTCGCGGGGCTCCGCGCCGATCAGGGCGCCCACCTGTCCGCGCGCGCGCTCGACGGCCTCGGCCGCGCTCTGGCCGAGGCGGTGCTCGGCGCTGTGCGGGTTGCCGAATTCTACCCGAAAATAGGGTTCGGCGACCGCCAGCACGCGCGGATCGGGCTGCGTGGTGGCGAGATTGTCGAGATAGATCACGCGGCTTGCATGCCAGAAGCGCAGACGGAAGGGCGCGCGGCGGCATAGGCTTGCACGAAGCCATCGATATCCGCCGGCATCGCATTCCAAGGGAGCGACACCCGGATCGCGCAACCGGCCAGATCGGTAAGCCCCATCGCCTCCAGCACATGGCTGCGCGCCACCTTGCCGGAACTGCAGGCAGCCCCTGCCGACACCGCGATGCCCGCGAGATCGAGCTGGATCACCTGCGTATCCGCGCGCCGGCCCGGGCGGGCTAGGCAGGTCGTGTTCGGCAAACGCTCGCCAGCCCCGCATACGGTGGCGCCGGCCGCCACCGCTTCAAGCTCCAGACGGTCGCGCAACGGGGCGAGATCGGCGGCGCGCGCGGCAGCCTCAAGCGCCGCGGCAAAGCCCGCGATCGCAGGCAGGGCGGACGTGCCGCCCCTTCGCCCGCGTTCCTGGCCGCCGCCCGCGATCAGCGGGGCGACCGGCGGCGCGCTGCCGGCCAGGATCAGGGCGCCCGCGCCTTTCGGGCCGCCAAGCTTGTGGCCCGATAAGGCGAGGCTGTCGGCGCCAAGATCGGGCAGGCAGATATCGATGCGGCCGGCCGCCTGGACCGCATCCACATGAAGCAGCGCGCCGTGGGCATGGCAGATCCGGGCCGCCTCCTCGATCGGGTGCAGCACACCGGTTTCGTTATTGGCTAGCATCAGGCAGACCAGCGCATGCGGGTGCCGGCGCAGCGCCGCATCCAGCGCACCGAGATCGACCTGGCCGGAGGGCAGAACCGGCAAAACGCTGTGGTCGAGGCGGTCCGATGCGGCGCGCACGGCATCGTGTTCGGTAGCCCCCACAAGCACGTGCCGCCCGGTGGCGAGGGAATATACGGCAAGCGCATTGGCCTCCGTGCCACCCGAGGTGAACACCACATCGCCAGGCTTGGCCCCGAAATGGCCGGCGACGGTTTTGCGCGCCGATTCTAGGATGTTCCACGCGTCACGCCCCGCCGCATGGATGGAGGATGGGTTGCCGGTGACGTCCATGGCGCGAAGAACCGCCATGCGCGCCTGGGGCCGCAGGGGTTCGGTGGCGTTCGCGTCGAGGTAGATCAGGGTGCGGTGCAGCACTTGCATTGGCTTTCATCTGGCGAAGGATCATGGAAACATGAAGGGCATGCGTCGATTCTTGTGTTAAATCACGCCCTTCTCTGACTATAATTATGTCTGGCTTCGTACTGCCCGGCGGGCTTGCTGGTTGCACTGGCCGGGCAGCCCCAGCAGACACATGAAAATCCTTGCGCGAGGCGATTTGCGCTTGGCAGGCTTGTTTCGATTATTTTGCGCGCGTCAGGCCTCGACGCGGCCAGGGAAGAATGAAGAAAATCAATGCCTGAGGTGATGTTCGCCGGCCCTGACGGGCGGCTGGAGGGTCGCTACCACCACAGCAAGGAAAGCGGCGCCCCGCTCGCGCTGATCATGCATCCGCATCCTCTGCACGGCGGTACGATGAATAATCGCATTACATACACCATGTACCAGAGTTTCCAAAAACTCGGGTTCAGCGTGATGCGGTTCAACTTCCGCGGCGTGGGCCGCAGCCAGGGGCGCTATGACGGGGGCATCGGCGAGATCGGCGATGCAGCCTCGGCGCTCGACTGGATGCAGATGGTGAACCCCTCGCATGGTGGCCTGTGGATTGCCGGCTATTCGTTCGGCGCCTTCGTCGGCATGCAGCTGCTGATGCGCCGGCCGGAAGTGTCGGGCTGGATCTCGGTGGCGCCGCCGGCCAGCCACTATGATTTCGGCTTTCTGGCCCCCTGCCCTTGCGGTGGCCTACTGATCCACGGCGATTCGGATGAGTTGGTGCCCGAGCCATCGGTGCGCAAACTGGTGGACAAGCTGAACACGCAGAAGAACGTGACGGTGGATTACCGGATTTTCGCCGGCGCCGACCACGTATTTGCCAATCACGCCGAACAGGTGGGCGACGCGACCGAGGACTACGTAAAGAAGGTCCAGGCGCGCAAGACCATGGCACTCGCGGCCGATTAACGCCGCGATTTGCGCATCCTCCTCACCGGGTTAAAACACCACCGGGGTCGGATGGCCCCAGTGGTGTTCACGCTGGCATGCGACTGCTGGAACAACCAGCATCGCTCGGCGAGGCCCCGGCCGTTTCGATAGGCTTTTTTTCATCATAAGGAAGGGATTACCGATGAAGCGCAGCCACCTCATCGCGACGGCCGCTCTGTGCCTGGGCGCAGCCGGTGCTGTTGGCGCCGAAAAGAACGCCGGCCCGGCCAGTTTCGGCCCGTGGGGCTTCGACTTCAGCGGGGAGGACACGGCAGTCAAACCGGGGGACAATTTTTTTAACTACGCCAACGGCACCGCCGTGAAGAGCATGGTTATCCCGCCGGACCGCACGAATACCGGCGCCTTCATCGCGCTGGCCGACCTGTCGGAAAAACGCGTGCACGGCATTCTCGAACGAGCCTCCGGCCAGGCGCCAGCGAAACCGGGCGACCCGGTTGCCAAAGCCGGCGCCATGTATAAGGCCTTCATGGACGAGGCGCGTGTGGAGCAGCTGGGCGCCAAGCCGCTGCAGCCGGATCTGGCCGAGATACAGGCGGTGAAGAGCGCCGCCGGTTTCGCGAGCTTGCAAGGCCATGCACAGTCGGGTTTCCAGGGTTCGCTGTTTGCGATGGATATCGAGCCAGACGCCAAGGATCCAACAAAATATTCGATCAATCTGGGCCAGGCCGGCCTCGGCATGCCCGATCGCGACTACTATCTCTCCGCGCAATTCGCCGACAAGAAAGCCAAATATCCGGCCTTCGTGACACAGATGCTCACCCTCGCGGGCTGGCCCGACCCGGCCCGCGCCGCACAGAAAATCATCGCCTTCGAGCAGAAGATCGCGACCGTCAGCTGGGCGCGCGCCGAGGAGCGCGACCCCGACCGCATGTATCACCCGATGACTCTGGCCGAATTGCAGAAAGCGGCCCCGGGCTATGACTGGGTGGCCTTCTTCAAGGCGGCCGGGCTCGGCTCGCCCGATCGCGTGGTGGTGGGCGACGATACGGCAGTGGCCAAGATCGCCTCACTTGTGGGCAGCGCGGATCTTGAAACCCTGAAAGATTGGGCGGCCTTTCATCTGGCGGCCAATGCGGCGCCCGATCTCTCGAAAAACTTCGTGACGGCGGCGTTCGAATTCAACAATCACGAGCTTCAGGGCCAGCCGCAGCAGCGGCCGCGCTGGAAGCGCGCCGTGGCCGCCGTGGATGGCGCGCTCGGCGAAGCGGTGGGCCAAGCCTATGTTGCGCAGTTCTACCCGCCCGAGGCGCAGCAGAAAATGGTGCAGCTCACCCACGATCTGCGCGACGCGTTCCGCAACCGCCTCGAACATAATAGCTGGATGGCGCCGCAGACGAAGCAGAAGGCGCTCGAGAAGCTGGCCGCGTTCGACTTCCAGATCGGCTATCCGAAAAAATGGCGGGATTATTCGGCGCTACATATCGATGCCGGCGACCTGTATGGCGATGTGGAGCGCGGCACTGCGTTCGAGTGGAATTTTTGGGTCGGCCATCTCGGCCACCCCGTGGATCACGACCAGTGGGACATGACGCCGCAGACGGTGAATGCCTACAACAACCCCGTATTCAACGAGGTGGTGTTTCCGGCGGCCATCCTGCAGCCGCCCTTCTTCAACAATTCCGCTGATCCCGCCATCAACTACGGCGCCATCGGCGGCGTGATCGGCCATGAGATGACGCATGGCTTCGACGACCAGGGCCGCAAATTCGATGCGCATGGCCGCCTGCATGATTGGTGGACGGAGGAGGACGCCAAGCGCTTCGATGCCCTGGGCAAACGCTACGGCGCCGAGTTCGCGGCGATGGACATTTTGCCAGGTGCGCACATCAACCCCCAGCTTACCATGGGCGAGAACATTGCCGATTTGGGCGGGCTGACCTTGGCGCTCGAGGCCTATCACGCCTATCTGCATGGCAAGCCGGCGCCGGTTCTGAACGGCACCACCGGCGATCAGCGCGTTTTCCTGGGTTGGGCGCAGGTGTGGCGCGCCAAGGTTCGCCCGGATGCGGCGCGGCAGCGCCTGGTGATCGACCCGCACTCGCCGCCCATGGCGCGCGTGAATGGGCCGACGCAAAACATCGACGCCTGGTATTCGGCGTTCAATGTGACGCCGGGCGAGACGCATTATCTGGCGCCGAAAGATCGTGTGCAGATCTGGTGAGTTTTCGCCTGGATGCAGAGACAGCACAGGCGAGGCAATCCGGGCCCTAGACCGGCTCGGTATCCAGCGCATAGCCGGCGGCGCGCACCGTGCGCACCACATCCAGCTCGCCCTCGCCGTTGATCGATTTGCGCAGGCGCCTGATATGCACATCGACCGTGCGCGGCTCCACATGAATGTCGGGACCCCAGACCGCGTCCAGCAATTCTTCCCGCGAAAATACCCGGCGCGGGTGCTGCATCAGAAATTCCAGCAGGCGGAATTCGGTGGGGCCCAGATGCACCGCGCGGTTGTTCCGCTGCACGCGATGTGCTGCCAGATCCATCGCGATATCGTGGAAGGCCAGGCGGCCCTTTGTCGGCACGGTATTCGCGCGGCGCAGCAGCGCGCGCATGCGCGCCAGCAGCGCATCCATGTTGAACGGCTTGATGATATAGTCATCGGCGCCGGTATTCAGGCCGCGCACCGCATCCTGATCCTCGGTGCGGGCGGTCACCATGATCACCGGCAGATCGCGCGTGGCCGGCCTGCGCCTGATCTGCCGGCACACCTCGATGCCCGACATCACCGGCAACATCCAGTCCAGCAGCACAAGATCGGGGGCCGATTCGGAAATCCGCGTCAGCGCTTCCTGCCCATCGGCCGCCTCATCGACCCGAAAACCCTGCTTTTCCAAATTGTAGCGCAGCATGGTCGCCAAGGCCGCTTCATCCTCCACCACGAGAACCAGCGGCTTCGCAAGGTTCGTTGTTGCTTCAGACAAGATTTAAACTCCCAAAATTAGAGCAAGATCGCCGTGCGCCACGGCGTTTGAATTGCCCGCTAAAACACACGACCCGGCCCGTCAGGCATCCGGCTTTTCGTCCCGCGGCCGGACAATCGCGTAATTCGCACTCTCGCCCTTCGGCCGCGCATCCGGCAGCGACTCGCCGGTGGCGGCGAAATGCACCGTCTCGGCGATGTTCGTGGCGTGATCGCCAACCCGTTCCAGATTCTTGGCAATGAACAGAAGATGCGTGCACGGCGTGATGTTGCGCGGATCTTCCATCATGTAGGTGACCAGCTCGCGAAAAATGGCGGTATAAATGTCGTCTACCGCCTGGTCGCTGCGCCAAACCTGAACAGCCTTGTCGGAATCCTCGTCGCCGATCGCGTCGATGGTGAGCTTCAGGCTCTCCTGCACCAGCCGGGCCATGCTGGCGAGTCCGCTCAGCTTGAAGGGCAGGCTGAATTGCGACAGAACGATGCTCCGCTTGGCGACATTGGCCGCGTAATCGCCGATCCGCTCCAGATCGCTGCTGATCTTGAGTGCGGCGACGATCTGCCGCAGATCGCCCGCCATCGGCTGGCGAAGCGCCAGCATGCGGATGACGAAACTTTCCACCTCGCGCTCCAGCGCATTCACCGCCGGGTCTTGCTCCACGGCGCGGGTGGCGGCATCGGTATCCTGCTCCACCACAGCGAGTGTGGCCGTCGCGAGTTGCGCCTCGACCATGCCACCCATTTCCACGAGCAGGTCGCGCAGGCGCTTCAGCTCCTGTTCGTAGCTTTTCACGATGTGCTGCGTGGTTTCAGCCATGGGGAGAACCTCCGATCACTTCGCTGCCCCGGTCAGCCGAACCGGCCGGTGATGTAATCCTGTGTGCGGCGCTGTTTGGGCGCGGTAAACATCTGCCCGGCGGGCCCCACCTCCACCATTTCGCCCAGATAGAAGAACGCCACCTGGTCGGCACAGCGTGCGGCCTGTTGCATGTTGTGCGTGACGATGGCGATGGTGAAATCGCGCTTCAGCTCGTCGATCAGCTCCTCGATTTTCAGCGTGCTGATCGGATCGAGCGCGCTGGTCGGTTCATCCAGTAGGATCACCTCGGGGCGCGTCGCGATCGTGCGCGCGATGCACAGCCGCTGCTGCTGGCCGCCGGAAAGCCCGGCCGCTGGCGTCGCCAGCCGGTCTTTCACCTCACCCCACAGGGCCGCCCGGGTGAGCGACCATTCCACCCGCGCCTCCATCTCCGCCCGGCTCAGCCGTTCATGCAGTTTTATGCCGAAGGCAATGTTCTCGAAGATGGTCATCGGAAACGGCGTGGGTTTCTGGAATACCATGCCGATACGGCTGCGCAGCGCGTTCAGATCCACCGAAGGTACAAGGATGTTCTCGCCGTCCAGCAACACCTCGCCGCTCGCGCGCTGGCCCGGATACAGGTCGTACATCCGGTTCAGCACGCGCAGAAGGGTGGATTTGCCGCAGCCGGAGGGGCCGATCATCCCGGTCACCTGCTGTTCCGGCAGGTCGAGCGTAATGGATTTCAGCGCCTGCGTGGTTCCGTAATAAAAATTCAGGGCGCGGATCGCGAGTTTTGCGGCCCCGCCTACAAGCTGGGCGGCGCTCGCGGCGCTCTCGGCCGAAACGGCCTGGTTGGTGGCCTGCTCCATGATCGTGCTGTTCCCCAAAAGCGGTCTCACTCTACCTGCGGCGCAGCGCGTAGCGTGCGACAACATTGATCGCCAGCACGCCCAGGGTGATCAGGAGGGCCCCCGTCCAGGCCAGCTGCACCCAGTCATCGAACGCGGAAGCGGCATACTGATAGATCGTCACCGGCAGGCTCGACATCGCGGATCCCAGCCCGGAATAGTCCGAATTGCCGAGCGAGGTGAACAGCAGCGGCGCGGTCTCGCCGGCGACGCGGGCGACAGCCAGCAGCACGCCGGTGAGCAATCCATCCAAAGCCGCACGATAGCAGATGAACACCGTGGTTTTCCAACGCGGCGCGCCGAGCGCGATTGAAGCCTCGCGCAAGCTCACCGGGATCAGGCGCAGCATGTCCTCCGTCGTGCGCACCACGATCGGGATCACCAGGATGGAGAGGGCGATGGCGCCGGCAAACCCCGAAAACCCGCCGAACGGGGCCACCAGGATCTGGTAGATGAACAACCCGATCAGGATCGAGGGTGCCGAGAGCAGAATGTCGGAAACGAAGCGAACGGCGTTGCCGAGCGCGGTGCGGGCGGCATATTCGGCGAGATAGGTGCCGGCCATGAGGCCGATCGGCGTACCGATCAGCGTGCTGAGCCCCGCCTGCAGCACGCTGCCCACGATGGCGTTGGCCAGCCCACCATTGGAACCGGGCGCCTTGGTGGACGTCAGCAGCATGTGCAGGCTCAATCCTGGCACGCCCAAGGTGAACAGGGTGATCAGGATCGACGCGAGGAACCCAAGCGAGATCAGCGTCGCCAGGGTCGCCAGCAGGCGGGCGGCCAGATCGATGCGTCGCCGGCGCCGCCCGAGGCGCCGCGCGGTTACCGCCGTGCGCGTAAAGCCGAGGGCGGTCGCGCTCATGCCACCGCCTTGCGCACGAGCAGCGCACGGGAGAGTGCCAGCACGCCGAAGGAGATCACGAACAGGATGAACCCGAGCGCCAAAAGGGATGAAAGCTGCAGGCTGCCATTCTCGCTCTCGGGGAATTCCAGCGCCACCAGCGAAGCGATGGTGTTGCCTGGCGCGAAAACCGAGGGGCTGATTCGGTTGGTATTGCCGATCACGAAGGTCACCGCCATGGTTTCACCCAGCGCTCGCCCGAGACCCAGCATGATGCCGCCGATCACCGAGGCGCGCGTATAGGGCAGCACGATGTTGCGCATCACTTCCCACGGGGTGCAGCCGAGGCCGAAGGCGGATTCCTTGAAGATCACCGGTACGGTCAGGAACACGTCGCGCATGGTCGATGCGATGAACGGAATGATCATGATGGCGAGCACGAGGGCGGCGGTAAAAATGCTTGAATCACCGGGCGCCGCGCGGAACACCGGGCCGAGCCCCGGCAGATGCCCGAGCGTCGCCGCCAGCCAGGGTTTCAGGGTGGTCGACACCACCGGGGCGAGCACGAAAAACCCCCACATGCCGTAGATGATGGAGGGTACGGCGGCGAGCAATTCGATGGCGATACCCACCGGCCGGCGCATCCAGTCTGGCGCCAATTCGGTGAGGAAGAACGCGACGCCGAAGGCTAGCGGCACGGCCATCAGCAGGGCGAGGATCGAACTGACGACGGTGCCATACACCGAAACCAGGGCGCCGAACCGCTCGGTGACCGGGTTCCAGGCCGACGATACCAGGAACCCGAGGCCGAAGGCGCGAAACGCGGGCAACCCGCCGATGAACAGCAGCACGATGATCGTGCCCAGTAACAGCAGAACGAGCAGCCCGGCCGCGGTGGCCGCGGTGGCAAACACTGTATCGCCGAAGCGGGCACCAAATCGGGGAGAGGCGCGCAATCTTGTCTCCGACAGAAGGACGGCGACTGCCTATTTCTTCCAGGCCGCCCGGACCTGCGCCTTCACGCTGGCTGGTAGCGGAACGTATTCCAGCTTCCTGGCCTCCGCATCGCCATTGGTGAACGCCCAGCCGAAGAATTTCAGCACGGCGGCGGCCTTCGCCGGATCGGAAGGATTTGTCGGCACCAACACGAAGGTGGCCGAGACGATCGGCCAGGCATGGGCGCCCGGCTGGTCGTTCAGGTCGACCGCGAAATCCTTCGCGCCCGCCCAATCTGCGCCCGCGGCCGCGGCCGCGAAATTCGCGAGCGTCGGTTTGATGAAGGCGCCATCATGAGTTTGCAGCTGCGTGGTGGTCAGATGGTTCAGCGTGGCATAGGCGCTTTCCACATAGCCGAGGCCGCCCGGGGTGGCTTTTACCGCCGCCGCCACGCCAGCTGTGCCCTTGGCGCCCGATCCGGCCGGCCAGCTCACTGCCTTGTCCACGCCCACCTTGCTTTTGAAATCGGGGCTGACCTTGGCCAGGTAGCCAGTGAACACATAGGTGGTTCCCGACCCGTCGGCACGGTAGACTGGGGCGATGGCAAGATCGGGCAATTTCAATCCAGGGTTGATTTTCTTGATCGCCGGATCGTTCCAGTTGGTCACGTTGCCCAGATAGATATCGGCGATCAGCGGGCCCGTCAGTTTCAGCTTGTCGGTGGCAACGCCCGGCAGGTTCACCGCGATATCAACGGCGCCCATCACCGCCGGAAACTGCATCAGCTTGGCGCTGGCCAGCTTGTCGCTTCCCATCGGCGCATCGGAGGCGCCGAAATCCACCGTGCGCTGGATCACCAGTTTCTGGCCCGCGCCCGACCCCACGCCCTGGTAATTCAGCGAAACCCCAATAGCCGCTTTCGAGGCATCGGCCCAGGCCTCGTAGATCGGCTGCGCGAAGGTGGAGCCGGCGCCGGTGATGGCCTGCGCGTGGGCGAGCCCAGGGGCGACCGCGATGGCCAGCATGGCCAGGGAGGTTTTGGTAAGGGTCATGGCTACTCCTGCTGAAAGCATACGTGATGGTCCCGCCTTAGCCGTGTGGGACGCCTGCGCAGCGCGGCCGGACCCTAGTGCGGCTCCGGGACAGGAAGATTGCAGTTCCGTGAAGCTTTGATGACAGCAGCGCCTTGTGGTTAGCTGCTTTGCAAGCATTGGGCCCGCATAGTGCTGCCTGGCACCAAAATTCCACCCGCCCTATCCTGCGGCGGCAAGCAGGGCGCGTGCGGGAGAGATAACGCCTACCATGATAATCAATACGCCGGTCCGTCCGACGATGCTACGGCACCTCCATCCATGAGCGGCCCATCCCCTCTTACGCGCAGGCGCGTGCTGGTGACCGGTGGCGCCGGCTTTCTCGGGTCCCATCTCTGCGAGAGGCTGCTCGACCAGGGCAACGACGTTCTGTGCGTCGACAATTTTTTCACCGGCCGGCGAGACAATATCGTGCACCTGATGGGCAATACCTTGTTCGAGGTGTTGCGGCACGACGTGACCTTCCCCCTCTATGTGGAGGTGGACGAAATCTACAATCTCGCCTGCCCGGCCTCGCCCATCCATTACCAGTTCGATCCGGTGCAGACCACAAAGACCAGCGTCGTCGGCGCCATCAACATGCTGGGCCTCGCCAAGCGCACGAAAGCCAAGGTTTTCCAGGCCTCCACCAGCGAAGTCTATGGCGACCCCACCGTGCATCCGCAGCCGGAGGAGTACCGCGGCAACGTCAATCCGCTCGGCCCGCGCGCCTGTTACGATGAGGGCAAACGATGCGCCGAAACGCTATTCTTCGATTACCAGCGGCAGCACCATGTGCGCATCAAGGTGGCCCGCATCTTCAACACTTACGGCCCGCGCATGCACCCGCAAGACGGCAGGGTGGTTTCGAACTTCATCGTGCAGGCCTTGCGCAACGAGCCGATCACCCTGTACGGCGAAGGAACGCAAACCCGCGCCTTCTGCTTTGTCGATGATTTGGTCGAAGGTTTTCTCCGCCTGATGGCGACACACGATGATGTCAGCGGCCCGGTCAATCTCGGCAATCCGCACGAGATTTCCGTGCGCGACCTCGCCGAGCGTATCATTCGCCTCACCGGCTCACGCGCCACGATCGTTCACAAACCCCTGCCGCAGGACGATCCCACCCAGCGCTGCCCGGATATTACAAAGGCTCGCGCCCTGCTGGGCTGGGAGCCCACGGTGCCGCTGGAAAAAGGCCTGCAAGCCACCATCGCGTATTTCGATCGGCTGCTCTCCGGACAGGGCATATAGGGGGCAACGTCTTTTCTTCAGAAAAGAATGTCTTTCCGTCTACCGAGGCGCATCGAAACCGCCGGGATAGTTGGTGGCCGGGCGGGCTGGCGTGACGGATTTGCCGAAATTGCTACCCAGGCGCTCATGGGTGGCATCTTCGTTGAACTGGCCAGTCTGGTTTTCGGGCGACTGGGTGCTGTAGGGCGCCGCGACGGACGAGGATTTTTGCGCCTGCCTCGCCACGCCTTGCAGCTGCTGATTGATGCACTCGTAGCTCTGCGCGGTGCCCACCTGTACATCCACGCAACTGCTGTGGCTCTGCTGCGCGCTTGCGGCGCCCGACCAGAGGCACAGAACAAAACCGGCGACCCGTGCATCCATGAATGATGTCTCCTGGCCCCGGGGTTTCAGGGCGCCAACCGTGAGAGCTGAATCTCGTTCACTTCCACCGGTTGCTTCGTCAACAGTCCGGACGCGTAAGCCGTTTCCACCTGGGCCTGTTTCTGCTGCTTGAGCGCCTTGATCAACTCATCCCGTATGTCCGCCAAAGGCGCCGGGCCAGCCGGCCGCGTCGCGACCAGGCGGATCAGGTGGCAGCCATTTTCGATGCAGAGCGGATCGGCCATCGCTCCCTCCGGCAACCCTGCGACCGCCTCTTTCACGGCAGGTACAAGCTGGCTTTCCGGGGCCCAGCCCATATCCATGTAACGCGCGCCGCTTATGCCTTTCGCAGCCGCCTCAAGCGAAGCGCGCCCGCGCTGCACCTGGGCGCGCAGCGGCAGCAGCCGCTTGCGCCCATCCTCGGGCGTGGCATAGGCCGCGCGCGGCAGGAACACCTGCACCAGATGATAAGCGCGCGGCTGCATGAACCGCGCCTTGTTGGCGTCGTAGGCGGCTTCGATGTCGGAATCGGCCGGGTAGCCGGCTGGCAGCTTGGCGTGGGTGGCCAAATAAGTCTGCAGCACGATCTGGTCGCGGGCGCGCGCCAACAGAGCCGTCACCTCTGGCCGCTGATCCCATTTCTCCGTTTGTGCCTGCCCCAGTATGGCGCGCTGCAGAAGCACGTCGCGCAGAAATTGTTTCAGCGCCGATGGGTCGGTGGTGAGTCGGTGCTGTGTTGCGTGGTCGGTGCCGGCAATCAGGGCGCGGGCCTGGCTGACGGTGATCCGGTCGGTGCCGCGTTCGGCGATCACGGGATCCTCGGCGGCGGCGGCAAGCAGAATAAGGCAAGATAAGGCGAGCACTTCTTTTTTGAAAGAAAGAAGCAAAAAACTTTTGGTCATTGTGGCGTAACTTCCAACCAAGCGAAAACCAAATAACAAAAGTTTTTTGCTTCTTTTTTTCAAAAAAGTACTTTCTTACTTCTTCTCTATGTAGGCCTGATCCTGAATCTTGTCGTCATAATCCTGAATCAGATTCTCCAGCTTCACCCTCCATAGCCCAATCACTGGCTCATAGCTCTTCAGCAGCAGCGACCGGAAACTCTGGCTTTCGTAAAGGTGCAGCACATCCTCTGAAACGCCGATCAGCTTGCCATTCGCCGATTTGCAGGCGTCCAACGCCACGCTCGTAGCCTTCAGCGCGGCCGCCGACTTCTGGCTTTGCGCATCCTTCGCCTGCGCGGCCGCCGCGACGCTTTGCAAATTGGCCTGCAGCTTTGCATTCAGAAGCTGCTCGCTGGCGCCGGCTTGCTGGGCCGACTGCAGCTGCACCTTCATCGCATCGAGATCGGCGGGTTTGATCGCCGATGCGGCAGCAAGTTTTGCGTTCGCCGCATCCAGCTGGGCCTGCAGGGCTGCCTTGTCGGCCTGCGCCTTCGCGAGATCGGCCTGGGCCTGCGCCGCCTGATCTTGCGCCGCGCGCATTTCGGTGACCGATTGGCGCAGCGCATCGCGCATGCGGTCTTCCACATTTTCCTGCGCCGCCGCGCCATGGCCAAGCGCAATCCCGCCCGAAACAAGGGCGGCAAACAACCAAATGTTTCGATCTATCATCATGCTCAGCCCGGCGCCCGCTCGGTGATCCGCACCGAGAACTGCTTTGCCACAATGGCGGCCGGCGGTGTGTCGCCGGTGGAAATCGCCCGCAGATCGCGCGCCACTTCGGCCTCTACATCGTCATCACCGCTGAAACTGCTGATCGAGGCCTGGGCCACATGGCCGCCCGAATCGAGTGTCAGCGCCACAACCATCCTGTAATGGGCGAAACGCAGTTTTTCGTCGCGCCGCAGGGTTTCCTGGATCTGGGTTTTTACGAGATTGGCGTAATACGCATCGTTGTCGCCGCCGCCCGGCCCATCGCCATTGCCGCAGCCCTGGCCGAGGCAATCTCCGCCGCCGCCATTGCCAGCGCCAAGGCTGCCGGCGCCAGGGCCCGCGATCGAGGTTGTCACCCGGTTGTCGGGCGCCGGCGCCTTGGGCGCAGGCTGGCTCACCGCTTTCGCTGGGATGGGCTCGCGTGGCCGCGTGGTCTCCACCTCTTTCTTCGGTTCCGGCGGCTGCACCTTGGGTGGCGGTGGCGGCGGTGGTGGCGGCGGCAGTTGCACCTGCGTGATATGCGGTTCCACATGAGGTCGTGCGGCAGGCGTGTGCGACCCATGGATGAGCGTGAAACCAAGCACGCCCGCGCCAATCACCAGAAGCGCGCCGACCCCGGGCACCAGAAAACGCTGTACCGGCGTTTTCTGATCGAATTCGCCGAATTCGTCGTCATCAAGCATGGGTCAGGCGCCGGGGGTTCGTTGCGCCGCCAGGCCCAGCGAGGTGATGCCGACGCGCCCGCACACGTCGAGCACATTCATGATCTTTTCGTATTGCGACTGGCGGTCGCCCTTCAGCACGATCGGCAGATCGGGCGTGATCGCCTTGGCATCGCGCAGTTTCGCTTCCAGCTCGGCCAGGCTCACCGGGATGGCGTCGATGAACACCTGGCCGGCGCTGTTCACCGAAATCACCTTGGTTTTCGGCACCGCCAGCGAAACCACCGAGCTGCCTTTTGGCAAATCCACTTTCATGCCCTGCACGGAGGCGGTGGTCATGATGATGAAAATCACCAGCAGCACGTAAGCGAGATCGAGCATCGGCGTGATGTTGATATCGTCGTATGGCTTGTCTTCCTGAACCTGCATGGCCCGGGCCTCCTATTCGCCCGGGGCCGACCGGCCGCGCCCGATATCGCCTTCGGCGATGCGGGTGACGACCTCATCGACGAATACGGTCATTTCCGAGACCACGGTCTTGATGCGGGTCTGGAAGTAATTGTAGCCGAACAGGGCCGGGATAGCCACGAACATGCCGGTGGCCGTGGCGAGCAGGGCCGCGGAAATGCCCGGCGCGATCGCGTTCACGTTCACGTCCCCGGCGGCGGCGATGGCCGCGAAGGTGATCATCACGCCGATCACCGTGCCGAGCAGGCCCACGAAGGGGCCGCCCGAAATGGCGATCGTGAGATACACCATGGAGCTGTTCAGCTTGGCTGTCTCGCGAACCATCTGCGCATCCATCGATGAGCGTATGGCGGCCAGCGATTGCGGCGCGATGCTGCCATCGGGGAGCGTGCGGCCGCCCTCCAGCCGATCATTCACTTCCCGCGCGCCTGTCTCATACACGCGGTACAGGCAGGATGAACTCACGGCCCGCGCGCGTTCCTTCGGCACGGAGGGCAGCAGGCCGCCGCCCCGTTTGTTCAACTCGCGCATGAGCAGCAGGAATTTCTTGTTCTGCCCGGCGACGCGGCCGACATAGAGGGCCTTGGAGAACATCACCAGCCACGAGATGATCATCATGAAGATCAGCACGCCGATCACCACCCAGGCATCTGCGGTGACCGATTTCAGGATGATGCCGATATAGCCGGAGCCGAAACTGCTGGTCTGCTCGGGGGGCTCGAACATCAGCAGGTTCGATTGCGTGCCTTGCGCGTGCTCGGCCACCGCGATCTCGCCGGCCGGCCGCGCCGCCTTGCTGATCTGCAGCTCATCCATTTCGCCGATGAAACCGGCCGTGGCCGGCGTACCGGCGGCCGGGGTGGCGGCGGATGCGCCGCCCAGCGTAGCGCCGCCGGTGATCACGGGCAGCGCGCCCGCGGCCTCGCCCGCCTTCACCCCATCCACGTAGAGGGTGAGTTTCGCGGGATCCGCCGTGACACTGAGCAGATGCCAGCTATCGGCCACCAGGGGCGCGGTGGCCGCCGCCTTGGCGGTGCCGGTGGCCGAGGTCACGCTCACCGAGGGTACGCCCGCGTCGAGATTGACCTGCAGATCGTTCGCCCCCGCGGCGTCCCGCTGGTCGAAGACGATCGCGGATTGGTTGGCGGGCTTCGGTTTCAGCCAGACCTGCCAGGTGTAGGCCTGTCCGGCGGCGATGTTCAGCGTCGGGTTTGGCGCCAGCTTGATCGGGTTGGTGCCATCCAGAAGCGTGCCGAACCCGATGATCGCGGCCGGGTCGCGCTTGCCCGGCGTAAGCGCGTTGTTGTTGAAGGCGGTGGCATCCTTGGCCAGGCCTTCCTCGGCGAAATGCCAAACCAGAAGCTGGTCGGCATCATAGGTCGCGTGCGCATCGGAGGCATCATTCGCCTTGTCATTGCCCCAATACATGTAAAAGCTCGTGGTGGCGCCCGGCGCCAGATCGGGCACATCCACCCAGATCAGTGCCACTTCATCGACCAGGCCGTCGAATTTTTCGATATGGTAATGCAGCGGCGTGCGGTCGTCGCCGGCGACGAAGCGCAGATCACCGCCATCCTGCTTGGCCGTATAGAACTTGAAATTATTGGCCAGCAGCCGCACCAGGATCTGCGTGCGCCCGATCGCCTCGCCGATATTGGCGCCCTTGGGCCCGGCATCGGCGTCGATTTTTACACGATATTTCCAGTCGGCATTCCACCAGGCGGCTTGCGCCATACCAGCGGAGAGGCCGAGGATCAGCAGGCACAGAGCCACGAGGCGGAGGAGGCCACGCGGGTGAAGCAGGCGACGAAACGAACCGGCCGGCATGCTGTTAGAACTCCCCATAAACGCGGAACAAGATGCGGTTTGTTCCCGGCTTGGTGTCTGGGCCACGATTGAGCGTTTGCGCATCCTGCAACACGCCATTCAGATAGCCCCACAGATTGACCCGCGCGCCGATCCCTGTTGATTGCAGACCATAAGCGGATGGTGCGCCGATGATCGATCCGGTCGAGTCGGGAACCGGCTTGTTCAGATTGACCACGCCGGCATCATAAAACACATGGAGGCGCAATGAATGGAAAGGGCCACCCAGAAATTTCGCGGCTGACGGGCTGCGCAATTCGGTTTGCGCATAGGCGCCAAGATCGCCCAGCGTTTCCGCTTCCAGATAGCCGCGCACCGAATCAGCACCGCCGGCTGCGATCTGCTCGCTCGACACGAGCGGATCATTGGTGATCTGCCCGGTAACTGACCCCCAGAGTTGCGCGCCGTAAGGCAAATCCTGCTGGCGCGCCAGGGTCGCCCGCGCGATCGAAAAACCCGGCGGCGCGTCATAGGCCTTGGTGTCGAAGGATGCGCGCGAGCTGCCGATGGAGGGCAGCCCGAATTCCAGGCTCATGGTGAGATCGGTGGTGGATCGAGCCGCCGTCCAACTCGCCGAATAGGCACCGGTGAGCGGATAATAGGTGATCGGCGCGTAGGTGACGGCGCCGGTGGAGGTGAACGAGTCACGCTCGAAATAGCGCTTGTAGTCCCAGCCTACCGAAAACGAATGGCTGAAATTGCTGGTGCTGCCGAGCGGGATCAGCACGCGAAACCCGGCCGCCGTACCGCGGCCGGCGACATCCGTGCTGCCGAGTGCCGTGACATTGCTGTTGGAATGCAGATAGCTGAACAGAATCGAGAGCCGGCTTTGCGGGATATGGAACAGATACGAAGCGGAGGTGACCTCGGCATCGCGCACATTCACCGGCGCCACCTGGTACGAGATGCTGCCGGTATCGCCACGCTGAAAGAAATTATCGTAGCTGAGAGAAGCCGAGAGCCGCAAAGGCGTGGTGTCGGCATTGTAGCGGTTATTCAGTTCCAGCGAGCCGTGCAGGGGAAATGTATCGGTTTCGTCGAGATCGACATCGACCGTGTCCGGCCGGCGCCCCTGATGCAGATCGGGTTGCACCTGGCGGTCGGTAAAACTGTTCAGCCCGATCAGGTCGCGGCTGACATTTTTCATGTTCGGCACGGTGCCCGGCGCCAGTGACGGCGCGAAGCTGCGGACCTCGCTCGGCAGAAAATATTTCGCGCCGACAATACGCAGCCGGCCGACGGGTCGCTCGATCGCCTGCAGCACGACCACGCCGCCGCTTGTGCTGATATGCTGCGGCGGGATGTTTACCGAAACGGTCACAAATCCGCTTTTCTGGTAAAGCGCTTCCAGCGCGGCACGTGCCTGCTCCACATCGCGCGCGGTCTTTCCCGGGCCCAGATAGGGGTAGATGGCCTCCTCGACCGCCTCCTGCGGGAGAACGCTGCTGCCCTCGACACGGATCTCGTTAAGATCGAAATGGATCGTCGGCGTATCGGCCAGAGCGGAGGCGGAAAATCCGGCGCCCACCACCAGGGCAAAGGCGCAGGCGCGCAGGCCGCGAGGCATCACAATGTCGCGCATCGGGGGAAGCGCCGCGTGCCGATGTGATGTGCATGCCATGCAGCCAATCGTCCCGTGCCTCTCCGTGTCATCACCAAGCGGCTAACCGCGCACATTGCACGAAACACCGAAGCCTCCCGTCGATACGCCTGGAGATGATCAGAACTGCCCGGCGCCAGGGACAGGGTTCGTGAAAATCCCTTACCAAATCGACAGGCCCGGCGGCAACAGACAAGCGCCAAGCCCGAGGACTGCACTCCCACCCGCCTGCGAGTGTCATGATTTCGTCACGCACGCGAAGTCGCCTGACGCCAAAACATGGGTTTGCAAGACGAAAATCGGGCCCCGCCTGTGTCTGGCGGAGCCCGGGTTTATCACGTTTCAGGCGTTTGGGCCCGAAACAAACGCGCCGATCAGGTTTTCGGGCAGCTGCTGTTCTGGATGCCGCTGGTGGCATTCAGCGGACCGCCGCTGCTGGAGAGCAGCGTGTTGAGCTTGGCGTTCGCCTGCACGAAACCATTGCCCTGCAGGATATTGATCACCTGCGTGTTGCTGGTGTTGTAGAATGGCTTCAGGTTGGCGAGAAGGGCGCTGCCCTGTGCCGGTTTGCCGATCAAGCCGCCGGCGATGCTGGCCGAGTAGCAGGAATATGTATCGATGAAGGTGTAGCCGACGATCGGGTAGCCCTTTCCGCCCGGCGCCACCAGCTGGTCGTTGATCTGCTGGCCGATTGTTGCCGCATCATACGTCGTCGGGTAGGTGGCCGAGGCAAGCCGGTTCTTGGTCGCGGTGATCGAAGGCTGCTGGCCGTTCACATAGGCCGGGTAGGCCGCGCTGCTGGCGACAACCGGGTAGGTGTAGTCGGGGCTCACATAGCCGAGCGCGTTGGCCGTGGTGGCCACCGTGTTGGCGACGCCGCCGCTGCCCGATTCGGCAAGGATCGGCAGGTGGTTGCCGTTGGCCGCCGCGACGGCAGTCCAGTTCGGCGTGGTGCTCGGGAAGCCGTTGGTGGAATTGAACCCGAGAGAAGACGGGCAGTTCTGCTCGAGCCAGTCGGAGAAGATGAACGACGTGCCGCTGCTGTCGGAGCGCACGACGATGTCGCTCACCTTGATCCCGCCAGCTGTCTTGTTGGTCTTGCTGGCAAACAGATCGCACACATCGGTGATGGTGAGGTTCAGGTTCTGCTTCTGGCCGAACGCCATCACGATCGGCGTGACAAAGGTCGGTAGCTGGAACACCGCTTCGCCCACCGCCGATTGCGCTTCGCTCACCTGGGTCGAATTGAGATACGCATCGCTCGCGGCGAACTGGATCTGCGGATAGGGCGTGGCGCTCACACCGGCCTTACTGTCGAGATAGGCGATCGTGTTGGTTACCTTGGGCGAACCGAAATTCGTCGCCGCCGCAGTGGTCCAGGCGGCAAGGCCGGCGCCGCTGCCAACCGGCTCATAGAAAACGATGTCATTCGCCGTGCCCTGCGTCGCGCAGGATGAGTTCTCACCAGTCGGGTACTGGATCGCGGTGCCTGCGGGATAGGTGGCCGGAGTGGTGGAGAAAAGACCGTCCGCGGCGGTGGAGTAGCAGTTGAAGATATCGCGGTAGACTTTCGCGGCCAGCGTGCTGCCACCGGAATAGATATTGGTGGGTGTGGCGGCGCATGCATTGCCGGCGCCGATGGCAAGGGCAGCTGCCGATGCACCGGCGAAAAGAAGTGCTGTTCTCATGGTATTGTCTCCTGAGGCGGAAGAGCCTGTGTGCTTGGCTAAGAGGTTTGGCAAAGACCGGGCGCCGCGCATTTGCACGGTTTTCGACGAAAGACTTTCTGGGTTGATGTTCGTCATGCGCCCGACGTAGCGGTTTCTAGCCCCGGCCCCGGTCGGTAAGGGTGAAGCTTTTATGAATGAGCACAAACAGGCATCCGTCGTCGGCTTGGGCGCAATTCGCCACTGCGATCGCCGAGGCGCCCGCAAAAAGTAGAGCTGGCTTCATATAAATAAGTCTCCCGTCGCGCGCAGTCTTGGTCTGCCCGCACCACCGGTCGCACGCGCGGGTTCGGTCATGCAGGTGCATATCCGCCACGCCGCTTCACGTTTTGTTTAACCGACGCGGCGGCTCTACGCCCTGCCCCCCGGGGTGTGCGTGAAGCTTTTGTGACTTCTTGCCAAATTATGTAAATACTGCGACTGAACGTAACGCGGTGGGATGGAAGCAGGTGGATTGGCGCTTTGTGGTCTCACCAGCGGTTGCGCGGCATGGCCGGGCGCCTTCGCCCGGCCATGCTCATGCTGCGTCAAACGGAACAGGCTGTCCGTGGCACGGCTGCGTAATGAAACTGCGATATCACTGGCTGGGGCGAGCAGATTTCTGGATGCCCCTGCTGGCGGCAATGGGACCGCCCGTGCTTTCAAGCAGCGTTTTCAATTGCGTCGGCGATTGCACGAAGCCCTGATCGTTAGAGCATGATCCGGGCAAGTGCGATCAGCCGCCGGATAAACATGCTCGCAAAAACAAAGAGCTAGAGCGGGATGCGTCCGACGAAACCGATCGAACCATATCGC
>Ga0116226_10000574_pt1 | contig 31392 bp, 32 predicted proteins | sample S1TSphfallax_FD_89692 | JGI IMG/M metagenome (GOLD analysis project Ga0116226, IMG submission 89692) | Host-associated microbial communities from peat moss isolated from Minnesota, USA - S1T2_Fa - Sphagnum fallax MG | ecosystem: Host-associated > Plants > Peat moss > Unclassified | place: USA...
AAGCCGGCCTGAATTTTTAAGAGGTTAAGGAAAAACCATGGCCCGTGGCGAACAGCAGCGTGGCGGCGGAGAGCGCCGCGATCGGCGTGACCGCAACAAGCCCGAAGAGCGCGGCGAAGGCGATATCGTCGAGAAGCTGGTTCACATCAATCGCGTAGCCGCCACCGTGAAGGGTGGACGGCGTTTCTCGTTCGCGGCCTTGATGGTCGTCGGCGACCAGAAGGGCCGGGTCGGCTATGGCCACGGCAAGGCGCGTGAAGTGCCCGAAGCCATCCGCAAGGCCACCGAAGAAGCCAAGAAGTCGATGATCCGCGTGCCTTTGCGCGAATCGCGCACGCTGCACCATGACGGCGCCGGCCGTTGGGGCGCGGGCAAGATCATGATGCGCGCCGCGCCTCCCGGCACGGGTGTCATCGCGGGCGGTCCCATGCGCGCCATTCTTGAAACCCTGGGCGTGCAGGACGTGGTGGCCAAGTCGGTGGGCTCGTCCAACCCCTACAACATGATCCGCGCGACCTTCGAGGCGCTGAAGGAGCAATCCTCGCCTCGTCAGGTCGCCGCCAAGCGCGGCAAGAAGGTCAGCGATATCGTCGAGCGTCGCAGCGACGGCGCGCTTCCCGACACCGCGGAAGCCTAAAGGAAATACGCCATGGCCAAACTCACCGTTCGCCAGACGGCCAGCCCGATTCGCCGCAAGTTTGACCAGCGCGCGACACTGGTGGGCCTGGGCCTCAATCGTATCGGGCGCACCGCCGTGCTCAACGACACCCCATCGGTCCGCGGCATGATCGCCAAGGTGGCCCACATGGTGGAAATCGTCGAGTAAGGCGAAGCGCCTCGCTCTCGAGAACTTTCATCCAGCCGAGTCGGGGATGCCCCGGCGATTTATCTCTTAAGGAGAGGCGCTCATGACCAAACTCAATGAACTCTCGCCCCGTGAGGGCTCCACTAAGGGCCGCATGCGGGTGGGCCGTGGCCCGGGCTCCGGCAAGGGCAAGACCGCGGGCCGCGGCGTGAAGGGGCAGAAGGCTCGCAGCGGCGTCGCCATCGCCGGTTTCGAAGGCGGCCAGATGCCGCTTCACATGCGGATGCCAAAGCGCGGCTTCAACAATCCCCGCGCCCTGGACTTCGCCGAGGTGAATTTCTGGCGCCTGGAACAGGCCATTGCCGCGGGAAAGCTGGACCCTAAGCAGCCCATCGACGCCGCGGTTCTGGTGGCCGCTGGCGTTCTGCGCCGCGCAAAGGATGGGATTAAGCTTCTCGCCAAGGGCGAACTGACCTCCAAGATCGAGATCACCGTCTATGCCGCCTCCGCCTCGGCGGTGGAGGCCGTGGAAAAGGCGGGTGGCAAGCTCACGGTGACCCGTCCGCAGCCGGCTCCGGCCGAAGCGGAAGCTTAAACAGCCTCTCGCCTCCGCGTCATAAGCCTCCTATGTCAGGACTTTCAGGGACCCTGTCCGCCAACAGTGTAGGATAAAGCATGGCTTCGGCCGCCGAGCAGCTTGCCGCCAATATGAATTTCGGCGCCTTCCAGAAGGCGACCGAGCTGCACAAGCGCATCTGGTTCACCCTGGTGGCCATGCTGATCTATCGTCTGGGCACCTATATTCCGATCCCCGGTATCAATATCGCCGCCTTCGCCCAGGCCTTTGAAGGTCAGTCCAAGGGCATATTGGGCATGTTCAACATGTTCTCGGGCGGCGCGGTCCAGCGCATGGCGATCTTTTCGCTGAACGTGATGCCCTACATCTCCGCTTCAATCATAGTTCAGCTTCTCGGCTCGGCCTATCCGCCGTGGGAGAAGCTTCGCAAAGAAGGCGGGGAGGCCGGGCGCAAGCAGCTCAATCAATATACCCGCTATCTCACCGTTATCCTGGCGCTCTTCCAGTCCTTTGGTATCGCCGTCGGCCTCTCCAACGCGCGAGGCATCGTCGATAATCCGGGGATATTCTTCATTGTCTCCACCATGATTACCCTCACGGGCGGAACGATCTTCCTGATGTGGTTGGGCGAGCAGATGACCAGCCGGGGCGTGGGCAACGGTATCTCCCTAATTATCTTCGCCGGCATTGTCGCGCGTCTGCCCGTGGGCCTGTGGGACCTCCTGCAGGAGGCGAGGCTAGATCCTTCCAAGACGGCGATGATCTTCGGCTTCATCATCCTGGCCGTGGCCGTGGTTCTGTTCATCGTCTTCATGGAGCGTGCGCAGAGGCGTCTGCTCATCGTTTATCCCAAGCGCCAGGTGGGCAATAAGATGACGGGGGGCGAGAACTCGTTCCTGCCCCTCAAGATCAATGTGGCGGGCGTCATTCCGCCGATCTTCGCATCCTCGATCCTGCTCCTGCCGGCCACGGCCATGGGCTTTCTGACGACCGCGAAATTGCCAGACTGGGCGCAGTGGTTGCCCACGGTGGTGGGCCAGCTCACCCGCGGCAAGCCGCTTTTCATGGTGCTCTATGGCGTCCTGATCATCTTCTTCTGTTTTTTCTACACCTCTGTGGTGTTCAACCCCGACGATACGGCGGAGAACCTGCGCAAGTACGGGGGCAATCTCCCGGGCATCCGGCCGGGCCGACGCACCGCGGAATATATTGACTATGTGCTCACGCGACTGACGCTGATCGGGGCGGTTTACATCGCCATTGTCTGCCTGGTGCCGGAGTTGCTGGCCGGATCCAGCGGCTCATACGCCCTTGGCGGGACCTCAATCCTCATCGTGGTCTCCGTGACGATGGATACCGTGGCGCAGATTCAGTCTCAGCTTCTCGCCCACCAGTACGAAGGGCTGATCAAAAAATCGAAACTGCGTGGCGGCCGCCGGTAAAGATTCACGACATTTTTCAGTGAATCGACGGAATCCTGTTTAAAGGGCTGGAGCGGCGGACGCAGGGAAGCCCGCGGGCGTAAAAGCGCGGGACGTAAGGTTGTTAGGGAAGGGGCGACATGAACCTAATCCTTTTCGGACCGCCGGGGGCGGGGAAGGGGACTCAGGCCAAGCGGCTCGTGGAGAACCGGGGCATGGTTCAGCTCTCCACCGGCGACATGCTACGCGCCTCCATCGCCAGCCGCTCTGAACTCGGCCGGCGGGTCGAAGGGATCATGAAGCGCGGCGAATTGGTCCCAGACGATGTGGTGGTGGGCCTGATCAAGGACCGCCTTGCCGATCTCGATGGGACGGGCGGGGCGATCTTCGATGGCTTTCCTCGAACTTTGGCCCAGGCCGAAGCTCTCGACCATATGCTTAAGGCGGCTGGCCGAAGGATCGATTCGGTGATTCGCCTGAAGGTGGACGATGCGGCGCTGCTGACGCGCATCGAAGGCCGCTTCAAGGAATTCAATCGTCCAGACGACAATCCTAAGTCTTTCAAGACGCGGCTCGTGGCCTACAACCGCGACACCGCCCCACTGGTCGCCTACTACCAGGCCCAAGGAAAGCTGTGCGAGGTTGATGGCATGGCTGAAATCCCGGCGGTGGCGGCTGATATCGACGCGGCGCTGCTCGCGGCCGCATAATCTTAGTATGTCACCATTGACGCGAGGCGGGTGATCCCTATAAACGAGCGCTCCGCGAATGAAGCGTGATCGGCGTCCGGCCCTAGTTTGGCTGGCGCGGTCGCGCTTCGTTGTGCTTTAAGGCCGCCCCTAGGAGAGTCGTTAGCTTGGCCCGTATCGCAGGCGTCAATATCCCCACGAACAAGCGCGTCGTGATCGCACTCCAATATATCCACGGAATCGGCCCCGCCAAGGCGCGGCAGATTGTTGATCGGATCGGCCTCACCGATGAGCGCCGCGTGAATCAATTAACGGATCAGGAAGTCATTCAGATCCGCGAGGTCATCGACCGTGACTATATGGTGGAGGGCGACCTGCGCCGGGACACCTCGGTCAATATCAAGCGGCTCATGGACCTCGCCTGCTATCGCGGCCTTCGCCATCGTAAGGGCCTGCCGGTTCACGGTCAGCGCACCCACACCAATGCCCGGACCCGCAAGGGCCCCGCCAAGCCGATCGCCGGCAAGAAAAAGTAAGAAGGGCGCCTCATGGCCAGGGAACCGGCGCGCATTAAAAAGCGCGAGCGTAAAAATATCACTTCGGGCGTGGCGCACGTGAACGCCTCGTTCAACAACACCATGATCACCATCACCGACGCCCAGGGCAATGCCATTTCCTGGTCCAGCGCCGGCACCATGGGTTTCAAGGGTTCGCGCAAGTCCACGCCCTATGCCGCCCAGATGGCCGCCGAGGACGCGGGCAAGAAGGCGCAGGAGCACGGTGTGCGCACGCTCGAGGTCAATGTGTCCGGCCCTGGGTCGGGACGTGAGTCGGCCCTGCGCGCCCTTCAATCGGTGGGCATGACCATCACCACGATCCGCGACGTGACACCGATGCCGCACAATGGATGCCGTCCGCCAAAACGGCGTCGCGTCTAAGTCTTACTTCTCGTCTCCCATTTCCACCGCCGGCCCGGCTTATGAGGCCGACGAGCCCGCGCCGAGGGATATCCATCCGTGATTGAACGTAACTGGAATGAACTGATCCGCCCCGAAAAGCCCCTAATCGAGTCGGGGGCCGATGGGGCGCGCCGCGCCCGGATCATCGCCGAGCCGCTTGAGCGCGGCTTTGGCGTCACCCTGGGCAACTCGCTACGTCGGGTGCTGCTGTCCTCTCTGCAGGGCGCGGCCGTGACCGCCATTCAGATCGATGGCGTGGTGCACGAATTCTCCTCCCTGGAGGGCGTGCGCGAGGATGTCGTGGATATTGTCCTCAATATCAAGCAATTGGCCCTTCGGATGCACTCCGAAGGCCCCAAGCGCATGACCCTGCGCGCCACGGGCCCCGGTCCCGTCACCGCCAGCCAGATCGAAGCGCCCTCGGATATCGAGATCCTGAACGGCCGCCACGTCCTCCTGACCCTCGATGAGGGCGCATCAGTGCGCATCGAGTTCACTGTTCAGAACGGCAAGGGCTATGTCGCCTCCGAGCATAACCGCCCCGAGGACGCGCCGATTGGCCTTATCGCCGTGGACGCGCTCTACAGCCCCGTGAAGCGCGTCGCCTATCGCGTCGAGCCGACTCGCCAGGGCCAGAGCCTCGACTATGACAAGCTGATCATGGAAGTGGAAACCAACGGGGCGGTCTCCCCGGTGGACGCCGTGGCCTATGCCGCGCGCATCCTCCAGGATCAGCTTCAGGTCTTCATCACCTTTGATGAGCCCAAGAAGAAGCTCGAAGGCGAGGCCAAGCCCGATCTGCCCTTCAACCCCGCGCTCTTGAAGAAGGTAGACGAGCTGGAGCTTTCTGTTCGTTCGGCCAACTGCCTGAAGAACGACAATATCGTCTATATCGGCGATCTCATTCAGAAGACCGAAGCGGAGATGCTTCGCACGCCGAACTTTGGCCGCAAGTCGCTCAATGAGATCAAGGAAGTCCTCACCAATATGGGCCTGCACCTGGGCATGGATGTGCCCAATTGGCCTCCGGAAAACATCGAAGATCTGGCGAAGAAATTCGAAGACCAAATCTAGGTCTTAAGCTATACAGCCTGACGGGCTCGCCCGGACGGTCCTTGGAGAGACAATCATGCGCCACGGTTATGCGCACCGCAAACTCGGCCGCACCTCGGCCCACCGCACGGCCATGTTCGCCAATATGTCGGCGAGCCTGATCAAGCATGAGCAGATTGTCACGACGCTCCCTAAGGCCAAGGAGCTTCGCCCTTTCGTGGAAAAGCTGGTGACACTCGCCAAGAAGGGCGACCTTCACGCCCGTCGCATGGCCATTTCCAAGGTTCGGGACGTGGCGCAGGTGGGCAAGCTCTTCGCTACGCTGGGTCCGCGCTATAAGGCCCGCCAGGGCGGCTATATCCGCGTGCTCAAGGCGGGCTTTCGCCATGGGGACAATGCGGCCATGGCGGTTATCGAGTTCGTCGACCGGGATGTGTCCGCCAAAGGCAAGGACTCCGGCCCGATCCAGAGCGCCGTCGCCGAATAGGCTGGGGCGCGCTTCGCCGCGCTTCTTGATGTCATTGGTCCTGATTCGAGCGCCGTCTTCGCTTGACGGGTTAGTTGCGAAATTATAGAAATATTGCGCCATAGCGTTTCGGGTGCAGCGATGAGCGATACAGACAGCCAGACCCTGACTCCCGCGCTGATCTACCGCGACCCCAAGGCGGCCATGGCCTTTCTGGAACGCGCCTTTGGCTTTGAGACGGTCATGGTTATCGAGGACCCCGATGGCGGCCCCTCCTTCCATGGCGAAATGCGACTGGGCGGCTCAAGCTTGAGGATCGGCGCCGAATGGTCGGCCGGTCATGCCAGCCCCTTATCCCTGAACGGGAAGAACACCCAGACCCTCGCCATTCAGGTCGAGACGGACGTTGACGCCCACTGCGCCCAGGCGCGCGCGGCTGGCGCGGACGTGTTTGCCGAACCCGAAACGCAGTTCTATGGCGACCGAACCTATCGCTGCCGCGACCCTGAGGGTCATATCTGGGTCGTCGCCCAAACCGTTGAGGTGGTGACCCGTGAACAAGCCGAAGCGGCCAGCGGTCTCATGATCACGGGATGGTCCTAGTTATGGCAGGAGATGACCGCATGGAACATCTTCGCCCCTCCGTGATGGTGGGGATTTGCTATCGGGACCCGCGCGCCGCTCTGGCCTGGCTGGAGGCTGCCTTTGGCTTTGAAACCTGCCTGGTGATTGAAGGACCCGACGGCGGGATCGCCCATTCGGAAATGAAGGTCGGCGACGGCCTGATCATGGTGGGCCATGAATGGGATGAACACCATCGCAGTCCGGCCGCCCTCGGCGGCGTCAACACCCAGTCGGCCCATGTGAACCTCGACGAGGATATTGACGCCCATTTCGCCCGCGCGCGGGCCGCGGGGGCCAAGATCTTCCGCGAGCCAGAGGACCAGTTCTATGGCGAGAGGCTCTATGGCGCCTATGACCTTGAGGGCCATCAGTGGACTTTCAGCCGCCTGATCAAGGCTCTCTCACTTGAGGAAATGAGCGCGGCGGGCGGCGTGCTCGCGCGCGATCACTTGTGACCGCGCGGCTGGATCGCACCCTGGCGGCCCTGGCCGATCCCCACCGGCGCCAGGTCATTGATCTTCTGGGGCGGGGGCCCAGGCCCGCGGGCGAACTGGCCCGGGAGGTGGGTCTGCCCCCACCAGCCATGAGCCGGGCGCTGCGGGCCTTGCGGGAAGTTGGTCTGGTGGAACTTACCCACCCGCCGCATGACGCGCGCGTGCGAATCTATGAGCTGCGACCGGGCCCCATGCGGGAGCTAAAAGCCTGGCTGGAGGCGAGCGAGGATCTTTGGAGCGCCCAATTGGCGGCCTTCAAGGCCCACCTCGACTTGGGACCCTGAGGTGGCGTCGCGGATCCTGGTGGCTTTGCGTGTGAACGCTGAGCCCCTGCGCGCTTTCCAAGTTTTCACGCAGGACATCGGCCTGTGGTGGCGCCCCAACGCTCTGTTTGCCTTCACCCCGCGCGATCCCGGTGTCCTGGCTTTCGAGGGCGGCGAGGGCGGGCGGCTCATCACGACCCTGGCGGGCGGCAAGGTGTTTGAAATCGGCCGGATCAGGGTCTGGTCGCCGCCTGAGCGTCTGGTGTTTTCCTGGCGCCAGGCCACCTTTGCGCCGGATCAGGTGACCGAGGTGGAGGTGCGCTTCGAGGGCGTGGGCGATCAGACGCGCGTCACTGTCGAACATCGCGGTTGGGATACCGTGCCGACGGCCCATGTGGCCCGGCATAATTTCCCGGACGCGATCTTTTTGCGGCGCCACGGCGATTGGTGGCGGGTCTTGCTTGGCGCCCTGAACGCGTTCATGCGATCCCCAGGTCAGGGGGCTTAAGGGATGGTGATGATCGCGCGGGATGGAGAGACGCAGAAGCCACGGGGCGCGGCCTTTGGGTTCATCTTCTTCGCGTCTCTAATGAACTCGATCTCCTTCGGGATTTTGATTCCGATCCTCCCTGATCTGATCAAGCAGATGAGCGGCGGGGACACGGCGGCGGCCTCGACCTGGAATGCCCTTTTTGCCACGGTTTGGGGCCTGATGCAGTTCGTCTGCGGTCCGATCCTGGGCATGCTCTCCGACAGGTTCGGACGGCGGCCGGTCTTGCTCCTGTCGATCTTCGGCCTGTTCGTCGATTTCCTGTTCATGGCCCTGGCGCCGAACCTGGCGTGGCTCTTTGTCGGACGGGTCCTTAACGGGATCACCGCCTCCAGCTTCTCCACCGCCAACGCCTATGTGGCGGATATCACCACCGCCGATCAGAGGGCGCGCAACTTCGGGCTTATCGGGTCAGCCTTCGGCTTTGGTTTCATCATCGGCCCGACCCTGGGCGGCATTCTAGGGCAGGAGAATCTGCGTCTGCCCTTCGTGGCCGCCGCCGTGCTCTGCGCTTTGAACTGGATCTATGGGCTTCTCGTCTTGCCGGAGTCCCTGCCCAAGGAGCGGCGGGCGCCGGCGGTGAACTGGGCGCGCGCCAACCCCCTGGGCTCGCTGATTTTTCTGCGCGCCAATCCGGGCCTGCTCGGCATGGCGAGCGTTGGCCTCCTCTACCAACTGGGCTTCAATGTTCTGCCGACGATCTTCGTTCTCTACACGGGCTATCGCTATGGCTGGACGCCGCGCATTCTCGGCTTCACCTTCATGGCGACGGGCGTTGCCCAGATTTTGGTCCAGGTCCTTCTCGTCGGTCCCGTGGTCAAGTGGGTGGGCGAGCGGGGCGCGGTATTGCTCGGTACATCCATGGGTGCGGTGGCCTTTGTCATCTATGCCCTGGCGCCCACGGGGCTGATCTATCTGGTGGGCATTCCGGTCTATGCCATGTCGGGGTTTCTGCAGCCGGGCCTGATGGGGTTGATGACGCGGCGCGTGGGGCCAAGCCGTCAGGGCCAACTCCAGGGCGCGTTCCAGAGCCTTCAGGGCGTCTCCTCGATCATCGCGCCGCCCTTTTTTGGCCTCACCTTCGCCTGGGCCATCCATAACAACGCGCGCTTCAACCTTCCGGGGCTGCCCATCCTGGCCGCCGCGGTCTTGTTTGCTGGGGCCTTCGTCCTGTCTCTGTGGGTGGCGCGGCCGGCCGCCGCGCTGGAGCTTCAGGAGCAGGCTTAAAGCCTCTGGCAACGGTGCGGCTGAGGACGCGATGAAGCTTCTTTTCACCCTCCTGACGATCTCGGCGCTCGCTCTCGGCCCCGCCGCCGGGGCGCAGGGTGAGCGTCCGCCCGCGGGGGCCGCCGAGATCCGGCTCTCCTTCGCCCCTATCGTCCGCCGAGTCGCGCCCGCCGTGGTCAATGTCTATTCCAAGAGGCTGGTTCGGGCCCAGATCGACCCCTTCTGGTCCCTGTTCGCCGGGCCCGGCCTCTCGCGCTCGCGTCTGGAGCAGTCGTTAGGCTCAGGGTCCATCGTGCGGGCCGATGGCGTGATCCTGACTAATCACCACAATATCGAGAACGCTCAGGAAATCCGCGTGGTCACCGCCGACCGGCGCGAATGGCCAGCCACGGTGCTTCTCGACGATCCCCGCGCTGACCTTGCCGTGCTGAAAATCGACACCAAAGGCGAACGCCTCCCGGTGATAACGCTGGACGCTCAGGGCGCGCCCCAGGTCGGCGATCTTGTCCTCGCCATCGGCGATCCCTTCGGCGTCGGTCAGACCGTGACCAACGGCATCGTGTCGGCTCTCGCGCGCTCGGACGTGGGGATCAACGACTATGCCTTTTTCATCCAGACCGACGCGGCGATCAATCCCGGCAATTCCGGCGGGCCCCTTGTGGACATGAACGGCGCTCTGATCGGGGTGAATACGGCGATCCTTTCAAGCTCAGGCGCCTCGGCGGGGGTGGGCTTCGCGATTCCCGCGGTTATGGCCGAGCAGGTCATCGACGCAGCTCTCAGCGGTAAACACGATCTGGTCCGCCCCTGGCTCGGCGCCAAGACCCAGACCCTCACCGATGAAATGGCCAAGAGTTTTGGCCTCGCCGCGCCCACGGGCGTCGTCATCTCCGACATCTGGCCCGGCGGCCCGGCGGCGCGGGCCGGCATGCACGGCGGGGACGTGATTGTGGCCGTCGATGGCGCGCCTGTGGATGACGAGGGGGCGCTCAACTATCGCATCGCCACACGCCATCCCGGCGACACCGTCGCGCTGGCGGTGAAGCGGGGCGCGGGCGATATCCAGCTGAAGGTCACCGTGGCCGCGCCAGCGGCCGTCCCCCCAGAGGACAAACGGGTCATCACTGGCGCCAATCCCCTGGCCGGCGCCACCGTGGTCAATCTCTCCCCCGCCGTCGCCCAGGCCCAGGGTGTTGATCCCTTCCTGCAAGGGGTCATGGTGTTGGCGCTCGGCCCGGGTTTTGCCCAGTCCGTGGGACTGCGGCCCGGCGATATCATCCGCCAAGTGAATGGCGAGGCCGTGACGACCACCGCCGATCTCGCCGCCCGCCTCGCCACGCCCAGCCGGGGATGGACCCTGACGATCCAGCGGGGCGATCAGGTAATCACGGCGCGCTTTGGCTAGGCCCGCGGAGCCAGTTCTCCCCGCGCCCGCATGCCGTCCGCGATCTTCTGAACGAAGACGAATTCGTCCGGCGAAATCGGCAGGCGCGGAGCGAGGTTCGGGTCGGAGGTCGCCTCGCTCCAGACAGCCTGGACCTTTTGAGCGATCGCCGCATCGCCCTGGATGAAATGTCCCATCATCTCGTTCCAGCGCCGCACGAGAAAGCAAGCACGAGGCGAATCCACATCTCCCGCCGCCTTAAGCGCCCGAGCTTCCGTGAACAGGGCCTCCCAGGCGAGGGCAAAGCTCTGTGGGTCATAACCCGCCTTTTCGAAAGCCTCGATCTTGCGTTCGCCCAACGCGGCGATTTCCGCCGGTTCGTAGTGCCTTTGGATGAGAGGCTCGAAAGCCTCTTTCCATTCAGCGTCCGTCCTCAGTTTGTCGTTCATCACGGTTTCCCTAGTGAGTTGCGTAAGATCGTCGGCGGACAAGGCGCCACGTTCCGCGAGGCGGGTTCGCGCCGCTTTGAGAAGCGCTAGGGCTTGGCGAGTCTCATTCTCCTGCAGCTCCAGCGCGCGTTGCTGGACCTCCAGCACGGCGTCCAGGCTGGCCAGGCGCCCGGCGAGAAGTTCGCCGATGCGCTTCAGGCCAAGACCGAGGCTCTTGAGCGCCAGGACCTGATGCAGCCGCGCGGCTTGGTCAGGCCCATAGGCCCGCCACCCCGCCGCCGTGCGCACGGGTGAGACGAGGCCCGCCCGCTCATAGACACGCAGGGCCTTGGGGCTGACCCCAAGACGCCGCGCCATCTCGGCGGGAAGATGCCATCGCTCGACCACGCTCACGGCCCCTTGTTTCCGACACCCTCCTCGCTGAGGCCGGCCCCAGGGTCCGGGTCAAGCAGGTTTTTTCGCGGTCATGGCGGGCGCCTCACACTCTGTTAGACTTGGAGGCAATGACCGACCTTTTTTCCGCCGCGGGTCTGACGCCCGAGCAGCCCCGGCCGCTGGCCGACCGCCTGCGCCCGCAGTCTCTGGCCGAGGTGGTGGGGCAGGAGCATCTGCTGGGCGCGGCGGGACCGATTGGCCGCATGGCGGCGGCCCATCGCCTGTCGTCAATGATCCTCTGGGGCCCGCCGGGCACGGGCAAAACAACCATCGCCCGCCTCCTGGCGCGGGAGGCCGGATACGAGTTCGAGCAACTCTCGGCGGTCTTTTCCGGCGTCGCGGATCTGCGCAAGGCCTTCGAGACAGCGCGCCGGCGGCGTGGCGCGGGCCAAGCGACCTTGCTCTTTGTCGATGAGATCCACCGTTTCAACCGCGCCCAGCAGGATGGCTTTCTTCCTTACGTGGAGAGCGGCGATGTCACCCTCGTGGGCGCGACGACGGAGAATCCCTCCTTCGAGCTGAACGGCGCTCTGCTCTCTCGATGCCAGGTCTTTGTGCTGCGGCGCCTGGATGCCGGCGCACTGGAAACACTCCTCACCCGCGCGGAGGCCTTTGAGGGGAGGGCCCTGCCGCTCACCGCCGCCGCGCGCGAGGCCATGATCGCCATGGCCGATGGCGATGGTCGCTATCTCCTGACCCTCGCCGAAAGTCTCTTCACACTCGGCCCAGCCCACGGCGGCGCCCTCGACACCGCCGCCATGAGCCAGGTGCTGCAGAAGCGCGGGCCCGCCTATGACAAGAACCGGGAGGAGCACTACAACCTCATCTCCGCTCTCCATAAGTCCGTGCGCGGGTCCGACCCTGACGCCGCCCTCTACTGGCTGGCGCGGATGCTGGCGGGCGGGGAGGATCCCCTCTTCATCGCACGGCGACTGGTGCGCATGGCCAGTGAGGACATCGGCGAGGCCGACCCCGCCGCTCTCACCATCACCCTGGCCGCCAAGGACGCCTATGATTTCCTCGGCAGCCCCGAGGGCGAACTCGCCCTGGCCCAGGCCTGCGTTCATCTGGCCTGCGCGCCCAAATCTGTCTCCGTCTACAAAGCGTTCGGCGCCGCCAAGCGCTTGGCGGGCGAGACCGGCTCTCTCATGCCTCCGGCCCATATTCGCAACGCCCCCACGCGCCTGATGAAGGAGCTCGGTTACGGTCAGGGCTATCAGTATGACCCTGAGACGGCCGAGGGCTTTTCCGGCCAGAGCTATTTCCCCGACGGCGTCGCGCGAGAAACGTTCTACACGCCGAGGGGCGAGGGCGCGGAGGCCGAGATCAAGGCGCGTCTGGAGCGCTGGGCGGCCATGCGGCGGGCCAAGGCCAGCCCCATCTGATGGTCCGTACGAAACCCCTCGCCCTCAGCGCGGCGGAGATCGCCTTTGTACAGGGCCTCGTCATCCATCAGGATGATGAGCTTCTGGCGGTCAACAAGCCCGCCGGTCTCTCCAGCCAGGGCGGCCGAATCGATGTGAACACCCTCGATGAGCTCCTCGGGGCCTTCGCCAAGCCCAGCGGCTCGCGGCCCCGGCTCATCCACCGGCTCGACCGCGATACGTCAGGCGTTCTGCTCGCCGCCCGCAGCCAGCCGGCCGCCGCTTATATGGGCAAGGCCATGATGGCCCGGCGCGTGCGCAAGACCTATCTCGCCCTCGTGGCCCCCGGCGCGCCGGACCCGCGTGAGGGTCTGATTGAGGCGGCCCTACTGCGCGAGGATATCGGCCGCGACTCCCGCGTCCGCGTCAGCGACAGCGGTCATTCGGAGGCAAAGGCGGCGATCACCCGCTATCGCACCCTGGCCGCCAATGACCGGGCGGCGCTCGTGGAGCTGCACCCCGCCACCGGGCGCATGCACCAATTGCGGGTCCACCTGGCCCATATCGGCCGGCCCATCGCCGGGGATGCGCGCTATGGAGGGGCGATGGTTGTCGGCGGCCATTCCGTGCCGCGTCTCATGCTTCACGCCCAGGCCCTGGCCTTTCCCCATCCCCAGGGAGGCGTCCAGACCCGCATCGAGGCGCCGATCCCGGCCGATCTTCTGGCGCTCATCGCGTCTCTGGGGCTCGACGTGTGATGGCGGAGGTCAAGCTGCTGCCGGTCGCGCCCACCGAAGAGGGTATGAGGCTGGATCGCTGGCTGCGTCGCCGATGGCCCCACCTGACCCAGATCCAGATCCTGAAGCTCGCCCGGAGCGGTCAGCTCCGCCAGGATGGCGCCCGCGTGAAGGCGGATACGCGCCTGTCCGCCGGCGCCGTGATCCGCGTCCCACCCTTGCCAGAGGGGCGCGCTGATTCTCCCAGGGCCGAAATCAGCGCCCGGGATGGGGCCTTTGTCCGAAGCCTGGTCCTCTACGAGGACGATGAGGTGCTCGCCCTCAACAAGCCGGCGGGCCTCGCCGTCCAGGGCGGGACCAAGACGCACAATCACATCGACCGACTCCTTAGCGCCTGGGGGGAGGGAGCCGCGCGGCCCCGCCTGACCCACCGCCTGGATCGGGACACCTCCGGCGTCCTCCTGCTCGCCAAGACGCCGGATGCGGCTGCGTTCCTGGCGGGCGGCTTCGCGCGCCGCCGGGCGGAAAAGACCTATTGGGCCCTGGTGGACGGCAATCCCAAGCCCGCCCGTGGCGTCATTGAGCTGCCGCTCGCCAAGCTCGGCGTTGACGACCGTGAGCGCATGGTTCCGGCCGACCCCAAGGATCCGGCCGCCAAAACCGCGGTGACAGAGTTCGAAATGGTGTCCCGCGCCGGCCCCCGCGCCGCCTGGCTCGCCCTGAGCCCTCTGACCGGACGCACCCATCAACTCCGCGCTCATCTGCTGGCCATCGGCCATCCGATCCTGGGCGACCCGAAATACAATACGCCCCAGTCCATCGCGGCCTCTGGCGAACTTAAGCTGCAACTCCACGCCCGGCGCCTGCGCACGCCCCATCCCTCCGGCGGCATGATCGAGGTGGAAGCTCCCCTGAGCCCCGAGATGCGCGCCGGCTTTGCGCGATTTGGCTTCGAACTGGCGGAAGTGTCCTAAGCGCGCCTCCCGAGGAGCGTGGGCTCTCGCCCGCGGTGTTCCGACGACATGCACCGTGCGTGGGCGCTGATAAGACACTGGCGAGACGACCACGCTCCTATCGCGCTCAAGGTTTTCCACCTCCATCGGGAACCGTGGCCTTATTGCGCCATTTCATAAGTCTAACAGTCCGGAATGAGTGCGTTTCGGAGTCGCGATGCGAAGGAGACGCCCATGCTCGGCACAATTCTGATTATTCTTCTTATTTTGGCTTTGATCGGGGCTCTGCCGCGCTGGGGCTATAGTCGCGGCTGGGGTTATTTTCCAAGCAGTGGTCTGGGCCTTATTGTCGTCATTCTGATTATTCTGGTCTTACTCGGCCGCATATAGATCATCGGTTTCCCGTTCAGGCGGTGAGCCGCGCGTGGGGCGCGATCCTGGCGCTCTCTGGGAACACCAGGGCGTCCAGGGCCGCGCGGTCGACGCCCAGGTGATCGTGCAAGACGCCCTTGAAAAGGCCCCGCATGTCCATAGTAGGGGCGGTGTCGCGGTTCTCGAATAGGCTGCCGGGAGCAAGCGTCGGCCAATCCCCGATGATGCCGCCCCGGCTTAAGCTCCCGCCCAGGACCAGCGCCGTGGAGGCGGTGCCGTGGTCGGTGCCCCGCGTGCCGTTCACCCGCGCGGTGCGCCCGAATTCTGTCGCCGTCACGACCACCGTGTCGGCCCAGGCGGGGCCCAGACCCGTATGCAGGCCATCGATGAAGGCGTCGAGATAGGCGAGGCGCGTGGCCAGTTGGCCCTGGGACGAACCCTGATTGGCGTGGGTGTCGAAATTTTCCACGGAGACGGCGGCCACCTGCTTCCCATCCGGCGCGGTCATGAAAGCGGCCAGAGTGAGCCCAAGCTTTCGTGCGTCGGCGGCGCGCTCCCGGGTGGACTGGGGAGGCGCGGATGCGCCGTTCATCATGTCTGGCTCTGGGGGTGCTGCGGCCATCTCGCTCTGCACCATCGCGCTAGCCTCCTTAGCCATGCCCTGTGTGGCGAGGCCGGTGGCGAGGGCGGGCCCGAGAACCGGGTCATTCGCATAAAGATCCTGGAGGATGCCCGGCAGCCGGTGGTCCGGCTCAGCTCCGCCACCCGGCGACCAGGAGGCAGTCTCCACGGGCCCGCGAAGGATCAGCGGCGCCGTGGCGGCCACGGAAATCGCCTTCACGCCGGAGCTGGCGCCACCGGACCTCGTATTCATGGCGGTGAGCGCACGGTTCAGCCACCCGGAAGCCGCGCCATAGGCGACCGTACAGCCGTTCTCGAGCACATCCTGGGCCTCGAAGTGAGAGCGTTCCCGGTCTGGTGTCGCGATGGCCGGGGCGATCCGCGCCTCGCCCTTCATCGCCAGGGCGTGTGTGGCCGAAAGCGCCGGGTGAAGGCCGAAGGTCTCATCAAGTTTCAGGGCCCCGCCAGGCTCGCCAAAACCGGGAATGGCGATGGGCCCGCGCAAGGCGGCATAGGCCCCGTCGCCCACCGGCGGCGACACCGAAAGACCATCCTGGCCGCCCCGGCAGATAATCACCACCAGCTTGCGCTTCGCCGCCAGGGGATCGGCGAAGACCTGAGTCCCCGCGAATTCCAGGGTGATTCCCAGCGCCAGGCTTCGGGCGAATATCTGCCTGCGAGATAGGGGGCCAAACCTAGGGAGGATGTCGGTCATCGGCGTTGAAACTCCGGACTCATCAGCAGGATGGAGAGGCCCTCGGCGCGGGTTTCGGCGCGCGCGATGGTCTTGGCGCCGAGGGAGGTGAGCCGCGCCCCCAGGGCGTTTTGCGCCAGGGTCACGGGATCGCGTTCGCCGACCGCCTGGGTGGAAAAGGTCTCGCTCCAGGCCATGCGCTTGATGATCCCGTCCGGCGCGGCCCAGGAGGCCGTATCGTCGGGCCAGCCCTTGGGCGAGGGCGCGGCGAAGGTCCTCATCCCCATGCTCGCCATGACCGGCGCGACCTTGGCGATTTCCCCAGGTGAGGTTCCCGCCGCGCGCCAGGACGAGACCATGAACTCATAGGGTGTCTTGAATTTTGCAGGCAGCGGCGTCCAGGTCTCCGGCGCGGTGATCAGGCTGCGCGCCACCACCGCCAGGTCGCCCCGAGACTCCGTGTAGGCGCTGGCCAAGCGCTCGGTCAGGCTCGGCGGCGGATCATCCGCCACGAAATGCCGGGCGATCTTTGTGGCCAGGTGGTGGGCGGTGTTAGGACTCGCGGCTAGATCGCGCATCACCGCGCGCGCCTGATCGTAACCGCCATCCTCGTACCGCCGTCCCATGATCACCCGCGCTCCGGGCTCATGGGCGTTATCGCGAAAGACGAACCGGCCCTCCTGATCCGCGCCCTCACGCTCTGTCCCGATGCTCCATCCGGTCATGGCCCGGGCGAATTCGGTGACGTCGGCCTGACTGTAGCCCGCCTCCACGCCGACGGTGTGAAGCTCCAGGATTTCTCGCGCCAGGTTCTCATTGAGGCCCACACGGCGCCCATTCCGGCCGGCTCTCATGGCCGCGGGGCTCGTCGGACCGACGGATTGGGCCTGATCCAGATAGAGCAGCATGGCCTGGTGGCCTGATGACGCGACCAGCAGGTCCTCGAAACGCCCGAAGACTCGCGGACGAATCGCCTCCTGCTCGAAGGGTCCGATCAGATTGGCGGTGATCCCCTTGACGCCCGAAACGGTGAAATGATTGGCCCAAAACAACGCCCAGCGCTCGCGAAAGGCGGCGTTGGTGGCGGCGGCGAGTTGCAGGCGGCTCGATATGTCCTGGCCGGCATTCTCACGGATCAAACGCCGGACCTCTTGCACGACATCTGGCGCGGGCGCCTCGGTCGCCGTCCCGGCCCCGGTTCCGGTGCTCATTTGGGCCTGCCGCCGCGCGAGCCCGATTTGCCGGTACTCCGCGAGCCTCTCGGGCACGGAAGGCATCTCCGCCCTGAAGAGGTCCGCCCCGCCGGGCCTAATCTGGGTCAGGAGCCAGCCTTGCGGGTCGGCGCTCGCCTGCGCGATCTCATCGCCCCGGGCGCCCAGGCCCAGGCGCGTGGCGGCTATGGCGCCCAGCAGATCCTTATCATAGGCCAATTGCGAGCTCCTTCGCGCGCAGGTCCCGGACCAGTCTACGCCCCTGGTCCCGTAAGGTCCAACGCCGGATCGGGGTCCTTCCGTCTCGCCGGTGTGATAGGGGCACGCCATGAATCCGTCCGCGACCCCGCCAAAGCCCCGCCGGTTCTATAAAGACGCGCGGGCCCTCCCGACCCCGGACGGTTACGCGATCCAGCTGGATGGACGCCAGGCGAAGACTCCCGGCGGCCAAGCTCTTGTGGTTCCAAAACGGGCTCTGGCCGACCTCGTGGTGGGGGAATGGGCGGCGCAGGCCGACGCGCTGGATTGGGCGACCATGACCGCCACGCGCTTCGCCGCCATGGCCATCGAGGCGGGCCCCGCCGGCCGGCTCCGGGCGGTCGAGACCGTCCTCGGTTACGCCGCCAGCGACCTTGTCTGCTACTTCGCCACGCACCCGGAAAGCCTCGTGGCGCGACAGACTGACGTTTGGGGCGGGCTCCTGGACTGGGCGCTGACCGCCCACGGTCTCGCCTTCGTCCGCGCCAGCGGTGTCATCCACCAAGCCCAGCCGCCCGAAACCTTGAAGCGACTTGAGGCCATCGTCGACCAGGCGGATGACTTCACCCTCACCGGCCTCGCCTTCGGCTCGCCTCTCTTCGGTTCAGCCGTGGTCACCCTCGCCCTCGCTCACGGCCATGTGGATGCGAAGGCCGCCACAGCCGCCGCCCGCCTCGACGAAACCTTTCAGGAAGACCTCTGGGGCGTCGACCCCGAAAGCGCCAAACGCGCTGCGGCCCTGGCGGATGATGCCGAAGCTCTCGAACGCTGGTTCAGGGCCTTGGCGTAAGTCCGGCGCCCCTGACGATTGGGTCGACAGAGCGAAGAAGGATTCCACCACGAAGCTCACCAAGGCCACAAAGCTTCAGAAAGGCGCCTCACGATTGAAAACCATCGGTTCCGATATCGAGCCGCGACGCGGCTCATTTCTAATACCCCGTGTGTCTTCGTGGTCTTGGTGGTGAAGGCCTTTCTCAGCAGCCGTTTGAAGGTCCGTTAGGCCGTCGCGTGTGTACAACCCCCGCACCGCCTTGTGCGCGCCGCGCTGCACCTTTACGGCCGTCGAGCAAACGCAGCCATCGGCAAGGCCTAAGCATGAATGAGATCCTCGAAGAGCTGGAACGCCGCCGTGCGCGCGCCCGGGCGGGCGGCGGCGAGAGGCGCATCGCCTCCCAGCACGCCAAGGGCAAGCTCACCGCCCGCGAACGTCTCGCCCTCTTGCTGGACGAGGACTCCTTCGAGGAGTTCGACATGTTCGTCGAGCACCGAAGCCACGACTTCGGCATGGATTCCCAGCGCATTCCCGGCGACGGCGTCGTCACCGGCCAGGGCGCGATCAATGGACGCCTGGTCTATGTCTTCTCCAAGGATTTCACCGTCTTTGGCGGCTCGCTCTCCAAGGCCCACGCCGAAAAGATCGTGAAGGTTCAGGAAATGGCCATGCGCAACGGCGCGCCGGTCATCGGCCTCTTCGACGCGGGCGGGGCGCGGATCCAGGAGGGCGTGGACTCCCTGGCCGGCTATGCCGACATCTTTCTGCAGAATGTCCTGGCCTCAGGCGTGGTGCCCCAGATCAGCGTCATCATGGGCCCGTGCGCCGGGGGGGACGTCTATTCCCCCGCCATGACCGACTTTATCTTCATGGTGAAGGACACGGCCTACATGTACGTCACCGGGCCGGACGTGGTCAAAACCGTCATCAACGAAGACGTCAGCCACGAGGATCTAGGCGGCTACCGCGTCCACGCCCTCAAGTCCGGCGTCTCCGACGGAGCCTTTGATAATGACCTGGAGGCCCTGACGCAGGTGCGGCGTCTGGTGGATTTCCTGCCCCTCTCCAACCGCGATAAGCCAGAGCCCCGGGAGAGCTTCGACGAGCCCGAACGTATCGAATACTCTCTGGATACCCTCGTCCCCGCCAATCCCAACAAGCCCTACGACATGAGGGAGCTGATCCTAAAGGTCGTGGACGAGGCGGATTTTTTCGAAATCTCCCCCGATTGGGCCAAGAACATCATCGTCGGTTTCGGCCGCCTGGATGGCGCGACCGTGGGCGTCGTCGCCAATCAGCCCCAGGTCCTGGCCGGGGTTCTCGATATTGACGCCTCCCGCAAGGCAGCGCGGTTCGTGCGCTTCTGTGACGCCTTCAATATTCCCCTGGTCACGTTTGTGGATGTGCCGGGCTTCATGCCGGGGACAAAGCAGGAGCAGGGAGGCCTCATCAAACACGGCGCCAAGCTGCTCTTCGCTTTCGCCGAGGCCACGGTGCCCAAGGTCACGGTGATCACCCGCAAGGCCTATGGCGGCGCCTTCGACGTGATGAGCTCAAAGAACATCCGGGGCGATCTCAACTATGCCTGGCCCACCGCAGAGATCGCGGTCATGGGCCCAAAACAGGCGGTGGAGATCATTTTTCGCGGCGATATCGGCGATCCTGAGCGCCTCGCGGCGCGGGAGGCGGAATATAAGGCCCACTTCGCCAATCCCTTTGTGGCCGCCTCGCGCGGCTATATCGATGATGTGATCATGCCCCACGGCACGCGTCGGCGCCTTGTGCGGGCCCTGGCCTCCTTGAAGACCAAGCAGGTCTCCAATCCGTGGAAGAAGCACGACAATATTCCGCTCTGACTCTTCTATGACGACGCTCGCCCTCCTTTTCGCCGCCGGTCTCTGGGCCGGGGTGCAAAACGCGCTGGCTGGCGGTGGCTCGTTCGTCACCCTGCCGGCCCTGATCTTCAGCGGCCTGGACGCGCGGGCGGCCAATATCGCCTCGACCCTGGCGCTGTTTCCGGGGCAGACCACCACCGGATACTTCGGGCGCAAGATGGTGAGTGGCGCAGAGGGGCTGCGCTTCCGCACCCTCGTGGTCATCAGCCTGGCGGGCGGCGTGGTGGGGGCGGGGATCCTCCTGCTCACGCCCTCCAATGTCTTTGGCCGCATGGTCCCCTGGCTCGTTCTTTTCGCCACGAGCCTCTTCGCCTGGGGGAGTTTCGGACCTAAAAAGTCGTCGGGCGGGCCGCGTCTCGGTCCCCGGGCCGCCGCTGGCGTGCAGTTTTTGATTTCGGTCTATGGGGGCTACTTCGGCGGTGGCATCGGCTTCCTGATGCTCGCGGCCCTGACAGCCGCCGGCCTTGGCGTCAGAACCGCCGCCTCCACCAAGAATGTCCTGGCGGCTGTCATGAACGCCGCCGCCGTGGCAGTCTTCGTCTTCACCCCGCACATTCCCTGGGAGCGCGTGCTGACCATCAGCGTGGCGGCCATCCTCGGCGGATGGCTTGGGGCTCAGCTTCTCAAGAGGGTCGATGAGCGCTGGATCCGCGGCTTTGTCATCGTCCTGGGCGTCGCCCTCACCATAGGTCTCTTCATCCGCGCCCGCTGACGCGGGCGTCGGCAAGGGCTAGATTGGCGCGATGACGCGCAAGCCTTTTGAGGTTCTGAACCTTGACCATGTGCAACTCGCCATGCCTCCGGGCGGGGAGGAGAGGGCGCGACGTTTCTACCGTGACATTCTGGGCCTCTCCGAGGAGGCCAAGCCCCCGCATCTCGCCGCGCGGGGAGGGTGCTGGTTCGCGGGCGGCGCTCTGCGACTGCATCTTGGCGTCGAGACGGATTTTCGGGCGGCCCAAAAGGCGCATGCGGCCCTTCGCGTGCGCGGCCTTCCCGCCCTTCGTCGGCGGCTTGAGGACGAGGGCTACCGCACGGCGCGGGATGAGCCGCTTGCTCACTTTGACCGCTGCTATGTCGACGATCCCTTCGGTAACCGCCTCGAGCTGATGGAGCCCCTATGAACGCGCGTCTTTGGGCCGCCGTCGGGCTGCTCTTCTCCTTCCCCTCGCCGTCCCTCGCCGGGGATCCCGTTTTGCCGCCGCCGCCGCCGCACGCGAACGGCCAGGTGCTTTGGCATATCGTCCACGACCAGTGTGTCCCCGACGAAGTCGTCCACGCTCAGCCCGCCCCCTGCGCCGAGGTCGTTCTCATCGGGGGCGTGGATCACGGTTTCGTCGTCCTGAAGGACAAGCATGGCCTGGAGCAATATCTCCTCATGCCCACGCAGGATATCACCGGCATCGAGGATCAAAGGGTCTTGGCGCCCGGCGCTGTGAACTATTTCGCCGCCGCCTGGACGGCGCGGAGCCTCGTGGAGGCGCGCATTGGCCACGCCTTGCCCCGTGAGGACCTGGGCGTTTCGGTGAACTCCATCTATGGCCGCTCTCAGGATCTGCTCCACCTTCACATTGATTGCCTGGCGCCGGCGACAGTGGCCGCCTTGAGTACGGCCGCGCCGCGCCTGACCGCCCGCTGGTCGCGTGAACCCCTCATTCTTGACGGACACCCTTATCTGGCGCTCGCCCTCGCCGGCGACGATCTGAAAGCCGATCCTTTCAAGCTCCTCGCCCGCGGCGTCCCCGGCGCGGCCGCCCACATGGGCGCTTGGACCCTCGTCCTCGCCGGCGCGCGCGGACGGGGCGGGACGCCAAGCTTCATCCTCCTGGCCTCGGAGGCTGACCCCCTCATGGGCCGTTTTGCATCGGGCGAAGAACTGCAAGACCACGACTGCGCGGTTGCGCAAACGGCGCCCACCCCACGGAGCTAGGCTGGCCCGCCCATTTCAGCTAGGCGAGGATCATGGTCTCACCACGTAAAGGAATGCCCCCTTGTCGTCACTCTTGATGAGCCGTCGTCTGGCCGTTCTCGGCTTGCCCACTCTGGCCTTGGCCGGTTTCGCCCTGGCGGCCTGCGACAAGAAGCCGGGGGCGGGCGCTTCGGCGGCCGCCGCCGCGCCCGATGATATGAGCCTCGGCAATCCGGCCGCCAAGGTCACCGTGGTGGAATATGCCTCGGTCGCGTGCCCCGTCTGCGGCCGCTGGTACAAAGAGGTCTGGCCGGCTTTCAAAGCGAAATATGTCGACACCGGAAAGATCCATTTCGTCTATCGCGAGATGCTGGTGGGCGATAACGACGAGGTGACAGCCGCGTCCGCGGGCTTCCTGCTGGCGCGCTGCGCGGGGACCGGAAATTATTTCAAGATCGTCGATGCGGTTTATAACAGCCAGCCCGGCCTCTTCGCAGATCCCCGCGGGGTGCTTCTCAACATCGCCAAGAGTTCTGGCATGACCGAGGCCCAGTTCGACGCCTGCATCCGTGATCCCGCCGCCCTGGACGCCCTGCAAAAACGCGTCGCCGCCAATGTCGCCAAGGATAACGTCAACGCCACGCCGACCTTCGTGATCAATGGCAAGCCGCTGGAACCCGGCTATCACCCCTTGAGCGATCTGGACGCCGCCATCGCCGCCGCGTCGAAGAGCTGACCTCGCGGGGCGCGCCGGTGGACTCCCTGGACCTTGGCCCCACGTCCCATAGCTATGTCTCTCAGCGCCTGCGCCTGCACTATGTGGACTGGGGAAACCCCGAGGCGCCGCCGCTGATCCTGGTGCATGGCGGGCGTGACCACTGTCGCAACTGGGACTGGGTGGCGCGGGAGCTTCGGGCCGAATTCCACATCGTCGCCCCCGACCTGCGCGGCCATGGCGATAGCGCGCCCTCGCCCAGCGGCGACTATTCCATGAGCGCCTTTCTCTATGATCTGGCCCAGCTGATCCACGGCCAGAAACTGGCGCCGGTGAGGATCATCGCCCATTCCCTCGGCGGCGCCATCGCCTTGCGCTATGCCGGGGTCTACCCTGAACTCGTCGAAAAACTGGTCGTGATCGAGGGCCTGGGTCCGTCCCCCGCCATGATCGCAGAGCGCGGCGCGCGCGGGCCCGCCGAACGCTACCGGACCTGGATCCAGGCCGAGCGCGATCTCGCGGCGCGCCTCCCGCGGCGCTATGCCACGATCGCGGAAGCCCTCTCGCGCATGCGGGCCGAAAATCGCCATCTCACGGACGAACAGGCCCGCTATCTCACCGTCCACGGCGTCGCCCAGAACGAGGACGGAACCTTCAGCTGGAAGTTCGACAACTATGTCCGCTCTTTCGCCCCCGTGGACCTGACACCCAAGCAGATCTGGGCCCTCTGGTCAGAGATTGCCTGTCCCACGCTCCTCATCAACGGCAAGGAAAGCTGGGCCTCAGACCCCGTTGCCGACGGCCGCTTCGCCCATTTCCGCAATGCCCGCGCTGTCGCCTTCGATGGCGCCGGCCACTGGGTCCACCATGACCGCCTGGACGCGTTCCTGGCCGAGGTGCGGGGGTTCCTGTAGCCGATGATCGCCGGCTACACCGACCGCCTCAGCGTTTTCCCGGGGGAGCGGTTCGCGCTCCATGCGTCCGCGTCCCAGCCTGGCTGCGAGGTCGAGATCGCCCGTGTGGGCCAGGGCCGGGACGTGGTGTTCCGCGCATCCCTCGCCGTGGGTGACCACCCTACCCCCGCGCATTGTGATCGCGACGGGTGTGGCTGGCCCGTGGCCCTGCAAATCGACGTCGGCGCGGACTGGCGGTCAGGCTATTACGACATTCAGCTGACCGCTTCCGACGGCGAGGCCTCCCACCACTTTGTCTGCGTCAAGGCGCCCCCCGCCGGGCCCCGCGCGCGGATGGTTCTCGTTCTCACGACCAACACCCTGCATGCCTACAACTATTGGGGCGGGGCCAGCGCCTATGCCCATGTGGAATCCCTGATGAGCCGGAAGGCCACGCTTCCCGAGGCCATGGCCGGGGCCATCGGTCGGCTCTCCACCCAAAGGCCCTTTCCGCCGCTGCTCATCGCGCCGCCGGCGGACATGCCGCGTCTCGTCAACCTCACCAAACGCGGTTTTGAACAGCGTCCCTGGGGCGGCGCGGATCCCGCCTGGTCGCGGGCCCACGGCCAGAGCCCCTATGACGGATCGGCCGGTTTCCTGAACAACTGGGAGCATCTCTTCGTCGCCTGGGCGGAAGCCGAGGGGCTGGATTTCGACTATCTCACCGACTTCGATCTCGACGCCGATCCCGCCGCCCTGGCGGGCTATGAGGTCCTGATCCTGGTGGGACATAGTGAATATTGGTCGGGGCCCGAGCGCGCCGTCATCGACGCCTTCATCGAGGCCGGCGGGCGCCTCGCCTGCTTCTCCGGCAATACTGCCTTCTGGAAGGTGCGGTGGGAGGACGACGGCGCGACCCTCATCTGCCACAAATGGGCGGGGTTCGACGTCGATCCGGTGGCAAAAGACCACCCGTCTCGGGGAACCCATCTTTGGTCCCACCCCGCCTTCGGCGCCCCCGAAGCCTCCACCACTGGTCTCAGCTTTCTGTTCGGCGGTTACCATCGCCTCGGCCTCTGCGCCGCGCGCGGGGCAGGGGGCTACACAGTTTATCGCGCCGACCATTGGGCCCTGGAGGGCTGTGATCTCTTCTATGGCGATGTGTTCGGCGATCAGATTCCGTTGCTCGGATACGAAAACGACGGCTGCCCCCTGACCGTCGGCGAGGACGGCCTTCCCGCGCCGGCGCCACGCCTGGGCGTGCCCGAGGGCCTGGAGATCATCGCCAGCGCCCCCGCCGCCTTCGCCGAAAGCTCCAGCCCTTATCGCCCCATCATTCCTCCCGAGCGAATGGACGTGGTTGCGACGATCGCCTTCGGCGCGGACACCCCCGCGACGCGGGCGCGCGTCCTGCGCGGACACGCGGTCATGGCCGCCTTCCGCAAGGGCGCGGGCGAGGTGTTCAACGCGGGCACGACGGAATGGGCCCATGGCCTCGCCGCCGGAGATCCCTTTGTGGAACGGATCACGCGAAACGTTTTCCGACGCTTTCTGAGTTGAATTTTGGGAAAACAGCGAGGACCGTATTCGCGTCTGCGGCCCAAACAAGCATGGCATTTGGGGCAATATTCGCCTAGACAAGTCTTACACGCTGAGGCGACGACGGGTCGCGCTCCGCAAGAGCCTGCCATGGCGCTCATCGCTCTGCTGTTCGTCGCCGCCCCGATTATTGGCCTGGGCCTTCGCGCCGTCGATTGGAGAGCGGCGCGTCGGCGAGGCCGTCCGTTTCGATTCTGGTCGTGGCGCGGGCCCCGGACCTAAGCGTGTCGAGACGCGAGACTGGGGTAGACGAGACTTTTAGTTGTCTGGAGCCCAAAAAATGAAGAGTTGACGAGAGAACGAAAACAGAACAGAACGAACCAGGAACAAAGGAGATGGGTTCATGGTTCGGTTTTGTCGCGACTCCCTGGCCTTGGCGTCGGTGGTAGGTTTTGTCTGGATGGTGTGTCAGGCGACTCAGATATTGGCTTAGGGCGAACGGCCTTTGGGCCAGAAGGGCGGGTCTGGGATGAGCGCGGCGGCCGATCCGGGGGAGATGTTCATCCACCTCAAGGTTCGTTCGGCCTACTCCCTGCTGGAGGGCGCCATAAAGTGCGACGCCCTCGGCGGCCTGGCGCGGGCCGAGGGTATGCCCGCCGTGGCCCTGACCGACCGGGCCAATCTGTTCGGCGCTCTGGAGTTCTCCGTCGCCACCAGCGCCGCGGGCATCCAGCCGATCATCGGTTGCGCCCTGCCGGTGAGCGGCCTGGGAGGCGCCCGTCCCGAGCGATGGGCCCGCACGCCTGCGATCATTCTTTTGGCGCAGAACGAGACCGGTTGGCGAAATCTGTGCGAGCTGTCTTCCGCGGCTTTTCTGGATGTCGAGCCCAGCGACGCCCCCCATGTGACCTGGGAGCGTGTGGCCGCCCATGCCGAGGGCCTCATCGCCCTCAGCGGAGGGCCGGAGGGTCCGGTTGATCCCCTCTTCGCCGCCGGCCGGCTGGCCGAGGCGCGGGGCGCCTTGGATGAGATGAAGCGGATTTTCGGTGACCGGCTCTATATTGAGCTTCAGCGCCATGGCCTCGCCGTTCAGGCCGCGGCGGAACCGGGTCTCGTGGCCTGGGCCTATGACAGCGATACCCCGCTCGTCGCCACCAATGATGTCTACTTCGCGGAAGGTAAGACCTGGGCGGCGCATGACGCCCTGCTGTGTATCGCCGATGGCGCCTTTGTCGGCCAGGAGGATCGCCGTCGCGCCACGCCCGAGCACGCCTTCAAGAGCGCGGCGGCCATGCGCCGGCTATTCGCCGATCTCCCCGAGGCCTGCGACAACACTCTTGAGATCGCCCGCCGCTGCGCCTTCATGGTCAAGAAGCGCGCGCCGATCCTGCCCAGGTTTCCCACCCGCGATGGCGTTTCCGAGGATGAGGAGCTCGCTCGCCAAGCCAAGGAGGGTCTGCGGCGGCGCCTTGAGGCGTGTTCGCCCGTCGGCGGGGAGGAGCCCTATTGGCAGAGGCTCGATCTGGAGATCGGCGTCATCCAGAAGATGGGCTTTTCCGGCTATTTTCTGATCGTCTCGGATTTCATGAAGTGGGCCGTGGCTCACGATATTCCCGTCGGCCCGGGCCGGGGCTCCGGCGCCGGGTCGGCGGTGGCCTGGTCGCTCCTGATCACCGGCGTTGATCCCTTGAAATATGGCCTCTTCTTCGAGCGCTTTCTGAACCCTGAACGGGTGTCCATGCCCGACTTCGATATCGACTTCTGTCAGGAGCGCCGCGACGAGGTCATCGCCTATGTCCAGAGCCGCTATGGCGCGGACAAGGTGGCCCAGATCATCACCTTCGGCAGTCTCCAGGCCCGGGCCGTGCTGCGTGATGTGGGCCGGGTGAACCAGCTCCCCCTCGGCCAGGTGGACCGCCTGGCCAAGATGATCCCCAATAATCCCGCCGCCCCGGTCACCCTGGCCAAGGCCATCGAAATCGAGCCGCGCCTCCAGGCCGCCCGGGATGAGGATGAGGGCGTAGCCCACGCCTTGAGCATCGCCCTGGAGCTTGAGGGGCTCTACCGCAACGCCTCGACCCATGCCGCCGGAATTGTCATCGCCGACCGACCTTTGACCGAGCTTGTCCCGCTTTATCGCGATCCGCGCTCAAGCCTTCCGGCCACTCAGTTCAACATGAAGTGGGTGGAGAGCGCCGGCCTCGTGAAGTTCGACTTTTTGGGCCTCAAGACCCTCACCGTCATACACCGGGCGGTGAAGCACCTCGCCCGGCGCGGCGCCGCTGTCGATCTCGAACGCCTGCCTCTGGAGGACGCCAAGACCTACGAGCTTCTGGCGTCCGGTCAGACCGTGGGGGTGTTCCAGATGGAAGGGCAGGGGATGCGGGACACGCTGCGCAAGCTGCGTCCCGCCTCCATAGAGGAGATCTGCGCCCTCATCTCGCTCTATCGGCCGGGTCCCATGGACTCCATTGATGAGTATGTGGACTGCAAGATGGGCCGTCGGCCGGTGGTGATCCTGCCGGGCCTGGAAGCGGCTCTAGCCGATACCTACGGGGTCATCGTCTATCAGGAACAGGTGATGAAGATCGCCCAGATCCTGGCCGGCTATTCGCTTGGCGAAGCGGATCTTCTTCGCCGGGCCATGGGCAAGAAGAAAAAGGATGAGATGGACCAGCAGCGCGCCCGCTTCCTGTCGGGCGCCGCCGAGCGCGGCCTTACCGTCAGTGACGCCGAAGACATGTTCGACCGGATGGCCAAGTTCGCCGGTTATGGCTTCAACAAGGGCCATGCCGCGCCCTATGCGGTGATCGCCTATCAAACAGCGTGGCTGAAGGCCAATGCCCCCGTGGAGTTCTTTGCGGCCTCCATGAGTCTCGATATCTCCAACACCGACAAGCTGGCCGTCTTCTATCAGGACGCCAGGCGTCAGGGCGCGGCGATCCTACCGCCGGATATCAACCGGTCCGGCGCCGACTTCGAGGTGGTGGAAGGCCAGGTGCTCTATGCCCTGGGCGCGATCCGAAATGTGGGACTCAGCGCCATGAACGCCGTGGTCGCGGCGCGCGAGACCGGCGGCCGCTTCGTGGATATCTTCGATTTTCTAGAGCGCATCGATCCCCGCTTGGTCAACAAACGCGCCTTTGAGGGTCTGGCCAGGGCCGGCGCCTTCGACTCCATCCACCCCCACCGCGCCCAATTGGCGGAAGCCGCCGACACCCTCGTGGCCTATGCTCAGGCGGTGGCCTCCGACCGTGCCAGCGCCCAGGAGAGTCTGTTTGGCGAAGGCGCGGCGGCGGCCAGGCCCCGTCTGCCCAGGGTGGAAACATGGGATCCGGTGCGCCAACTGGATGAGGAGCTGTCAGCCGTCGGCTTCTATCTCTCAGGCCACCCCTTGGGCGATATGACCGAGATTCTGCGGCGTCGCCGCGTCACATTCCTGGTGGACGCCACGGCCCAGGCGCTGAACGGGGCCGAAGCCTTCCGCATGGCGGGCATCGTGCGGCGCCGTCAGGAACGCTCATCAGCCAGCGGCGGCAAGTTTGCGTTCGTGACGCTCTCCGATCCGACCGGCGAATTTGAGGTCATGTTCCAGCCCGAGTCCCTGCGCCGCTGCCGCGACCTGCTGGAGCCGGGCCGGGCCATCGTCATCAAGGCCCGGACCAAGGCCGCGGACGGCGAGGTGCGGTTCTATGGCGAGGACGCCGAACCCATGGAGCGGGCCATAGAGGCCGTGGGAGCTGGGCTGCGTATTCACCTCTCGCCCGCCGTGACCGAAGTCGAGGCCATCCGCGCGCGCCTCAAGACCGCTGAAAAAGGCGGCGGCCCCGTGGCGTTCGTCGCGGCCTTTCCTGGCGGTCGAGAAGTGGAAATGCGCCTTCCCGGTCTCTGGAAACTCGACCCCGCCGCCCGCGGCGCCCTCCGCACCGCCCCCGGCGTCGCCTTTCTGGAGGACGTTTAGGGTCCGTTTGACCACAAGGGTGCGGTCTCACCACGAAGCGCACGAAGTCCAAGAAGGATTTGCGAAGAGGCGGCTGTATTTGAAGCGCTGCGGTAAATCACTTTTGTGCGCTTCGCGCGGACCTTATATCTCCAACCCTCCACCCCGCTAAGTTTGTGAATCCGTCTTGGACTTCGTGGGCTTCGGGGTGAAAACCTTCCGGCCCGAGCCTCGCCCCGCCACTCCCTTGCAAATCCGCCCTTAAGCGCCTATTTCGCCACCCCATCACACACGCGAGACGCCTCGGCGAGGGGTGGGGCTCACCCCGCCCTCCTTTCCGTTCCGGTCCCCTTTCTTAAAAAAAAGGGGGTTTTGTCTCGCGGAGGTTCGAACCGGAAGAAGGATATTAGGTTCTCATGGCGCTACCCGACTTCACCATGCGTCAGCTCTTGGAAGCTGTCGCCCACTTTGGTCACCAGACCCACCGCTGGAACCCGAAGATGGAGCGCTACATCTTTGGCGCGCGGTCCAACATTCACATCATCGATCTTTCCCAGACCATGCCCCTCCTTCACCAGGCTCTGGTCAAGGTGCGGGATGTCGCCGCCGCCGGCGGCCGGGTCCTTTTCGTGGGCACCAAGCGTCAGGCCTCCGAACCGGTGTCCATCGCCGCCAAGCGCTGCGCCCAATATTATGTGAACCACCGCTGGCTCGGCGGGACCCTCACCAATTGGCGGACCATATCCGCTTCCATCGCGCGGCTCCGCGAGCTTGAGGGCGTCCTCGATGGCGGCGATCCTGGCGGCCGGACCAAGAAGGAGTTGCTGCAGCTCACCCGCGAGCGTGAAAAGCTTGAGCTCTCCCTGGGCGGGATCAAGGACATGGGCGGCATTCCCGACCTGATGTTCGTGATTGACACCAACAAGGAAGCCATCGCCATTCAGGAAGCGCGCAAGCTGAATATCCCGGTGGTGGCGATCCTGGACACCAATTGCGATCCGCAGGGCATCACTTATCCGATCCCCGGCAATGATGACGCCGCCCGCGCCCTGCAGCTCTATTGCGATCTGATCGCGGACTCCGTCCTCGACGGTCTTACCGAGGGTCAGGTGGCCATGGGCGTGGATATCGGCGCCGCCGACGCCCCCGTGGAGCCGGCTCTGGCTACAATCGCCGCGGCTGAAGAGCCCCCGACGGAGGTTGAACCGGCCGTTGAGGTTGATCCCGAGCTGGAAGCCGCCCTCGAGGCTTCTCCCGCGGAAGACCCGGCTCCTACCGAAGCCTGAAACCGGGGCTCTCTTAGGGCCCTATATGAAACACTGATGGAGCGTCTCTGGCCTGTGCCGGGGGCGTCCCGCCATATGACGATTAGCGGAGAGATGATGATGACCGAGGTCACAGCCGCCCTGGTGAAAGCCCTGCGCGATAAGTCGGGCGTTGGCATGATGGACTGCAAGAAGGCGCTTCAGGAAACCGGCGGTGACATGGAAGCCGCTGTGGACTGGTTGCGCGCCAAGGGTCTCTCCAAAGCCGCCAAAAAGGCCGACCGAGTCGCCGCCGAAGGGGTTGTGGCTCTGGCCGTGCGCGACGATGGCGCTGGCGCGACCGCCGCGATCATCGAGCTCAACGCCGAGACCGATTTCGTCGCCCGCAACGACCAGTTCCAGGCCGAGGCCCGGCGGATCGCCACGGCTGCCCTGTCGGTCGACGGGGATGTGGAGGCTCTGCGCGCCACGAGCCTCGAAGGCCAGACCATCGCCGAGCACATCACCAGCCTGGTGGCCACCATCGGCGAAAACATGCTGCTGCGCCGCTCGGCCCGCTTTGCGGTGAGCCAGGGGGCTATTGGCGCCTATGTTCACGGCGCCGTCGCCGGGGCCAAGGACCTCGGCCGCATCGGCGTGCTCGTGGCCGTGGAAGGCGCCGGGGATAAGGCCGTCTTAGCCGAACTCGGCCGCAATATTGCTCTCCACGCCGCCGCCGCCGCGCCGCTGGCCCTGACAGTGGCCGAACTCGACCCCGTCGCCGTGGAGCGCGAGCGCGCCATCTTCACCGAGCAGTCCCTGGCCTCGGGCAAGCCTCCGGCCGTGGCTGAAAAGATGGTCGAGGGCCGCATCCGCAAGTTC
>Ga0116226_10000575_pt1 | contig 31382 bp, 28 predicted proteins | sample S1TSphfallax_FD_89692 | JGI IMG/M metagenome (GOLD analysis project Ga0116226, IMG submission 89692) | Host-associated microbial communities from peat moss isolated from Minnesota, USA - S1T2_Fa - Sphagnum fallax MG | ecosystem: Host-associated > Plants > Peat moss > Unclassified | place: USA...
CGGACGACAAAGAGCTGTATCTGCTTCAGCTCCGCGAGCACTACGAGCGTCTTCATGCGTCGGCCCGCATTTTATTGATGAAGCTCCCGCATACGGTCGACGAACTCATCGACCTCACGGTCGAGCTCTGCGCGAAGAATCGCTACGAAGAGCACATCTACATCCGTCCGCTCATCTACAAGGCCGCGGAGGACGTGGGCGTCCGTCTCGCGGGCGTTCCCGACGCGTTCGCGATCGCGGCGCTTCCGTTCGGAAAGTATTTCGACGTGGAGATGGGCTTGCGCGCGTGCGTCAGCTCGTGGCGTCGGATCGACGACACGGTCGCGCCTGCCCGCGCCAAAATCACGGGCGCGTACATTAATTCCGCACTTGCGAAGAGCGAAGCGCAGCTCAACGGGTTCGACGAAGCGATTCTCCTTTCGCAGGACGGACACGTCGCCGAAGGTTCGGCAGCGAACCTGTTTCTCGCGAAGAAGGGAACGCTCTACACGCCCGATCCGGCGCAGAACGTGCTCGAAGGCATCACGCGGCGAACGATCGTCGACCTCGCGAAAACGCACGGCATTCCCGTGATCGAACGCGCGCTCGACCGCAGCGAGCTCTACGGCGCGGACGAAGTGTTTCTTACGGGCACGGCCGCCGGCATCACGTTCATCAACTCGATCGACCACCGTCCGATCGGTAACGGAACGATGGGCCCGATCGCACGCGATCTCGCGAAGCGCTTCGACGACATCACGATGGGCCGCGACCCGGCGTACCGGAGCTTCCTCACGCCGACGTATGCGGGTCGCGAGGTCGGCGCGGCCTAAACCGGATGTGCGCCGGCGCGTCGGCCGGAACGTTTCCCGCCTGGAACGAATCTACGCAGTAGCTGTTGCTTGTTTCTGCGGGGATCGACGTGTTTACGCGGACCGTTACCAACCTCGGGTTTTTTCATATTCTCGCCGTTGCCGTAGCGATCGTCGCCTCGGCACCGCTCGGCGCGCGTGGCGCTGCGAGCGGCGCGACCGGCTCGTTGCCCGCGATCGTCGCGAACGAGAACCGCGTGGCGGCGGGAGAAGCGACCGGAAAGACCGTCCGCATCTCGCTCGTCGCGCGAATGGGTCTCTGGTATCCCGACGGACCGGGAACGCTCGGCATTCCGATCGCGGCGTTCGGCGAAGTCGGCAAGCCGCTCGCGTTTCCGGGGCCGCTCGTGCGTGTGCCGGCGGGAACGACCGTGGAGGTGCGCGTGCGAAACGCGCTCGCCGACCGGACGCTGCGCATCCACGGGCTCGACGTCGATTCGAACGGCGACCATCCGCTCGTCGTACGGTCCGGCGAGACGCGAACGATCCGCTTTCGACGAGACGCACCGGGCACGTACGGGTACTGGACCGCCGACGAGCACGACTCGTTCCGTAGCCAATTCGATGCCGATGCGGCGCTCGTGGGAGCGATCGTCATCGACGCTCCGCACCGCCCGCGTTCGGACGATCGCGTGTTCGTGATCGGTGCGTGGGACAACGTTTGGCGCCCGGACGGCAGCGTGAATTTCGGCGGCGAACTTCTGACGATCAACGGCCGCGCGTGGCCCGCCACCGAGCGCCTGACGTACGTTCGCGGCCAGACGGTCACGTGGCGCGTCTACAACGCGAGCATCGAATCGCATCCGATGCATCTGCACGGATTCCCGTTTACGCTCGACGCGGTCGGCGACGGACTTCGGACCACGTCGTTCGCGGATCGGCCCGCGTATCGCGAGGTGACGCATCGAATCGCGCCCGGCCAAACGTTCGACGCGCACTGGGTTGCCGATCGTGCCGGCATGTGGATGTTCCACTGCCACCTCACGGTTCACACGATGCCGCATCCGCCCACCACCGAGTTGATCGCTGGAAAATTCAAGAAGCGAAGCATCGAAGAGCGCGTGCATCGTCCGGACGACTACATGGGCGGCATGATGATGGCCGTGCGCGTGCTACCGGCGAAGGGCGACGTGGCGGCGATCCGTCCCGTCGCGCGACGGAAACTCGATCTCGACGTCGTCGAGTTGCCGAAGCCCGAGAATGCGAAGCTTCCGTTCGATCACTTCGCATACGTGCTCCACGACGCCGGCGCGCCGGTGCCCGCGAGCGGTGCGCTCGGTCCGCCAATCGTGCTCGCGGCGGGCGAGCCCGTGGCAATTACGATTAAGAATCATCTTCGCGAGGCCACGACCGTTCACTGGCACGGCATGCCGGTGCAACAGAGCGTCGATGATGGCGGCGGCATGAACGGCATGAGCGATATGCCCGGTATGGGCGGCTCGAGTTCGGCGCCGCCGATTCCACCGGGCGGATCGTTCGTCGCACAGTTCACTCCGATGTATCCCGGCACGTTCATGTATCACACGCACATGGACGATACGTGGCAACTCATCGGCGGCCTGAGCGGCCCGCTCGTCGTCTTACCGGCCGGCGCCCACTTCGATCCCGCGACCGATCACATCCTGATGCTCACGTCGCCGGTCGAAGCTCCGCTCGGCGATACGGCCGCGATCGATGGTTTCGTCGAACCGCCGCCGATTGGCGTTCGTGTGGGCGTGCCGCAACGCTTCCGGCTCATCAACATGACGGCGCTCAACGCCGACCTCATCGTGTCGCTCGACGGCCCTGGCGCGCCGGTGTGGACGCCGATCGCGAAGGACGGACTCGATCTCGATCCGCGTCTTCGTACGCAGCGCCGCGCGGTGCAACAGCTGACGGTCGGCGAGACGCGCGATTTCACGTTCGTCCCGACGGCGCCGGGAAGCCTAACGCTCGATGTATTCGACGGCGCGCGCATTGGCGGTATGCGTATCGACGTCGTACCGTAGCCTCGGGCGTTAGCCGAGCGTCGTCTCGACGTACGCCCAGAGTCGCTCCGCATCGTCGTCGCTTCGCGCGGCGGGCGCGTGCGGGGCGTCGATGAGTTTGTTGAAATAGTGCCCGCTGACGCCGGCCACGTCGTCCGAGGTCGCGAGCCGGACCACGGGGATCGCGCCTTTCGACGCGGGCGGTAACACGCGCGCGACGAGTGCTTGCGCGAAGCCCGGTAGCACCCCCCAGATGTTCGTCGCGATCGCGCCGGGGTGCATCGCGTTCGCGTCGATCTTCGGGTAGCGTTTGGCGAACGCGCGCGTCCAGAGGTTGACGGCGAGTTTCGATTGCGCGTAGGCACGCCAACTGCGATAGCCGTGCGCGAGCTCGAGATCGTCCCACGCGATGCGACCCGATGCGTGCGCGGCCGAACTCACGTTCACGACGCGCGGCGCGTCGGCCGCTTCGAGCTTGGGCACGAGCGCCCGCGTCAACGCGGCGAGGCCGAGAAAATTCGTCGCCCACGTGAGCTCGTGTCCGTCGGGGCTGAGTTTGCGCTTCCCGGCGATGATTCCGGCGTTGTTCACCAGCACGTCGAGATGCGAATGCTTCGCCTTGAATTCCGCCGCCGCGCGTGCGACCGACGCGAGCGATGCGACGTCGATCTCCAAGAGTTCGGCCGAACCACCGTGCGCGCGAATCTCATCGACCACGGCCGCGCCGCGCGCGGCGCTACGCGCGCCGACGACGACGTGAGCTCCGAGCGCGGCGATCGAACGCGCGGCTTCGAGTCCGATGCCGCTCGTGGCACCGGTGATGAGAACGATCTTGCCGTTCAGATGACTTAGTCTTGGCTCGCGTCGGGGCTCGCGGCGCTCGGATCGCTCGCCGGCGCGAGATCCCACATCTTGAGATCGGGTGCGAGTCCCGATGCGTCGGTTGCGAGCGGCGTCGATGGCGTGAATGCGGCGATGCCTTCATCCTCGCGCCACGTTGCGAACTGTCCGATCCCGTCGTACGCCATGCGCGAGACGCGGTGGATGAACGCGCGGCCCGCATCGAGATCGGGGAGTTGCGTCGTCATCACGGCGATGACGTACGGCTCCTGGTCGTGATAGACGATGCCCACGTCGTTGAGCGTGTCGTGCAGCGAACCCGTCTTGTGTGCGATCTTGACGTCCTTCGGGAGCGGGACCGGGAGCAAGCCGTTGTGCGTCTGGCCTTCGAGGATCGCGAGCATCTCGTTCGAGGACCATTCGTCCACGAGCTTGTCGCGCGCGATCGCGTCGAGCAGGCGCATCATATCGTGCGGGCTCGTGCGCAGCGCGTAACGGATCGTCTCCGTTTGCGAGCGGATGTAGTCGCCGAGCCGCGTATCGGAGAGCCCGAGATCGGCCATCGTCGCGTTGATGTGCGTGCGGCCGACCAGGCGGATCAATTCGTTCGTCGCCGTGTTATCGCTCTGCGTGATCATCAGCCAGAGGAGCTGCTTGACCGTTCGCTTCGTGCCGTCGGGGGCGTCAGCCATGTCGCCCCAGCCCCAGTCGCGATCGCGATTCTCGAGATGCACGACGGTGCTCAGGTCGATCGTGCCGGCTTCCATCTGCTTGAAGACCTCGACCATCACGGGGATCTTGATCGTGGAGGCGGCAGGCAAGCTATCGGACTCGTTCACGCCCGACGTCATGCCGGTCGCGAGGTCCTCGACTTCGATGCCGACGCGCCCGGGTGCGTGCGCGGCGGCGAGCGAGAGTTCCGATTGCAGCGCGACGAGCGGGCCGCGGTCGAGAAGTTGGGCCGACGCGGCACACGGCGCTGCAGCGAGCGTTACGGCAAGCAGGCTGAGACTGAGGCGCGTGAAGCGGATCGTCATAGCGTGAACTCCTACATCACCTTATCGACTCACAGAACCTTTTAGCCAAGCGTACAATCGGTAAACCATTCGTTCGCCATTGCTCCGTTAGTCGAGGGAAACGCCGTCCGCGGCGGGCGCGCGAGCGCGGCCGACGATGCCGGTGAGCGCGGCGAGCGCCGCGAGATACGGTAGCGCTTGCATCAATTCGCTCGGAACGCCCGCACGTTGCAAGACGAATTGCAAGGCCGATAACGCGCCGAAGGCGAGCGCCGCGCCTGCGGCACCGAGCGGTGTCCAGCGTCCGAAGATCACCGCCGCGAGCGCGATGAAGCCTCTGCCCGCGGTCATTCCGTCGGAGTAGATGTCGAGTTCGCCGAGCGAGAGAAACGCGCCGCCGAGCCCCGCGAGCGCGCCGCCGACGAGCGTCGCGACGACGCGCAGTCGGCGCGGATCCACGCCCGCGGAGAGCAGTGCGCGTGGGTTCTCGCCACACGCGCGCACGCGCAAGCCCCACGGCGTGCGATCGAGGACGATCTGAAGCAGAACCGCACATGCGAACGCGCAGACGATCAGCACGCGTTCGCCGCCATCGCCGAGCGCGTGCACTTCCGGCGATGCGCCCGGCTGGCCGAAGATCACGACGAGCGCGAACGCGGTCCCGCCCGCGGCGACGAGGTTGAGGCCGGTGCCCGCGACGATTTGATCGACGCCGAACCGCGTCGCCGCGATTCCGAGGAGCGCGCAGAGCAGCATCGATGCGAGCACCGCCGCGAGGAGTCCGAGCAGTGGGCTTCCCGTCGCAAACGAGACGGCGACCGCCGCGAATGCCGCGACGGTCAGGGCGCCTTCGAGCGCGATGTTGAGGATGCCGGCGCGTTCGCAGATCGTGCCCGCGAGCGCGGCAAAAATCAGCGGCGTCGCCTTGACGAGCGCGAGCGCGAGAAAGCCGCTCAAGCTTTCCAATGCTTACGTGCCCGCCGTGCGTGGCGCGACGAAGCGTCGCGTCGCGAGCGCGAGGATCGCGAGACCCTCGACGAACGTGACGACGTCCTTGGGAACGTGCGCGAACGCTTGCATCGAAAGACTCCCGCTCTGCAAGATGCCGAACACGAACGACGCGAGCACGATCCATAGCGGATCGAGTCCGCCGACGAGCGCGACCGCGATCGCGATGAAGCCGTAGCCGGGCGACAGTTCCACATCGAAGCGATGCAGCACGCCGGCAACGATCGTCGCGCCGCCGAATCCCGCGATCGCGCCGGAGAGCGTCATCGCAACGAATGCGGTGCGCGGCAAATCGATGCCGGCACGGCGCGCCGCTTCGGGCGCATCGCCCGCCGCGCGAAGTTCGTAACCGAACACCGTGCTGCGAAAGACGTACGCGAGGATCGCGGCGAGCACGATCCCGAGTACGAGCGCGATGCTCAAACGCGTGTCCGGAATGAGGAGCGGCAGCCACGAGCTCGTCGGAAGTTCCGACGTCTCCGCGCCCGTGGCATCGGGCGCGTGTAACGGACCGACGACGAGATAGTTCGCGAGCAAGCCCGCGATGATGTTGAGCATCAGCGTCGCGATGACTTCGTTGCCACCGAAGCGCGCGCGAAGCGCTCCGGCGATGCCGCCCCATGCGGCGCCACCGCACGCGCCGGCGACGAGGATCGCCGGAATCGCGATCCAGCCGGGCATCGCGAGTGCCGCGCCGACGAGCCCGGCGCATAGGCCGCCCATCACGAGTTGGCCCTCGGCACCGATATTGAAGAGCCCCGCACGAAACGCGAATGCGACCGCGAGCGACGGAAAGAGCAGCGCGGTCGTCTGCACGAGCGTCTCGCAGATCTGGTTCGTCCCGCCGAGCGCGCCGCGTAGGAGTGCGGCGAAGCCGTCGATCGGGTTCGCGCCGGCGAGCGCCATCGCGCCCGCGGCGATCGCGAGCAGCACGATCGCTCCGACGGCCGGGCCGCCGTACGCGCGCGCGCGAGCGTTCACGCGCCGGCCATGAGCGCGCCGATACGCGCGCGATCGAACGCGCCGCGTTCGAACGAGCCCGCGATCGCGCCGCGATATAGCACGAGAATGCGATCCGCAAGCGCGAGCACTTCGTCGAGCTCGAAGCTCACGAGCAGCACGGCGGCGCCGGCGTTGCGCGCTTCGATCAAGCGCGACTGCACGAGTGCGGCCGCTCCGACGTCGATCCCCCGCGTCGGCTGAAACGCGACGACGAACGCCGGTGCGTGCGCGAGCGCGCGACCGACGACGACCTTCTGCTGGTTGCCGCCGGAGAGCGCGCCGACGCGCGCGCGAATCGAAGGCGTCCGCACGTCGAAGCGCTCGACGATCTGCGTGGCGAGCGTGCGCGCGGCGCCGCGGTCGACCGCAATGCCGCGACGCATCGGCGCTCGCGCTTGGTCGCCGAGCGCGACGTTGTCGGTGATGCTCCAATCGAGGACGAGTGCTTCGCGTTGACGATCTTGCGGGATCGTGCGCAGTCCGGCACCGATCCGGTGGGCCGCATCGAGGCCCTCGAGCGGACGGTCGCGGAGCGACATCGTTCCCGTATAGGGTAGGATGCCGGCGATGGCATCGGCGAGCGCGACTTGGCCGTTGCCTTCCACCCCGGCGATGCCGACGATCTCGCCGCCACGCACGTCGAACGTCGCGTCGTGCAGCGCGTGCGCGCCGTTGCCCGCCGCGAGGCCGCGCGCCGCAAAAGCCGCGACCGTTTGCGTTGGCGCGCGCTCGGCGATCGCGGGTAGCTCGCCGCCGACCATCGCGCGCGCGATCGCATCGGCCGACGAATCGCGCACGAGCGAACGCAGGACGACGCGCCCCGCACGCATGACCGTCACGCGCTCGGCATGTGTGACGACCTCGCCGAGTTTGTGCGTGATCACGAGAATCGCGGTACCGCGCGCGGCGAGCGCGCGGAGCGTTGCGAACAGCGCGTCGATCTCGACGGGCGCGAGCACGGCCGTCGGCTCGTCGAGCACGAGAACGCGCGGATCGCGTGCGAGTTCGCGAAGGATCTCCACGCGTTGTGCGATACCGACCGGAAGCGTCTCGACGATCGCATCCGGATCGACGTCGAGCCCGTACGCTTGGCCGAGCGAACGGACCCGCGCGCGCGCCGCGGCGACGTCGACGCGCAGCCCGCGCCGGGGCTCGCGACCGAGTACCACGTTCTCCCACACGCGGAGTCGATCCACGAGTTCGAAGTGCTGGTGGACGAGCCCGACGTGTTCCGCACCGGTGACGGTTCCCGAACTCGGCGTAAGTTTGCCCGCCGCGATTTGCGCGAGCGTCGATTTGCCGGCGCCGTTCTCACCGCACAACGCATGAATCTCACCCGCGACGAGGTCGAGATCGACGTCGTCGACCGCGCGCACGCCGCCGGGATAGATCTTCGAGACCCCCTGCAGCGCGAGCGCGACGCTCAAGCTACAACGTGACCGGCTTGAACGTGGCGAGCTGCTCGCGCGTCGAGGGTGGCACGATCTTCCGATCGATGATCGCGGCTTTCAACACGGCGAGCCGGGCGATGTTCGTAGGTCCGACGATCGCGCGCGTGTATTTGAAGTCGGTCAGTCCCACGCCGCCGTCCTCGAGGCCGAACTCGACGTTTCCGGACGGCGTCTTGAGCCCTTGCGCTTCTTGCGCGACCTTGAAGACCGCGACGTCGACGTGCTTCACCATGCTCGTGAGAATCTTGCCGGGTGCGAGGCTATCCTGATCGGAATCGACGCCGATCGCGTAGACGTTCGGCCGTGCGCGCGTCTCGTCGATCGCGCCGAGTCCGGATTTTCCGGCGGCGACGAAGATGATGTCGGCGCCGCTATCGTACATGACGCCCGCGAGCTCTTTGCCCGACGCGACGTCTTCGAACGAGCCGACGTACTTCACGAGAACCTTCACCGACGGATTCACCTGATGTGCGCCCGCGGTAAACCCCGCCTCGAATTTGCGCAACAGCGGAATGTCGACGCCCCCGAGAAAGCCGATCGTCTTCGTCTTCGTCACCATCGCGGCGAGCGCGCCCGCCAAAAACGAGCCGTCTTGTTCGCGAAACGTGAGCGATGCGACGTTCGGTTCGCTCGAGACCGCATCGACGATCGCGAAGTGTCGCCGCGGATAGGTGCGCGCGACCTGATCGAGATCCTTGCTCATGAGAAAACCGATCGCGTAGATCTCGTCTTCGTCTTCGTCGGCGAGCACGGTCAAGTTCGGCTGATAGTCCGCAGCCGATTTCGATTGCAGCACTTGAACGTCGGCGCCGAGTCGGGTCTTCGCATCCTGCAGCCCGGCGTACGCCGAATCGTTGAACGACTTGTCGCCGAGGCCGCCGATATCGGTCACCATCGCGAGCCGCAACGGCGAACTGCCGCCGGGCGTTGCGGACGTGCCTTCGGCCGTGGTCATCGCGGGCTTGCTGCACGCGGCCGTGGCCGCGAGCGCGGCGAGAACGAGCCCGTTTCGTACGATCGAGGCGGCGCGGCCGAACATCATGGCCCCCGTCTTACGGTGCGAGCCGGAGGCGTGCCTCTTAGATCGTCACCGGCGAGGGCATCGGCTCGATCGACGGTGGCTCCACGATCGGCGGCGCGTCGTCCGGCGGTAACGGGGGCTCTTCGATCGGCGCCGTGGGCGGCGTCGATGGGAGCCCCGGAACCGGGGGCTTGTACGGAAGATCCGTCGGCGTCTCGATCGGGCCCGGGTCCATCACGGCGCTGGTGCGGCTGTGATAGGGTAGGGTCATGATGGGAGCCCCCGATCGTCCGCGCATCCGGCGCCGCTCGCGCGCCGAACGTCGCGTGACGTACGCATTGAAAGTACTCGCGCTCGTGGCCCTGGCCGCGGTGATGCTCTTCGCCGTGCTGCAGTTCGTGGGGCGCATCGGCTCCGTGGCGGTGATCGTCTTCGGTGCGGTGTTTTTCACGTATGCCATCTACCCGCTCGTCAAGCGTCTCAACAAATTCGTGCCGCTCGGCTGGTCGATCGCAATCGTGTATCTCGGTATCGCGGCGCTCGCGGCGTTTGCGTTCGCGTTCGTGGTGCCGGCGCTCTACGACGACGTGCAATCCCTCGCACACGCGATGCCCTCGATCGTCGCGAGCATCCAGAGCCAATTGGTCGATCCGAAGAATCCGCTCGTGCAGCGACTTCCGGAACCCGCACGCGACTATCTCGCGAAGGTGCCGCAACAGTTGGTCGCCTTCGGTGAACGCTACGGTGCCGAAGGGGCGTCGCGCGTTCTCACGTTCTTACTTTCGATCTTCGCGCTGGTCGCGACCGTCGTCATCATCCCCGTTCTCTCGATCTATCTCATGATCGAAGAGAAGAGCCTCATCGCCGGATTCATGCGCGTGCTGCCCGAGAAATGGCGCCCCGAGGCCGCGTCGATCCTGCGCGATCTCGATTCCGTGCTCGGCGGTTTTATCCGCGGGCAGATCCTCGTCGGCATCGTCATCGGTGCGTTCATCACCGTCGCGCTCTTGGTGTTGCACGTGAAGTATGCGGTGCTCATCGGCGTCGCGGGCGGGATCGGAGATATCATTCCGTACGTCGGCGCGTTCGTCGGTTTCGTTCCGGCCGTCATCCTCGCGTTCGTCAACGACGGCTGGCAGCACGCGCTCGTCGTCACGATCGTCTTCGTCGTGATCTTCCAACTCGAGGGACATTTCATCGCACCGAAGATCGTGAGCGACTCGGTCGGGCTCTCGCCGCTCACCGTGATCGTCGCGATCCTCATCGGCGGCGAATTGCTCGGCGTCCTCGGCATGTTCGTCGCGGTTCCGGTCGCCGGAATCCTTCGCGTCGCGCTGCTGCACGCGTTGCCGCGCGCTCGGGCGCCGCAGGTGGCAGTCGCATCCGCCGACGCGTCTCCGCCAGACGTGCCGCCGGCCGTCGTCGCGCCCGCCCCCGTCGTGCCGAAGAAGGCGCGCGGCGCACGGGCGTAGGAGGGTGCCTGATGGCCACATCGACGCTTCCCCGTGCCGCCGTTCGGCAATCCGCGATCCCGGCGCGGGTCGACGTCATCGGCGTGCCGATGGATCTCGGCGCGGATCGCCGCGGCGTCGATATGGGCCCGTCCGCGATCCGCTATGCGAAGCTCCGCGACGGTCTCGAATCGCTCGGTATTCCCACGCTCGCCGACCACGGGAACCTGCGCGTGCCGGTTCCCGAATCCTCGGAAGCGCAGTCGACGAAAAATGCAAAGTATCTGCCGATCATCCTCGCCGTGTGCGACGAACTCTCGCGGCTCGTCGAAGAATCGATCGGGAAAGGCGGCTTTCCGCTCGTGCTCGGCGGCGATCACTCGATCGCGATCGGCACGCTCGCGGGCATCGCGCGCGCGCGTAAGGCACCGCCGGGCCTTATTTGGATCGACGCGCACGGCGACATCAACACGCCGCTGACGTCGCCGACGGGAAACGTTCACGGCATGCCCGTCTCCATCGCGCTCGAAGAACGCAACATCGTCCCCGAGAAAACGGTGCTCATCGGCTTGCGCGATGTCGACGCGGGCGAACGCGCGCGGATCGCGGAGCTCGGTATCCGCGCGTTCTCGATGAGCGAGATCGATCGCTACGGCATGGTGCGCGTGATGGAAGAGACGATAGCGATCGTCGGCACGGATCCACGCAGCGTGCACGTGTCGTTCGATATGGACGGCATCGACCCGCGCGAAGCACCGGGGGTCGGTACGGCGGTGCCGGGCGGTTTGACGTATCGGGAAGCGCATCTCGCGATGGAGATGGTCGCGGCCGCCGGCGTGATCGGCTCGCTCGAAATCACCGAGACCAATCCGATCCTCGACGATCGCAATCGGACCGCGACGCTCGCGGTCGAGTTGATCCTTTCGGCGCTCGGCAAGACGATTCTTTAAGGATCGAACGAATCGTGTTCGTCTTCAGCGCGCTGCTTTGGTTGGCCGCGGTCGCTTCGCCGGCGCCGTCGCCGGCGGCTCCGCTACCCGCGGGGCTCGGGCCGGAGTGGTCCGCCGTCGTCGGTATCAAAGGTGAGGTCGCGCATTTCGAACGCCCGTCCTCGCAAGGACCCGCGGACCAACTGTTCGTGACCAAAGAAACCTGCCAGTGCCAGGTAGACGACTTATTCGACTCGTTGTCCTCGCAAGTGCTCGATATCGAACCGTCGGCCGTCGTGGAGCGTTCGAGCGATACGGCGTGTGGCCGAACCGTGCAACATCTGGTGATGACGGGCGTCGCCGACGGCGTGAAGCGGCGCAACATCGATTCGTATGCGTATCGCACGACCGATTCGCTCGTCGTCATCACGTACACGTTTTCGAAGTCCTCACCGAGCGCGCGAGACGAAGCTGCGATGCGCGCCGTGTGTCCGCCCGATGGGCCGTCGTCGTAACGATCGCTTAGCGCAAGAGCGGTAGGATATCGTCGATTGCGAACGCGACGTGCAGGTCGAGAAGCGTTTGCGAGTCGTCGAGATCGTGGCCCGTGAGATCGGCGATACGCGAGAGCCGGTATTTCACCGTGTTGAGGTGGACGAAAAGTTCTTTCGCACACTGCGTTTTGTTGCCGCGCGCGCCGAGGTAGACGCGCATCGTCTTCATGAGTTCGGAGTCGCTCGCGATGGCGCCGATCTGCTCGGAACGAAACGCCGCGAGGCGGTCGCGGTCGATCGCATCGGCGAGCAGGCGGTACACGCCGAGCCCGTCGTAATGCGTGACGCTTCGCGTCCCACGGATATGCGCTCCGACTTGCGCGGCGAGCCGCGCCTGCGTGAACGACGTCCGGAGGCCGCCGTTCTCCGTCTGCCAGCGACCGATGCCCGCCGAGAGTTCGAGCGGCGTGTTCGTCGCGAAGACGCCTTGCATCGCGCTTTCGATTCGCGCGCGCCACGCCGGCGTCGGTGGCGCGCTCGCCGGGAGTAGCGCGACCGCGATGTCGTCGCCGACGACGGTCGAAAGCGCGTGCGCTCCGCCGTGATTGAGCGCGTCGTCGAGCGCGGATGCGATGTGTTCCATCGATTCGCGCGCGCCGGTGCGCGGCGTGCGGCCCGCGCGCACCACCATCACGGCGTATCCGTCGGCGAGCGCGTAGCCGAGATAGTCGCCGCGGCGTTGCATCACGTCCTGCGTATCCGTACCGAAGATCGTCTCGTACACGAATGCGGTGCGCAGACTGCGCTCGTGCGCGCGAACCGCTTGCGCGCGACCGATGATGAGCGCCGCGACCGTCGCCGCATGCTCGACCGCCGTGAGGTCGATGCGCTCGAGAACGCGACCCGCGCTCGCCACGGAGATGTACCCGTAGTAGGCGTCGCCGACGATCACGGGCGCCATCACGCGTTCGAGCATCTCCAATTGCGGATAGCGCGGTACGTGGATCGGTCGCCGCTCGGAGCGGAGCTTCTCGAAGACGTCGTCGCGCTCGAGCGCTTCCACGACGTCGGGGCTCGTCGCGGCATCGGCGAGCGAACGCCGGCGCACGGGATCGATCGGAACGTCGATCGTCGCGGCCGCGAGGTTGCGATGGCTTCGATCCTTGACGATCGCGGACGCTTGCACGAGATCCGCGAGGGTCGTGACGAGCTCGGGAAGGCCGCGGCCTTCGACGGCGACGCGCGTGAGGCGTTCGTGGATCGCTTGCGAGCGTTCGATCTGCTCTCGCTGGGCGCGCAGGAGCGCGTTGCCGATCCACGAGCGCGCGCTCGCGGGATCGGTCGCGCCTTCCGGCCACGCGATGAGCGAGACGTTCCGCGGCAGTGCGTCGATGGCGAGCGGTGCCGCCGGCAGCCCGCACGCGACGACGGCCGCCGCGCCGCGCTCGCCCGCCCACGACACGAATTCGGCGAAGCGCTCGAGGGTCGGGGCGACGGCGACGGCGTGGTCGAGCGCCTCCTCGGGGTCGCCCGACGTCCAAACGCCGGCGAGCTCCGGGAGGAGCGCGTCGTCGGAGCGCAATTCGAACGCGCCGGGGAGATACGCGAGCAGCTGGCGGCTGCACACGAGCATCGACATGGCCTGATTTTAGGTCCCGAGCGCCCACGTGCCTCTGAAATCGCGGCGGCGTGCCTGCTTTGAGATCGGGGCGGCGTGCCCCCGATGGCCCCCGAGCCCGCACTCGCGGGCTCACTTAGCTGGTGCGAACCGTGTGTTGGGGGAGTTGTTGTCCGAAACGACCGCAGACGGGCGGCGGCATGCCCGGTACACTGCGAGGATGGGATGGCAAGGACGTTTCTTCGAGGACTTCGTGGTGGGCGATCGGTATCGGCATCCGCTCGGGCGCTCGATTACGGAGACCGACAACATTTGGTTCACGTTGCTCACGCAGAACACGAACCCGATCCATTTCGATAAAGTGTATGCGGAGCGGACCGCGTTCAAGAAGCCGCTCGTGAATAGTTGCCTGACGCTCTCGCTCGTGACGGGTCAATCGGTCACCGACTTGAGTCAGAACGCGCTCGCGAACCTCGCGTGGACCGATATCACGCTTCCGCATCCGGTCTTCGAAGGCGATACGATCCACTCGCGGAGCGAAGTCCTTTCCATTCGCGAATCGAAGACGCGGCACGACGTGGGCATCGTCGAGGTGAAGACCGAGGGCTTCAATCAAGACGACGTCGTGGTGATCGCGTACAAGCGGACGTTCATGGTCTATCGGCGTGGTTTCGGGCCGGACGCGGTTGCGTAACGCGTGACGGCGCGAACGCCGCTTCCGCTCGAGGGGATCACCGTCGTGTCTCTGGAGCAGGCCGTCGCGGCACCGTTCGCAACGCGGCAACTCGCCGATATGGGCGCGCGCGTCGTGAAGATCGAGCGACCGGACGGCGGCGACTTCGCGCGCGGATACGACGCGAGCGTTCGAGGCTACTCGTCGTTTTTCGTGTGGCTCAATCGTTCGAAAGAGAGCGTCGCGCTCGATCTCAAAGCGGCCGACGGGCGAGCGATTCTCGAGCGCTTGATCGGCCGGGCCGACGTGTTCGTGCAGAATCTCGCACCGGGTGCCGCGGATCGTCTCGGGCTCGATGCGGCGTCGCTACGCGCGCGCGACCCGCGGCTCGTCGTATGCAACGTGTCGGGATACGGACCGGGCGGCCCGTATCGCGACAAGCGCGCGTACGATCTCCTCGTGCAAGCGGAAGCGGCCGTTCCCGCGATTACCGGCACGCCGGAAACGCCTTCGAAAGTCGGCTTTTCCGTCGCGGATATTTCGGCCGGGATGTACGCATTTTCGAACGTGCTCCTCGCGCTCTTCGCGCGCGAGCGGAGCGGCCACGGCGCCACGCTCGACGTATCGCTCTTCGATTCGATCGCCGAGTGGATGTCGGCTCCGGCGTACTTCACGCGATATGGCGGACGCGAGCCGATGCGTGCCGGTCTGCATCACGCGACGATCGCTCCGTACGGCCCGGTGCGCTGCGCCGACGGATACGACGTGATCGTCGCGATCCAGAATCAGCGTGAGTGGCAACGTTTCTGCGCGCGCGTTCTTCGCGACGCGAGCCTGAGCGCGGACGCGCGGTTTTCGACCGTCTCCGCGCGCGTGGAACATCGTACGGAACTCGACGCGCTCGTCGGTGCCGCGTGCGCGAAACGAACGCGTGACGAACTCGAACGCGAACTCGACGATGCCGAGATCGCGCACGCGCGCGCGAACGACGTGGCCGCATTCGTCGCGCATCCGCAACTCGCGGCGCGCGAGCGATGGCGCGACGTCGAGAGCGAAGTGGGCTCGCTCGCCGCACTCGTTCCGCCGTTTGCCGGACTCGGCGAGCCGCGCATGGATCCGATCCCCACGCTCGGCGAGCACACCGCGCGCGTGCTCGCGGAAGTCGGCTACGACGAAGCGAGCATCGCCGCGTTCGTCGCGTCGGGCGCGGTGAAGGTCGCGGCTTAACCCAGGCGCACTTCGTCGACGGCGGCTTCCGTTCGCGCCCAGATCTCGGCGGCCATCGGCTCGCGCGATTCTTCGAGGATGTGGCCCACGAGGCCGACGGCGCGCGCCATGACGCCGAGCCCGCGCGCGATGCGCCAAGGAATCTGCAGTTCGCTCGCGAGCGCGCCGATCGCGCCCGTTGCGTTCAGCGGCAAAATCTTGCCCGTCGCCGCCTCGGCTTCGCGTCGTACGGCTTCCATCAGCGCGACGTAGCGGCCGCGCAATCCGTGCTCTTCGGCAATCGCGAAGAGGCGGGGCGTGCGCGGATCGTTCGGCTTGTGAACGGGATGCCCGAGTCCCGCGATGCTCGCGCGCCGCGCGCGATGGTCGGCGACGATCGTGCGCGCGATCTCGTCGAGATCGGCATCGGCCGGTGCGTTCGCGAGCGACTCTTGCAGATAGCGTGCCGATCCCTCGATCGTGCCGACGAACACGGTCCCGAGGCCGCAGAGGCCGGCGGCGACGGCGGCTTGCAGCGATTCGGGCGCACCGAGGTACGTCATGCGTGCGGCGATCGCGCTCGGCGTCATGCCGTGTTCCACGAGCGTGACGAGCAGCGAATTGAAGACCACGGCTTCGTCCACATTCGGGAGTCGGCCGGTCAATTCGAGGAACGCCATGCCGCCGAAATCGACCTTGCCGAGCAGGTCGTTCGGGAGGTCGAAGCCGCGGACCACGATGTGATCGGCGTCGCTCCAACCGAGTTCGCTCTTCATCGGGCGGCCCGTTCTCATAGGGGAGCCAGGCCGGTCGTGCGGCCGCCGTCGACGTTGATGGTCTGTCCGGTAACGAACGACGCGTCGTCGGATGCGAGGAAGAGTGCCACGGAAGCGATCTCTTCGGGCTGCGCGGTGCGATGGAGCGGCGTCGCCGCGATGATACGGTCGCGAACTTTCTCGGGAAGCACGGCGGTCATCGGCGTCTCGACGAATCCGGGCGCGATCGCGTTGACGCGCACGTTGTCGCGGCCGAACTCGAGCGCGAGCGTGCGCGTGAGCCCGATGACGCCCGCCTTCGACGCGGAGTAGTTCGCCTGCCCGACGTTGCCGTACGCGGAGCGCGAGGACACGAGCACGATGCTGCCGCGGCCTTGTGCCGACATCACGAGTGCGACGGCGCGCGCGACCACGAACGACCCCGTGAGGTTGACGCGTAACACGGCGTCCCACTGGTCGAGCGTCATCTTCGCGGCGAGCGCGTCGCGGGTGATTCCGGCGAAGTGTACGAGCGCATCGACGGATCCGAAGTGCTCGCGTGCCTGGGCGACCGCCGCCGTGACGGCGGCCTCATCGGTCACGTCGGCTCCGAGGGCGAGCACGCGGTCGTCGCCTGCCGCCTCGCGGACCTTCTCCGCATCGACGTCCAGCGCGGCGACGCTCGCGCCCGCGGCCGTGAAGGCGCGCACGGCGGCGCGTCCGATGCCGCTCGCCGCACCCGTAATGAGCGCGACGCGGCCGTTCAATCGTTCGTTTTGCATCTGCCGACGATTGTACGGTCGGGGTTCGGAAACCGTCTGCGTTCGTATCGGACAAGCACGCCACGGAATTTCCGGCCGTTTGAGCTAAAGCCGCCCGACGGGCGACCTGTTACGCTCGAGCGTAGTGAGCAACGTATGAGTACGACGAAGACCTTTACGCGCCCGATGCTGCCCGAGGGTATGCTTCGCGGCAAGACCGCCATCGTGACCGGCGGCGGAACCGGGATCGGCAAGGGAATGGCCCTCGAATACGCGCGCCTGGGAGCGAACGTCGCGATCGCCGGGCGGCGCGAGGACGTCCTCGCCGAGGCCGAAGCGGAGCTCGCACGCCACGGCGGCGGTACGCTCGCGATACCCACCGACGTGCGCAAACCGGAAGATGTCGATGCGTTCGTGGAAGCGGTCGTCGCGAAGTTCGGCGGGGTCGATATTCTGGTGAATAACGCAGCGGGGAATTTCGTCGTACCGTCGATCGATCTCACGCCGAACGGCTGGCGCGCCGTCATCGACATCGTTCTCAACGGGACGTGGTTCTTCAGCCAACGCTGCGCGAAAGCGATGATCGCATCGGGAAACGGCGGATCGATCGTTAACATCGGCGCGACGTATGCGTGGACGGGAAATCCGTTAACCGTGCACTCCGCGGCGGCGAAAGCCGGCGTGCTCGCGATGACGCAGACGCTCGCGGTCGAATGGGCTCCGCACGGCATTCGCGTGAACATGATCGCGCCCGGGCCGATCGCCGAGACCGGCGCGGTGACGCAGCTCTTCAACTCGCCGGAAAAAGCCCAACGTGTGATCGATGGCGTTCCGCTCAAACGCCTCGGCGAAGTCGAAGAAGTCGCGAACGTCGCAGCCTATCTCGTGAGCGACTTTGCGGCCTACATCTCCGGCGCGTGCATCGTGATCGACGGCGGGCGTTGGCTTGGAAAGGGCGCGTTCTCGCAGTGAGCGCGGAGCCGCGTACGCTCGCCGAGTTGATCGGAACGCACGCGCGCGAAGATCCCGCGCGCATGGCGCTCGCGATCGACGGCGCGGAGCTGACGTACGGCGAGCTCGACGCGGCGATCGAGCGTACGGCCGACGCACTCTTCGCGGCCGGTATCCGGCACGGCGATCGCGTCGCGCTCATGCTCGGCAACTCGCTCCCGTTCGTCACGGCCTTCTACGGTGCGATGCGCATCGGTGCCGTCGCCGTCGCGCTCAATCCGATGTATCGCGACCGCGAGGTGGCAACGATCCTCGAGGATTCCGAACCGTCGCTCGCGATCGTGCAGAGCGAACTGTGGCCGCAAGCCGCGGCGTCGTTTTTGGCATCGCCCGTTCCCTCGATCGTGTTCACGGAAGGGGATCCGCCGACGACCGACGCGCGCATGACGTCGTGGGACGCATTTCTCGCGGTCGCCGCGCCGCGCGGTGCCGCGGCGCGCGTGCCGGAGCCGAACGATCTCGCGCTGCTGTGCTATACCTCGGGAACGACCGGGCGGCCGAAGGGCGCGATGCATTCGCATGCGACGCTGCTCGCGAACTGTCGCCAAGCCGGGACGCAGCTGCGACGTCACCCGGATTCGGAAGATCGCGTGCTCGTCTCGGTGCCGCTCGGACATCTCTACGGCTTGCAGAGCGGCATCAACGGCATGTTCCGCGTCGGCGGAAGTTGCGTCGTCTTGCGTCGGTTCGACGCGACCGCCACGTTGCGCGCCGTCGAAGACTATCGTTGTACGTATATGCTCGGCGCGCCGGCGATGTTCGCCAAGTGGCTCGAGGTACTCGAAACGCAGCGCTTCGACCTCACGTCCTTGCGCGTCGTCACGACGGGAACGGCGTCGCTCGCCGCGAGCGTTCTCGATCGCTTCGTCGCGATCGCAAACGTGGCCATAAGCGAGAGCTACGGCCTCACCGAAGCGGGGCCGACGACGCACAGCAATTCGAACGGCCCGGTCGACAAGATCGGTTCGGTCGGCCCACCGATTCCCGAAGTCGAATCGCGTTTGGTCGATGCCGATGGGAACGTCGTCCCCCCGGGCGAGCCCGGTGAAATCGAAGTTCGCAGCCCTGGTTTGATGCTCGGCTACTGGAACGCTCCCGAAGCCACGGCCGCGACGTTCCGCGACGGATGGCTCCGAACCGGCGACGTCGCGATCTGCGACGTCGACGGCTATTACACGATCGTCGACCGCTTGAAAGATATGATTTCCGTGAATGGATTTAAGGTGTGGCCGCGCGAGATCGAGGATACGCTCGTCGCGCATCCCGGCGTGCGCGAAGCGGCCGTCGTCGGCGTCGCCGATGCGAACGGCTCGGAGCGACCGTTCGCGTTCGTCATCCGCGATCCGCATGCGGACGTGAGCGAAGATGCGCTGCTCGCCTACGTCGCCGCATCGCTCGCGCGCTACAAGGTGCCCGCACGCATCGAATTCGTCGACGATTTTCCGCGCGTGTCGACCGGCAAGGTGATGCGCCGCGAGTTACGTCAGCGCGTGCTCGCGCTCGGGTCGCACGCATGAACGTGAAAGAAGACGAGAAGCTCGACGAAGCGACGCTTCGCGAAGCGGTCGCGGACGTCTGCGCGCGCTTTCCGAACGAGTACTGGCGCGAACTCGACGCGCAGCATGCGTACCCCACCGACTTCGTCGCCGCGCTCAGCGACGCGGGGTTTCTCGGTGCGCTGATTCCCGAAGAGTACGACGGCGGCGGGCTGTCGCTCGCGGAAGCGGCGATCATTCTCGAAGAGATCAATCACTCGGGCGGTAACGCCGCGGTCTGCCACGCGCAAATGTATACGATGGGCACGCTCCTGCGGCACGGCAACGAGCGCCAGAAGCGGCAGTATCTGCCGGCGATCGCGGCGGGAACGCTGCGTCTCCAGGCGTTCGGCGTCACCGAGCCCGGCGCGGGAAGCGAGACGACGAAGATTCGTACGACCGCCGTGCGCGACGGCGATCGCTATCGTGTGAACGGTCAAAAAGTGTGGATCTCACGTGCGGAGCATTCGGATCTGATGATGTTGCTCGCGCGCACGACGCCGCTCGATGAGGTGAAGAAGCGCACGCACGGTCTCAGCGTTTTTCTCGTCGACTTGCGCGATGCCGTCGGCAACGGCCTCACGATCCGGCCGATTCCCACGATGATGAATCACGCAACCACCGAGTTGTTCTTCGACGATCTCAGCGTGCCCGCGGAGAATCTGATCGGCGTGGAAGGCGAAGGCCTGCGTTACATCATGGACGGCATGAATGCCGAGCGCATCCTCATCGCGGCGGAATGCGTCGGCGACGGGCGCTGGTTCGTCGAACGCGCGACGGCCTATGCCAAGGAGCGTGAAGTCTTCGGCCGGCCGATCGGGCAAAATCAAGGCATCGCCTTTCCGATCGCCCGCGCGCACGTGAACGTCGAAGCTGCCGATCTTATGCGCCGACGCGCGACGGAAAAGTACATGGCCGGCGAGCCGTGTGGTGCCGAGGCGAACATGTCGAAACTTTTGGCCGCCGACGCATCGTGGGAAGCCGCGAACGTCGCGATCCAAACGTACGGTGGATTCGGATTTGCCGCCGAGTACGACGTGGAGCGAAAGTTTCGCGAGACGCGCCTCTATCAGGTCGCACCGATCTCGACGAATCTGATCCTCTCGTTCGTCGGCGAACACGTGCTCGGGTTGCCGCGCAGCTACTGATGGATTCCGTGGCGATTCCGGTCGTCGCGCTGTTCGTTCCGGGCGATCGTCCCGATCGTTTCGCGCGAGCCGCGGCCGCGGCCGACGTCGCGATCCTCGATCTCGAAGACGCCGTCGCCGGCGCGAACAAGGACGTCGCGCGCGATCGCGTGCGCGACGCGCTCGCCGGCGGACTCCACTGCTGGGTGCGCGTCAACGAACCCGAGAGCGCGGCTGGGATCGCCGACCTGCGGGCGCTCGCGGGCGCGCGGCCGGCGGCGATCGTCATTCCGAAGGCCGGTGGCTCCGCAGCCATCGCGGCGGTGCGGGAGACGGTGGACGTGCCGGCCGTCGCGCTCGTCGAGTCGATCGCCGGCTTCGATGCCATCGCCGAGATCGCGTCGAGCGGGGTCGTGGCGATCGCGTTCGGCGCCTACGATTTCTGCGCCGAGTTGGGCGCGCGTCCGGTTCCCGAGGTCCTCGCGCCGTGGCGGGCTCGCGTGGTATTCGCGGCGCGCGCCGCCGGGATCGCGGCCCTCGATACCCCGTTCGTGGCCTTGGACGACCCGGCCGGGCTCGCTCGCGATGCCGCGGCTGCGGTCGACTTCGGCTTCGACGGCAAGCTCGCCGTGCATCCGAATCAGGTGGCCGCGATCCGCGGCGCGTTCGCACCCACGACAACCGAAATCGCTTGGGCGCGCGGTGTCGTGGATGTCGCGGCAGACGGCGGCGCGCGCCGATTCGAGGGAGCGATGGTCGACGCGCCCCTCGTGCGTGCGGCGCGGCGCATCCTCTCGCGAGCGCGGGACGAGCGTTCGCCTTAAAACGAAGGTGACTCGCTTCACAGTCGGGCGGTGGACGGTCGTCGTCGGCATTGGTGGGGATGCGTCAAACCGATAATCGCTTTAAGTGAGACGCTCCGCAGGGACCTACGAATCGAGTTCGCGCTCGCGCCAGATGCTCTTTCGGGCTTTTCTTGCGATCGCGTTCGTTGCCGTTGCCCAGTGCATCTTTCTCGCACTACTTACGGACGCGCAGCGCGATACGGCTCGTATCATCGACATCAGCGGCTCGCAACGCATGCGGTCTCAGCGCATCGCCGTTCTCGCGATCGCCGCGCACGACGGCCACCCGCTGCCGGGCTGGCGCGACGAACTCGATCGAACCCTCGGCGAGTTGGCTGAGGTTCGACGCGAACTCGCGCCGCGGCACGATCTACGCGTAAGCCCGGTGGGGCCGGATGGGCTGACCACGCTCGGGCGCTTGTATCGACGCTACGAAGATGCCGCCCGTCGCATCGAACGCGACCCCTCGGATGCGGCTGCCTACGCGTATATCGTTCGCAATCGCCTCCCGTTGCTCGCGCACCTCGACGACGCCGTGCACGTTCGGTCCGCGCGCTTCGAGGAACATAATCGGTGGCTCGTCGCCGCCATGTTCGTGGGTCTTCTCGGCCAACTCGCGGGCATCGCCGTCGTGTGGTTACGCGTGTTTCTTCCGACGATCAGAAGCGCGGACAACGCGTTCGCTCGCCTCGAAGAGAGCCAGCAGCAATTTTATTCGCTCTTCGCGCAGAACCCCGACCTGATCGCCATCTACGATCGCGCGGGTCGCGTCGTGCTCGGAAATCGCGCGGCGACGCGCTTGCTCAAGACGGGCGATGCCGCGATCGGGGAGCACTTCTCGAAACACATCGTCGACGAAGACGTGACGTTCTTGAACGAGGCGTTCGAGACCGCACTCTCCGGCAAGCCGGTCTCGGTCGAGACGACGTTCAAAACCGGGGATGGCGATCGAATCGCGGTGCACGCCACGATCTTCCCGCAATTCAGCGGCGCGGAGATCGCCGGCGTCATCGGCGTCGCAAAAGATATTCGCGCGCTCAAAGCCGCCGAAGACGACTACCGCGAGCAGAGCGAACGCATCGCGGAACTCTATGCGCTCTCCGCGACGCAAGGGCTGACGTGGGAGCAGCAGATCGACCGCACGATGAGTACGGCCGCTCGCCGCTTGAACTACGACTTCGCGTTGCTCTGCGAATTGCGCGACGATGCGATCGTACCGCTCGGATCGATCGGGTCGTCCGGCATCGAAATCGGTATGCCGATTCCGCTCGAGCAGACGATTTCGAAGTATGCGATCGAGAGCGGCGACGTGTTGCCGGTCGACGACCTCTCGACGTTCGTCTATCCGAACGAAGCCGCGGACCGCGGGTGGGGTTCGGTCGTCGTCGTTCCCCTCGAGATCAACGGAACCACGTACGGGACGTTTTCGCTCGGGAGCATGGAACCGCGTGCGCGCGCGTTCACGAGCGACGATCGCCACTACATGAGCCTCGTCTCGTCGCTCCTCGCGTTCGGCTTACAACGCGCCCAACAGCAGCGCGAGCTCGACGCACTCGCGTTCTTCGATCAACTCACGGGCCTTCCGAATCGCACGCTCCTCGGCGACTCGCTCGATCTCTTGATCGACGACGCGCATCGCTATCGCGCGAGCTTCGCCGTGCACTACGTCGATCTCGATCTCTTCAAGAGTATCAACGATACGCACGGCCACGCGGCCGGCGACGCGGTACTCCGTCTCGTGGCCGGTCGGATGAAAGAATGCGTGCGTGCCGGCGACGTCGTGGCGCGTGTGGGCGGCGATGAGTTCGTCATTCTCCAACGGCTGACGAACGGCCGAACCGACGCGGAGGTACTCGCCGAACGTATCGTGAGAACGATCGCGGAGCCGTTCGTCGTCGATGGGGTCGCGCACGAGATCGGTGCGAGCGTGGGCATCAGCGTGCGCGTCGCTTCGTCCGATGGTGGCGCGATCGATCAGGAGGAGGCGAGCGCGATTCTCGCCCGCGCAGATGAGGCGCTCTATTCGGCGAAGAGTCAGGGTCGCAATCGGTATGAGTTCGCCGAAACGGCGAACGGCTCGGAATCGCTCTGCGCTTAGGAACCACCGCGTAACGCGGCTTCGGTGCTCGATGGTCGGCGATAGAATGCCGCTGCCAGCGCCGCGACGCCGAGCGCGCTCGCTCCGGCGATGACCGCGTCCGCCGTTCCGAAGCGATCCGCGATTTCGCCGCCGACGATCGGTCCGATGATCTGACCGATTCCGAGCATCACCGTGATCGATGCGAACGCGCGCGGATAGCGTTCGGCCGGCTCGCGTTGTTGCAGCAGCGCGCCCACCATCGCGGGAATGCCGATGAAGCTCACGCCGATGGCGACCGCGCCGGCGAGCGCGGCTGCGGGCGTGCCCAGCGTGACGAGTGCCGCGCCACAGGCGCAGCACGCACAGGCGAGCGCGACGGGAACGCCGCTGCGTAGGCGATCGACGAGCGGGCCCCACACGGCAACGCCTGCGACCCCTGCGATCCCGAGCACGGTCCAGGTCGCGCCGACCTGCATACCATGTGCGTGCTCGAGCGCGGCACCGAGGAACGTGACGACGGCGATATACCCGACGCCGAAACAAAAGTACGAGATCGCGAGCGCGCGATAGCGAGCGCGCGTGAAAAGTCCGATCGTTCCGCCGTCGTCGCGGTGTTCGGATGCTGCAAACGCGCCGCCGGTCAATCGTGCGAAGATCGCGGCGACGATCGCGCCGAGCGCGCCCATTGCAACCCATTCGGCACGCCAGGCAGTCGCGGACGTCGCCGCGAGGCCGCTCGCAGCGCCGACGAGCGCGATACCGGCACAGCCGCCGCCCCAGACGATTGCGGCCGCGACGCCGCGCCGGGCCGGCGCGACGCGCTCGACCGCGAGTGCGAGCGTCAACGCGAGCGCGATACCCGACGCGACCCCGACCACGAAGCGGAGGATGCCGAGCGCGATGGGCTCCACGACCAAACCGCTCGCCGCCATCGCGGCGCACATCGTCGCGAGTGCGATCGCGTTGATGCGCGAGCGATCGGGTCGACGTGCGAGCCGCGTGGTGAGGAGCGAACCCGCGAGATAGCCGACCATATTCGCGCCGCCGATCGCACCGTAGAGCGCGAACCCGCCGCCGAGCGACGCGCGCATCGACGGCACGAGTACGCCGTACGCCAGCCGCGAGAATCCCATGATCGCCGCGAAGCACGCCGCGGCCGATCCGACTCGAACCCACACACGATCGTAATGGCGCGTCGAATCGCGTTCGTTGCACTCGCGCCGTAGGTCGACGTGGATTCGCCTCAGTAGTGTGGATCTCGATGGAGACGCTTCGGGGTACCCTCGTGATCACGGGCGCAAGTCGCGGCATCGGTGCGGCGACGGCGCGGCTGGCAGCGGCAAACGGATACGCGGTTGCCGTGAATTACGCGACCGCGCATGCGGAAGCCGAGAGCGTCGTGGGTGAGATCGTCGCTGCTGGCGGCATCGCGCATGCGATCGCTGGTGACGTTTCTCTTGAGGCCGACGTGCTTTCGCTTTTCGCCGAAGCGCACGAGACGCTCGGCCCGATCGTGGGACTGGTAAACAACGCCGGCGTGACCGGCGGATCGGCTCGCGTCGTCGAGGTTTCTGCGGAGCAGCTACAGCGCGCGTTGGCCGTGAACGTCACCGGGTCGATTCTTTGTGCGCGCGAAGCCGTGCGACGGATGGCGCATTCGCGTGGTGGCGTTGGTGGCGCGATCGTGAATGTATCGTCGATCGCAGCGCGTCTCGGCGGCGCCGGCGAATGGGTTCACTACGCCGCGAGCAAAGGCGCGATCGACTCGTTCACGCGCGGCCTCGCAATCGAAGTAGCGGCCGACGGCATCCGCGTCAACGCCGTTTCCCCGGGGCTCATCGAGACGGACATTCACACGACGAGCTCGATTCCCGATCGTCTTGCAACGCTAGCGCCGACCGTCCCGATGCGCCGCGCGGGCACACCCGAAGAAGTCGCGGAAACGATTCTGTGGTTACTCTCGGAGAAAGCGTCGTACGTTTCTGGAACGATCGTCGACGTCGGTGGTGGGCGTTAAGTTCTAACGAACGCTCGTCGTTTGCGACGGATCGCACAGATCATGCGGCGCTAGGTTATTTTCGCGTAGAGCAGTTGACTGATGCGCCGGCATCGCGTAGGATGTCGGAAGTATGTTGCATTTATTTATGGGAACGGTCGGCTCGTGGCATCGGAATCGCATTGCGATCTCCGAGTGCCTCCTGACGTCCTCATATCCGAGCGTCCGCGCGGCGAAGCCGGAAGTCGGCGACCCATAAGAAGTTTCCGTTAGTTCAGTCCATTTCTGATAAAAGCAGAGAGGCCGAGCGGAAACGCTCGGTCTCTTTCTTTATCGTGGTGAGCGATACCGAAGCGGTCGAGGTGCCGGCTTGTGAAGTCGGTTTAAATGGGTTCGAGTCCCATCGTTCACCCCAATGTAGAGCGTGGATCGCTACGCTCGTTTCAACACGCCCTTTGAAAACTGCATTATGTTCGTGAATAAACCATAGTACCGCGTTGCGGGATCACTCTTATTTGAGTGCGCCCTCACGCGATCTCTCCACCAAGCCGGATGCGCAGGGCGCGTGTGGGTCTCCAAAGCCCGTATTTGCAGAGTTCGAGTCTCTGATCCGGTGCCAACGGAACGTAGCTCAGCAGGTAGCAGCGTCGCTTTGAAGCAGCGGAGGTCGTCCGTTCGATCCGGACCGTTCCGGCCACGCACGTGTCGTAAAGTGGCATTACCTCTGACTACCAATCAGATGTCGCGAGTTCAATTCTCGCCACGTGCTCCACGGGATCTTTGCTCATCAGGTAGAGCGTCAGCTTTGCAAAGCAGAATGTGATCGGTTCGAGTCCAACGGCAGAGGAAGCGCGCTTAGGCCGCGTTCGGTGTCCGTTCGAATCGGACCACGGGTACGAGAGCAACTTGCGGTTGTGGTGAAATTGGTAAACGCACCACGTTGAGAGCGTGACGCCCCAAGGGCTTACGGGTTCAAGTCCCGTCGACCGCACCATGCGTGAATGACCAGAGCGGCATTGGCGGTGGCCGTAAACCATCCGTGCGTAAGCACTTCGTAGGTTCGAGTCCTACTTCACGCACCAATAGCCGAATGCGAGGACCACGTCGGCGTGGCCATCGGCTCGAGTCCGATCGCCGAAACAACCATCGAGACGTAGCTCAGCTTGGTAGAGCGCTCGGTTCGGGTCCGAGAGGTCGCACGTTCAATTCGTGTCGTCTCGATAACCTCATAGAGGTATGGTGAAACGGTATCATGCGTGCTTTGGGAGCACGTGGCGAGAGTTCGACTCTCTAACAACCTACATCGGAAAGGAGACGAAACATGGAAACGATCGAAACCAGCCTCCATCCGGTGAAAGCCTGGGTGGATGGCGTCGAGTTTGAAGATGATGCGCGCAAGCAGGTTGCTGCGATGGCCTCACTTCCGTTCATTCATTCTCACATCGCGATCATGCCGGACGTGCACGTCGGAATTGGCGCGACCGTCGGTTCGGTCGTTCCGACGATCGGCGCGATCGTGCCGGCATCGGTCGGCGTCGACATCGGCTGTGGAATGAGTGCGCAACGCACGAGCATTCGTGCGCGGGATCTTCCGGAAAGTTTACGTTCGATCCGACACGAGATCGAACGAACCGTTCCGGTTGGGTTCGCAAAGCATTCGCGCGTGCCGGAGCGCGTCGATACCGCGTGGGAGCGGCTCGCGCCGGGGCTTCGCTCCATCCTCGGAAAGCATCCGAAGATCGGTGAGAAGTCGCCGCGCGAGCAGCTCGCGACGCTCGGAGGCGGAAACCACTTCATCGAGCTCGTGCTCGACGAAGACGAGATGATCTGGATCGTCTTGCACTCCGGATCGCGTGGGATCGGAAATCGGATCGGCACCTACTTCATCGAACGTGCGAAGGAAGAGATGACGAAACGCGGCGTCGGGCTCGTCGATCGCGATCTCGCCTACCTCTCGGAGAACACCGACCATTTCGACGACTACGTGGAAGCCGTCGGGTGGGCTCAGGATTACGCGCGAACCAACCGCGCCGTGATGCTCGAGCGCGTCGTACAGTCCTTGCGAGATCCGAAGCTCGGGCTGCCGGTCTTCACGCTTTCCGAGCGCGCCGTTCACTGCCACCACAACTACGTTTCGCGAGAGCACCACTTTGGTGCCGACGTGTTCGTAACGCGTAAGGGCGCCGTTCGCGCGCGCGAGGGCGAACTCGGCATCATTCCCGGATCCATGGGGGCGCGCTCGTATATCGTGCGCGGCCGCGGGAACCCGGATTCGTTCGAATCGTGCTCTCACGGCGCCGGACGGCGCATGGGACGCAACGAAGCGAAGCGCCGCTATACGGTCGCCGATCTCGAGGCACAGACGGACGGCGTCGAATGCCGGAAAGACCTCGGCGTGCTCGACGAAGTACCGTCGGCATACAAAAACGTTGAGGCCGTGATGGCCGCGCAAAGCGATCTCGTCGAGATCGTTCACACCCTACGTCAGGTCGTCTGCGTGAAAGGCTGACGACATCGAAGAAAGGAGAAGCCCATGACCGACGTCCTCGTTCTCAATAGCGACTATCGACCGCTCAACGTGACCGCGTTGAAACGCGCCGTGCGGCTTCTCTTTGCGGGGAAGGCGGAGGTCGTTCACAATCGCGATCGTGCGATCGGATGCATCTCGTTCGAGATGCCGTTGCCCTCGATCATTCGGATGCTGTACTACATCAGGAACGGTCGCGTTCGCGTCGCGCTGACGAAGAAGAACGTCTTGCTTCGCGACAACTACGAGTGCCAATACTGCGCGTGCGAAATCGACCGTCGATTCCCGACGGTCGACCACGTGCAGCCGAAATCTCGTGGTGGGCTGAGTTCGTGGTCGAACCTGGTCGCCGCGTGCCAGCGCTGCAACGGCCGCAAGGGCGATCGGCGCCTCGAGGATACGGGTATGCGGCTCCGGCGGCAACCCAAAGAACCGAAGCACATCCCGTTTCTCGTGGTCCGCAGGCACACCGGAGACGATGAATGGGAGAAGTACCTGAGCCTCTACTCGGTCTCGATCGAGCGCAGGGTCAGGGCGTAGACGTACACGTTCGGGTTGCGGTCGCGAGGCGCGGCGGACCCGGACGTGCCGGACGCGAATGCGGATCGTATGGGACAGCCGACAGATATCGTTCTCTATCAAGCCGAGTGGTGTCCGTACTGCGCGCGCGTGCGTTCGAAGCTTACGGATCTCTTGCTCGATTACAAGAACGTCAACGTTCCGCGTTCGCATGCGGAGCGGCACGAAGTCAAAGAAGTTTCCGGGCAGACCGGAATTCCCGTGATGGTCGACGGCGACGTGACGCTCGACGACGACGACGACATCATCCCGTACCTCGAGAAAAAATACGGCCTGAAAGCCAAGACGGGGTAAGCAGCGGCGGGAGCTGAAATCCCGGCGTATGTTTCGCATCGCCGTGTGTTGCGTGGTCGCGCTCGTCGCGCCACTTCCCGTTCTCGCGCAGTCGCCCGCGTCGGACGTTCGCGTCCGTGGCTTCGGTTCGGTTGCGATCTCTCCCGACGGATCGCGAATCGTGTCGGTCGAGACGCCCGACCCCGGGCCGGATTCATCCGAGTTCCCGCGCCCGGAGGTCGTCGTTCGATCGCTGGCAACGGGAGCGAGCGTGACGCTCCCGTGTGAGGGCGAAGCCGACTGTCGGTTGAGCTCGCCCGTCTGGTCGCCCGATGGCTCGCGTCTTGCGTACGTACAACGCGAACCGAAGAGTAACGCGTCCACCGTATGGACGGTCGCCGCGGACGGCTCGGATCCCAAGCGTTGGCTCGCGAGTTTCGCGGGCGTGCTCGGTTCGCCACGCTGGTCGCCCGATGGAAGGGAACTCGCCGTGCTCGCGACGGCGAACGCGCTCAAGGATACCGGCGCGACCCAAGCGGGTGCCGCGCTCGTCGGCGACATCTCCGCCGTGAAGTCCGCCGACGTGCAGCGCATCGCGGTGCTCGGCGCGGACGGCACGCTCCGATTCGCGTCGCCGGCCGATCTCTTCATCTACGAGTACGATTGGAGGCCGAACGGTCGCGGCTTCGTGGCGACGGGCGCGCACGGAAACGGCGACGACAATTGGTGGGTCGCGAAGCTCTACGCCGTCGATACGGCGAGCCAGAGCGCGACGGCGATCTATGCGCCGCCTTTACAGATCAACGCGCCGCGGGTGTCGGCTGACGGCAAGACCGTCGCATTCATCTCCGGGCTCATGAGCGACTTCGGTTCGGTCGGCGGCGATATCTACACGATCCCGATCTCGGGCGGCACGGTCACCGATGTCACACCCGATATCCCGGCAACGCCGAACGCGATCTCATGGGCGGGCCGGAGCGATCGGCTCGTCTTTACCGCGCTTGCCGGTGACGCCGCGGCGATCGATACCGTCGACGTCGCATCGAAGCACGTCACGACGGTGTGGTCCGCGCCCGAGACGATCTCGGGCGACCAAAATCTACGCGTCTCGCTCGCGCGCGACGGCGTCACGAGCGCCGTCGTCGCGCAAACGTTCGAACGTCCGGCGGAAATCTATGCAGGTCCGCTCGGTGCGTGGAAGCCGGTGACGCACGCGAACGATAGCGTCCCCGCGAACACGCGCGCGCAGAGCGTTTCGTGGACGAACGAAGGGTTCCACGTGCAGGGTTGGTTGCTCGCGCCCGTGACGGTCACGCCCGGCAAGCATCCGATGATCGTGGAGATTCACGGTGGCCCCTCGGCCGCGTCGACTCCGTTTTTCTTAGGGCGCGGAACGGAAAAACAACTCCTCGATCGCGGCTACTATCTCTTCTATCCGAACCCGCGTGGAAGCTACGGTCAGGGCGAGCGCTTCGCGGCGGCCAACGTGAAAGATTTCGGCTACGGCGACCTGCGCGATATCCTCGCCGGCGTCGATGCGGCGGAGAAGGTCGCGCCGATCGACGACGCGCGGCTCGGCATCGGCGGCTTTAGCTACGGCGGGTACATGACGATGTGGGCCGTCACGCAAACGAATCGCTTCAAGGCTGCGGCCGCCGGCGCGGGCGTTGCGAACTGGCAATCGTACTACGGCGAGAACGGCATCGATAAGTGGATGATTCCGTTCTTCGGCGCGAGCGTGTACGACGATCCGGCCGTGTACGCGCGTAGCGCTCCGATCACGTTCATCAAGAACGTGCACACGCCGACGTTCATCTTCGTGGGCGAACGCGACGTCGAATGTCCGATGCCGCAATCTCAGGAGTTCTGGCACGCGCTCGATACCTTCGGCGTCCCGACGTCTTTCGTCGTGTACGCCGGCGAAGGTCACGGCATTCGCCAACCCGCGCATCGCAAAGACATCACGAAGCGCACCGTCGAGTGGTACGATCGCTATTTGATGCACTAGGCATCACGCGTTCGCGTTCGGCAACGCACGCATAGCGCCAATCTTGGATGGCCTTCGGAGGGACGGCGCCGATCGCGATATCGCGGACGATGCCGCCGCCGAGCGCGGAGACGAACGCGATGACGAGCACGCCGAACACGTCGAAATTCGCGGCCACGGCGACGGCCGAGCCTTCGATCGCAAAGAGAAACGTACCGAGAAGATCGAGAGCGATGAGGATGCGATCGCGCACGGAGTGCTACGTCGCGATCGCGGCGACACCGGCAACGAGCGCACCACACGCGGTCGCGCTGATGTTGACGGCGTCGTTACCGAACCACGTGAGACCGCGTCGCGGGCGTGTCGCTGCGCCGCATCC